>Ga0190269_10001499_pt1 | contig 11156 bp, 5 predicted proteins | sample Popmic249IS_FD_133749 | JGI IMG/M metagenome (GOLD analysis project Ga0190269, IMG submission 133749) | Populus adjacent soil microbial communities from riparian zone of Blue River, Arizona, USA - 249 IS | ecosystem: Environmental > Terrestrial > Soil > Riparian zone | place: USA: Arizona... | reverse complement strand
CTGAGTGAGGCGATCGAGAAGCGCTCGAAGGAGACCGGCAACCACGTGCGGCGCGTCGGCGAGTTCACGCGCCTGCTCGGCCGGCTCTACGGGCTCGGCGAGGAAGAGGCCGACACGCTGCTGCTGGCCGCGGCGCTGCACGACGTCGGCAAGATCGCCATCCCGGACGCGATCCTCGGCAAGCCCGGCAAGCTGACCCCCGATGAGCGCAAGGTCATGGAAACCCATGCCGAGATCGGCGGCCAGATGCTGGTCGGGCGCGACATGCCGGTGCTGCGGGCGGCGATGATCATCGCGACGCAGCACCACGAGCGCTGGGACGGCCTGGGCTATCCGAACAAGCTCAAGGGCGAGCAGATCCACCTGTACGGGCGGATGGCGGGGCTGGCCGACGTGTTCGACGCGCTCGGCAGCCACCGCTGCTACAAGAAGGCCTGGCCGCTCGACGACGTGCTGCAGACCCTGCGCAACGAGCGTGGCCGCCATTTCGAGCCGGTGATGGTGGACCTGTTCCTCGACAACCTCGACCAGTTCCTGGTCATCCGCGACCGCTTCGAGGATCCCGCGCCGGCAGCCTGACTCAGCCGAGCTCCCATGTTCATGGGATCGTGCCGGCATCGTCGCGTTGTTACAACACTCCCTGCAAGGGAGGGAACAACCGATGCGTACATTCAAGGCGATTGTCGCGAGCTGTGCTGTGCTGTCGATGCTGCCTGCCGCTCCGGCCCGGGCGACATCGGCTTCAGGAACAGCGCTTGGCGACGAGACTCGCGTAAACCAGACCACCGCCGGCGCCCAGCACACGCCTGCAATCGCGCGTGACACCGACGGCGACTACGTCGTGGTCTGGCAGGGCAACGGACCAGGCGACAACCTCGGCATCTTCGCGCGCCTTTACGACGCGTCCGGCACGCCGCAGACCGACGAGTTCCTCGTGAACATGGGGACTACGAGCAACCAGAGCCAACCCGACGTCGCGATGGATGCCGCGGGCAACTTCGTGGTCGCCTGGTCGAGCTTCGAGAACGGCACGGACCTCAACGTCCACAACCGGGTCTTCAACGCCAATGGCTCGCCCCGGACACCTGGCACCGTCGCCGCCAACGCGTACACGACCAACGATCAGTGGCAGACCGCTGTCGCGATGGATGCGGCCGGCAACTTCGTCCAGGTCTGGCACGGCGAGGGCACGGGCGACAGCGCCGGCGTCTTCGCGCAGCGCTTCGACTCGAACGGCAACGCCGTCGGATCGGCGATCCGGGCCAATACGACCACTTCCGGCATGCAGAACACGCCCGACGTCGCGATGGATGCCGACGGAAACTTCGTCGTCGCCTGGACCGGCACCGACCAGGAAGGCACCGGCAACGCCGGCGTCTATGCTCAGCGCTTCACGTCCGCCGGCGCGGCCGTCGGCAGCGAACTGCACGTCAACTCGTACACCACCGGGACGCAGGCTTATCCCGCCGTCGCCATGAGCGCGACCGGCGAATTCATCATCGCGTGGTACAGCTTCGATGGCACCTCTCACGACGCCTACCACGTCCGTTACTCGAACACCGGGGTCCGGGATGCCGGCGAGACGGCCGCATCGAAGGCTTCGGCCTCGCACCAGGCGTACACCCCGTCCGTAGCGATGGACCCGCTCGGGAATTTCGTGGTCGTCTGGGGCGAACTGTCCTCCGGCGGCGACTACGACGTGCGCGCGCAACTGCACGTACCGAGCGGCTACAAGGACGCGCAGACGATCAGCCAGGCGGCCGGCGCGTCCCAGCAGTATGGCGCCGTCGCGATGGACGGCAACGGCGGTTTCGTCGTGGCTTTCGACAGCGGGGTGCAGGACGGCGACAGCTACGGCATCTACGCGCGCAGCTATTCCGGCGTCGAGAACGTCGACCTCGGCTTGGTGCTGACCGACAGCGCGGATCCTGTCGCCGCGAACGGCAACTACGGCTACACCGCCACCATCACGAACCATCACACCCCGCTGACGCCTCGGGGCCTGCCGAACCGCGACGCGGCATACGCCGGCATCGGCACCGCGGCCGCGTTCACCGTGACGTTCGCGTTGCCGGCCGGAACGAGCGCGATCACCGGCTCCGGCACGAGCTGGAATTGCGGCGGCACGACGACGCTGGTGTGCGATTTCGGCGGCAAGCTCGCGCCGGGCGCCTCGACCACGGTGACCGCGAGCCTCACGGCGCCTGCGGCTGGCGGAACCGCAAACGCCAACGCGGCGCTGTCGCGCGGTCCTCAGGACGCCACGACCTCGAACGACTCCGACGCGGAATCGACCACGATCACCCCGCCCCCGCCCGACACGACCCCCGACGCGTTCGCGTTCTCCGACCAGACAGGCGTCGAGCCGGGGGCGCAGGTCACGTCGGACAGCCTGGCGATCAGCGGCATCAATCAGCCGGCCGCGATTTCCGTCAGCAACGGCAGCTACTCGATCGGCTGCACGGCGACTTTCACCGCCGGCGCCGGCACGATCGACAACGGCCAGACTGTCTGCGTGCGGCACACCGCGTCGGCCGGCTTTTCGACCGCAGTGGACACGACGCTGACGATCGGCGGCGTCAGCGACGCGTTCCGGTCGACGACGCGCCCGCCGGACACGACACCGGACGCCTTCAGCTTCATCGACCAGCCCGGCATCGCCACGGGAATTGCGGTCACCTCGAATGTAGTAACGATCGCGGGCATTGAAGCGCCCGCCGCCATTTCCGTGGCCGGCGGCGAGTATTCGATCGGCTGCGACGGTTCGTTCGTCGCGTCACCCGGAACGATCGCGGACGGGCAGACCGTTTGCGTCCGTCACACCAGCGCCACCGCGGCCGCAACGGAGACGAGCACCGTGCTGATCATCAACGGCATCTCGGACACGTTCACCAGCACAACGGCGCCAGCGGCGGACGCGGCCTCCGGCGGCGGCGGCGCAATGGGTTCCGGCGTCCTGGCGCTGTTCGGGCTGCTGTCGCTGGCTCGCGTCCGCCGCCGGGTGACCCTGCTGCTGATCCTGCTGTGCGCAGCCCCGGCGCATGCGACGGAGCAATGCGGCCGCGACAGCGACTGCGACGATGGCATTTACTGCAATGGCGTGGAGCGCTGCAGTCCGGGTTCGCCAGCTGCCGATCCCCGGGGCTGCGTCGTGGCATCGACCCCGCCGTGCACCTTCGGCCAGTACTGCAGCGAACCGGAGGACCGCTGCGAAAACAGCAGCCCAGGTCCGAGGGACGCGGACGGCGACGGCGTCGAGTCGATCGAGGCCGGCGGAGCCGATTGCGACGACACCGACCCCAACCGCTATCCCGGCAACCAGGAAGTCAGCGACGTCGATGGCCACGACGAGGACTGCGATCCCATGACCTATGCCGGGACCGACCTGGATCAAGACGGTTACGTTTCCGACCGTTACTACAACACGACCCCATCCGGGTACCGCATCGGCGGGCAGGACTGCGACGACACCGCACCCGACGTGCATCCGACCGAAGCCGAGATGTGCAACGGCATCGACGACAACTGCAACGGACGCGTCGACGAAGGAATGCCCCAGTTCATGCTGTATCCGGACGCTGACGCCGACGGTTTCGGCAAGGCGGGCGTCGGTCCTATCCTGCTCTGCCTGCCGTCGCCCGGGCTGGCAGCCAATGCCAACGACTGCGACGACTCCGATGCAGCAGTATTCCCCGGCTCGAGCGCCTGCAACGGCAAGGGCGGCGTGAGCTATTGCGCGTCGAGCGGCGAAATGAAAACCGGCGCCTGCGAGACAGGCTCCTACTGCATGTCGCAACCGAGCGGATCCGGCGTGTGCGTGCCCGCCAAGCCGGCGCCGCAGCCACTGAAGTGACGAAGGAGGCCTCCGAGCCCTTGCCCTGCAAGGCTTGGGCATATCATCCGTCGATGATCCGCTACACCGTGCTGCTGGTGGAGGACGACCCGGTCACGCGGGCGCGGTTGGTCGATGCCATCGCGCGGCGGCCCGAGCTCGAGCTGCTCGGCGCCGCCGCGAATTGCGCCGAGGCGCGAGAGCACCTGCGCCGGCAGCTGCCGCGCGTGCTGCTGACGGACCTCGGGCTGCCGGACGGCAACGGCATCGAGCTGATCAAGGCTGTCGAGGGCAAGCCCGACGTCGACGCAATGGTAATCACCGTGTTCGGCGACGAGCACCATGTGGTGTCCGCGCTCGAGGCCGGCGCAACGGGCTACCTGCTGAAGGACAGCAGCCCGGATGAGATCGGCGACGCCCTCGCCCGCCTGATCGCGGGCGGCTCGCCGATCAGCGCGAAGATCGCGCGGCACCTGGTGCGGCGCTTCCAGCCGCCGGGCGACCCCCAGAAGCCGGCGGGCGGCGGCGCGACCCTCACGGAGCGGGAGCGCGAAGTGCTCGAGCGAATGGCCAAGGGCTTCAACTACGCCGAAGTCGCGCGCTCGCTCGACATGTCGCCGAACACGGTCACGAGCCACATCAAGAACATCTACCGGAAGCTGGCGGTGCACTCGCGCGCCGAGGCGGTGTTCGAGGCGGCGCAGATGGGGCTGATTCGCCTGAAGTAAGAACTTCCGACCCGGGCGATGGCGGGAGCCATGGCCGTCCTGCGATTAGGATGCGAGGGCAGCCGCGCGCTCGAGGAGAGCCCGGACTGCACCGAGGGGAGGGGCGGTGAGAAACTCGACCGCGCTGCTGATCGTATGCGCAGGCGCCTGGCTGTTGGGGGCGCCCGGGCCGGCGTGCGCGCAGGTCTTGCACCCCGACCGCGCCGATTTCCTGATGTCGAACACGCCCGAGCCGCCGCCGGCCGACGCGACCGGCTGGCAATCGGCGTCGCTGCCGGACGCCTGGCGCCGGACACGGCGCGGGGAAGGCGGCATCGGCTGGTACCGGGTGAGGTTCGAGCTCGACGACGTGCCCGATGAGGCCTGGGCTGTGCTGATCGACCATCGCGCGACCGCCTACGTCAATGGCGTCGCGGTGGGCGGCACCGAATACCTGCGGGACCTGAAGCCCACTCCGGCGATTGCCTCGCGCTTCTTCGTGATCGAACCCTCCCTGCTGCGGCCGGGCGCCAACGAGCTACTGGTCGGCGTCCAGTCGATGCCGGACAAGCAAGTCGCGGGCGTGCTCGGGCTCCAGCTCGGGACCGAGGCGCAATTGCGCCCCCGCTACCTGCTGCACCACTTCGTCAAGGTTACCCTGTGCCAGATCAGCGTCGTGGTGCAGTTCGTGGTTGGCGCGTTGTTCGGCGCGCTGTGGCTCCAGCGCCGCCGTGACACGTTGTACGGCTGGTTCGCGGTGACCTGCCTGGTCTGGGCGGTGCGGCCCGCCCTGCTGCTGGTCCGCGACCCGACGCGCGACGACTGGATCTGGAGCTGGCTCGTCGACCTGCAACTCGCGTGGATGGCGGCACTGTCCGTCATCATCGCCCATCGCTTCTTCCAGCTGCCCCGCTCCCGCTTCGAGCGCTTCATGCTGGCCTACGCAATTGTCTTCACATTCTGCATCCCGCTGTACCCGCAGCTGAGGCGCGAGCTGGTGCTCCTGCCGCTGCAGCTCGTGCCGTACTACTTCATGTGGATCGGCATCACGCAGGCGCTGCGCACGCCGCGCGCCGAGCAGCTCGCCTTCGCGATCGGCGCTCTGATTTTCTCGCTGGCGATGCTCTACGACACCCTGTGGGTGCTGAACATCATCAAGTCGGGCATGTGGATAACAAACCACATTGCGACCTTCCTCCTGAGCCTGATCCTGGCGTGGATCCTGATCCACCGTTTCGTGCAGGCCCTGCGCGTGGCCGAGAACACCGGTGCAGAGCTCGCGCGGCAGGTCGAGGAAAAAAGCCGGGAGCTCGAGGCGACCTGGCGCAGCATGGAAGAGATGCGCCAGCGCCAGGCCGTCGTCAACGAGCGCGAACGCATCATGCGCGACCTCCACGACGGCCTCGGCGGCCACCTGGTCGCCGCGCTGGCGCTGTCGCAGGGCGGCGCGACGCCGACGGCGGCGGTCACGCAGACGCTGCGCGAGGCGCTCGACGACCTGCGCATGGTGATCGACTCGCTCGACCCGGTCGAGGGCGACCTGCTGGTCCTGCTCGGCACCGTTCGCGGCCGGCTCGAGCCGCGGCTCGCCCAGCAGGGCATCCGCTTCGACTGGCGCGTGCAGGACATCCCGGCGATTCCCGGCTTCGGCCCCGACAAGGCGCTGCAGGTCCTGCGCATCGTGCAGGAGGCAATCGCGAACGTGCTGAAGCACGCCGGCGCGCGCACCATCACGGTGACGACCGGGACCCTCGCGCAGCCGCCCGGGGTATTCGTGCAGGTCGCCGACGACGGCGCGGGCTTCGTCGAGGGCGAGGCCGGCGGCCGCGGGTTGTCGAACATGCGACTGCGCGCGCAGCGCATCGGCGGCACGCTCGAAGTGGATAGCGCGCCGCAGGGCACGCGCGTGCGGCTGTCGCTGCCGCTGGCCGGAGCTGCCACGTGAGAGCGGCTGCGTGCACGGCGCTGCTGGCCCTGGCGACGGGCGCGGCGGCGCAGGAAGCGACCCGGGAAGCGGAGTCCGCCCCGCGCCTAGACGACATCGTCGTGACGGCGCAGAAGTCCGAGCAGCTGCTCGAGCAGGTGCCGCTGTCAATGACCGCGCTCGACGGCGACCTGTCTCGCACGGGCGCCAACGACCTCTACGACCTGTCCCTGTACGTGCCGAACCTGCGCATCGACGGCGACGACCTGGGCGCCACGTCGCTGTACATCCGCGGCCTCGGCAGCAATTCGCTGAACTCCAGCGTCGAGAGCGGCGTTGGCTTCGTGCAGGACGAGGTGTACTTCGGCCGCAACGGCTACGTCACCGATGCGCTGTTCGACGTCGACCGCATCGAGATCTTGCGCGGGCCGCAGGGCACGCTGTTCGGCAAGAACACGGTCGCCGGCCTGGTCAGCGTGACCAGCGTCTCCCCGCGCGACGAGGCCGGCCTGGACCTGCAGTACCGCCGCGCCTCGCACGGCGAGGGCCGCGTCGAGGGCGGCGCCGACCTTCCGCTCGGCGACTGGGGCGCCGTGCGCATCGCCGGCATGTACCGCGACGAGCAAGGCGAGCTGGCCAATTCATTGCTGGGGCGCGGCGAGGAAAAGCTGCGGCAGCACGGCGCGCGCGCAAAGCTGCGTTTCGCCCCGTTCGACGGCGTGAACAGCGAACTTGCCTTCGTGGACACGGACACCGTCACCGCAAGCTGGCCGCTGCAGCTGCTCGCGCTCGACGCGGACACGCGCGACTACCTCGACCAGTTCGACGCCCGCGTCGAGGACGATCCGCGCGATTTCCGCACCTCGTTCGACACCGCCGGCTTCCTCCACAAGGGCTCGCGCACCGGCAGCCTGAAGACGACATGGGACCTGGGCGCATGGGGCGCGCTCGCCGGCATCGAGTCGACCACGATCATGGCCGCCTCGCGCTTCTGGACCGACCGGCTCAGCGACCTGGACGTCTCGCCGGCGGACCTGGCCCGGCTCGCCAACAACGTGGACTACCGGCAGCACTCGGTCGAGCAGCGCTTCAGCGGGTCGCTCGAGCAAGGGCTGTTCGGATGGGGCGAGTCAGCGCGGCTGATCGCCGGGCTCTTCTGGTTCGAATCCTCCACGGTGTTGCGCACGCGCATCCTCGCCGGAGAGGACCTCGGCTCGTTTGCCGGAACCTGCGACTTCGCGCAGCTCGTCAGCAAGGACCTTCGCGCCTGTGATCCCGGTGCGCCGCCGCCGCCGCCGGTCACGGTGGCTCCGGGCGAGGACTACCTGCAGCTCGATTTCACGCCGGACGTGCGCTCGGCGGCGCTATTCGGCCAGCTGACGTGGGAGCTCACCGACCGGTGGGTCGTGTCGCCGGCCGTGCGCGTGACGCATGAGCGCAAGCTCGCCGACGTGCGCGGCAACAGCTACTGCCGGGGAGATGCCGCACCTTCTCCCGGAGGCTGCGTCATCCAGACCCTGCTCGATGGCAAGAACTACGACAAGTACGGCTTGCGCCACGAAGAGACGGACGTGGCGCCGCGGCTCGCGGTCCAGTACTTCACCGATGCCGACGACCATCTCTACGCCTCGTATGCGCTCGGCTACAAGGGCGGTGGCTACAACTTCGCCACTTACGACGGGGTGAACATCGAGTTTGAGCGCGAAAAGGCGCAGACCGTGGAGCTCGGCGCCAAGGGACGCGCGTTCGGCGACACGCTGCGCTACGGCGTCTCCGTCTTCGACACCGAGTTCACGAACCTGCAGGTGTTCCAGGCCGGCGTGATCACGAACATCACCAACGCGGCCGCGGCGACCTCGCGCGGCGTCGAGGCCGAGCTGCGCTGGCTGACGCCGCTGCCGGCCTTGTCGGTCGCCGGGACCTTCGGCTGGCTCGATGCGCGCTATCGGCGCTACCCGGGGGCTCCGGCGCCGATCGACGACGGCATCGGCATGACGCAGGACCTCGACGGCAAGCGCATGGCCTTCGCGCCCTCGCTGAGCGTCGCCGTCATGCCGCGGCTGGATTTCCTGCTGGGATCGTATGCGGCCCAAGTGGGCGCCGATGCGCTTTACCAGGGCGACCAGTACACCGACGTCGACCTCGACGAGGCGACCTATGTCCCGGCGCACTGGAAGCTCGGCGCGCGCGTGAAGGTCACCCGCGCCGACGAGGCCTGGTCGCTGACCTTGGGCGGCAGCAACCTCACCGACGAGCGCGTGCTCAACCAAGTGCTGGACGCAATCCTGTTCCCGGAGACCTACTTCGCCCAGCAATCTGCCGGGCGGACGTTATTCGCAAGCCTCGGAATCCGCCTCTAGAACCCGCCAACCCGGGGCTCCCCTGTTCATGGGATCGCCCTCGGCTCCCCGGCATGCAAACGTGGCGTCAGGTGGGGAGACCGACATGCGAAATTCCATGAAGACGAAAGGCGGGCTTGCGCTGGCATTGGCGCTGTCGTTGACGGGCTGTGGGCCGCAATCCGCCCCGCCCGAGCAACCGGCCCAGCGGGCCGAGGCCGCCTGCGAGCAGCAGCATCCGTATCCCTGTGGCGGTGAATGGCCGGAAGGGCTGGCCGGACCGTTCGAGCTAGGCGAGGTGATCGAGGTCCGGATACCGGGTCACGATGGCACGATGCTGCACGGCTGGGTCGCCTTCCCGACGACGCCGGGGGATGTCCGCTTGCCCACCATCCTGTCTTCGTCGCCTTATTACGACTCGCCCCTGGTCGTAGCGCCCGCGGCCTATCGGGACCCGAACACCGACATCGCCGCTCCGGTGCCGGGCGCCACGGGATGGTGGGACGAGCAGGTGCCGCTGCCGCTCGACGTCAATACGCACTCGGCGGGGTTTCCGCCGATCCGGCTGATCCGGCAGGGTTACGCGCTCGCGTATGTCTCCGTGCGTGGCACCGGGAGTTCCCAAGGCTGCATGAACGGCGGCGGCACCGACGACCAGCTCGACCAGCGCGCGATCATCGAGTGGATCGCCAGCCAGGACTGGTCGAACGGCCGCGTGGGCATGGTCGGCCTTTCCGCGCCGTCTTATCAGTCGTGGGGAGCCGCCGTCGAGGCGCCCACCGCGCTCAAGACGATCGTGACCGCGGGCGACTTCTTGGACCCCTACCAGGTGATCCACACGCCGCAGGGCGCGCGTTCCCTGATCGTCGATTACTACTACGGGCAGTGGACGACCACCCTGTCGCTCGACGGTGGCCTCGTCCGGGGCCACCTGGATCCGACTCGTGCGGGTTGCGAGGGCTGGCGTCCGCTGGCCGAGGACACCGCATCGCTGGCGACCGGTGATCGCAACGCACAGTACTGGCTCGATCGCGGACTGTCGGCAAGGCTAAGCCAGGTTCGCGCCGCCGTGCTCGACACTTCCGGCTACTACGACTTAGCCGCGCATGCGATGCAGGATTCGATGATCTGGGGCTCGCTGCCGCGCAAGACGCCGCGCGTGGCGATCCGCGGCTGGTGGGGCCACGGCCATCCCGCGCCCGACAACCCGTGGCACACACGCCTTGATTTCCCCTCGGGCGAGGTGGAATGGGAGGCCTACGTCACGCGCTGGTTCGATTACTGGCTCAAGGGCATCGGGCCGGAACCGCGCACGGGCGTCGTCTACCACCAGGACCAGACACCGCGCTGGCACGAGGCCGAGAGCTGGTCGCCGGAACCGTCGAAGAAGGAAGTGCTTTACCTCTCGCCGCAAGGATTCGCCACGACGCCCGGCCAAGGCAGCGTGACGTTCCGCTCGGCGCCGCATCCGCTCGATGCCCACTGGATGGTGCAAGCCGTCGGCTCGCTCGCTGGCGGGAGCATCGAGCCCGATGAGGGCGGCATGAGCGCCGTGCTGTGCCCCTCCCCTGCCGATGCAAGCCTGAGCCACCTCTACCAGACGCCGGCGCTAGAGGCGCCCGTGCTGCTGGCCGGCAATCCGTTCGCCTTCATGAAGCTGTCGAGCGACCAGCCCGGCGGGCTGGTCACCGTGACGCTCTACGATCTGGCCCCGGAATTCGCCTGCACCCGTTGGCGCGCGACCGGAGCCCGCTACATCGCCTCCGGCTCCGCCGACCTCGAGTTCTACTCGACGCCGTACCAGGCGCACGCCTTCCCCGTCGCGACGCCGGTCGACCTGCGCATCGACTTGAGCGATGTCACCTACCTGCTGGAACCGGGGCACCGGCTTGCGCTGGCGGTCAGCAGCGGCGCGCCCTACGAGCGAGCCGGATCCCTGTACACGCCCAACATCACGATCGACGGCGTCGGCGAGCTGGTCGTGCCGGTCGTCGAAGGCACGCTCGGCGGCGAGCGGCCGAAGACGAAGTACCCGCAGCGCCCGTTCACGCCGGACGGCTACGAGGACTAGGACGGGATTCCCATCGCGCGCCGCGCAAGCCCCTGCTTGACCATGCCGGCGCGCTCGACCAGCGCCATGCCCAGGTCGCGCAGCAGCCCCACACCGGGCGCCTGCGAGCGGAACAGGCGGTGCAGCCCGTCGGTCAGCGCCAGCATCTCGATGTTCGCGGCCTTGCGGCGGCGCTCATAGCGCTGCAGCACGCGCAGCGCGCCGACCGGCTTGCGCTGCGCACGCGCCTCGACCGCGACCTCGACCAGCGCCTGCGCGTCGGCCAGCCCGAGGTTCATGCCCT
>Ga0190269_10001498_pt1 | contig 11161 bp, 10 predicted proteins | sample Popmic249IS_FD_133749 | JGI IMG/M metagenome (GOLD analysis project Ga0190269, IMG submission 133749) | Populus adjacent soil microbial communities from riparian zone of Blue River, Arizona, USA - 249 IS | ecosystem: Environmental > Terrestrial > Soil > Riparian zone | place: USA: Arizona... | reverse complement strand
CGGTGGTGCAGGACGCGCACATCGGCGGCCGGCCGGTCTGCATGATCGGCATCGAGTCGCGCTCGGTGCCCCGGCGCGGGTTCCCCCCGACCGACGGCCCGGACACGTGGACGGCCGGCACCCTGTTCCCGCGGTCGTCGAAGAAGACCGCGCGGGCGATCAACGCCGCCTCCGGCAACCGCCCGCTGGTCGTGCTCGCGAACCTGTCCGGCTTCGACGGCTCCCCGGAATCGATGCGCAACCTGCAACTGGAGTACGGCGCGGAGATCGGCCGGGCGATCGTCAACTTCCGGGGCCCGATCGTGTTCACGGTGATCTCCCGCTACCACGGCGGCGCGTTCGTGGTGTTCTCCAAGGCGCTCAACCCGGCCATGACGGTGCTGGCCCTCGAGGGCTCGTACGCCTCGGTGCTGGGCGGCGCGCCGGCCGCGGCGGTGGTCTTCTCCGGCGAGGTCGACAAGCGCACCACCGCCGACCCCCGCGTCGCCGGCCTGCAGGCCGAGGTCGCGACCGCGGGCGGCGCCGAGCGGGTCGCGCTGAACGCCCGCCTCGCGGAGCTCCGCTCCTCGGTGCGCGCCGAGAAACTGGGCGAGGTCGCCGCCGAGTTCGACCGCGTGCACAGCATCCAGCGGGCCGTCGAGGTGGGCTCGGTGGACGAGGTGATCAGCGCGGCCGAGCTGCGCCCCCGGATCATCCAGGCGATCACGCAAACCGCCCCGGCGGTGAGCTGACGGGTCCGGGGCGGCCGCGCTCGCGACCGCCCCGGGCGCCATCCGGCACCATCCCGGTCACTGAAGAACGGAGGTCCGCCGTGGGAGTTCACGGCGATCGAGCGACGGTCACGGCCGCCGACGGGCACGTGACCGGGTACGAGGTCCGCACCCCGGCCGGCTCCGGCGAACCGGCGGCCACCGTCGTGTTCCTGCCGGCGCTCGGCGTTCCCCTGGCGTACTACGGCCGCCTGCTCGACCACTGGGCAGCCGAGGGCCGGCGGGTCGTCGGCGTGGAGCACCGCGGCCAGCCGATGAGCCCGATCGCGGGCGTACGGCGCGGCCGGTTCGGCTACAGCGACATGATCCGCCAGGACCTGCCCGCCGTCTTCACGGCCCCCGAGATCCGCCGGGCGCCGCGGGTGGTGCTCGCCGGGCACAGCATGGGCGGCGCGCTGGCGTTGCTGGCCGCCGCCGCGGGCACGGTGACCCCGGACGCGATCGTCACCATCGCGACCGGGACGAGCTGGTGCGGCGCCGAGTTCGGCCCGCGCCGGCGCGCCCAGCGGTACGCCGGCATCCGGGTCGTCCAGGCGATCACGCGGACGCTGGGCTACTGGCCGGGGCACCGGTTCGGTTTCGCCGGCCGCCAGCCCAGCACGGTGATGCGCGACTGGGCGTACGAGGCCACGCACGCCCGCTTCCGCCTCGAGGGCGACCCGTACGACTACGAGGCCGCCCTCTCCCGGCTGACCACGCCGCGGCTGATGCTCGGCATCGACGGCGACGACCTGATCAACCCGCGCGCGGTCGCCCTGCTGGCCAAGCGGGCGGCCGCCGCCGACCGCCTGCAGGTGCGCACGGCCGGCGCCGGGGTCGACCACTTCTCCTGGGCGCGCCGGGCGCCGGCGGACGTGATCGCCCCGATCGACCGGTGGCTGGCGGGCCTCAGCCCGGCCTGACCGCCGCATCGAGGGCCCGCGCCGTCGGACCCACGGGCCCGCCTCGCCGCCGCCGCTGCCCGGTGGCGGCCCGCGACGTGGCGGGCAGGGATGTCGAGCAACCGGCGCCGCGGGGCGTGCCGGCGCTCATGGCGAGACGACGGCGGTCAGGACGAGCCCGCGGGCGACGGTGAAGCGGCCGTGCAGGGTCCGCAGGGGCGGGCCGCCGTCCACCCGGGCGCCGTCCACGAGGATCTCCGCCGCGAACGTGCCCGTGCCCGGGTCGATGCTCAGGCGCGCCTCCTCGAAGCCCAGCCAGCGCCGGGTGGCGGGGAACCAGGCCTTGTAGACCGACTCCTTGGCGCTGAACAGCAGCCGCCCCCAGGGGACGCCCGGGTGATCGCCGGCGAGCCGGTCCAGCATGGCTGGCTCGCCGGGCACGGTGATCGAATCGGCGATCCCCGGGCGCAGCGGAGCGGCCGGTTCCGCGTCGATGCCGATCAGGCGGATGTCGGCGGCGCGGGCCACGGCCGCCGCCCGGTATCCGGCGCAGTGCGTGATGCTGCCGGTCATCCCGGCCGGCCACTGCGGCTCACGCTTGGGCCCGGGGCGGATCGGCGCCTCCGGATGGCCGAAGGCGCGCAGCGCCGCCCGGGCGCAGCGGCGCGCGGTGATGAACTCGCGGCGGCGTACCTCGACCGCCCTCACGATGAGGTCCTCCTCGCCCGGGAACGGCGTCTCGCCCGGGTCGTCGCCGAACGCCTCGACGGCCACGACCGCCGGGGGCAGCAGCGCCGCGATCAGGGCTCGCCCCGGCGGGCGCGCCGGGCGGGCCAGGTCAGCGGCGCTGCACAAGGTGGGTCCCGGTGCCGTGGGCGACCAGCCGGTCCCGGTCGTCGCGTACCGTGCCCTCGGCGGTGGCGATGGTCCGGCCGACGTGGATGGTGCGGCCCTCGGCGACCAGCCGTACGCCGTCCGGGACGACCGGCCGCACGAAGCTGACCTTGATCTCGACGGCCGTGCAGCTGAGGCCCGGCCCGAGCGCGCTGTGCACGGCGCAGCCCATCACCGAGTCGAGCAGCGTCGCGCACACCCCGCCGTGCATCGTGCCGCTGTAGTTGGCGAACCGGGGTTGCGCCGTGAGGGCGAACACGACCGCGCCCTCGGCGAGCGAGACCACCTCCATGCCGAGCAGGTCGCCGATGTGCGGGACCCGGTCCGCCCCGGAGGCGGCCGCCCGCAGCTGCTCCAGGCCGGTCGGCAGCGGCTCGTCGCCGGTCACCGCAGCAGCTCGCGGGCCTGGCCCCGGCGCAGCTTGCCCGAGGACGTCTTGGGCACCCGGCCGGCGGCCACCACGAGCACCTGGCGCGGCGTCGCCCCGACCGCGTCGAAGACCCGCCGGCCGACCGCCCGGCGCAGCTCGCCCGCGTCCCGGCCGGTGTCCCGCGGGTCGGCCTCGGCGATCACCGCGAAGCCCTCGTCGGGCCGGCCGGCGTCGATGGAGACGGCCACCACCCCGCCCAGCCGGATGCCCGGCGCCCGCTCGGCGGCCCGCTCGATCTCGGTCGGGAAGATGTTGCGCCCGGCCACGATGATGACGTCCTTGCGCCGGCCGCAGATCACCAGCTCGCCGTCCTCGGTGCAGTAGCCGACATCGCCGGTGCGCAGCCAGCCGTCGGCGCCCCGCGCGCCGAACTCGCCCTCGACGGTCAGGTAGGTCTCGGTGACGGCCTCGCCGCGGATCTCCAGCTCGCCGGCCCGGCGCGGGCCCACCGGCTCGCCGTCCTCCGCGACCACGCGCACCTGCATGCCGTCGAACGGACGGCCCAGGGTGGCCAGCGGGCGGCCGTCCGGGTCGGGCGTCGCGGTGGCGGTCAGTTCGAGGGCGTCCGGGTCGACCCGGTCCACGCCGAGGCCGCGGCCCGGCTCCGGCGCCGAGATGCCGAGCACCGCCTCGGCCATGCCGTACGCGCCGACCAGCGCCGTGTCCCGCCAGCCGAACCGCCGCGCCTCGGCCACGAACCGCTGCATGGCGAGGTAGTCGACCGGCTCGGCGCCGTTGATCGCGTACCGCATGGTGGACAGGTCCAGCCGGCCGTCGGGCGCCCGTTCCAGCCGCCGGGACAGCAGCACGTACGCGAAGTTGGGGGCCGCGGTGAAGGTGCCGCGGAACCGGTCGATCATCTCGGCCCACAGCACCGGCGACCCGAGGAACTCCAGCGGCGTGGCCTTGACCAGCTCGAGGCCGGCCATCATCGGCTGGGCCATGAACGCGATCATGCCCATGTCGTGGAACAGCGGCAGCCAGGAGACGGCGGTGTCCGAGGCCGGCGACAGGCGGAAGCGGGCCAGCAGCGAGTCGATGTTCGCGTACAGGTTGCGGTGTGTCACCACGATGGCCTTGGGCGCGCCGGTCGAGCCGGAGGAGAGCTGCAGCAGGGCCGCCGCGTCCTCACCGGCCTCCACCGGGTCCGCGTCCGGGCCCGCGTCCAGCGCGGCGAGGGGCACCGTCCGCACCGGCGTCCCGGCCAGCACCGCCGGGTCGAAGGGCCGGCCGGCCACCACGAGGTCGGCCCGCACCGTGGCCAGCGCGACGGCGGTGTCCGCGAGCCAGGTCGCCGGGTCCGTGCGCGGCGACGCCTGCTGCAGCATCGTCATCGCGGCGCCGCGCAGCCACACCGCCTGCGCCAGCGGCGCGACCTCACCCGGATGCCCGCACAGCACGGCGACCCGCGAGCCGGGCCCGATGCCCGCCTCCGCCAGGCCGCCGGCGATGCGCCGGGCCCGCTGGTGCACCTCGCCCCACGTGCGCCGGGCGAACGTGTCGCCGTCGCGGACGACCAGGCCCCGGTCCGAGGTCCGGGCGGAATGCGTCAGCCGATCAAGGAACCTGCTCACCGATGGTCTCCCCGTGTCTCAGTGCTCGTGAACCAACTCGTCGTACCGGGCGAAGTCCGGCTTGAGGCCGGCCGCGACCAGCTCCCACAGCACCTCGTCGGCGCCCCCGCCGACCCGGCCGAGCTTCATGTCGACGAACCAGCGGCCGACCGGCGACTCGTCGTGCAGGTAGCCGGCGCCGCCGAAGATGTGCATGCACTCGGACAGCACCTCGTTGCCGAGCCGGGCGGCGGTGACCTTGAAGCCGGACGCGGTGCGGATGTCGAGCCGCTGCTGCTGGGCCAGCCCGCGCAGCGCCCAGCGGAGCACGTCGACCCGGGCGCTCAGGTCGGCCACCCGCAGCCGCAGCGCCTGATGGTCGAAGAGGGCGGCGCCGAACTGCTCGCGCCGCTTCATCCGGGCCACGGTCACGCCGAGCGCGACGTCGCACAGCCCGACCACCTGGCCGGCCACGGAGAGCCGCTCGTGGGCCAGCCCGAAGCTGATCACCGCGAGGCCGGTGCCCGTACGCCCGACCACCGCGTCGGCCGGCACGTGCACGTCGAACTCCAGCGGCGCGGTGTCCAGGCACTTGGTGCCGACCGTGCGGTAGCTGCGCCCGACGGTGAGCCGGTCGAGGGGGACGGCGAAGACCCCGAGCCCGTCGGCCACCTGGGCCACCAGCAGCACCACGTCGGCGACCGGCGAGAGCGAGACGAACTTCTTGTGCCCGCGCAGGCGGAAACCGTCTCCCTCCGGGGTCGCCGTCGACCGCGCCCGGGACAGGTCGGAGCCGCCGCCGGACTCCGACGCGCCGATGCAGAGCACCGAGCGGCCGGCGATGGCCTCGTCGGCCAGCCGGGCGAGGTACGGCGTGCGCCCGAACCGCCGCAGCATGGCGATCGCGGCGTCGTGCAGGCTGACCCCGACCGAGATGCCCAGCGAGGTCAGGCCGCCGAGCCGCTCGCCCAGCTCGACGAGGCACGCGATGTCGGGCAGCGTACGGTCGCGCCACTTGTGGGCGAAGACCCCGGCCGCGCCCAGCCGCTCGATCACCTCGCGCGGGAAGCGGCCGTCCTCCTCCGCCCCCGCGACCAGCTCCTTGATCCGCGGCGTGAAGGCCTCGTCGAGCACCGCGGCGTAGTCGCTCACCGCGGCTCCGCCTTCTGGACGAGGGCGGTGAGGTCGCCGAAGGTCAGGCACTCCATCAGGTCGCGGATCGGCACCCGTACGCCGATGGACTCCTCGATCGCGACCGACCCGACCGAGAACGCGACCGAGTCGAAGCCGAGGTCGGCCACCAGATCGGAGTCGTCGCGTACGGTGTCCGGGTCGATCGACAGCTCCTCGGCCAGCAGGGCCAGCAGCCGGGCTCGCAGGTCGTCGCTCATGGCGCTCACTCCGTCTCGGGGATCGATCCGCTGCCGGGGGCAGCCCAGTCGGGCAGGTCGAGGATCTCGACGACCGCGCTCGTCAGGTTGAAGCCGGCGCCGAGGCCGAGCAGCACCACCCGGTCGCCGGGCGCCACCTCCCGCCGCTCGACGAGGTACGCGAGCCCGGCGAACTGGTCGCTCGAGCCGATGTGCCCGGTCGTGCGCCCCCAGCTCCACAGGGTCCGGTCGAGCCCGAGCCGCAGCGGCACGCCGTAGTGCAGCCGGATCAGCGGCCGGCCGACGTTGGGCAGCACGAACCGGGCCACCTGGTCCATCTCGGTGGCCGCCTCCTCGAGGACGCCCCGCACGTTGCGGCCGACCGTCGCCTGCAGGGTCTCCAGCACTTCGGCCGGCCCGCGCTGCCCGACGAAGTCGCGCTTGCGGGCCGCCATGTCGAGGGTGTCGTCATCGGCGCCGCCGGCCGCCCGGTAGATCGGCTCGAGCTCGGAGGCCGAGTCCGACCGGGTGGCCAGGATGCGCGCGAACCCGCCCGTGCCGGAGAGCACCACCGACGCGGCCCCGTCGCCGTAGACCAGCCCGGTGTCGGTACGCCAGCGGTCGAAGGGCGGCGCGAACCGGCTGGCCGAGGTGATGAGCACCTGGCCGTGCGGGGCGCGGGCGGCCAGCCAGTCGGCGGCCAGCTCGACCGAGGCCATGCCGCCGTTGGAGGCGCTGTTGACGTACATCGAGGGGGCGTGCCCGCCCAGCGTGCGGCGCTGGATGTAGCTGGCCGGGGTGAGCACGTCCTGGCCCGTGCTCCACTGCCCGAGGCTGCTGTGCAGCAGCAGGAGGATGTCGGCCGGGTCGGCCGCGGCCCGCTTGAGCGCCTGCCCGGCCGAGGCGACGGCCATGTCGACCGCCTCGAGCTCGTCCTCGTGCAGCGCCGACAGCATGGCCGTGGTGCGGAACTCGGTCGCCGGGTAGAGCCCGTCCGCCACCGCCTGCCGGGCGTCGGCCGGCGGCGGCAGATAGGTGCCGACACCCGCGAAGTAGAGGCTGTCCCATCTCACCGTCGGTCCTCCTGCAACGGTTGCGCGAGCGCTGTCAGCGCCTGCTCGGCCGCGCGGCGCCCGGATCGGACCGCGCCCTCCATGAAGCCGTAGAACTCGGTCGAGGTCTCCGTGCCGCAGCGCACGACCCGGCCGGCCGGCCCGGCGGGGCCCGGCGGCCCGCCCCAGCGGCCGGGCTTCCACAGCGTCGCGTAGCACCCGCTGCTGTAGCGGCTGGTGACCCAGTCGGTTACCACCACCTCGCGAGGCTGCGGAATCTCCGGGAAGACGGCGGCGAGCTGCTGCCGCACGACGGTCTCCCGCCGCGGCGCGGGCAGGGCCGCGAACTCCTCCGCACGCTGCCCGGTCGCGAAGCCGGTGAGCACGCCCGGGCCGTCGGCGGGGCTGACGTCCACTGTGTACATCAGCGGTCCGCGATCGTTGAGCGACCAGCCGGAGAGGCCATGGTCGCGCCACGCCGGGCGGTCGAAGAGGAGGTGCGTCTTGACCGCGCGGCCGCGGACCGCGCCGTCGGCTGCGGTGCCGCACACGCCGGCGGCGAGCGGTGGCGGCAGGGCGACCACGGCCACCCCGGCCCGGTGTACGCCGTGCCGGGTCACCACCGAGACACCGTCCGCCCCGGCCTCGACCCGCACCACGGGCGTGTCCAGGACCGGTGGCCGGGGCAGCGTCGCGGCCAGCGACTCGGCGATCCGCTGCGCGCCCCCGGCGACCCGGAACTCCTGGGCGCCGGACCGGAACGCGTTGAGGTATCGCAGCCCGCCACCGGATCGCAGGTAGTAGCCGAGACAGAGCGCGGACAGGTCGTCCATCTCGGCCGCGACGAGCTGTCCCAGATAGAGCGGGGCGAACGCCAGCGCGCCGGGGTCGGCCACCCGCCGCCGGATCCACTGGCCCGCGGTCAGCTCGTGCAGCTCCGCCGCGGCGGCGTGCGGCCGCTCCGGGTCCACCGCCGCAGTCAGGTCGTGCAGGGCCTCGAACAGCTCGCCCAGCCCGGCCGCGTCGTACGGCGGGACCCGGAACGGCGACCGGGACCGCCCGGGCAGGCTGAAGACGCTGTCGCCGTCCTCGTCGGCGGACACCACGGCGAGCCCGAACCGCTCCAGCAGCTCCCGCACCGCGGTGTGCCGTTCCCCGAGGTACGCCGCGCCCCCGTCGGTGACCAGCCCCGGCGCGAGCGGCACGCCCCGGACCCGGCCGCCGATCCGCCCGCGCGCCTCCAGCACGAGCACGTCGGCGCCGCGGGCCGCCAGGTCGTGCGCCGCGGTCAATCCGGCCAGGCCGGCGCCCACGACCACCACGTCGGGCACGGTCACCGGGACGCCGAATCCGCCGCCAGCGAGTCGAGGAGCTGGTCCAGCGCGCGTGGCGTCGGGGCCTGGGTGAACTCCGCGAACGTCACGTCGATGTCGTAGTCGCGGCGCAGCCGGCTGATCACCCGGGTGGCCAGCAGCGAGTCGCCGCCCACGAGGAAGAAGTTGGAGTCGGGCCGCACGCCGCCGCTCTCCAGCACGTCGCCGAAGATGCCGATCAGGCGGTCGAGGCCGACCGGGTTGTCGCTCATCGCTCGCTCCACTCCTTGGACAGCCGGGCATAGTCGGTCTTGCCGCTGGTCGTACGGGGCAGGCCGGCGCGGATCAGCAGCCGGGCCGGCACCAGGTGCGCGGGCATCGCGCTCCGCAACCGGTCGAGCAGGCTCTCGGCGTCGGTCCCCGGGTCACCCACGACGTAGGCGACGAGCGCCGTGCGGCCCGCGAGCGGCACCCCGATGACCGCCGCGGCCGGCGCCCCGGCGCACCGGACGATCTCGGCCTCGACGTCGCCCGGGTCGATCCGTACCCCGCGCACCTTGAGCTGGCGGTCCACCCGGCCGCGGTAGAGCAGCACGCCACCGGGGGCCTCCTCGACGAGGTCGCCGGTGCGGAACCAGCCGTCGGCGAACCGCTCGGCGGTGGCCTCCGGGTCGCCCCGGTAGCCGCGGGCCACGGACGGGCCGCCGATGTGCAGCAGGCCGAGCGCGCCGTGCGGTTCCAGCCGCTGCCGGACATGCGGCAGCGGCCGCCCGATGGGCGCCTCGGCGAGCCCGGTCACCGCCGGCTCGGCCTCCGGCCCGCCGATGTCGGCCGCGTGCGTCACCAGCGCGGTCTCGGTGCAGCCGTACGTGTTGAGCAGCCGTACGCCCCCGGTCGGCAGGGCACGCCAGGCGGTCAGCCGTACCGGGTTGATGCCCTCGCCGCCGATCACCAGCAGCCGCACCGAGCCGGGCAGCCGCGCGCCCTCCTCGGTCAGGTGCAGCACCAGCTCGTGCCAGAAGGCGGTGGGCAGGTTGACCACGCTGATCCGCTCGCGGTCCAGCAGGCCGAGGATCCGGGCGAACGACCCGGAGTGCGCGTCGTCGTCGATGACCAGGGTCGCGCCGCTGGTGAGCGCGGGCAGGATCTCCTCGAAGCAGGTGTCCCAGCTCGGCGAGGCGAACTGCAGGAAGCGGTCGGCCGGGGTGGCCGCGAAGAGCCGCCGCAGCGAGCCGGTCGCGGCCGAGATGGCCCGGTGCGGCACCTCCACCGGCCGGGGCGTGCCGGTCGAGCCGGACGTGAACAGCACGTACGCGATGTCCTCCGGCCCGGGCTCGGCGCTGCCGTCGGCCGTCTGCGCGCGCGGCGGCTCGAGGCCGGGCTCACGGGCGCAGCCGGCCGCTTCGAGCATCGCCGTCCGGCGGGCCGCGGGCAGCGCCGGGTCGATCGGGCAGTAGGTCGCCCCGGCCAGGAGCACACCGAGGAAGTCGACGATCAGCTGGGCGCCGCGGACGGCCGGCACCGCGACGGTCTCCCCGGCCGCGAGCCGGGCCGCGACTTCGCCGGCTTGCCTGATCAGCTCGCCGTACGTCGTCACCGAGCCGTTGTGGACGATCGCCGGCGCGTCCGGGTTGCGCCCGGCCGCCCGCAGCACCTCGGCCGCCACGCCCATCAGGACTCCGCCCCGGCCGGGGCGAGCCGCGCGGCCAGGTAGCCGGCGAGCGCGCGGATGCTCGGATGGTCGAAGACCAGCGAGGCGGAGAGCGGCACCCGCAGCGCGGTCTCCAGCGCGTTCTTGAACTCGACGCTGATCATGGAGTCCAGGCCCAGCTCGATGAAGCGCGCGTCGAAGGAGATGTCCTCGACCGCGTCGAAGTAGAGCACCGCCGCGGCCTGCGCCCGCACGATCGTCAGCAGCGCCGCCTCGCGCTCGGCCGGATCGAGCGCCAGCAGCGCCTCCCGGTCGATGCCGGCGGCCGCCCCGCCGGTGTGCTCGGCCAGCTCGGAGAGGATCGCGTTCGGCACCTTCTGGGCGGCCGCGAACCGCTCCCAGTCCACGTCGGCGACGAGCACCTGCGGCTGGGGGCGGGCGAGCGCCCGGAAACAGGCCGCCATCGCCTGCTCCGGGTCCAGCGGCGTGTAGCCGCGGCCGGTCAGCTGGGCCGCCTGCTGCTCGTCCATCCGGGCGGCCATGCCGACCTCGCCCCACGGTCCCCAGTTGACGCTCAGCCCGGCCCGGTTCCCGGCCCGGCGCCAGTGCATCAACCGGTCGAGGTACGCGTTGGCCGCCGCGTAGTTGCTCTGGCCGGCGGTGCCGAGCAGGGCGGTCGCCGACGAGTACGCGACGAAGAACGTGAGCCCGAGGTCGGCGGTGGCCCGGTGCAGCAGCCAGCCGCCGTACATCTTGGCCGCGAGCACCCGCTCGAAGCTCGCCCAGTCCTGGCTGGAGATCGGCGCGTCGGCCAGCACACCGGCGGCGTGGACGATGCCCGCCAGCCGGGGCCCGGCCGCCCGGACCATCTGCTCGACGCCGGCCGGATCGGCGATGTCGGCGCTCACCACCCGTACCTCGGCGCCCAGCTCCGCGGACAGCCGGGCCTCCGCGTCCTCGCCGGCCGCCCGCCGGCCGGCCAGCACCAGCCGCCGGGCCCCGGCGGCCACCAGCCGCCGCGCGGCCAGCTTGCCCAGCCCGCCGAGCCCGCCGGTGACCAGGTACGTGGCTTGCGGATCGAGCCGCGGCGCGACCTCGGTGGCCGGGGCCCGTGACGGCCGCAGGCGCAGCACATGCCGGACGCCGCGGCGGTACGCGACCTGGAAATCGTCGCCCGCGTTGCCCAGCTCGCCCAGGAGTGGCCCCGGCTCCGGAGCGGCCGGATCGAGGTCGACGAGCATCACGCG
>Ga0190269_10001497_pt1 | contig 11163 bp, 12 predicted proteins | sample Popmic249IS_FD_133749 | JGI IMG/M metagenome (GOLD analysis project Ga0190269, IMG submission 133749) | Populus adjacent soil microbial communities from riparian zone of Blue River, Arizona, USA - 249 IS | ecosystem: Environmental > Terrestrial > Soil > Riparian zone | place: USA: Arizona... | reverse complement strand
GACAACAGCCTCTTCATGCGCCGCACCGAGGTCGTCTGCAAGCACTGCGACGCCCACCTCGGCCACGTCTTCGACGACGGCCCGGCCGACAAAGGCGGCAAGCGCTATTGCATCAACGGCTGCGCGCTGACGCTTGAGGAGAAATAGCGGCGCCGGACGCGAAGCGGAGGACGCCGCGACTGATCAGGGAACTAGAGGGAACCGCCGCCGGCACCGAGGTAGCTGAACCGGACGGCAAGCGCCACCGCCTCGGTGCGGGTGTCGACCTCGAGCTTGGCGATCGCGTTGCGCACGTGGGTGTGCACGGTCGCCGGGCTCAGCTGCAGGCGGTCGGCGATTTCTTTCACCCGCAGGCCCTCGGCGAGCAGCTCGAGGATCTGCCGCTCGCGGGGCGAGAGCTCGAGCAGTTTCTCCACCTCGGAAGGCTTGCCGCCGGCGAAGTCGCCGCCGAGGAAGGTGCCGCCGCCCGTCACCGCTTTCACCGCTTTGGCGATGTCCTCGGCCGGCGCCGACTTCAGCACGTAGCCGGACGCCCCGGCCCGCAGGGCCAGCGCCAGCAGGTCCGGCTGGGCGTGGGCGGTGAAGATGATCACTTTCGTCCGCGGGCGGACTTTGAGGACCTCCTTGGTTGCCTCGATGCCGTCGCGTTTGGGCAGCTCGACGTCGATGATGAGGACGTCCGGTTCCAGTTCCTTGACGACGTTGACGACGTCGCGGCCGTTGCCTGCCTCGCCGACGATTTCGACGATGGGGGAGTTGGCCATGCGCGCCTTGATCGCCTCGCGGACGATCTCGTGGTCGTCACAGAGCACAACGCGCTTGGCCTCACGGACGCTCGTACTCATGCGGGCGAGATTCTTTCAGGCGCTCCGTACGGATGCAAAGTATTAGGTAGCGTGAAACTCCCGTCGCGCTCCTGGCGGTTCTCGATCAGAGCGATGATCGTGCGGCCGACGGCGCAGGCCGTGCCGTTGAGGGTGTGGACCGGCTGCGGCGCCTCGCCCTCTCCCGGACGGTAACGGGCGCCGAGCCGGCGCGCCTGGTAGTCGGTCGTGTTCGAGCAGGAGGTGAGCTCGCGGTAGCGGCCCTGGCTCGGGATCCAGGCCTCGCAGTCGTACTTCTTCGCCGCCGGGGCGCCGAGGTCGCCGACGGCGACGTTGACCACTCGGTAGGGGACCTCGAGCTCGCCGAGGATCCGCTCCTCGATCGACAGCAGCCGCTCGTGCTCCTCGCCCGAGGCGCCAGGCTCGACGAACGAGAACATCTCGACCTTGTCGAACTGGTGGACGCGGAAGATGCCGCGGGTGTCGCGGCCGGCGGCACCGGCCTCGCGGCGGAAGCAGGTGGAGAAGGCGCAGTAGCGGAGCGGCAGCGCGCCGGCGTCGAGGATCTCGTCGGCATGGAGGCCGGCGAGGGCGACCTCGGAGGTGCCGGTGAGGAAGATCTCGTCCTTGGGGACCTCGTAGATCTGGTCGCGATCGCCGGGGAGGAAGCCGGTCCCCTCCAGCGCCTCTTCGCGGACCAGGACCGGCGGCACGACCGGCTCGTGCCCCTCGCCGCGGACCAGCTCGATCGCGAAGCGGACCAGCGCCAACTCCAGCAGGACCAGGTCCCCCTTCAGGTAGGCGAAGCGGGAGCCGGAGAGCTTCGCCCCCGCCTCCATGTCGATCAGGCCCAGCTCGGTGCCGATCTCGAGGTGGTCGCGCGGCTCGAAGTCGAACTTCGGGAGCTGGCCGACCTCGCGGACGACGACCGCGTCCTCCTCGGTCTCTCCGGCCGGCGCGTCGGGATCGGGGAGGTTGGGAAGGGTGAGCGCGAGCTCTCCGAGCTTGGCGTCGACCTGCTCCAGCTCCTCCTTGCCCGACTCGATCCGCTGCTTCAGCTCCCCCACCGTCGCCATCAGCCGCTCGGCCTCGGCCTCTTCGCCGGCCACTTTGCGTTCCCCGATCTGCTTCGAGAGGGCCTTGCGCTCGGCCTGCGCGCCCTCGATCTCGGGCAGCAGCTGGCGGCGGCGCGCGTCGAGCGCCAGCAGCTCGTCGACCTGCTCGGCGGCGCCGCGGCGCGCCAGCGCCCCTCGGTACCGCTCGGGGTCGGAGCGGATCGCCTTCAGGTCCAGCATGGGAGGCCCCGCTCTAGGGAGCTTTGGTTTCGCCGGGCCGCGGCGGCTCTTCGGCTTCGGAACCGGCGTACTTGGCGACGAATTTGGCGACGGCCTTGGCCTCTTCGCCGACGACGATGTTCTGGGGCATGATCGCCCCGGAGAAGCCGCCGTTCTGGATTGCGAAGAGGGCGTCGTCGAACGACTCTTCCCGCTGGTTCAGGTTCGGCCCCTGGATGCGCTCGCCGCGGTTGCCGCTGCCCTGGCTGCCGGCGGCGCTGAGGGTGTGGCAGCCGGAGCAGTGGGTCGCGAAGAGGACGGCCCCGTTGTAGTTGGAGTCCTCTTCGGAGACCGAGAGCTTTTCTTCGCCGAAGCCGCAGGCCGAGAGGCCGAGGACAGCGGCGACGAGAAATCCGATGATCAGCGTGGGACGCATGCGGCGGGCATCATATTGTCTAGAGCCGACCTCGCTCTTTGACGATGCCAGCTCCCGAGCCAGACGCCTTCCGCGCCGCCATGTCGGGGCTCCCGACCGGGGTCACGATCGTCACCGCCAGCGGCCCCGAGGGACCGGCCGGCGCGACCGCCAACGCGGTCTGCTCTCTCTCGATCGAGCCGATGATGATGCTCGCCTGCCTCGACCGCGGCTCCCGCACCCTGCTCGCCGTCCAAGCCGCCGACAGCTTCGGCATCAGCGTCCTCCACTCCGGTCAGGAGCCGATCGCCCGCGCCTTCGCCACCAAGGCCCCGGTCGCCGAGAAGTGGTCCGGCGTCGCCTGGAGCGAGCGCGACGGCCTCCCCGCGATCGACGACGCCCTGATCTGGATCGCCTGCGATCTCCGCGACGTGATCTCCGCCGGCGACCACGTGATCGTCACCGGCGAAGTCCGGGCGCTGGAGGCCAAGGACGGCGACCCGCTCGTCTTCCACGGCGGCGGGTACCGCCCGCTCGGCTAGAGCCCGCTGGTCCCCGCCGCCCGCAGCCCGAGGAAGAAGATGACGCCGCAGCTGACGGCCATGATGCCCATCTCGCGGCGGACGATGGCGAGGGCCAGGGACTCCTGTTCGTCGGTGGAGAGGGACTCGGGGTCGAGGTCGCCGACCTCGCGCTGGGCGGCGTCGAGGCGGGCGCCCTCGGCGATGAAAGAGACCACGAGGGGGAGGATGCCGTAGAGGTAGTGCAGGCCTTCCTCCGGTTCGTGATCGGTGACGACGAGGAGCCCGCCGAGGAGGGCCTGGAGGAAGACGGCGACCTGGGCGGAGCGGAGCAGGTACCAGAAGGGGATCGAGGGCCGGTCCCGGTACCAGGCGATGCCGCCGACGAGGCCGGCAGCGGCGTTGAGGGCGATCAAGAGCACGCCCATCGCGATGTGCAGCCCGACCACTGCTAAATCCGCCTAAAGGGGTCGGGATTCGGCTTACTGATGCGAAAAAGCACTATGTAGCAAGTTGTCACAATGTCGGTGTATAACAGCGCTGACGGACCCCACCTCCCCGTGCTCAAGACCTACCTCCCGATCCTCGTCTTCGCCTTCCTCGGCCTCACGGTCGGCGGCATCTTCGCGATGCTGAACCACCTGCTCGGCCCGAAGAAGGCGGCGCGCGAGACCGCCGCCAGCCGCCGCCAGGGCGAGCCGTACGAGTCGGGGATCCCGGTCGAACCGAGCACCGGGCTGCGCTTCGGCGTCAGCTTCTACCTGATCGCGATGCTCTTCATCCTCTTCGACATCGAGGTCGTCTTCCTCTATCCGATCGGGGTGATCCTGAAGGGGGCCGACAGCCTCCTCGTGCTCGGCGAGATGCTCACCTTCGTCGGCCTCCTCCTCGTCGCCTTCGTCTACGTCTGGCGGAAGGGGGCCCTGGATTGGAGGTAGAGCGCCGCTCCCTGCGCGAGAAGCAGCTGGCCGCCCGCGACATGCTCCGCGGCGACCTCGAGGGCGAGGACCTCGAGCGCTACGTCGAAGAGCGGGTCGTCACCACCACCTTCGAGAAGGTCCAGAACTGGGCCCGGGCGAACTCGATCTTCCCGCTCACCTTCGGCCTCGCCTGCTGCGCGATCGAGGCGCCGATCTCGATCGTCACCGCCCGCTACGACCTCGCCCGCTTCGGCGCCGAGGCGCTGCGCGCCTCCCCGCGCCAGGCCGACCTGATCATCCTCTCGGGTCGGGTCAGCATCAAAATGGCGCCGGTCGTCCGCCGCCTCTATGACCAGATGCTGGAGCCGAAGTGGGTGATGGCGATGGGCGCCTGCTCCTCCTCGGCCGGGATGTTCGCCAACTACGCCGTCGTCCAGGGCGCCGACAAGTTCATGCCGGTGGACATCTACGTGCCCGGCTGCCCGCCGCGGCCCGAGGCGGTGCTCTACGGCTTCACCAAGCTGCAGCGGAAGATCGTCGGCAACCCCGACCAAAGCTGGCGGCGACGCTACGACGCCTACGGCACCGAGGAGTGGGCGCGCGGCGGCCCGCGCAGCGAACCGAGCCCGGAGGCCGCCCAGGCCTACGCAGAGGCAAAACGCTCGGTCGAACGGGTGCGAGAAGAGACCGGGGAGCCCTCCGTTGCCTGACGCCCCCGGACTCGAGTTGATCCGGGGTGAAATCGAGCGCGACTGCCCCGGTGCCGTGCTGGCGACCTCGTATGACCGCACCCAGGCGGCGCTCAACGTCGACCCCGCCCGGGTCCTCGACGTGCTGCGCTGGCTGAAGGAGCAGCCCGGCCACCGCTACGACTTCCTCTCCAGCCTCCACGCGGCCGACTACCTGCCGAACGAACCGCGCTTCGCGGTCCACTACGAGCTGATCAACCGCGAACGAGTCGAGCGGGTACGCGTCAAAGCGATGCTGGCCGACCCCGGCAGCGAGGAGCTGCCCGAGATCGATTCCTGCGTCGAGCTCTTCCCAACCGCCAACGCCCAGGAGCGCGAAGTCTTCGACTTCTTCGGCATCGTCTTCCGCGGCCACCCGAACCTGACCCGGATCCTGATGCCCGACGACTACGTCGGCTGGCCGCAGCGCCGCGACTTCCCGATCGGCGGCGAGCCCGTCACCTTCACCTACTCGGAAGAGCGCTATGGCTGAGGCGACGGTGGACCGCGACCGCGAGATCATGACCGTCAACGTCGGTCCGCACCACCCAGCGACCCACGGAGTTCTGCGCCTCGTGGTCGACCTCGAAGGCGAGATGGTGCGGGAGCTGCGGCCGGTGATCGGCTACGTCCACACCGGGATCGAAAAGTCCTGCGAGGACAAGAGCTACTGGAAGGTCATCCCCTTCGTCGAGCGGATGGACTACGTCTCCTACTTCTTTCAGATGGAGGCCTTCTGCGGCGCCGTCGAGCGGTTGATCGACCTCGAGATCCCGCCCCGTGCCAAGTACCTGCGGACGATCTTCCTCGAGCTCAACCGGATCCACTCCCACCTCGTCTGGCTCGGCACCACCGCGCTCGACCTAGGCGCGATCTCGATGCTCTGGTACTGCTTCCGCGAGCGCGACAAGATCCTCGACCTTTTCGAGATGGCGACCGGCCAGCGCATGCACACGCGCTACTTCCAGGTCGGCGGCGTGATCGAGGACATCCCCGTCGGCTTCGAGGCCAAGTGCCGAGCCTTCGCCGAGGAAATGCCGATCCGGGTCGGCCAGTACGAGGACCTGCTCGACCGCAACGAGGTCTTCCTCTCGCGGACCAAAGGCGTCGGCATCGTCCCCCGCGAGCGGCTGCTGGAGCTGGGTGTGACCGGGCCGCTGCTGCGCGCCGCCGGCGAGCCCTGGGACCTGCGCAAGGCCTTCGACTACCTCGCCTATCCGGAGATGGACTTCAAGATCCCGGTCGGCACGGTCGGCGACAACTACGACCGCTACCGGGTTCGGGTGGCGGAGATGGTCGAGTCAAGCCGGATCGTCGGGCAGTGTCTCGACGCCCTCCCCGAGGGGCCCTTCATCGCCGACGACCGCAAGTACGTGCTGCCGCCGCGCTCGGAGCTCTCGACCTCGATGGAGTCGCTGATCCACCACTTCAAGCTCGTCACCGAGGGCTTCCGCGTCGATCCGGGCGAGGTCTACTACTCGATCGAGTCGCCGCGCGGGGAGCTCGGCTGCTTCGTCCTCGCCGACGGCTCGGCGAAGCCGGCACGGGTCCACTACCGCGACCCCTCGTTCGTCAACCTGCAGGCCTTCCGCGACATGGCGGTCGGGACCTACGTCGCCGATATGATCGCCAGCCTCGGCATGCTCGACCCGATCCTCGGAGGCGTCGACCGATGAGCCCCGTCGACGGCCCCGGCGCCTTCAACCCGAACCTGCCGGTCGACCCCGCCGTGCGCGAGGGCCGCGTCCCCGGCCGCGCCGAGGAGGAGATCCCCGAGCTGCACGAGGTCGACTGCCCGCCGGAGCTGCAGGAGCGGATCGAGACCCTGATGGGCCGCTACCCCGACCGCCGCTCGGCCTCGATCCCGGCGCTGTGGGCAGTGCAGGAGCGCTACGGCTGGTGCACTCCGGAGGGGATCCGCCAGGCCGCCGCGGTGATGCGGGTCACCCCCGCCTACCTTGAGTCCGTCGCCAGCTTCTACGACCTCCTCCACACGCAACCGGTCGGGACCCATCGGATCGAGGTCTGCACCAACATCAGCTGCTGGATGCGCGGCGGCGACCGCCTGCTCGACGCCTTCGAGGCGGCCGCCGCGGGCGACGACGAGACCTTCTACGTGACCGGCTTCGAGTGCCTCGGCGCCTGCGACATCGCCCCGATGGCCTCGATCGACCAGCGCTACTACGGGCCGCTGGAGGCGGCCGAGGCCGGCGTCGCGATCGAGCAGCTGCGGGCCGGCGACGAGGTCCTCCCCGAGAAGGCGCTGGCGAAGCGCGGACTGGCAGGGGACGGCTGATGGCGCACCGGCTGGAGAAGCGCGTCCTGCTCGAGCACGCCGAGGACCCGGCGCTGCGCACGCTCGACGGCTACCGGCGGCTGGCCGGCGGCTACGAGACGCTCGAGCGCTCCTACAAGGAGATGGAGCAGGACGAGGTCCTCAAGGAGCTCGAAGACTCGGGCCTGCGTGGCCGCGGCGGCGCCGGCTTCTCGATGGGGAAAAAGGCTTCCTTCCTCCCGCGTGGCGAGATGGCCAAGTACCTCTGCTGCAACGCCGACGAGTCCGAGCCGGGCGCCTTCAAGGACCGTGAGCTGATGCAGCGCAACCCACACCAGCTGATCGAGGGGATCGCGATCGCGGCGCTCGCCGCCGATGCCGGCCACGCCTTCATCTTCATCCGCGGCGAGTACGCCGCCCAGGCCGACATCCTCGACCAGGCGGTGGCCGAAGCCTATGAGGCCGGCTACCTGGGGACGAACATCCTCGGCTGCCACCGCGACCTCGAGCTGGTCGTCCACCGCGGCGCCGGCGCCTACATCTGCGGCGAGGAGACGGCGCTGCTCGACGCGCTCGAGGGCAAGCGAGGCAACCCGCGCCTGAAGCCGCCCTTCCCGGCCGTCCAGGGCCTCTACGGCGGGCCGACCCTGATCAATAACGTCGAGACCCTCTCCAACGTTCCCCACATCGTCCGCCACGGCGCCGAGTGGTTCAAAGGCTTCGGCACCGAGCAGTCGCCCGGGACCAAGGTGGTCTCGATCTCCGGCGGGGTGAAGCGACCCGGCAACTACGAGGTCGAGCTGGGGATCCCGACTCGCGAGCTGATCTGCGAGCTCGCCGGCGGCTCCGAGGACGGGCACGAGATCAAGGCCTTCTTCCCCGGCGGCTCGTCCTCGCCGGTCCTCACCGCCGAGGAGGGGCTCGACCTCCCCTACAGCTTCGAGGCGATGGCCGAGGCCGGCTCGATGCTCGGCTCCGGCTCGATCATCGTCTGCGACGACCGGGTCTCGATCCCCCACCTGGCGCTGCGGACTGCGCGCTTCTACCACCACGAGTCCTGCGGCAAGTGCGTCCCCTGCCGCGAGGGCACCAACTGGACCGTGAAGATGCTGGAGCGGATGGTCCGCGGCGAAGCGACCCCGATGGACCTCGACGTCGTCAGCTCGGTCCAGCAGAACATCATCGGCCACTGCCTCTGCGTGCTCGGCGACTCGATGGCGATGCCGGTCGGGGCGATGGTCCGCAAGTTCCGGGAGGAGTTCGAGGAAGTGATGGAAGACCCCGAGCTTGTGCTCGACCCGCACGCCGTAGTCCGCGGCGCGCCGGAGACGCTGGGAGCGCAGACGTGAGCCCCGCCGGCCGCGAGGTGACGATCACGATCGACGGGCGCGAGGTCGCCGCGGTCGAGGGCGAGATGCTCCACGACGCCGCCCGCAAGGGCGACGTGGAGATCCCCTACTTCTGTTACGAACCGAAACTCGGCGACCCGGTCGGCGCCTGCCGGATGTGCCTGGTCGAGATCGAGGGCATCCCGAAACTGCAGACCTCCTGCTCGACGCCGGTGCGCGAGGGGATGGTCGTCCACACCCGCACCGAACAGGTCAAAGAGGCGCAGAACGCCGTCGTCGAGTTCCTCCTCGTCAACCACCCGCTCGACTGCCCGGTCTGCGACAAAGGCGGCGAATGCCCGCTGCAGGACATCTCCTACGGGTGGGGCCCCGGCAAGAGCCGTGTGATCGACGAAAAGCGCCACTTCGAGAAGCCGATCGAGCTCTCGCCGCTGGTCGCGATCGACCGCGAGCGCTGCATCCTCTGCTACCGCTGCGTCCGCTTCAGCCAGGAGGTCTCCGAAGACGCCCAGTTGCAGCTGATCGAGCGCGGCGACCGCACCTACGTCGGCACCTTCGACGACCGCCCCTACGTCGCTCCCTTCCACGGCAACATCACCGACATCTGCCCGGTCGGGGCGCTGACCAGCTACACCTACCGCTTCCGCGCCCGCCCATGGGACATCGAGCACGCCGGCTCCGTCTGCACGATCTGCCCGAGCCAGTGCAACGTCAGCTTCACCGTCCGCGACGAGAAGGTGAAACGGGTGATCAGCCGCGACAACCACGAGGTCGACGACGGCTGGCTCTGCGACCGCGGCCGCTACGGCTTCGAGATGTTCGACGCCCCGGAGCGGATCACGGGGCCGCGGCTGAAGGGGGGCGCCGAGGCGGGTTGGGCCGAAGCCATCGCGCGGGTCGCGGACGGGCTGCGCGGCGCAAGCGGGGGGAGGCGGGGGTGGTCCTCTCCGGACAACAGCGGGGAGGGTCCGGAGAGGACCACCCCCGCCTCCTCTGCAGTCGCGGTGATCATCGGCGACGCATCCAACGAGGAGGGCTTCCTGCTGCAGAAGCTGATGCGCGAGGCGCTCGGGTCGGCTCACATCGACTCGCGCCCTTCTCGGGGACCCGAGGCGGAGGTGCTGCGACGACTCAGCGAGCCAAGCATTTCGGCCAAGGTGCGAGACATCGACGAGGCCGACGCGATCCTCGTCCTCGGCACCGACCCGCTGCACGGCAGCCCGATCCTCGACCTGCGCGTGCGCAAGGCGATCCGCCGCAACGGCGCCAAGCTGGTCGTCGCCACCGAGCGCCCGACCGCGCTCGACGGCGGCGCCGAGGCGATCGCCCGCTACGCGCCCGGCCAGGCCGCGTACTTCGTCTCCGAGCTAGGCAGCGCAATCGGCGGCGCCGAGAACGTCGCCACCCCGGTTGCCGAGACGCTGCGAAACGCTGAGAAGGTCGTCGTCATCTGGGGCGAGCGTGTCGCCCGCGAGGACGGAGCCGCCGAGGCGCTGCTGGAGGTCGTCGAGGCGACGGCCATGGGAGCGACCGATGGCGCCGGGCTGCTGGAGATCCCCGACGCCACCAACGCCCGCGGCCTCCGCGAGGCCGGTTGCCTCCCCGACGCCGGCCCAGGCCTTGCCGAGGCCACCGCCGGCCGCTCCACCGAGGAGATCCGCCAGGCGCTGATCGACGGCGAGGTCACCCACCTCGTCCTCTTCGGCGCCGACCCGCTGCGGGACTTCCCCGACACGCCGGCCTGGGAAGAGGCGCTGACCGCGTGCGACTTCCTCGTCTCCTTCTCGATGCACGAGAACGCGACCACGGCCAAGGCCGACGTCGTCCTCCCGCTCGAGACCCACGCCGAGAAAGACGGCACCGTCACCCACCCCGACGGCCGCCTCCAGCGCGTCCGCCCCTCGGCTTCTCGCCCCGGCTTCGTGCAGTCGAACATCGTGGTGCTGGCTGAAATCGCCAAAGCGCTGGGCCTCGACACGGGCATCAACTCCCAGCCCACCGCCTTCGCCGCCCTCACCGACGCCGTCGGCTTCTACAACGGCATCAGCGAGGCCGACATCGGCGGCCGCGGCATCCGCTGGCAGGATCGTGAGGGCAGCACCAGCGCCCAGACGGGAAGCGAGGGTCCCGGACCCGAAGGGTCCACCGAGAGCGAGCGGCCGGGGCCGATCGAGACCTCCGACGCAGACGCGGTCGACACCGAGCGCGACGCGCCGATAAGCATGGTCCAACCCGATGCGACTCCTCGCGGCGTCGCGTCCGCCGGCTCCCCCCCGGCAGTCCCCCCCAACGCCTCTAGCGATGACTCTCTCCTGCTTGGGACCTACCGCGACCTGTGGGCCGGCCCCGTCACCGAGCTGAACCCGCCCCTGAAGTTCCTCACCCCCCACCAGCGCCTCGAGATCTCCCCCCAGGACGCTCGGCGCCTGGACCTGAAGAACGGCGAGGCGGTCCGCGTCAGCCAGAACGGGTCCGCGATCGTCGCCGCCGTCCTGATCAAGGAGCGGGTCAGCCCCGGCACCGTCTTCATGGCGGAGGGCGTCGCCGAGGCGAACGCCAACGCGCTGCTGAACGGGGGTCCGGTCCAGGTGAAGATCGAGAAGCTGAGCGAGGCGCACGCCTGATGCTGCCGCTCGCCGACACGACCTTCGCCGAAGCGACCTGGATCATGGTCGTGAAGTCGATCGTCATCTTCGCCGTCATCTTCGGCATCCTGCCGCTGCTGACGGTCCTGGAGCGGAAGCTGATCGGCCGCTTCCAGCACCGCTACGGCCCGAACCGCGTCGGCCCCTTCGGCCTTCTGCAGCCGCTGGCCGACGTCGGCAAGCTCGTCTCCAAGGAGTCGTTCCGGCCCGAG
>Ga0190269_10001496_pt1 | contig 11169 bp, 10 predicted proteins | sample Popmic249IS_FD_133749 | JGI IMG/M metagenome (GOLD analysis project Ga0190269, IMG submission 133749) | Populus adjacent soil microbial communities from riparian zone of Blue River, Arizona, USA - 249 IS | ecosystem: Environmental > Terrestrial > Soil > Riparian zone | place: USA: Arizona... | reverse complement strand
TGCTAGGCAGCGTAGGCGTACGCGCGCGGACTGTTGTCGGCGCTTGATTTTTTTCCGACGGGTCGTTTACGAGATGATCGTCGGCTTCCTCGGCCCGCTTCCCCTGGCCCGACATCCGAAGTCGAAACCAGTCGTCCCCTTGTTCAGTTGTGAGTCCAGCGTAGAGCACTAACGCCGGGAGCCGCGGCCCGATTCCCGGCCCTTCAGCCCGCGGCCGAGCGCCTTCTGGATCTCGCGCTTGGCGTCGCGCTCGGAGATCGCCTGCCGCTTGTCGTGCGCCTTGCGGCCCCGGGCGAGGGCGATCTCGACCTTGGCCCGGCCGTCCTTGAAGTAGAGCTGGAGCGGCACCAGGGCGAGGCCGGTCTCCTTGGTCTTGCCGACGAGCCGGAGGATCTCGCCCTTGTGCAGCAGCAGCTTGCGCTGCCGGCGCGGGGCGTGGTTGTTCCACGTCCCCTCGGTGTACTCCGGGATGTGCACGCCCATGAGCCAGGCCTCGCCGTCCTGGATCACCGCGTAGCCGTCGACCAGCGAGCACCGGCCCTGGCGCAGCGACTTCACCTCGGTGCCGGTCAGGACGAGGCCGCACTCGTAGGTGTCGAGGATCTCGTAGTCGTGGCGCGCCTTCTTGTTCTGCGCGACCAGCTTTCCCTGGCCGTTCTCGCGCGGGCTCATCCGCGACCGCTGCCGGTGTCGGCCAGCAGGCCGCTGAGCACGTCGACCGCCCGCGCCAGGGCCACGCCCTCACCGGCCACCTGGATGTCCGGCTCGATGCCGACGCCCTCGACCGAGCGGCCGCTGGGGAGGACGTACCGCGCCACGGTGAGCGCCAGCGAGCTGCCGTCCGCCAGCCGGTGCGGCTCCTGCACGGTCCCCTTGCCGAACGTTCGGCCGCCCACGACGACGGCCCGGCCGCGGTCCTGCAGGGCCCCCGCCACGACCTCGGCGGCACTCGCCGTACCGCCGTCGACGAGCACGACGAGGGGAGTGCGGAGGTCACCGCCCGGGGCGGCGTGCAGGCTCTGCGGCGACTCGTCACGACGGGCGTAGGTCACCACGTCACCGCCGTCGAGGAAGGCGCTCGCCGTCTCGACCGCCTCGCTCAGCAGACCGCCGGGGTTGTCGCGGAGGTCCAGGACGATGCCGCTCGCGTGCTGCGCGACGAGCCGCTTCACGGCGCGCCGCACCTCCGCTCCCGTGCCGTGGTCGAACGACGGTACGACGACGCGCCCGACCGAGGAGCCGACCATCTCGACCCGCACGCCGGGCGAGACCACGACGGCACGGGTCAAGGAGTAGGTGCGGGAGACCCCGGCTCGCGAGAGCACCACGCTCACCGCGGTGCCCGGACGGCCGCGCAGGGCGGCAGCGGCCTGGGCCGCGCTGTAGCCAGTCGTGGCCTGGCCCTCGACGGCCAGCAGGACGTCGCCGACCCGGATGCCGACCTCCTCGGCCGGCCCGTGGTCGGCCACCTGGGAGACCTCCACGCCGCTGCCGTCACGACGCAGCCACAGCCCCACGCCGACGTAGGAGCCCGTGGAGGACGAGGCGTCCCCCCAGCTGCCCCACTCGTCGTCGGCCGCGTCGAGCATGGCCCGGATGGCGGCCGCCTCGAGGACGCCCTTGGACACGGGGTTCAGGGCGTCGTCGGCGATCTGCGACGCGGCGTCGTCGAGCACGGGCACGCGTGGCTCCGCCTCGTCCTGCGGCCGGCTGCCGGCCCCTGCCACCACGCCCAGCACGAAGGTGCCGGCGAGCAGGGAGCCGCCGCCCAGCGCCCACGCCAGCCGGCGGGCGGCGGTGCGCAGGGACGGGTGCATCCCCCGATTCTACGGAGGCGGTCAGACGCGCAGGTGCCGTCGCAGCGTGAGGAACGACGCGAGTCCCGACAGCACGACCCCGAGCAGCAGCAGCCACGGCACCACGCCGATGACCTCACCCCACCCGATGAAGTTGGTGAACTTGATCGTGTCGCGGAGCACGAGGTCCACGAGGAAGTACTTCCCGACGGCCACCAGGCCCGACGCGAGCGCCGCGCCGACGAGGCCGGCGATGACGCCCTCGAGGAGGAAGGGCAGCTGGATGTAGAGGTTGCTGGCACCGACGAGGCGCATGATGCCGGTCTCGCGACGCCGGCTGAAGGCGGCCACCCGGACGGTGTTGCTGACGAGGAGGACCGCCGCGAACAGGCTGAAGCCGGCCGTCGCGAGGGCGAGCAGCTGGAACCTGCTGAGCACCTGGAAGACGGGGTCGAGGGCCTTCTTGAGGTCCTGCACGGCGTCGACGCCGGGCCGGTCCTGGAACGCGCTGGCGACGACCTCGAACTGCGTCGGGTCCTTGAGCTTCACGCGGAACGACTCGGGCAGCGCGTCGGCGCTCACGTTGGCGACCAGGTCGGGCGAGTCCTTGAACTGCTCCTTGAAGCGGCTGTAGGCCTCCTGCTTCGACTCGTAGTAGACCTTCTCGACCTGGGCCGTGGTGCTGAGGTCCTTGTTGATCTGCTCCCGCTGCTCCTGCGTGACCTCCTTGCCGGCGCAGTTGGGCGACAGCGACGTGGAGCCGCACAGGTAGACGGTCACCTCGACCTTGTCGTACCAGTAGCCCTTCATCTCGTCGACCTGCTCGCGCACGAGCAGCGCCGCACCCACCAGGCCGAGGCTGACCATCAGGGTGACGACCAGGGCGATGGTCATGGTCAAGTTGCGGCGGAGACCGATGAAGATCTCGCTGAGGACGAACTGGGCGCGCACGAGGAGTACTCCAGACGAGGGGAGGTCGAGGGGCCGCTGGGTGAGGCGTCAGGCGCCGTAGCCGTAGACGCCGCGGGTCTGGTCACGCACGACGTGACCCCCCGACAGCTCCACCACGCGGCGGCGCATCGAGTCGACGATCTGGGCGTCATGGGTGGCCATGACGACCGTGGTTCCGGTGCGGTTGATGCGGTCGAGCAGCTTCATGATGCCGACCGAGGTGGAGGGGTCGAGGTTGCCGGTGGGCTCGTCGGCGATGAGCAGCATCGGCCGGTTGACGAAGGCGCGGGCGACCGCGACGCGCTGCTGCTCGCCGCCGGAGAGCTCGTCGGGCATCCGGTGCCCCTTGCCCTCCAGCCCGACCAGCTCGAGCACCTCGGGCACGACCTTCTCGATCGTGCTCTGCGGCTTGCCGATGACCTCGAGGGCGAACGCGACGTTCTGCGTCACGGTCTTGTTGGGCAGCAGCCGGAAGTCCTGGAAGACGCAGCCGATCTGGCGGCGGAAGTACGGCACCTTCCACGACGACAGCCGGGCCAGGTCCTTGCCCAGCACGTGGACGCGGCCGGTGGTCGGCACGTCCTCCTTCAGCAGCAACCGGAGGAACGTGGACTTGCCCGAGCCCGACGAGCCGACGAGGAAGACGAACTCGCCCTTCTCGATGTCGACGGACACCCCGTCGAGCGCGGGTCGCGTGCTCGTCGGGTAGACCTTCGTCACGTTCTCGAGGCGGATCACCCCGCCAGTCTAGGAGGGGTCCTTTCCCGATCCCGGTACGCCGGTGCTCACGTGCGCCGTGGCTGCCGCGCCGAGAGCACCACTGCGGTCCCCCCGACCAGCAGCGACAGGCCGAGGAGGGCTGCCGAGCCGGTGCTGGACCCAGTGGTCGGGAGCTGGGCCGGCGCCTGCCCCGGGACCGCCGTGACACCACCGCCGCCGCCAGTGAAGCCCTCGCCCGCCTGCGCGCCGGTCACGCACACGACGACCTGGCCGCCGCCGGTGCCGGGCCCGCCGGTCGGGTCGGTGCCCGGCTCCTCCGAGGGCCGGTCGGCAGGCTCGTCCGTCGGCTCGTCCGTCGGTGCGTCCGTGGGGTCTTCCACCGGCGGCTCGTCCGTGGCCGAGGGGTCCGGCTCCGGCTCGGCGGTGCCCGTCTCGTCGGGGGCCGGCTCGGGCTCGACGCCCCCGCCGCCGGTGCTCTCGTCGGGGACGGGCTCGTCGACGTAGGAGCAGCCCTCCGGGAGCGGCTCCGGCTCCTCGGCCCAGGCAGGGCCTCCGGTCAGTGCCAGCGCCGCGCCCAGCCCGATCACCGTCAGGCTCCGTCGTACCTGCATGAGTGGCCCCCTTCCGTCACGTGCTGCTGTGACGCAACCACAGCGCGCAGCGTTCCGCGGCGGATTACTCGGCTTCGTCCCGGGTCCGCCGCCACCGGATCGCGGCCTCGACCAGCTCGTCGATCTCCCCGTCGAGCACGGCCTGGGTCTGGGAGGTCTCCACGCCGGTCCGGAGGTCCTTGACCATCTGGTACGGGTGCAGCACGTAGTTGCGGATCTGCGAACCGAAGGCGTTCTCCATCTTCCCGCCGCGGATCGCGTCCATCTCGGCCAGCTCCTGCTCCCGCTGGCGCTCGAGCAGCTTGGTCTGCAGCACCACCATGGCGGCCGCGCGGTTCTGGATCTGGCTGCGCTCGTTCTGGCAGGACACGACGATCCCGGTGGGCAGGTGCGTGATCCGGACCGCCGAGTCGGTGGTGTTGACGCCCTGGCCGCCAGGACCGCTGGAACGGAAGACGTCCACCCGCAGGTCCTTCTCGTCGACCTCCACGAAGTCGGTGGTGTCGACGATGGGCGTGACGTCGACGGCCGCGAAGGACGTCTGCCGCCGGGCCTGGTTGTCGAAGGGGCTGATGCGCACCAGCCGGTGCACGCCGTGCTCGCCTGCGAGCGTCCCGTAGGCGTAGGGCACCTTGACCTGGAAGACGACGCTCTTGACGCCGGCCTCCTCCGCCTCCTGCCACTCCATGACGTCGATCGGGTAGTCGTGCCGCTCCGCCCACCGGTAGTACATCCGCCACAGCATGAGCGCCCAGTCCTGGCTGTCGACGCCGCCGGCCCCGGGGCTGATCTGCACGAGCGCGTGCCGCTCGTCGTACTCCCCGGAGAGCAGCGTGCGGACCTCGAAGCTGCTGATGTCCTTCGTGAGGGCGGCGAGCTCTGCGTCGGCCTCCGCCTCGGTGCCCTCGTCGCCCTCCTCGGCGGCCATCTCGTAGAGCACGCCGAGGTCCTCGAGCCGCTGCCGGTAGCTCTCGATCCGCTTGAGGTCGGCCTGGACCACCGACATGCGGCCGGTGATGCGCTGGGCCTTCTCCTGGTCGTCCCACAGGCCCGGCATCCCGGCCTGCTCCTCGAGGTCCACGAGCTCCTCCCGCATCCGCGGGACGTCGAGCACCTTCTCGATGCTCGTCAGGGTGGCGTCGAGGGACTTGAGGTCAGCGGTGCGGTCGGCCACGACCTCGCAGCCTAGTGGCCCGGCGGCACCGGCCCTGCGGCACTCAGACCGGGTGCCCGGCAGCGGCGAGGTGCGCCGCGAGCCAGACCCGCGCGTGCTCGGCGGCGGCGCGCTCCACGCCGGGCTCCCCGAAGGACTCCGTCGCCCCCGGCACGACCTTGAGGTCGCTGTCGCACCGCATCCACGACAGTGCGGCGCGGGCGTGCTCGTGGGTCCGCCGGTCCCGACCCGCGGCGATCAGCAGGGTGGGCGCCGCGACGTTGGGCAGCACGGCCCGGGCGAGGTCCGGACGGCCGCCGAGGCCGACGATCGCGGCCACCGGCGTCCCCACCTCGGCCGCCGCCTCGAGCATGGCGGCAACCGCCGTGCCGCTGCCGACCCAGGCCGCCGCCAGCCCCGCGCACGCCGGCTGCGCGAGCGCACCGCGGGTCGCCGCGCCGAGCCGGTCGAGGGCCTCGTCGCCGGTCTCCGTCAGGTCGCCCAGCACCAGCGTGGCCCAACCGTCCTGGCGCAGCTCCTGCGCGGTGACGGCGAGCCCGGGGCCGGCCAGCACGACGAGTCCCTTGGGATGCGGCACGAGGCTGAGCGCGCCGTCGATCGCGCCGAGGTCCACGACGGCGAGGCTGAGTCCGGTGGCTCCGCTCAGGACCGAGCGGACGTCGTCGTCGGTGAGGGGCGGCAGCTCGTCGTACCAGTCCTCGAGGGCGCCGAACTCGCTCGGCGCGTAGAGCGCCCGGACGACGTCCGCCTCCTCCTGCTGCAGCACCGCCATCACCTCGGGGGCCGCGACCGGGACAGCCACCACGACGCGCTCGGCACCGCGGGCGCGGGCGACCCGGCAGGCGACCCGCATGGTGGCTCCGGTGACCGTGCCGTCGTCCACCACGACGGCGACCCGGCCCGCCAGAGGGAGGTCGGGGGCGACCTCGCGGTACGCCGACAGCTGGCGCTCGAGGTCCACCCGGGCGTGGTGCTGCGCCTGGGCGACGAGCAGCCGGGGCACCGCGGCGACCCGGACGACCTCGTCGAGCACCACGTCGACACCGCCCTCGCCCACCGCGCCCAGAGCGAGGTCGAGCCGGCCCGGGGCCACGACCCGGCGGACCGCCAGCACGTCGACCGGCGCGTCCAGCGCGGCGGCCACCTCCACGGCGACCGGTACGCCGCCCCGCGGCACGGCCAGGACCACGACGTCCTGGCCGCGCAGCCAGCCGAGCTGCTCTCCCAGCCGGCGGCCGGCGTCCTTGCGATCGGCGAACACCTTGCGCGTCATGGCGCCACCTGCTCCCCTAGGCCGTCCCTGCGAGCACGCTCCAGGGACCGGTACGCCCGGTCTCTGCCCCCATGGTGCCTCGACTACGCCTCTGAGGCGATCACCCGGCTGGGGAACAGCGCCTCGAGGCGCACCGCAAGGTCGGCGTCGCCCGTCAGGCGGAGCCGGCCGTCCAGCAGGGCGTCCCAGGGGTCGAGCCGCCCGGCGAACCAGTCCTCCAGCGTGGCGACGTCCGCGTGGACCGTGAGCCGCTCGTGCCGGAGCGCGCCCTCCGCGACCTCGCACCGGCCGTCGGCGACGACCAGCTGGAGCGGCGGCGCTCCTTCCAGCTGCACGCCGACCACGACCCGGACGGTCCCCGCCTGCTCGGGGTCGAACCGGGCGGCCCACTGGGTCACGACCTCTCGGGCCTGCTCCGGTGACGCCGGCACCGCGGCCGGCACCGGGCGGCCGAGGCGCTCGAGCGCCCGGTCGACCGCCTCGGCGTCCCGACGGGCGAACGCCCCCATCAGGTACGACGTCCCGAGGCGCGCCCGGGGGTCTCCGCCGCCGAGCAGCGCGGCGAGCACGGTGCGCGCCCGCAGCGCCCGGTCGCGCCAGGCGGGCGGCCAGGGCGGCTCCCGATCGGCGGCCGGCGGCAGCTCGGGGAGCGGTGTCCGGCGGTCGAGGGCGTACCAGTAGGCCACCGAGGACCAGTCGTCTCCGCGGTCGTTGGCGTGGCCGTGCTCGATCGACGCCAGCAGCGACGTGGAGAACGGGACCGGGTCGGCGACGTACCAGCGGTAGACGCTGCTGAAGCCGGCCCAGTCCGCCCGGTCGGCCACGGGCTGGCCGAACCAGGCGTCGCTGAACGCCTCCGCCGGCGACCACGCGGTGCCGAAGGCGTCCTCGGTGCCGGTGCCGTGCAGGGTCGGCGGCCAACGGTCGCCGTCGACGAAGACCATGTCGTCGCCCTCGCCGTACCAGCCCCCGAGCTCGCTGTGCACGTAGAGCGCCGCCCCGACGAGCTGGCCACGTCCGGTGGTGTCGACCAGGACGTGGTTGGCGTCGCCGGTGAGGTTGACGCCGTGCTCGTAGGTGCCGCTCGGGCCGTCGGGCATCGTGCGCCGCTCCCGGCGCCAGCAGGCGTGGAAGCGTCCCAGCGTCGCGTCCGGCTCCTCCCAGAGCTCGTAGTCGACGTGGCAGTAGAGCGCCAGGACGGGGAGCGGCCCGTCGTTGCGCACCTGCAGGCGGAACCCCTCGGCGAACGGCATCGGGAACCACGCGTGCAGGCTGAGCCCGTCCCGGGGCGCGCAGGACAGCAGCGCCGACGACAGCGGGGCGACCAGCCCGTTGCCGCAGCCGAAGAAGTCCCCGAGCGGCACCTCCACCGAGGGCTCGGCCGCGCCGTCCCAGAAGGCCTGCAGCACCAGGCTCCTGCCCCACCAGGGATCGGCCGCGAGGACGGTGCACCACACGTGGGTGACCTGGCCCGCTCCACCGTCCTCGCCGAGCACCACGACGCCGCCCGGCTCCACCCGGACCGCGTCGTCGTTGCGTCCGGTGCGGTCCCAGGTGGAGGCGCGCCGACGACGGACGCCAGGGCGCACTCGGGCGAGGTGGTCGGTCACCAGGGCATTATGTGTGAGTTGCTTACAAAAGGGGCGTGACGTGGAGGTCGGCTTCGGCCGGGGTGTGGTGACGCCCCAGGTGCCCGTGGTCCTCGCCGGGTTCGGCGCGCGCAAGGAACCGGCCACCGAGGTGCACGACGACCTCGAGGCGCACGCCGTCGTCTTCCGCGACGGCTCCACGACGGTCTGCCTGATCGTGCTCGACCTGCTGCTCCTCGGGCCCGACTTCGCCGGGCCGGTGCGGGCCGAGGTGGGCCGGCTGCTCGGCGTACCGCTCTCGCACGTGCTCACCGCGTGCGTGCACACCCACTCCGGGCCGGCCGCCAGCGAGAGCATGAAGCGGGCCCGCTGGCCGGTCCCGCCCGGCTACCTCGAGGTCGTGCTGGCCGGCTGCCTCGACGCCGCCCGGCAGGCGCAGGCGTCGCTGGCACCAGCCGTGCTGTCCTACGCGCGGGCACCGCTCCCCGACGGGCTGGGCTTCAACCGCCGCGACCTGCCCCACGACCCGTCCTACGCCGTGCTCGACGTGCGCTCCCCCGACGGCGCCCGGCTCGGCACGCTCGGGAACGTCGGCATCCACCCCGTGGCGCTGGGGACCGCCTGCCGTGCCGTCTCGAGCGACTGGGTCGGGACCTACCGCTCGGCCCTGCGCCAGGCCACCGGCGCGCCGGCCGTGCTGCTGCAGGGCGCGCTGGGCGACGTGAACCCGTCGGGGTTCACCCACGACCACCCCGTGGCCGGCGGAGACTGGGCGCTGGCGGAGCGGCTGGGCGGCGAAGTGGCCGAGGCCGTGGCGCAGCTGCTGGCGACGGCGGAGCCGCTTCCCGACGAGGTGGCAGTGGTGGGCCACCGGCAGACGCGCCACCGGGCATCCGCGTCCCTGGCGACGGTCATCGCCGGCCGGGCCTACCGCACCGTCGAGGTCGAGCTCCTCGAGTGGTCGCTGGGCGGCGTGCGGCTCGTCTCGGTGCCCGGCGAGCCCTTCGACGCCCTGGGCAACGCCATCCTGGGTGCGCGGGACGATCGGGCCCTCGTCGCGGCGGTGGCGCCCGAGTGGCTCGGCTACCTGCCCTCGCCGTACCGGAAGGGCTACGAGGAGAGCATGAGCTACGGCCGGCGGTTCGTGGCCGAGGTGAGCGCCCTCCTCACGACCCCTCCGCGCTGACGGCCTGCTCAGCTGCCCCCGAGGTGGGCGAGCAGGGTGACGAGCAGCAGGAACCCGAAGACAGCCATGAGGCCGAGCAGCCAGCGGAGGTTGTCGCGCTCGTCCTCATGCGCGCCCTCGCCGAGCAGCCCGGGCAGGGTGGGCGAGCGGTAGCGGTCCGGGTCTGCCGCCGGGTCCAGCGGCCCGGCGGGCGGCGCCTCGTCGCGGGCGGAGTCGTAGCGGTCGGGGTCCTGACCCGGGTCCAGCGCCATCGTCAGCCCATGTGGGGGTAGCTGTGGTCGCGCGGCGGCACGAACGTGGTCTTGAGGGCCCGGGGCGAGGTCCAGCGGAGCAGGTTGAGCACTGAACCGGCCTTGTCGTTGGTGCCGCTGGCGCGGGCGCCCCCGAAGGGCTGCTGCCCGACCACCGCGCCGGTGGGCTTGTCGTTGACGTAGAAGTTGCCGGCGGTGAACCGCAAGGCCCGCTCCGCCTGCGCCAGGGCGGCAGCGTCGCGTGCGAACACGGCCCCCGTCAGGGCGTAGGGCGCGGTGCGATCCACGAGCGGCAGCACCTCGTCCCAGTCGTCGTAGACGAACACGCCGAGGACCGGCCCGAAGTACTCGGTGGTGAGCACGTCGTGCGCGGGGTCGCTGGTCTCGATCACGGTGGGCCGCACGAAGAAGCCCTCGCTGTCGTCCGCCGTACCGCCCGCCAGCACCGTCAGCGCGGGGTCGGACTGCGCGGCGTGCAGGACCCCGGCGAGCCGGTCGAAGGCGCGCCGGTCGATCACGGCCCCGCCGAAGTTGCTGAAGTCGGTGACGTCGCCGTAGGCCAGCGACTCCGTCCGGGCCACCAGCGCGTCGCGCAGCCCGCCCTCCCACATCGCCCGGGGCACGTAGGCCCGCGACGCGGCCGAGCACTTCTGCCCTTGGTACTCGAAGGCGCCGCGCACCAGGGCGACCTCCAGCGCCAGCGGGTCCGCCGACTCGTGGGCGACGACGAAGTCCTTGCCGCCGGTCTCGCCGACGAGCCTCGGGTAGCCGCGGTAGCGGCTGATGTTGCCACCGACCGTCTGCCACAGGTGGTGGAAGACCCGGGTCGAGCCGGTGAAGTGGATGCCGGCCAGGTCGGGCGACGTCAGCGCCACGTCCGAGTGCGTGCCCCAGCCGGTCACCAGGTTGATCACGCCCGGCGGCAGCCCGGCCTCCTCGAGCAGCCGCATGGTGAAGTGCGCCGCGAGCTGCTGGGTGTGCGAGGGCTTCCAGACCACGGTGTTGCCCATCAGCGCGGGCGCCAGCGGGAGGTTCCCCGCGATGGCCGTGAAGTTGAACGGCGTGATCGCCAGCACGAAGCCCTCGAGCGGCCGGTGGTCCATCCGGTTCCACATCCCCGGCGAGGAGATCGGCTGCTCCGCCAGCACCTGCCGCCCGAACGCGACGTTGAACCGCATGAAGTCGACCAGCTCGCACGCGCTGTCGATCTCGGCCTGCTGGACCGTCTTGCTCTGCCCCAGCATCGTCGCGGCGTTCAGCGTGTCGCGCCACGGGCCCGCCAGCAGCTCGGCCGCCCGGAGCACCACCGCGGCCCGGTCGTCGAACGACAGCTCCCGCCACGCCGGGGCCGCGGCCAGTGCAGCGTCCACGGCGGCCTGCCACTCGTGGGGGCCTGCCTCCGCCATCACGCCCAGGACGGCGGCGTGCCGGTGCGGCTGCACCACCTCGATCCGGTCCCCGGCGGCCATCCGCTGGGCGCCGCCGATCGTGGTGGTCAGCTCGTGCTGCTCCCCCGCCAGCTCCTTGAGCCTGGCCTCCAGCGAGGCCCGCTCGGAGGAGCCGGGGGCGTAGCTCCGGACCGGTTCGTTCACCGGCAGCGGTACGACGGTGGTCGCGT
>Ga0190269_10001495_pt1 | contig 11181 bp, 9 predicted proteins | sample Popmic249IS_FD_133749 | JGI IMG/M metagenome (GOLD analysis project Ga0190269, IMG submission 133749) | Populus adjacent soil microbial communities from riparian zone of Blue River, Arizona, USA - 249 IS | ecosystem: Environmental > Terrestrial > Soil > Riparian zone | place: USA: Arizona... | reverse complement strand
CGGCACACGCGCAGGACACGGCACACGCGCAGGACACGGCACACGCGCAGGACACGGCACACGCGCAGGACACGGCACACGCGCAGGACGAGGCACACGCGCAGGACGAGGCACGCGCGCAGGACGCGGGACGCGCGCAGGACGCGGGACGCGCGCGGGGCGCGGACGCGCGGGGCGCGGACGCGCGGGGCGCGGACGCGCGGGGCGCGGGCGCGCGGGGCGCAGCGCGCGGACGCGGGCCGAGCAGGGCATGGCCGCGCGCGCCGAGCGGACCCCACCGCTGCTGCGTGGGGCCCGCTCGGTGCGATGCGTGCGGCCGGTTACCCGGTCGCGGTCAGGCCGTCGGGGTCGGGCCGTGGCCGCCGCCGGAGCCCGCAGGCGCCGCGGCCGCCGCCGGAGCGGTGTCACCGGGTGCAGAGATCCCGCTGGTGTCGAACGCCAGCCGCGCCACCGCGTCCGCGATCGCGTCGGAGTTCACGTCGAGCGCGAACACGTTGACGTTGCCGACGAGCTTCTTGCCGTACGCGGCCGACAGTTTCCGGTACGTCGCGGCATCCGCGCCGTCCTTCGTCGGCGAGAAGCTGTCGCAGGCCTGGTGGTAGCACGGGTCGTAGGCGACGTCCGGCACGCCGCCGAACTTCGCGACCTCCGCCGCCGTCTTCACGCCCTCGGCTCCGGTGAACAGGCCACCGGACGGGATGCCGATGCCCTCGGCGATGAACGGCCCGTAGTCCGACCGGCCGTCGAACTCGCTGTCGACGGCCTGTTGACCACGGCTGGCCAGGTACTTCCGGAACATCGTCTCGAGCGCTCCGGACCCTGCGGGCGGCGTCCCCGTACCGGTGGTGTTGTCGCCGTCGTAGACGGCGAACTTGTAGTTCGGTGACCCGATCATGTCGAAGTTGAGGTAGAGGCCGATGGCCGCGACCTGCTGCGGGGTCAGCGCGGTCACGTAGTGGTCGGATCCGAGCAGGCCGCCCTCCTCGGCGCCCCACCACGCGAAGCGCACCTTGTTGGTGGGCTTCGCCGACCTGGCCAGCGGCGCGTACTTCAGCGCGACCTCGAGCAGGCCCGCGCTACCGGTGCCGTTGTCGTTGATCCCGGGACCTTCGGTCACCGAGTCCAGGTGCGCACCGGCCATGACGACGTTGTCCGCGTTCCCGCCCGGCGTCTCGGCCAGCACGTTCTGCGTGGTGCGGGTCTCGGCCAGCGTGTCGGTCTCGATCCGGACGACGGTGTTCGTGGTGCCGGCCAGCTGCGCGCCGAAGGCGTAGGACACGGTGATGGCCGGGATCGGCACCGGCGCGCCGGCGTTGCCCTGGAACAGCTCGAACCGGTCCGGGTTCTCCGCCTCGGTGCCGTTGCCCTGGTTGAAGACGATGACGCCGGTGGCGCCGGCCGCCGCGGCATTCGTCACCTTCACCACGAAGTCGCACGTGCCGCGCTGGAGCAGCGCGATGTTGCCGCGCGGGAAGTTCGCGAAGTCCGTGGCCTCGCAGCCGCTGGTCGACGCCCGCGGCGGCGTGAGCGCGACGTCCACCGCGGTGACCGTGCCCTGCGCGGTCCCGTCGCCGGAGAAGCCGAGCGTGGCGAAGTCCGTGCCGTTGACGTACGTCTTGGCGGTCGGGCTCACCTGGGCGAACTTCGACGGGGTGAGCTCCTCGAAGTACGGGAACTGGAAGCTCTGCCTGCTCACCCGGTAGCCGGCCCGCTGCAGCTTGCCCGCGACGTAGTCGGCGCTCCGGTCGTAGCCGGGGGTGCCCGACGCGCGGGTGTCGGAGTTGGCGTCGGCGATCCGCTGGAACTGCCTCAGGTGCGCCAGGACGCCGCCGGGCGTGACGGCGGAGGTCAGCTTCTTCGACAGCGCGGCACCGGACTGGGCCGGCGTCGGCGGGTCCGCGACGGCGGCCGGGCCGGTCGCGGCGAGGCCGAGGGTGGCGGCGGCCGCCAGCGCGATCACGACGCGACCGGTTCGCGCCCGGGGCGGGGCGGTGTCCGACAACGAGCGGTGGGGCATGGCTACGCCTCCGGAAGGGCTGTCCGGCACTGCGGTCAGTGCTCGGTTGCGGCCAGAACGTAGCGGCAACGCAGAACTTACGGGATCAAATTGGATTAAAGATGATCTCGACCGTTATCGATGATCGATGATTCAGCTGGCTGCGGCGTGGGTCACCGATCGATAACGACGGGACCTCAGCGGCTGGAGTAGCAGGGGTAGCGCACGGCCAGGTCGGCCGCCTCGTCGCGGACGCCCATCGGATCGTCGCCGCGGATCGCCCGGACGATCAGGTCGGCGGCGAGCTCCATGTCGGCCTCGGTCATCCCCTGAGTGGTGGCCGCGAGCACTCCCAGGCGGAGGCCGGAGGTCTGTTCGGTGGTGCGGGGATCGAACGGCAGCAGGTGCTTGTTGAGCAGGATGCCCACGTCGCGGCACCGCTGCTCGGCCTCGGCGCCGGTCACCTGCGAGTCGCCGAGGTCGACGAGCACCATGTGGTTGTCGGTGCCGCCGGCGACCAGCCGCAGCCCGGCGCTCTCCAGCCCGTCGGCCAGCGCGGCCGCGTTGTCCAGCACCCGCTGCGTGTAGTCGACGAACGACAGCTCGCCGGCCTCGCCGAACGCGACGGTCTTCGCCGCGACGCAGTGCATCAGCGGCGCCCCCTGCAGGAACGGGAACACCGCATTGTCGATGCGGCGAGCCAGCTGCCGGGTGCAGAGGATGAAGCCACCGCGCGGCCCGCGCAGCGACTTGTGGGAGGTCGCGGTGACCACGTCGGCGTAGGGCACCGGCGAGGGCACTGCCCGGCCGGCGACCAGCCCGCCGATCTGAGCGGCGTCGACCAGCAGGTACGCACCGGCCTCGTCGGCGATCTCGCGGAACGCCGCGTAGTCGACGAGCCGGGTGTACGCGGTGGGCCCGCAGACGATGAGCTTCGGCTGGTGCGCCAGAGCGAGGTCGCGGACCTCGTCGTAGTCGATGCGCTCGTCGTCCCGCCGGACGCCGTACCCGATCGTGTGGAACCACTTCCCGGAGAAGTTCCGGCTCGAGCCGCTCGTGAAGTGACCACCGTAGCGGGGCTCCATCGCCAGCACCGTGTCGCCGGGCACGAGCAGCGCGGCGTACGCGGCGAGGTTGGCCAGCGTGCCGGAGTTCGGCTGCAGGTTCGCGTGCTCGGCCCCGAACAGCGCGCACGCCCGCGACCGCCCGAGATCCTCGACCTGGTCGAGGAACTCGCAGCCGCCGTAGTACCGGCGCCCCGGGTAGCCCTCGGCGTGCTTGTCGCCGAGCGTCGACCCCAGGGTCGCGCGGACGGCCGGCGACGTGAAGTTCTCGCTGGCGGTCAGCTGGACGGCGTGGCCTACCCGGTCGTACTCGGCGCCGAGGATCTCGGCCACCTCAGGATCGGCCGAGCGCAGCACATCCACGGCCGCCGGCCGACGCCCGTCGACGACCGCCGCGTGCAGTGACGTCATTGCAGAACACCCCCGACCGGGTATCGCGTTCCACCACGCTACGTCACCGATCGCCTGCAAGGGGTCATGTCCACGGGAGCAGTAGGGGTGCGCATCGGTATCACCAAAGTTGCAGGTGAGAGCCGTGGCGACCCATCGGGGCGGCTGTTGTCGGAGTGGGTCCGTATCATCGGGCCGGTTCACGTCCCGCCACCACGCTCGCGTCCGGCGAACCGACCTGGGAGGTCCCGCCCCACATGTCAGAGCTCCGCGCCCTTCGTTACCTGGCGAGCCTCGACGGGGCGACACCCGACCCCGGCGCGCTGGCGTTCTACGCCTCCCTCGACCAGATCTCGACGGTGAACCCGACGGTCGCCGGCAGCATCGTCCAGGAGCTCACCGACCAGCGGTCGAACGTCAAGCTGATCGCCAGCGAGAACTTCAGCTCGCTCGCAGTGCAGCTCGCGCAGGGCAACCTGTTCACCGACAAGTACGCCGAGGGCGCGCCCGGCCATCGCTTCTACGCCGGCTGCGAGAACGTCGACACGGTCGAGGCCCACGCCGCCGACCTGGCCAAGCAGCTCTTCGGCGCCGAGCACGCCTACGTGCAGCCGCACTCGGGCATCGACGCCAACCTGGTCGCGTTCCTGAGCATCCTGGCCACCCGGGTCGAGAACGGCATCATCGAGCGGTTCGGGCGCAAGAACGCGTCCGCGCTCACCGAGAGCGAGTGGGCCGAGCTGCGGGCCTCCGTGCTCAACCAGAAGCTGCTCGGGATGGACTACTACTCCGGCGGCCACCTCACCCACGGCTACCGGTTCAACGTCTCGGCCCGGCTGTTCGACGCCCGCTCGTACACCGTCGACCCGCAGACCAAGCTGCTGGACCTGGATGCGGTGCGCGCCCAGGTGCGGGAGGTGCGCCCGCTGATCCTGCTCGCCGGGTACAGCGCCTACACGCGGCTGATCGACTTCGCCGCGCTGCGGGAGATCGCCGACGAGGTCGGGGCCGTCCTGATGGTCGACATGGCGCACTTCGCCGGTCTGGTCGCCGGCAAGGTGTTCACCGGTGACCACGACCCGGTCGCGCACGCGCACGTCGTCACGTCCACCACGCACAAGACCCTGCGCGGTCCGCGGGGCGGCATGGTGCTCTCGACGTCGGAGTTCGCCGACGCGATCGACAAGGGCTGCCCGACCGTGCTCGGTGGCCCGCTGCCGCACGCGATCGCGGCGAAGGCGGTCGCGTTCACCGAGGCACTCTCCCCCGACTTCGCCGGATACGCCTCGCGCATCGTCGACAACGCCCGGACGCTCGCCGACGAGCTGCAGCAGCGCAAGGTCGACGTGCTCACCGGCGGCACCGACAACCACATCGTCCTGGTCGACGTCGCGGCGAGCTACGGCCTCACCGGACGCCAGGCCGAGAGCGCGCTGCGGTCGGTGGGCCTCACGCTCAACCGCAACTCGCTGCCGTTCGACGCGAACGGCCCCTGGTACACCAGCGGACTGCGGCTGGGCACTCCGGCCGTGACGACGCTCGGCATGGGCGCCGAGCAGATCACCGAGATCGCCGACGTCATCGCCACCGTGCTCGCGGCGGTGCAGCCGGGTACCGGGCCGGGCGGGTCGCCGAGCAAGGCGAAGTTCACGCTCGATGACGCGGTGGCCGCTGAGGCCCGGTCGCGCACGTCCGACCTGCTGCGCGACTTCCCGCTCTACCCCGAGATCGATCTGTCCCTGGTCAAGTCAGCGGGCCAGGCCTAGGCGCGCGGCCGCCGGCCCTGGCCCTGGCCCTGGCCGGCGGTTCGTCACGCGAGCACGAGGCGCGAGATCAGTTCGGTCATGATCTCGGTCGTGCCCCCGCCGATGCCCAGGATGCGCGCGTCGCGGTAGTGGCGCTCCACCTCGGTCTCGCGGAGGTAGCCCATCCCGCCGTGCAGCTGGACGGCGGCGTCGACCACCTCGTCGCACGCCGCGACCGCGGTGTTCTTCGCCATCGCGACGCGGGAGACGAGATCGGCCTGCGCCGGGTCGTCGATCCAGTCGTCGATCACGGCCCGTGTGTAGGTCCGGGCGACGTCGACCTGGCGCGCCATCTCGGCGATCTTGTGGCGGACCACCTGGCGCCCGGAGAGCGGCCGCCCGAACGTCTCGCGGATCTTCACCCAGTCGACGGTGAGCGCGAGGCAGCGCGCGGCGGTCGCGTACGCCTGCACGGCCAGCGACAGCCGCTCCGCCGCGAACTGGGTCATCAACTGGCCGAACCCGGAGTTCTCCGACCCCACCAGGTTCGTCACCGGCACCCGGGCGTCGTCGAAGCGCAGCTCGGCGGTGTCGGAGCACCACCAGCCCATCTTCTTGAGCGGGCTCGACACGGTGAACCCCGGAGTGCCGCGTTCGATCACCAGCAGCGAGATGCCGCCCGCGCCGGGCTCGCCGGTCCGGACCGCGGTGGTGACGAAGTCGGCGCGGACGCCGGAGGTGATGAACAGCTTCGCGCCGGTGACGACGTAGTGGTCACCGTCGCGGACGGCGCGCGTGTGAATGCTCGCGACGTCGGAGCCGCCCTCGGGCTCGGTGACCGCGAGCGCGGCGATGTGGTCGCCGGCGAGAACCGGGCGGACGAAGCGGTCGAGCTGGTCGGGATCGGCGGCGGCGACCAGGTGCGGCAGGCCGATGCCGTGGGTGAACAGTCCGGCGATCAGGCCGGACGAGGCGCCGGAGAGGATCATCTCCTCGGCGACGACGAGTGTGTCGATCGGCTCGCCGCCGCTGCCGCCGACGCTCTCCGGGAAGCCGACGCCCAGCAGGCCGGCTTTCGCGGCGGCGCGGTGCAGGGAGCGAGGAAGCTCGCCGGCTTCTTCCCAGGCCGGCAGGTGGGGCACGATCTCGCGCTCGGTGAAGCGGCGGGTGGTCGCGCGTAAGAGCTGCCGCTCGGGGGTGTTCCACCTGGAGCTCATCGGCGTTCCTCCCTGCAGCACGGCGCCCGGCCCACCCATCCTGCACGCCGCCGTTCATCTTGTACAGCGCCGTTCCTCTTACGGGCGAGGGGCCGCGAGACACCGGAGCGCGCCCCGCGGCGGGCAGGGGTGCGGACCGGGGTCCGCACCCCTCGCGGCAGTTACTTCTTCTTTTTCTTGCCGCTCTTCTTCTTGTCCTTCTTCTTGTCCTTCTTCTTCGCCATGAGGCCCCCCTCGTCGCGGCGAGCCCCGGACGGGCGCGCCGATGCCCACACAGTAATACGGACAAAACAGAAACAACATCTGGCAAAACTGTCAGAAATGTGCTGCACATCCGGCCCGCGAAAATCCACCCCATTCTTGGCAGTTCCGGAAGATGTTGTATTATGCGCAGCATGGCGAGGAAAGAGCTGGTCATTCTCACCGATGACCTGGATAACTCAGAAATCGATCCGGCGGCCGTCGATCGTCCGACGGTGCAGTTCGGGATCGACGGTGTCGAGTACGAAATTGATTTGGGCAGCGCCAATCAGGCCAAGCTCCGCGAGATCCTCGCCGAGTACGTGCAGGCCGCCCGCCGCACCGGCGGCACCGTCCGCAAGGGACGCAAGCAGGTCACCGCGGGTGCGCCGAGCTCGACGAACAGCCGGGCCGAGAACGCCGCGATCCGCGAGTGGGCCGAGGCCAGCGGCATCGACGTGAACGCCCGCGGGCGTCTGCCGAAGGAAGTCATCGAGCGCTACCGCGGGCACTTCTCCGAGCAGGACGGCGACTCCGAGTCGGCGCCGACCGGCCGCCCCGCTCCGAACACCGAACAGCCCGCGTTCTCCGGCTGATCCCTCGCCGACGTCGGCCCGGCAACCGGGCCGACGTCCGCCGACCCGCACTGCAGACTTCGGACGATGCGCGCTCGCCGAGCGTCCGAATTGTAATCGGGCCACCGTGGACTGCCACGGAAGAACTGCGCGAATAAGCGCATCGCAATTCTTCGCGCCGACTCCGCGCGCCCCGAACAACGGGCCTCCGACGACTCGCCGCCGCACTCCGCCCTCCTCCCCGGCCCGGCGGCGACCGCGACCGCGAGGCCGAGCGCGCACCTCTCACTTGCCGGTATAGCGCATTGCGCAGTAGTGTCCGGTCCGCAGGAGGTGGACGTGGATACCACGCAGTTGCTCAAGGGCGTGCTCGACCTGGCGGTGCTCGCCGTCGTCCGAGACGCGGACGGCTACGGCTACGACGTGCTACGCAGGTTGCGCGGCTCGGGGCTGGCCGATGTCGGTGACGCCTCGGTCTACGGAACGTTGCGACGGCTCTATCAGGCCGGATGCCTGACGTCGTACGTCGTGCCCAGCGAGGAGGGCCCGCACCGCAAGTACTACGGCATCACCGACACCGGCCGGCTGCAGCTCGCCGAGTCGACGAAGATCTGGGCGAGCTTCGCCCGGACCATGGACGACCTGTTGACCGGGGAGGCACTGGCATGACCGCACCGACCGTCGGGACCGAGGCGGACCGCTATCTCCAGCGGGTCCGGGCCGCGCTGGCCGACCTGCCGGACGACGAGCGGAACGAGCTCATCGAGGACCTCTCCGCGCACCTGGCCGACATCAGCGCCGAGTACCCCGGCACGCTCACGTCCGCGGCGCTGACCGACCGGCTGGGCAGCCCGGAGGCCTACGCCGCCGAGTTACGGGCATCCGCGGGCCTCGCACCGGCACCGGAGGCCCCGGACAGCAACCGGCTGCGCAGCTCGACCCGGAAGCTTCGTGCGGCCTTCGAAGCCTGGCCCGTCTACCAACGCTTCCTCGCGTTCCTGCCGGAGCTGCGGCCGGGCTGGTGGGTACTGCGCGGCTACCTCGCCGCCGTCGTACTGGCCGGGGTGTTCTTCGGCGGCTTCAACGGCCTGCTGCCCGACGACGGTGGTGAGGCGTTCGTCTTCCTGATCCTGGCGGCGGTCGCCGCGTACGGCTCCGTCTGGCTCGGGCGCCGCAGCGACGGATTCGGACGCTGGGGACGCCGCGCCGTGATCGCCGGTGGGCTGTTCGTGGGACTCGTGGGGCTCGGCATCATGACGACGTCCAGCGGGCCGAGCTACGACTACGGCTACGCCTACTCCCCCGGTCCGCTGGAGCAAGCCTCCGACCTGCGGGTCTACGGTCCGGATGGCCAGCTGATCCGGGACGCCCAGGTCTTCGACCAGAACGGCAACCCGGTGGTCGTCTCGTCCAACTGCTCGTACGAGATGCGGACGCGGGCCGACGGCGGACAGGCCGAGAACGTCTACCCGCGCACGATGACCCAGCCGGTCGACGAGTACTGCACCGAAGGGGCCGCGCCGGTGGCCGAGCGGCTCCCCGGGTTGCTGCCGACCGCGGCTCCGACGCCCACCGGCCCGCCGACCGTCTCGCCGTCGGAGTCCGGCGCGGCGAGCCCGAATCCGTCCGCGACCGCCACCCCGTCGGCGTCTCCGACCGGTGCGGCCTCCCCGACCGGTGCGGTGGCCCCGACGACGGGCGCACCCGCGCCCACCCCGAGCCGCTGAGGCGGTCAGGGTTCGAGCGCCCGCGACCGCGGGCGGCCAGAGATCCCCCGGAGGCGCGACACGGGGGCGCGTGCTCCGTGGCAGCGCGCGGGCGGCGACGACCGCCCGCGCGGGCCGCAGCCGAGCACGGATTCGCAGGACGAGGGCGATGAGCCACGAGTCGCTCGCTCCAGTATTCCGGGAACCGTCCCGTCAGCCGGGGCGAACTGTCGAGGTCCGCCGGCACCTGGACCGTTGCGGTGGGTTGTTCGTGGATCGGCGGTGGGGTTGGGCGACGTCAAAGGGAGTTTTCGCACGTGATCACATGCGAGAACTTCCTTCGACAACCGTTGCCACGTAGCCAGGGCGAGGGCACGGTACCTGCCGTTGCAGTACTAGGCGCCGGGCGGGGGGAAACGCAGCTCGTTGCGGGCCAGCTTGGCCCGCGCCACCTCGGCCAGATCGACGTCGAGCACGCGCGCCAGCTGCACGAGGTACAGCAGCACGTCGGCCAGCTCGTCGCGGACGTCGGCCGCCGCCTTCTCATCGGCCATCACCGCGGCCGACTCCTCCGGGGTCAGCCACTGGAAGAGCGCGGTCAGCTCACCGACCTCCCCAGACAGCGCCATCACGAGGTTCTTCGGGGTGTGCCAGGGCTGCCAGTCCCGGGCGGCGGCGAAGTCCGCCGTCGCCGTCGCCAGCTCCGTCAGGTCCGAGGGGCCGCTCATGCCCGCAGCCTATGACGAGCACCGGCCCGGAGATTTCGTACCGTTTGGGTAGAGTGGACGCAATCTCTCGATAGAGGCGCGCTGGGGGCAGGAGTGGCGAGCATCCTCATCGTCGAGGACGAAGCCGATATGCGGGATCTCATGGCGCGGAAGCTCGAGGCGGCCGGTCACACGATCACGACGACGAGAACGGGCGAGGACGGGCTGGCGATCCTGCGGTCCGCACGGCCCGACCTCGTGCTGCTCGACGTCCAGCTGCCCGACACGTCGGGGCTGAGCCTGTGCCGGACCCTGCGGGCCGACACCGAGATCGGCGAGACGCTCGTCGTCATGATCTCGGCCTCGGCCGCCCCGGAAGAGGTCGACGCCGGCCTCGCGGCCGGCGCCGACGACTACGTCACGAAGCCGTTCGCCCCGGCCAAGCTGGTCCAGCGCGTCGAGGCGCTGCTCGCACCGAAGCGCTGAGCTGTTCTCGACCGACGCTGCGGACGGTGTCCGTCAGCGGAGGCGGGTGAGGCGGAGAATCGCGCAGAGACCCGCTACCGCCGGCCGGGGGGCGGATCGCCCCACTCGGCCCGCGGCTGGCCCGGGGCCCGAGGTGGCGCCGGGGAGTACGCCGACGCGTTCGGTTGGCCGGCCGTCGGCGGCGTCGGGATCGGCGGGTACGCGGAGGCATCGGCCGTGCGCTGACCGGGGATCAAGTGGGCCAGCGCCGGCGACGCCGACACCGGCGTCGCGTACTCGTCCTCCTCGTCCAGCGCCAGCGAGCGGACCGCCCGCCGCCGCGCCGGCCACAGCACCCCGACGAGCAGCGCGGTGATTACCACGACGGACGGGACCCAGACCGCGAGCGATCCGCCAGCCACGTCCAGCCGGACGTGCGACTCCAGCAACGCCGACACCAGCACGGCGCCGAGGCAGAGCGCGGCGACGATGGCCGCGACCAATCGGCCCTCCCAGCCGAGGAAGCCGCCCTCGTCGGAGTCGCTGCGCAGCAGGAAGACCATCACCGCGGCGACGGCCGCCACCAGGCAGAGGAAGATTCCGACCGAGCCGATGTGGGAGAGGATGATGAACACGGTGCGGAACGGGTCGGCGCCCGCGACCGCGAAGCCGAGCAGTACGACGACCGCGATCCCGGTCTGCAGCAGCGACGCGTTGATCGGAGCGCCGCTGCGCTCGTCCCGCTTGGCGAACACGGCAGGGAGGACGCCCGCCGCGGCCAGCGACCGCATCGACCGCGACGCCGCGTGGTGGAGGATGAGGCTGGCGCCGAACACCGCGATCAGGTTGGCCAGGCCGAAGATGCCGGCCCCGCCGTCGCCGAGGTGGGTGGTGAGGAAGTCGAGGACCGGGTCGCTGCCCTTCTTCAGCTCGCCGTCGGCGAGCGTCTGGGGTCCGAGCGCGGACGTGACGGCCAGCGCCGCGATCACGTTGGCGACCCCGGCGATCGCGACCGCGAGGTACGTGGCGTTCGTGACCTGCCGGCTGGTGGCCCGGAGCTCACCGCCGTAGGCCAT
>Ga0190269_10001494_pt1 | contig 11181 bp, 11 predicted proteins | sample Popmic249IS_FD_133749 | JGI IMG/M metagenome (GOLD analysis project Ga0190269, IMG submission 133749) | Populus adjacent soil microbial communities from riparian zone of Blue River, Arizona, USA - 249 IS | ecosystem: Environmental > Terrestrial > Soil > Riparian zone | place: USA: Arizona... | reverse complement strand
GGAAGCGGTATTGCCGGTCGCGCGGGGAAGCCAGGGCGCCCATGACGGGGGCGGCGAGGGACAGGCCATAGGCAAGGATGCCGAGGCTGCCGGCGGAGACGGCGAAATCGAGGCTGTCGCTGTGCAGGTGGTGGTGGACGAGGGAGAAGCTCGCCAGGCCCCGGGGCAGGTGGGGCGCGATGGCGGGCAGGCGCTGGCTCCAGCCATGGCCGAAGACCGGCGCGTCGAGGAAGGCGGCCAGGCCCGCCTGGTACATCATCTGCCGCTCGCCGCCGGAGACTTCGGCGATGCGGCCGGTGGTGACGAGATCGCCCAGCATGGCGCCGATGGTCAGCAGCCGGGCGAGGCCGGCGGGCCAGAACAGGGCGATGGCGGCGCAGGCGAGGACGCCCGCGGCGAGGGCGACGAGGAGGCTCAGCCACCAGCGGCGGGTGCCGAGGGCGAGGAACAGCAGGCCGAGGACCGGCACCGCCAGGAGCGGCCCGCGCGAGCCCGAGAGCACGCCGACGACGAGGGCGCAGGCCGGGCCGAGCAGGAAGACGAAGCGCCAGGGCCGGTCGGTGGCGAGCAGGCAGCAGGGCGAGGAAGCCGATGATCACCACCGCCTGGGCCGACCAGATGGGATCGGAGCCGAAGGCCTGGGCTCGCCCCTCCCCCAGGACCAGGACCTGAAAGAGGGCGATGGCCAGGGCCAGCACCGTGCCCGCCAGGGCAAGCACCGCGACGCCCAGCGCATTGCCCGGGGCCGCGCTCCGCGCGAGGCCGGCGGCGAGCGGCGCCGCCAGGGGAAACATCAGGAAGTTGAGGCTATAGGCATGGTCATAGGGCACTCGCGCCGTGGCCGCAAAGGCGAGGGCCAGCAGCAGGAAGGCGGCGAGGAAGGCGAGGCCCGCCCGGTCGCCGGGGATCCGGACGGGCTCGCGCCCAAACAGCAGGCGCAGGGCGAAGAGGATCGACAGGCCCATCAGCGCATAGGCCACCCAGAAGCCGCCGGCATAGCCGAAAACCAGGCTGAGGACGAGGACGGCGCCGGCGAGGGTCTTGTCGAGGAGGGCGATGAGCGTGGTCCTTCTCAGAGCCGGGCGGCCGTTGCCTGCCAGAGGCCGTCGGGTTCGAAGGCGCTGCGGTCGAGCCCCGCGAGGTCGGCACGCCGGTCCTTCCAATTGGTGCTGATGCCGCGGAAGTGCCAATAAAAGACCTCGGGGCTCTGCGTCTTGGAGAACCAGGGCCGGCCCTCGATCCAATGCATATACGGGTGCACCCGGAGATCGGCAACCCAGGGCCGGGTCGGGTCGAGCGCCCATTTCCTCGGCCGCGAGAGGCGGCGGGCGGGATCGCGGTGGCGGAAGGGGAAGTGGCGGTGGGTGCGCGGCTCGGGCGCGCCGTCGGCGGGCAACGGCTCGACATATTGGCCGCGCATGACGAGGAGGCCGTGGGAACTCCGCGCGAGGCGGGAGAACACCGTGCCGCCCTCGGGCGTGGCGACGAGTTCGTCGACGTCGCAGTTGAGCAGGCCCGCGGCGCGCGCGGCGTAGCGGCGGAGGGCGACGCCCATGGCGCCGATCTGCAGGAAATGGGTGTAGAAGGGATTGATGCGCACCGCCGGATCGGGGGCGCCGTAGAGATGGAGCCAGGAGAGCACGGCGGCTTCGGCGATGCCGGGCACCGACAGCAGGGTTTCGGCGACCTCGCCGGGCGCGTAGCGGGTGGAGCCGTTGTCGAAGAACACCACGGCGTCGGCGCCCTGGATCCGGGCGTGGTAATGGGCCCATTCGCGGATCCAGGCGAGATCATTGTCCTTGCTCACCGTGAAGAGTACCCGGCGACCGGCCAGGGCCGCGGCGGAGCTCGGCTGCACCGGCAGCTCGAACTCCTGCCCGTCCGGCAGGCGGACGGCCACGGCCTCGGTGCCCACCGGGGCGCCGGAGAGTTCGGTGAGCATGACCGCGGCGGAAGCGAAGAAGCGCGGGCGGAGCGGCGTGCCGGAAGGGCGCGCGACGACACGCGCCCCGCGGAGGGCCGGCATCAGGTTGAGGGGCGGCGGGCCGACGAGCAGGATGCGGGTGCCGTCGGCATGCCAGAAGCAATCATAGAAGAGGGCCAGGGCCTCGTAGCGCGCCAGGAATTCGGCCGGCCGCGCACGGCCGGGATGGCGCGGCAGGCGCGCCAGGCCCCGGGCCGGGTCGAGGAAGGCCGCCGAAGCGGCGGCGGGCAGGAGCCGGGAACTGGGCTGGGTCATGGGCGCATTCCGTGCGGGCGCCCGGGGCGAGCGGCCCCGGGGCGAAGCGGCGGAGTCAGCGGCGCAGGGCGCCGCCGGTGGCCTTCTCGACGGCCGCGACGATGGCGGCCGAGACCTTGTCGATCTCCTCTTCGGAAAGGGTCTTCTCGGCGGGCTGGAGCACCACCTCGATGGCGACGGACTTCTTGCCTTCGCCCACATGGGTCCCTTCGAAGACGTCGAAGACCCCGACCTCGGCGATCAGCGCCTTGTCGGCACCGCGGGCCGCCTTGAGGATGGTGGCAGCCGGCACGGCGCGGTCGACCACGAAGGCGAAGTCGCGCGAGAGCGGCATCAGGTCGGAGAGCCGCAGGGCCGGCTTGGCGCGGGTCGGGCGCCGGCGCGGCTCGGGGATGGCGTCGAGGTCGATCTCGAAGGCGGCGACGGGACCGGCGAGGTCCGCCTCCGCGGCCCAGGAGGGGTGGAGCTCGCCGAACCAGCCGAGGATCACCTTGGGGCCGAGCTGGATGCGTCCGCCGCGGCCCGGATGGCTCCAGGGCGCCGGCTCGGCCACGAGCTGGACCTTGTCGACGTCGATGCCGAGCGCATCGAGCACGGCGGCGAGGTCCGCCTTGGCGTCGAACACGGTGACGGGCTTGCTTCCGCCCTGCCAGTGGCGGCCGGCGCCGGCGGGCCCGGCGGTGCCGGTGCGCAGGCCGGTGGCATAGGTGTGCTGGCCCTCGGGGGCATCGGACAGGAAGACCTGGCCCACTTCGAACAGCGCGAGGTCGGGATAGCCGCGATTGGCATTGCGGCGGGCCGCGGCGACGAGGCCGGGCAGCAGCGAGGGCCGCATGTCGGTCATGTCGGAGGCGATGGCATTGGCGAGCCGGAGGGCGGGGCTGCCGCCGCCGAAGCGCCGGGCCTCGCCTTCGGAGATGAAGGACCAGGTGATGGCCTCGTCGAGGCCGCGGGCGGCCAGGGCGCGCCGGGCGATGCGGCGGCGGTTCTGGATGGTGGTCAGCATGCGCGGGGCGACGCCGGACAGGCGCGGCAGGGGCTCGACGGGGACCTTGTCGACGCCGACCATGCGCATGACCTCCTCGACGAGATCGGCCCGCTGGGTGACGTCGGGACGCCAGGAGGGGACGCGCACGGCGAGCGTCGGCCCCTCCCCTTCGCAGGCGAAGCCCAGGCGGCCGAGAATGGCGATGATCTCGGGGGTGGGCACGTCGAGGCCGGTGAGGCGGCGCACCTCGGCCACGGGGAAGTCGATGATGGTGCCGGGGAAGACGTCCTCGCCGGAGATGGCCGGCTCGAGGGGCTCGCCGCCGCAGATCTCGAGCACCAGGCGGGTGGCGAGCTCGAGGCCGGGCTCGGTGAGGGCCGGATCGACGGAGCGCTCGAGGCGGTAGCGGGCGTCCGAGACGATGCCGGTCTTGCGGCCGGTGCGGGCGATGAGCTCCGGGTCCCAGCTGGCGCATTCCATGAACACGTTGACGGTCGCGTCGGTGCAGGAGCTGCGCTCGCCGCCGAGGATGCCGCCGAGGCAGAGCGGGCCCTGCTCGTCGGCGATGACGGTCATGGTCTCGTCGAGGGCGTGGACGCGGCCGTCGAGGCCGTCGAGGGTCTCGCCGGGCCGGGCATTGCGCAGGCGCGGGGCGCCCTGGAACTTGTCCGGGTCATAGGCGTGCAGCGGCCGGCCCCAGCCCAGGGACACGAGATTGGTGATGTCGGCCAGGGCGTTGATCGGGCGCAGGCCCACGGCGCGCAGGCGCTGCTGCAGCCATTCGGGCGACGGCCCGTTGCGGACATTGCGGATGTAGCGGCCGGCGAACTTGCGGACCGCCTTGGGCTCGCCGGGGGTGAAATCGTGCGCCAGGGGTGCGACCGGGCTCGGGCCGGCGGAGGGGACCGGACCCATGTCGGTGGGCTTGAGGGTGCCGAGGCCGAAGGCCGCCAGGTCGCGCGCCACGCCGTAGACACCGGTGCAGTCGCCGCGATTGGGGGTGATGGAGATGTCGATGACGACGCCGCCGAGCCGGGCATAGTCCACATAGGGCGTGCCCACCGGCGCGTCGGCGGGCAGCTCGATGATGCCGGAATGATCGTTGGAAATGCCCAGCTCGTCGCCGGAGCAGAGCATGCCGTTGGAGGCGGCGCCGCGGATGTTGCCCTTGCCGATGGTCATGTCCTTGCCGGGGATATAGGTGCCGGGGAAGGCGAAGACCGACTTCAGGCCGGAGCGGGCATTGGGGGCGCCGCAGACCACGTCGATGAGCTCGCCGGTGCCGGCATCGACCTTGCAGACCCGGAGCTTGTCGGCATTGGGATGCTTTTCGGCCGAGACCACATGGGCCACGACGAAGGCCTGGAGCGCCTTGCCCTGGTCCTCGACCGCCTCGACCTCGAGGCCGATGGTGGTGAGCGCCGTCGCGACTGCGTCGGCGGAGGCCTGGGTGTCGAGATGTTCTTTGAGCCAGTCGAGGGTGAACTTCATCTGTACATGCTTTCGGTGGCGTGGACCTGCGGCAGGGCGCCGGACATCTTGAAGAGGTGAACGAGGACATGGGCGAAGCCGCGGGCATCGTCGATGGCCTTGTGGGTGTGCTCGATATGGCCGTACCACTCGGGCGGCACGCGCTGCATGCCCCATTGCAGATAGGGTACTCCGCGCAGGGCGCCGGCCATGGTGTAGAGGCAGACGCCGCCGCCGCGGAAGACCTGGCGGCCGCCGACGGGCACGCCGAGCACGCGGGTGCCGGCGAACTCGTCGAGATAGGCATCCATCCACAGCCCGTCGAAGATCATCGGGGCGGCGGCGAAGACGCGGAAGCCCGGCAGGCTCTCGACCCAGTCGGCATAGCGCGGCATGACGAGCTCGGGCGGCTCGGGATCGAGCGTGGCGGCGGCCCAGGCCTCGGGCTGGGTCTGCCACCACTCCATGGTCTGCGGATGCGGCCGGCGGTCGGGCCGCGGGGCGAGCACGGCCTCGAACTCGCCGAGCACGGTGCCGGCATAGTCGATCGCCACCGAGGCGAAGCTCAGCATGGAATTGTGCAGCGGCGTCGGGCCGTCCGCCTCGACGTCGGTGACCACGAACGTGGTGATCGGCTCGGCTTGGGTCACTGGAGCCTCCGGGACAGCCGGCCTCAGCTCGACAGGCCGCCGAACAGGGTCGGCAGGTCGAGGGGGCGGAAGCCGTAATGGTCGAGCCAGCGCTTGTCGGCGTCGAAGAACTGCCGCAGGTCGTTCATGCCGTATTTGAGCATGGCCAGGCGATCGATGCCCATGCCCCAGGCAAAGCCCTGGTAGACGTCCGGATCGAGGCCGCAATTGCGGATGACGTTGGGATGGACCATGCCGCAGCCGAGGATCTCGAGCCAGTCGGACCCCTCGCCGATGCGGGTCTCCCCGCCCGAGCGGTCGCATTGCACGTCGACTTCCATGGACGGTTCGGTGAAGGGGAAAAAGGACGGGCGGAAGCGGGTGACCACGCTCTCGACCTCGAAGAAGGCCTTGAGGAATTCCTCGAGCACCCAGCGCAGCTGGCCGATATGGGAGGACTTGTCGATGACCAGGCCCTCGACCTGGTGGAACATGGGCGTATGGGTCTGGTCGCTGTCGTTGCGATAGGTGCGGCCGGGCACGACGATGCGGATCGGCGGCTCGATGGGGCCGGTGACGTAGGCGGCGGGCGGCGCCTCGTTGGTGCGCTGCATGGCGCGGATCTGCACCGGCGACGTATGGGTGCGCAGCACCTTGCGCTGCCCGTGGGCATCGGGCTGCAGGAAGAAGGTGTCGTGCATCTCGCGGGCCGGATGGCCCTCGGGGAAGTTGAGGGCGGTGAAATTGTAGTAGTCGGTCTCGATGTCGGGCCCTTCGGCAATGGCGAAGCCCATGTCCGAGAAGATGGCGGTGATCTCGTCGATGACCTGGCTGACCGGGTGGACGCGGCCGGCGGCGGTGGGCGACGGGGGCAGCGGCAGGGTCACGTCGACGCGCTCGGCCTCGAGCCGGGCGGCGAGCGCCGTCTCGCGCAGGGCGGCGGCGCGGGCCTCGATGAGGCCCGAGATCTCGGCCTTGAGCCCGTTGATGGCGGGGCCGGCGGTCTTGCGCTCCTCGGGGGCCATGGCGCCCAGGGAGGCCAGGAGCGCCGAGACCGAACCCTTCTTGCCGAGCGCGGCGACGCGGACCGCCTCGAGGGCCGGCTCGGCGGCGGCGGCGGCGATGGCGGAGCTGAGTTCGGCGCGGAGCGCGGAGATTTGCTGGTCGAGAGCGGACATCGGTCAGGTTCCAGGAGGCGGTGAAGGGCCGGGCGCGGCATGCCTAGCAAACGAAAAAGCCCCGCGCCATCCCCCGCAGGGGCTGGCGCAAGGCTCATGGATGACCTCAGCAGGGCTGAGACAGGTTAGGCGCTGATGCGGGCGTGGGTGGTGTCTTCGACACCCTGGAGATACCCGAGAGCGGCCTTGGCCTTTTCGACCAGGACGCCGAACGCGGCGGGCTCGTGGATCGCGAGATCGGAGAGCACCTTGCGGTCGACGGCAACCTCAGCCTTGCTGAGGCCGTCGATAAATCGACCATAGGTCAGCCCGTGATCGCGGACGGCGGCGTTGATGCGCTGGATCCAGAGCGCGCGGAAGCTGCGCTTCTTAACGCGGCGGTCGCGGTAGGCGTACTGGCCGGCCTTTTCCACCGCCTGCTTGGCGATGCGGATCGTGGACTTGCGGCGGCCGTAATAGCCTTCGGCGGCCTTCAAGACTTTCTTGTGACGGGCGTGGGCGGTAACGCCTCTTTTTACGCGTGCCATGGGTCAGGTTCCTTTCGAGGCGATTAGCGGTTGTAGGGCATGTACCACTTGATCAAGTTCTCATCGCCCTTCTGCAGCACAACCATGCCGCGGGACTTGCGAATGAACTTGGCCGTGCGCTTGATCATGCCGTGGCGCTTGCCGGTCTGGCCAACCTTCACGCGCCCGGAGGCGGTGAACTTGAAGCGCTTCTTGGCGCCTGACTTGGTCTTCATCTTGGGCATTTTGCGGGTCCTTTTGTAGGTGGGATCGGCTTTTGAGGGCCCATCGCATTCAAAGACCGCCACGGCATGCCTTTTGGCCGGGCGGTCCGGAGAAGGCGGCGTTATAGGGGCAGGCCGCCGGGAGCGCAAGGGGAAAGCGGCAGGGAATGCAAAAGGGCGCCCGCGCGGCGCCCTCCCGGTCGTGCTGCTGCGATGCCCGGCGCGGACGCCTATTTGGGCGCCAGCACCATGACCATCTGCCGGCCTTCCGAACGGGGAGCCGACTCGACCTTGGCGAGGGCCTCCATCTGGTCGCGGACCTTGACGAGGAGCTGCATGCCCAGTTCCTGGTGGGCCATCTCGCGGCCGCGGAAGCGCATCGTCACCTTGACCCGGTCGCCATCCTCGAGGAAGCGGATCACCGCCTTCATCTTGGTGTCGTAATCATGGGTATCGATGTTGGGCCGGAGCTGGATTTCCTTGACCTCGATCACCTTCTGCTTCTTGCGCGCTTCGGCCGCCTTCTTCTGGGCGGCATATTTGAAGCGCCCGAGATCGAGCAGCTTGGCGACGGGCGGACTGGCGTTCGGCGAAATGACCACGAGGTCGAGCCCGGCTTCCTGCGCCTGGGCGATGGCGTCGCGGGTGCGCACGACGCCCTTGTTCTCGCCCTCGGCATCGATCAGCTGAACTTCGGGGCTGGAAATATCCTCGTTCGAAAGCGGCCCATCCTTCTGGGGCGCGACGGGTCTCATGGGACGGCGAATGGCTGGCGATCCTTCGGCTGTGGACGTGAATGGCTGAGAATTCGGCCATAAAATCGGGGTTCGACCTCTATAAGTCAACAGGGGCCGCTTGATTTAGGCCCCGGTGTTGCGTTTCCGACGCCTGCCCGGCGGGCGCGGCGGGCCGAGGAGCGTTGCCAGCCCGGCCCGGCGCGGCTAGAGGACTGACGAAACGGGGACGGGAATGCACAGCCAGGCGCGCGAGATGATGGTGGGCAGCGGGGCCGAAGCGCGGCCGATCGCGGTGAAGCAGCGGCCGGGCGGCGCGCCGGGCCTGTTCTGGCTCGGCGGCTTCCGCTCGGACATGGAAGGCAGCAAGGCCCAGGCCCTCGACGCCCTGGGCGCCGAGCGCGGCTGGGCGGTGACGCGGTTCGACTATTCGGGCCATGGCCGCTCGGGCGGGGATTTCGAGGCCGGCACCATCAGCCGCTGGCTCGAGGAGGCCGAGGCGGTGTTCGCGACCACCGAGGGGCCGCAGATCGTGGTCGGCTCGTCGATGGGCGGCTGGCTGGCGCTGCTGCTCAACCGCCGGCTGCGCCAGCGCGGCGAGGCGCGGATCGCCGGCATGGTGCTCGTCGCCCCGGCGGTCGACATGACCGAGGCGCTGATGAAGCCGGGGTTCACGGACGCCGAGCGGGCGCAGCTCGCCCGCGATGGCCATGTGGACCAGCCCTCGCAATATTCCGACGAGCCCTACCGCATCACCGGCGGGCTCTTGGCGGACGGCGCCGGGCACCTGCTGTTCGGAAGCGGCATCGCCACGGGCTGCCCGGTGACCATATTGCAGGGGGGCCAGGACCCGGACGTGCCGCAGGCCCATGCGCTCAAGCTCGCAGCGCACCTGCTGTCGGACCCGGTGACCCTGACCCTGGTGCCCGACGGCGACCACCGGCTGAGCCGGCCGCAGGACCTGGACCTGCTGCGGGAGGCGGTGAGCCGGCTCGCCGCCGGCTGAGGCTCAAAGGAAGGCCGACAGCGGCCGGCGCTGGCTGCCGTCCATGTCGAAATTCTCCGGGGCGAGCCAGGCCTCGTAGGCGGACCGGAGCGCCGGCCATTCGCCGTCGAGCATGGAGAACCAGGCGGTGTCGCGGCTCTCGCCCTTGATGATCATGTGCTGGCGGAAGATGCCCTCGAAGGTGAAGCCGAAGCGCGCCGCCGCCTGGCGCGAGGGGGCGTTGCGGGCATTGCACTTCCATTCGAAGCGGCGGTAGCCGAGATCCTCGAAGGCGTGGCGGGCGAAGAGGTAGAGGGCCTCGGTGGCCAGGCGCGTGCGCGCCACCCCGCGGCCCCAGAGCACGGCGCCGATCTCGATCACCCCGTGCTCGGGCGTGATGCGCATGAAGGCCTGGCGGCCGCCGCAGCGCCCGGTGGCCCGGTCGACCACGGCAAAATGCAGGGGATCGGCCTTGGGCGTTTCGCGGGCGATCCAGGCGGAAAGCGCCGCCAGGTCGGCCGGGGGCGGCTCGAAGAGCCAGCGGTAGCGGTCCGCCTCCCCGTCCCCCGCGGTGGCGGCGTAGAGATCCCCGGCATGGCCGGCGGCGAGGGGCTCGAGGCGGCACCAGCGGCCCTCGAGGACGACGCGGCCCGGCGGGCCCTCGGCGGGGCTAGGCTGCATCGCCGCTCCCCTCGCCCCGCAGGATCCCCGCCAGGCCGTCGCGATAGGTGGGATAAAGCAGCTCGATGCCCAGCGCCTCCTTGATGGCGCGGTTGGAGACCCGCTTGTTGTCGGAATAGAAGCTGCGCGCCATGGGGGTCATCTCGGCCTCGTCGAAGGGCACCGGTGGCGGCGGGGCGACGCCGAGGAGGCCGGCGCCGTAGGTGACCAGGTCCTGGGGCGGGGCCGGCTCGTCGTCGCAGAGGTTGAAGGTACCCGCGAGGCGCCGCGCGGCGGCCATGGCCGTGACCCGGCCGATATCCTCCACATGGATGCGGTTGAACACCTGGCCGGGCTTGACGATGCGCCGAGCGGTGCCGGCGCGCAGCTTGTCGAAGGTCGAGCGGCCCGGGCCGTAGATGCCGGCGAGGCGGAGGACGAGGAGGGGCACGCCGCGCCCGGACGCGTAGCGCCGCCATTCCTCCTCGGCGATGACGCGCTGCTGCGACCGGGCATTGAGCGGCTGGCAGGGAGCGGTCTCGTCGATCCAGCTGCCCTCGAAATTGCCATAGACCCCGACGGTGGAGAAATAGCAGAGCCATTGCAGGTCCGGCATCGCGTCGAGCTCGGCCCGGTGGTGGCGGAGCGCCGGATCGCCCCATTCGTCGGGCGCGATGGACAGGACCACGTGGCTGGCCTTGAGCAGGTCCTCGGCGAGGGTCGGGCCGGGGGACGAGCCGTCGAAGACATGGGCGCGCAGGCTCGAATCGGCCAGGGATTCGGCGGTCTCGGCACTGCGGGTGGTGCCCGAAAGCGCGGCGGCCGGATCGACCAGGCGATGCACCGCCCGAGCGGTCGCCTGGGAGGAATAGCCCATGCCGAAGAAGAACATATTCATGGAGAGCCCCGCGATGGAGGCTTCACTTAGCCGGCAGGAACAGCCGACGGCAAGGGGGAGAACGGCTCAATGGGCCGGCAGCAGCCGGTCGGACGCAACGCCGGGGCGGCAGCCCTCGGCCCGCCATTCGGCGACGACCTCCGGATCGGTCTCGGCGGGCAGATGGCGGGCGCCCAGGGCCAGGAGGCGCTCGGGCGCCGCCAGCCGCGCCAGGGCCCAGACGGCGGCGCCGCGCACCAGCGGCTCGGGGTCTGCAAGCAGGGCCTCGACGAGCGGCAGGAGGGCCGCCTCCCCGCCATTGCCGGCGGCGACCAGCACGTTGCGCAGGAAGCGGGCACGGCCGAGGCGCTTGACCGGCGAGCCGGCGAACAGGGCGCGGAAGCCCGGCTCGTCGAGGACGAGCAGGTCGCGGAGCGCCGGCGCCGCCAGATCCGGCCGGGCGGCGAGCTTGGCCTCGCGGGTGGCGGAGGCGAACTTGTTCCAGGGGCAGACCGCCAGGCAGTCGTCGCAGCCATAGATGCGATTGCCCATGGGCTGGCGGAACTCGCGCGGGATGGGCCCCTTGTGCTCGATGTTGAGATAGGCGAGGCAGCGCCGGGCATCGAGCTGGTAGGGCGCCGGGAAGGCGCGGGTGGGGCAGATGTCGAGGCAGCGCGTGCAGGAGCCGCAG
>Ga0190269_10001493_pt1 | contig 11185 bp, 10 predicted proteins | sample Popmic249IS_FD_133749 | JGI IMG/M metagenome (GOLD analysis project Ga0190269, IMG submission 133749) | Populus adjacent soil microbial communities from riparian zone of Blue River, Arizona, USA - 249 IS | ecosystem: Environmental > Terrestrial > Soil > Riparian zone | place: USA: Arizona... | reverse complement strand
GGTCGGCGCGAAGACCGTAAACGGCCCAGGCCCCTTGAGCGCGTCCACAAGGCCGGCCTTGGTCAGTGCTGCTGCGAGCTGCTTGAAGCTGCCAGCTGCAACCGCAGTATCGACGATGTCGGCTGGCGTCGCGGCGCCGCCATTGGCTGCAGGCGGAGTGCCTGCATCGGTCGCAGGCTGTTGAGGATTGTTTGGCTCGGACCCGTTGTTGGACTCTGGTTCGTCTCCATCATCGCTGCCAGCGTCGCGCGCCACTGCGCCGCCGCCGCCGCTACCGCCGTTGCCGGTCGGTCGCGCAGGAGCACCTGCAGTCGCGCGGCTGCCGCCGCTACCACCGGAGCCACCGGAGCCAGCACGGGTTTGGTTCTGACTCGTCTCTGCACCGGAGTCTACTGCCTCGGGCGTGCTCTCCGTGTCCTCTTCACATGCGCTCAGGCTGAGCAATGCAGCCGACGCCAAGATCAAGTAGCGTTTCATAACCGAAGTCCTTTCTCGCCGCGGGGTCCTTGCCGCCAGCTCGCTGGACTCAAGTTCCAGCGTGACAAAGAACTAGTTGTGAAACGCTTCCAGCAAAGGCTTCACGCGCACACTTCCGTATACGCGTGTATACAAACGCTTTAGCGCTGCGTGACAGCGAGCTCTTCCGGATCGCTGTCCATCTCGCCGTTCTCGTCGTGATCGCGGAACAATGCGACGCCTGAAGGAAGCGCAGCTTCGAACTGCGCGAGCAACGCCGCGTTCGAAGAATCGGAGACGATGACCGATCCATCCGTTGTGGTCGCGTCGTCCCAGCTGAGCTCGCTTAGCCAATCCGCTACGTCAAAGCCGATCACCACGCTGCGATGGTTGCTGTCCAAAACAAAGTCGCCCGCTGTGGCGCGAAGGTTGAGGCTTTCCTGCAGCGCGCTGTGGATCTCGTATGCGCGACCATCGGGGAGCGTGCCGCGCACGAGCACCGATTCGGTCTTCAAGCTGTTGGGTGCTCCATCGGGCAACTTGTCTGACGGAGCAAACGGCAAGCGCACGCCGCAATATCTTCCTGGCTCACTCGCGAACTCTGTCGGAGGTGCTTGACCCGTTGCGTGATCACCGGCGCCGAGACCTTCGATGTCCACGTGCTCCGCAGCGCAGTCTGGGCCGCTCTGCAGCTCGACGTCACCCAGCACGAGCCAAGCGTTGTCCACCGTCACGAGCGCATTGCCAGAACCTTGCAGCGCCATCGACAAGCCAACCACGGAAGGCGCGCTTGTGTACGCATCGTAGCCGAGCTTACCAACGAACGATGGGTTGCCAGTCTCGGTACCTGCACAGCCGGCCAGCCAACTACATACCACCCAACACAGCGCGTTCGTTCTTCGCAGAGCCGGGCGAATCATCGTGACTCGCCTCCGTTGCGCCTGCGAGACAGAGGAAACAGCTGGAAGTTGATCTGCACCACTTGCTCCGGGTTGGGCTCGAGGGCCGAGAGCTCCAAGAGCTCTTTCCGAAAGCGTTGTACGCGCTCTTTGAACGCGCGCAAACCCGCTTCGCCCAAGCACAACGTCAAAGACGATATATCGCGCTCTAGCGCTGGGACGAGATCGATCGCTTCCATGGCGCGCTGCATCATCGCGCGATGATACGCGGCGATATGCAAGCCGCGTGTCTCAGGACCGGTGGACAAGAGCGCATCAGTCTGATGGACCGTGCCATTGTCTTCACGCACGAGCAGACCCAGCTCGAGCAGCGTGTCGAGCGCGTGCTCCGCCTCTTGCTGGCTGATCGCCGGCCAAAGTTGCTGCGAGATCCACGCGGGATCGTCGCGAAAATCCGGACGCGCCGCGAGCTCGCGGATCGCCGGCATGTACCAAGCGCTGAAATACGCTGCGTGCGCGAGGTCGAGCTTGTGCGCATTGCGATAGCGCTTGAAGCCGGTGAGCCGCGCGTAGTGCTGGTTGCGCTCGGACATCGTCGTCGCTTGCGAGAACGCGACCAGATCGACGAAATAGCGCAGCTCGTCGTCTTTCAGGCCACAAGCCGTCGCGAAGCGCTCAGCCATGTCCGCGCTGAGGTTGCGCTCGCCGTCGACGACCAGCTTGAGGTAGTTCGGGGACTTGAGGCCCGCCCGACGTGAGAAGCTGCGGTAGGAGAAGCCCCGACCTGCGGCCTTGCGCGCGTTGTAGTAGTCGCGCAGGTAGGCGCGGTAGTCCAAGTAGGCGAACACGTCGATGTCGGCGGGGGCCATGTTACGTATTCATGAAGCTGGCAGGCAGTAACCCAAGGGATGGAGCGGAAAAATTGCGTATACGATGAGTATACGGTTCGTGATCGCGGAATCGTCGCGGGCAAGGTGATCGGAGTGATCGTGCGGGTTATCGCTTTGGTATTGCTGCTGTTTGTGAGCGGGACGGCTCGGGCACAGGAGCGGCCTCAGGTGGCGCGGACCGAGCTTTGGCTTTCGCTGAGCGCGACCTTGATCTTGGGCGGGATCACGGGGTCGTACGCGCTCCGGGCCGCGGCGGTCGACGACCGGATGGCGTTCCTTCTCGCAGGGGAGCCCGAGATTTTCCGACTGCAGGAAGACGCCCTTCAGGCGCGGCGCTTGGCTTGGGGCTTCGGCGCCGGAGCTTCGCTGATGGCTCTCACGAGCCTGCTCGTGTTGCTCTATCAGCCTGCGCTCGACGCAGACAAGGCGCGCGACAGCGCACCCGTCGTGAACCCGGTGCTCTCGGCGAATCAGATCGGCCTGGACTGTCGCGGTCGCTTCTAGTGCTGGAATGCCGCCTCGCTTGTTCCCGACGCGCATGTCGCGCGCGAAAAAATTCTCGACGTAGGCGCGGCTATGCATGCAGCTTTCGCGGGCGACTCTGCGCGCGGGCCGCGCGCTCCAACATCGCATGAGCACGCGTTGTCAGTTACATCCGAATGAGCGGATCGCTCGGCAGCCGCAACGCCTTTGCGCGTAGCTCGGAGACCGCGAAGATCGAGCCGGCGCAGATCACCAGCCCGCTGCTACCAGCTGCAGCGCGGGCGCGCGCCAGGGCAGCACCTGTCGAGGGTGCGGCCGCACCCGGGACCGCCGCTTGCAGCTGCTGATGTGTGGCAGCGCGCGCGATCCCCGGCACGACGTAAACGATCTGCTCGACTTGCTTGGAAAGGATCTCGAGCATGCGCTGATAGTTCTTGTCGGCCATGGCGCCGAACACCAGCACGCGCGGGCGCTTACGCTCGCGCGCGAGGTAGCGCGCCAGCGCTTCGCAGCCGTCGGGGTTGTGCGCGGCATCGAAGAGGAGCGCCGGCCTGCCGTTGTGCCGCTCTAAACGTGCGGGCCAGCGCACGTCTCTCAGACCGCGGCGCAGCGCAGCAGCAGAGACAGGCAACCCGAGATCTTCGAGCACGGCGAGCGCGGCGACGGCGACCGCCGCGTTGTCGCGCTGATGCTCACCCAGTAAGCCGAGCTGCAGCGGGGGAATGCGCCGCCCAGCCACGACGAAGCCGACGTGAGCGGGCGTCGTTCGCGAGGCAGTCGCGTGAAAGTCGCGATCGATAAGGAAGAGCTTCGCGCCGAGCTCCCGTGCGCGCGCACGGATGACGCGCTGCACGCCCGCACCACGTGCGCCTGCGATCACCGGCACACCGGGCCGAATGATGCCGGCCTTTTCGCGCGCGATCTGCTCCAGCGTGTTGCCCAGGATCTGCTCGTGGTCGAGCGCGATGCGCGTGATCACGCTCAGGCTCGCGGGCAACGCGGTGGTGGCGTCCAACCGCCCGCCGAGGCCCACCTCGATCACCGCGACGTCGCAGCGATGATCACGAAACGACTCGACCGCGAGCAGTGTGCTGAGCTCGAAGAAGCTGAGCTCAGGCGCACCCGGCTGCTCCGCCCACGCGAGCAGCTCGCTGATCCTGCGCGCCGCTTCGCGCGTCGAGATCGGCTCGCCGTCGATGCGCACGCGCTCGGTGAAGCGGTGCAAGTGCGGCGAGCTGTAGAGCCCGGTCTTGTAGCCAGCTGCACGCAGCGCCGAAGCGAGCATGCTCGACACCGAGCCTTTGCCGTTGGTGCCTGCGACTTGGATGAACGGGACGTTGAGCGCGCTCGGCGTGAGCCCGCGATGCGCGAGCCCGTCCTGCATGCGCTCGATCCCCACGCGCATCCCGCGCGCGGACAGCGCGTACAAACGGGTGATGGCTTCTGCGTAACGCACGCTCAGCCAACCACGACAGCGAAGTGCATGCCGAACTGGGCGCCATCGCGCCGATACGAGAAGAAGCGCTCGGCATCGCAGCACGTGCACCCGGGCACGTCCTCGATGTTTGCGTCGGGTAGGCCTGCCGCTATGAGCTGCGCGCGTACGATCGCGTCCAGCGCGACGTAAGGTTTGCCAGCATCGACCTGGAACACGCTCTGCTCTGCGCCGGGCCCTGCCGCTGCGAGCTGCTCTGCAAGGGCATCGTCCACCTCGAAGCAGCAGCGACGGATGTGGGGGAACACCGCAGCTCGCAGCTGCGAGGCTTGTGCCGCGGCGCGCCGGGCCAGCACCTCCAGCGCGGCGGGCACGACGCCTGCGAGCACACCGCGCCAGCCCGCGTGTGCGGCGGCGACCTGCCGGCTCACAGGGTCCACCAGCAGCACCGGCATGCAATCGGCGCTGCGAACGCCGACGGGCACGCCTGGCGGCGCCACCAGTGCATCGCCCTCGATGCCGCGGACAGCCGCGGGCTCGTCCTGCGCCGAGATTTCTTGCACATGCCGCCCGTGCACCTGATTGAGCATCAACAGCCGGCCGGGGTCATAGCCGACTGCAGCTGCGAACCTGCGCTGGTTCTCGGCGACATGCTCGGATGCGTCCCCGCGAGAAGCCCCGAGGTTCAGGCTGTCGAAAGGCGCGCTGCTCACCCCACCCATGCGCGTCGAAAAACCGTGCTGGAAGCCCAGCGCGGTCAGCGACGGTGCGCGCAACACGTTTTCCATGCGCGCGGTGTAGCACGCAATACGGAGGACGGAGTACGGAGGTCGGGAGTCGCGGAGCTCGCGGAGCGAGTCCCGCACCGCCGCTGCCAAGCAACAGGTCGGGAGTCGCGGAGCTTGCGGAGCGAGTCCCGCACCGCCGCTTCCAAGCAACAGCGTTTGCGCGGCGGACCGGCCTCTTCTATCGTGCCGGCCCGAAAGAGAGCACGCATGTCACATCTGTTTCCTTCGGAAGCTTGGGCGTCGGCCTACCAGACTGCCGTCAACCAAAACCCGCAGTACAAGACCGCGGGCAAAGACTGGACCCACGGGAAAGTCGCGCTAGTCGTCAAGGCCGATCCCAGCATCGACATCGAGCAGGACATGGCCGTGCTGCTCGACGTCAACGCCGGCGCCTGCAACGCCGCGAGCTACCAAACAGGTGAGCAGGCGCGTGCAGAAGCAGCGTTCGCGGTCGAAGGCCCGTACGACAACTGGAAGCAGCTGATCGTGGAGAACCTCGATCCGATCAAGGCGCTGATGCAGGGCCGCTTCAAGCTCACGAAGGGGCATCTGCCGACGTTGATCCGCTACGTCGAATCCTCCAAACAGCTGCTCGCGAGCGCACAAAACGTCGCGACCCAGTTCCGCCGCTGAGGTCCACCATGGGCACGCTCGAATATGCGGCGCGCGTCGAGATCGACGCCAGCGCCGAGCAGAACGGACTCGCGCAGATGGTGGGAGGGCTGATCCTGCAGAACCTCCAGGAGCACGCGAGCAAGCGCGCTGACTTCGCGCGGCTGCGCGGTCGCGTCGCGATCGTCGCCGAGGACGCAGGCGTCGCGATGACCCTGGCCTTCGAAGGCAACATGGTCACCGTATCAGACGGGATCGTCGGCGTGCCCGCGGTCACCGTGCGCGCACGCAGCGAGGACATCGTGCAGCTCTCGTTGCTCGAGCTGATCCCGCACGTCGGCCTGCCCAACCCGCTCGGCGCTGCGACGCGGGAGATCTTCCAGAAGTCGCAGGCGGGGCACGTGCGCGTCTACGGCGCGCTGCTGCACATCCCCATGCTGCTGCGTCTGAGCCGGCTCTTGTCGGTGAATTGAAGCCGACCTTGGGCTGTTGCACGCGGCAAGCTCGCTTGCTGCTTGACAATTAAGCAGGCGACGGTACAACACGCGCCTTCTCGCTGCGGACGTGGCGGAACTGGCATACGCGCTAGCTTGAGGTGCTAGTGGGGGTAACCCCTTGGAGGTTCGAGTCCTCTCGTCCGCACTGTGACTGCTTTTGTGACCTCGGAGCACGCGTTCACGCGTGCTCATTTTTACCTGGGCCTCTCGGTACCCGTAGTAAACTTCTGAGTAGCTGCCTCCCTTGATACTCGCACGAAGCGAGCCGACCTGAGTCTGGCTCGCTCGTCGAACGGGTCGAATGGTCGGCGCCAGAAGGGCGGCTGTCTGGTACACGCTGGAGGTCCTTGTGTTCAAAAACATCCTGCGCGACGTCGTGGAGAACACCGACGGCGCCGTGGCGAGCATTCTGATGGGCTACGACGGCATCACCGTCGAGAGCTACAGCGCTGGCAAAGCCTCCGTCGACATGGAGACGGTCGGCAGTGAGTACAGCCAGGTGCTGAATCAGGTCAAAACGGCCGCCAACATGCTCGAGATGGGCACGGCCAAAGAGGTGTCGGTGCAAGCCGAGAACCTGGTGACCGTGATGCGGCTCTTGAACGACGACTACTTCGTCGCGCTGGCGATCAAGCCAAACGGCAACATCGGCAAAGGCCGGTTCCTGCTGCGCTTGCAATCCGGGAAGTTGCTCGAGAATCTCACCTAGTGACCACCCTCCCCGCCCACATCCTCGTTCTGCACGGACCGAACCTCAACTTGCTCGGTCTGCGTGAGCCCGATGTGTATGGGAAGGACACGCTCGCAGATGTGAACGCTCAGCTCGAAGCGCTCTCGCGCGAGCTGGGCGTGAGCGTCGCATGTCGCCAGAGTAACCACGAAGGCGAGTTGATAGATTGGGTACACGAGGCGCGCGAACGCTTCGATGGAGTACTCATCAACCCGGGCGGTTACACCCACACATCGGTGGCGCTGCGCGACGCCATCGCCGCCCTGCCCAGCGACAAACCATGTGTCGAAGTTCATCTGTCTAACGTCTACAAGCGCGAGACGTTTCGTCACCAGTCACTGACTGCGCCAGTGTGTGTGGGTTCGATCATGGGCTTTGGACTGCAAAGTTACCTCCTCGGCCTGCGCGCACTCGCAGCGCGCCTCAGCGCTGTGTCATTGCCGCCGCCTGCACCCGTGCTGATGCCTTCAGAAGCGCCACGCCCATCGCGTGCGCCGCGACCATCGCAAGCACCGCGCGGACGTTCCCACAAGCGCGCCTAATACGCACAAGCGCCAGCGCGCGAGCATATACATACGCGATCACTAGGATGCGCTCTTGACCCTCCGGGAGCGACAAACCTAAACTTTGAATCTTATACACCTTTCTCGCGCGACTTATGTGTGCGCGGGAGCGTGACACAACGCGCTTGCGAGTCCTTCCCACTCTGTAACGACTTGCGTCTTTACTCAGTCAACCTTCAGGTGGACCCCAGTTCGTGAGTTTCGATCGCGCCAAAGCCCTCGAGGCCGCACAAAAGTATTTGGCGAAAGGTCAGCTCGACCGCGCCATCAACGAGTATGAAAGGTTGGTTCAGGCCGACCCCAAAGACTCGCGCTTGCTGCTCAAGCTCGGCGATTTGTATACACGCCAAGGAGCAGCGCGGGATGCGACCACGACCTACCGTAAGGTTGCTGAGCAATATGCCGAGCAGGGTTTCTTCCTAAAGGCAGTCGCGGTCTGTAAGCAGATCCTGAAGCTCGATCCCGCGCAGACCGACATCTGGGAGCGACTCGCCGAGATGTACGAGATGCTGTCGCTCGTGAGCGATGCCATCACCACCTACGAACAGGTGGCTGACGCTTACACGCGCAACGGCAGTCTGCGCAAAGCGGTCAAAGCGCTACAAAAGATCGCGGAGCTCGATCCAGAGAATGTCGCCGCGCGCATCCGCTACGCCGAGGCGCTGTCCAAGCTGAATAAGCCTGAGGAAGCAGCGGCTGCGTTTCATGAAGGTGCGGAGCTGCTCAAGAAGCAAGGACGCATCGACGACTTCCTCAAAGTCGGCGAACGCTTGTTGTTCCATCAACCCGAGAACGACGAGTTCGCACGGTCCCTCGCAGCGGCATACTTGGAGCGCGACAACCCGAAGCATGCACTTGCGAAGCTGCAGGCGTGCTTCAATCGCGACCCGAAGAACATCGAAACGCTGCAGCTGCTCGCACGCTCGTTCGAGCAGCTCGGGCAGACACCAAAGACGATCTCGGTGCTCAAAGAGATCGCTCGCTTGCATGCGCAAGAAGACCGGCGCGGTGAGCAAGGCAGCGTGCTGAAGCGCATCCTCGCGCTCGACCCTGCGGACACCGAAGCGCGCCGTGACTTGTCGGAGATCCGTCGCTTGCCCACCGAGGGGTCATCCGCGGCGATCGAGGTCGACGAAGACGACTACGACTTGCTGCTCGAAGACGACGAGTCGAACATCGTCGAGGAGATGCCGGCGTCAGGGCTCTTGCACACCGCTCCACCTCCGACGGGCGTGCAGGCCGAAGTCGCGCGCATGCTCGAAGAGTACGCGGTGTTCGTACGCTACGGGTTGACGGAGAAGATGATCGCGCAGCTCAACGCGATCTTGAACCTCGACCCGAAGAACGTCGATGTTCGCGAGAAGCTCAAGGACGTGCTGATCAAAGCGCGTCGCAACAGCGACGCAGTGGCGCAGCTGCTGTGCTTGGCAGAGCAGCTCGGCGAGAGTGATCAAGAGCGGGCCGAAGAGTACTTGGCCGAAGCGATCCGGCTCGATCCGCAGAACGAGCAAGCCAAGCGCTGGCTCGCGCGCCTCGATCAGCAGCACAAGGTCGCCGCGCTGAGCACGGATCGCAACGAGGCTCCGACGCGCCAGCGTCCGCGACCCGAAGAGTCATTCGCTTCAGTGATCCCAGAGGCGATCGACGACGGTTCGGTCGAGCTGGTGAGCGACGACGAGGCGGTCGCGACGCCGATCGATGATGACGAGGTGGTGTTCGTCGATGAAGACGAAGACACACAGGTCGAGGACGAAGAGCCGGTTCCGCCCGCATTGAGTGCGCCGCCCGAGCCGCCCGCCGAGGTTCCCGAAGCGCTGCGCGAGACGCTCGCGGAGATCGATTTCTACGTCAAACAGGACATGGTCGAAGAGGCGCAGTCGACCTTGAGCGACGCGCTCAGCAGCTTTGGCAATCACCCGGTGCTCATGCAGCTGCACGAGCAGCTGTTCAACACGGCACAGCCCGAGCCTGAGCTCCAGCCCGAGCCGCGCTACAGCACGCGCTCGAGGCTCGGTACGACGCCGGGCTTCGCAGCTCCGCCTGAGCCACCTGAGCTTCTGTCGCAGCCGCCAGCGGCGGCTTACTCGCTGCCGCCTGCATCGAGCCTGCGTCCCGGACCGAGTCTGCGTCCGGGGCCCAGTCTGCGTCCGGGACCGAGCTTGCTGCCTGGACCTCCTGCGCCGAGCCTGCGTCCTGGACCCACTGCGCCGAGCTTGGCCCCCCCTCCTGCCGCTCCGAGCAGCAAGGAAGATCGTTCCTTCGAGCTGGCGCAGAAGCTGGCCGAAGAAGCCGTGCCGCAGCCGGTCAGCAGCAGCGCGATCGAAGTGGCCGATGTGCTCGCCCAGTTCAAGCAAGGTGTGGCGAAGCAAGTCGACAGCGGCGACGCTGCGACGCACTACGACCTCGGCATCGCGTACATGGAGATGGGCCTACACACCGAGGCCATCGACGAGTTCAAGCTGTGCCTCGCAGATCCGACGCGGCGTTGTACTGCGCACACGATGATCGGCCTTTCTTATGTCGCGAAGGGCGAGATGGATCCCGGCATCGAGCACTTGAAGCTCGCGCTCGAAGAGAACCCGAAGCCGGAAGAAGAGATCGGCTTGTGGTTCGAGATGGGCAACGCACACGAGCTCATGGGCAAGAACCTCGAGGCGTTGATCTGGTACGAGAAAGTCGAAGAGCGCGATCCGCGCTACCGCGATGTCGCTCAACGTATCGAACGTCTCGGAACTGCGCGCACGCCGGAGCAAGAGGCGGACGAGTTCGATCAGATGTTCGACAACATGATCCTGAAAGAGTAAGGATCACACAGCGATCTGTTAGACAGCATCGAGTTGACCGCGCCGGTAAAGCGCGCTAACTCACGTGCGAATGTCCCACTGGCAGAAGCACGTACACTGTACCTCGGTAAGCCGCTTTATTAAGCGCGGCTTCCGCGGGATGGGTTCGCCTTAGCCAGTTAGCTCGACGCGCGCCCATCCACTCTGACCCGGTGGAGCGGTGCTGCGCAAAAGCTACACGCACAACCGGCAGAAGCTTGGAGGGGCGCTCGTCCACCGAGGAGTTGTCACATGGTCGACGAAAGCGCCAGAACCCCACAGCCCCGGATGTTTGGTCCCGCCTTTTTGAAGGTCGTGCTCGCGCAAATGAGCTTCAACTACGGCCTTTCTACTTATTTGCTGCTGCCCAAGTACCTGTCGACAGAGCTCGACGCGCATGCCAGCGACTTGGGATTGATGAGCGCGATCCAGGGGATCGTCGCGGTGCTGGCCGTGCCATTCGTTGGCGGTTTTGTAGATCGCGTGGGCCGTCGGCCGCTCATGGCTGCAGGCGCGCTGATCCTGCTCGTGTACTCGCTGGCCTGGCTCGCGGTCGATCGCGTGGGGCCGCTGGCGTTCGGGCTGCAGATGCTGAGCGGGCTCGCGTTCATGTTTTGCTTCAGTGGCGCGAGCACGCTGAGCACCGATCTCGCGCCCGAGGAGCGCATGAGCCAAGCAATTGGGATCTTCGGGGCGGCGAACATCACGATGAACGCGGTCGCTCCCGCGATCGCGGAGCCGCTCGCGCAGCACTTCGGCTGGCAGCTGACGTTTGCGATCGCCGCCGCGTCCAGTGTCCTTTCGCTGCTCTTGATCCGCTGGGTTTCCGAGCCTGTGAGGGAGCGACAGCCCCAGGCAAACCGAACCTCGGACTTGGCCGCGACGGCTTCGGTCGCGCGCAGGATCTGGCCGTACATCACGGCGATGGCGACCTGTGGCGCTGCATTCGGCGCGGTGTTCACGTTTTATCAACCGTGGGTACTGGCGCAGGGCGCACAGCAGGTTTCGCT
>Ga0190269_10001492_pt1 | contig 11186 bp, 13 predicted proteins | sample Popmic249IS_FD_133749 | JGI IMG/M metagenome (GOLD analysis project Ga0190269, IMG submission 133749) | Populus adjacent soil microbial communities from riparian zone of Blue River, Arizona, USA - 249 IS | ecosystem: Environmental > Terrestrial > Soil > Riparian zone | place: USA: Arizona... | reverse complement strand
TCCAACCGTTCGCCAAAGCCACCAACCCTCCGAACAACCCTGCGTTCCTCAGCTTCGACCGCACCCGGAGCAACGTCACTTTCTCGCCGAACAAGGACCCAGGCGCGCTCAAGGGTTACAACATGGGCGGCTGCATGGGCTGCCACGGCGTGGCCCAGAACAAGGGCTACTCCTTCAGCTTCGTGCTCTTCGACGGACAAAAGGGAGCCGACGTGGACACGCAGACGAACTTCGCCCTGGCGCCGGTCTCGCGCTGAGGGTGGCTATGGAGGGTGGGGCGTCACTTCGGTGTGGCGCCCCGCTTCTTCGCTCCCCCTGCCTTCTTTTCTCTCTTCGCCTTCATCCGCAGCGTGGCGGCCAGGGACTTGCGGGCCCACTCCACCAACGCGTCCGGATCGTCCATGACCTCGTCCGGGACGGTGTAGAACGGCATGGAACGGCTCTTGTCCTCGTACGGCTGGAACGGCCCGATGCCCAGCGCCTCGTAGTCGGGGCGGTTCTCGTCGTCCGCCCGGAGGAGGAGCTGGTCGTCCGCCACGATGGCGATCATCAGCTCGCCCACGTACACCCCGTAGCCGCCGAACATGAACTTGTACGAGGTCTGCCCCAGCGGCGAGAGCAGGTCCACGATGTAGTCGCAGAACTCGTTCGTCCTGGCCATGGAACTGAGGCTAGCACGGGGGGAAGTGACTTACCTGGATCCCGGAAGTCAGTTACCCGCGGCCGGACGTCACTTCCCTGCGTCGGGAAGTCAGTTCCGAGCGTCCGGATCTCGCTTTCCTATTTTTGGGAAGTCACTTCCCAGCGCCCGGGGCTCACGTGCGAGTACCCGTAAACGTCCTTTCTCCCGTTCGGAAGTCAGTTTCGAGTGCCCGGAAGTCACTTCGAGCTGCCCGGAACTGACGTCTCTCCACCTCGGATCTCAGTTCAGCGTCGGGCTAACCCTTCCACAAGAGCGGCTCCGTGAGGTGCAGCCGTCTTACCCGAAGTTACGGATGCTCGTCGTGATGTGTAGGTGCAATCCCTTGAGGTATAAGCGCTGGTACCCGACATGCGTAGTCAGTTGGCCTTGCTCTCCTCGTCATCCTGTTTAGCTGATGGAGAGATGAGCAGTCGAAACGGCCACCTGCCCGCTCGGTGGGCACGACCTCTGCTTTTTTCCCGGCGGGGACCTTGCTCGGCCAGACGGAGTAGGTTTTCCAGAGACAAGTCGTTCCTGGAGTGTCGAAGAATCTGCCAACGCATAAGTTGGTCTTCAAGCCTGCGGGCACGAGCGAACCAATAAAATGCTTCTACGAAGCACAGCAGGACTATCGATCCACTCAGTGCTGCAATCCCGGTTACCTTGAACTCGAAAGATGCGGGTTCCTCATCAGTGTTTCGGAGGGTTAGGAAAGCCACATTAGAAGGGAAGTGCGAAACCGCCGTAACCAACCCTACCGTCCCAACCAGGAAGGCGATGGCACCATATACGAGCGCCCGCCGCACAGCGTCCTTCAAAGCGGGTTCAGGAGGGGAATCCGCATGAGAAGCCAGCGAGAGGGCCTCTATCTGCAACATGAGACTGGCTCCAAGGGCTAAGGTGCGACCGGCGTCACGCCTTTGCCCACCAACTACTCCGACAGGTACAATTTTTGGTCGGATTTTAGCCTTTGTCAAGGTCCAGAGCCAGGTTCTGACCAAAACTAGGCTTGACGGCCACGTGTTTCAGGCTCTATTCTGGGAATCCGCCTCTCCCATGGGGGGATCTGGAGTCCGTTCCTTGGCGAGTCTGGCAGACCGACGACGCCCATGAAGCGCGAGCGAAGCACCGCCTACCCCGTGCTAGATCTGGCTACGGCCTATAGAGTGCTCCGCCAGGATCTGTCGAGCTTGGGTGCGGTTGAACTCGATCGGGCTGAGATGGCGAAGCGACTTGGCTACCAAGGTGCATCGGGGGGCTTGGCGGCAAGGAAGATCGGCGCTCTTGCCCAGTATGGTCTGCTAGATCGGCGGGCGGGGCTCTATGGGCTTAGCCCCTTGGGGCTTCGGCTTCAGGTCCTAGACATTGGAGACACTGAATTCCCATCCGCAATCCGTACTGCCTTGGAACAGCCGCCGCTCTTTAAGGACATCTTAGATCGATATCGGAGTGCCGGCAGTGTGCCGCGCGATCTAGCCGAAGAACTGGTCGACTTCGGCATCACCCAACAAGCAAGTACGCATGCGGCCAAAGTTTTCGAAAGCTCTGCTTTGTTCGCAGGGGTGCTCGACACCGATAGATCCTTTCGAACCGGAGTGGCTAGGATAGCCTCCGTTCCCCCGCCGCCGGTTCACACCCCGCAGAGCACAGGCTTTCCGCCGAGCGATACGCAGGAGTGGGATGAGATTCCTCTTCTACTTCCCAATAGGAGACAGGGCACACTGAAGCTCCCGCGACCTTTTTCTACGACTGACTATATCGCTCTGAAAAGGGCATTTTATTTGGCGTACACGGCCTTGCCGGAACACCTAGAGCTTCAGCTCCCCCCAAAGAATAGTAAGTCCACGTCAAAGTCCTACTCCTCGGATTCTCCTCTGCGATTCTCAGGTCGGAGGAAAGAGTAGAAGCCGGATTCCCAGCCTCTCCGCCCGGTACACCGAGTACTGGAAGCCGGTGAAGCCGGAAGAGGGCCGCAAGGAAACCAGCCCTCTCTTCGCCCAGGCCGACGCCGAGCAAGTTCAGCGGCGGCATAAGGGAACCTCCCCGAATCCGGGAGAGACTCGGACCGTCAGCGTGGGTGAGGTGGTCTTCGAGGAAGTAGACCAAATGGAGTACCTCTGGGCGGAACTGCGGTCGGACATCGTCGCCCCGGGCCAAGGCGTCATCCTCAATAAGGGCAATCTGCTCTGGGCTCCAAGGCGGACGGCATCAAGCGCGAGTTCTGCGACATCGATCTCCCGGGCCAGTTCTGCTTCACGGACGAGGATGGCAACGGCACGCTCGACAAGGCCAGAGTCGTGGGTGGCAGCGACCACCGCTGGGAGTTCGTCTACCTTGGCGCCGGCGGCGGTGTCCTCCGGTTCTCGGCCCGCGAGTATCGGTGCTCCGCATCTTCAGCGTCGAGAAGGCGAAGGAGTTCTACGTCGATTACCTGGGATTCCAGGTCGACTGGGAGCACCGCTTCGAGGACATGACTCCGGTCTACGTGCAGGTGTCGCGGGGCGAGCGCCCGGCTTGAGGCTCAGGCTGCGCGGTCGGCGGCCTGCAGGACACCCTCGGTAGCCAGGCCCAGCACTAGATGCCCGGCGAGGCCGCGCGCGTGCGCCTGCCAGGGGAACTCGCGCGGTCCGGGAGTCAACCCCAGCGCGACGTTGCCCACCTCGTCGAGCAGCAGCCAGACGGCAGTGCCGAAGAGCGCGCCCGTTGCCAACTCGCGGCCGGCACCCCCTCCGGCCAGCCGGCGGCGCAGCAGCGCATAGAGGGCGCCCGAGCCGATGCCGACGGACCAGTGGATCGCCGATCCGAGCTTCTTCCTCTCGTCCTCGGAGAGCTGGCTGTACGCGAAGTGGGCGGCCTTTTCCGCCGCCACTTCGTAGGCGGTCTTGTCGCCCCGCGCCTGGTCCTCGCGCTTCCGGGCCTGGGTGCTTTCCTTCTCGTAGAGATAGGAGGTGGTCTTCCCCATGATCCAGGTCGCAGCGGCTCCGGCAAGAGCGCCGAGAGCGAGATCCGTGCAGAGGTTGCGGTCGGATTTCATCGTACTTCCTCCCGGACGATCAGAGATGCGGGATCGATGCCATTTGCCGCCGGTGATAGCCTTGCGCTCATGAACGCCAACCCTGCCGATCTCTTTCTTCAAGACATCCGCATCCAGGCCCGCAAGCTCAAGGAGCTCGCGGACAAGGCCCTCGCCCAGGTCCGCGACGAGGACCTCTCCGTCACCCTCGATCCCGAGTCGAACAGCCTGGCCATCATCGTCAAGCACATGGCGGGCAACCTTCGGTCCCGGTGGACCGACTTCCTCACGTCCGACGGAGAGAAACCGGACCGCAACCGCGACTCCGAGTTCGAATCCCAAGGAACCAGCCGCGCCGATCTCCTGGCCTCGTGGGAGGAGGGATGGAGCTGTCTGTTCGGGGCCCTGGATGGCCTCACCGTGGAGGATCTCGGAAAGACGGTCCTCATCCGCTCCGAGCCGCACACGGCGGTGCAGGCGATCAATCGCGGGATCACCCACGCCGCCTATCATGTCGGCCAGATCACGTTCCTTGCGAAACATTTTGCCTCGGCGGACTGGAAGACGCTTTCCATCCCGCGCGGAAAGTCCCGCGAATTCACGCAAGCGATGCACGGTAAAACCTAGCGCGACGTATCTCCGGTCGCGTGGCGGATCTTTCGCCGGTCCCGCGTATCTCTGAGCGGGTAAGACGAACGATCAATCAACGCTATCGGAGATACCAATGATCACTCGCAAGCTCAACATCGCGGCCGCTTTCGGCCTCTCTCTTTTGACGATCGGCGCGGCCAGCGCGCAGACCCCGACCTTCGGCGTCCAGGCGCTGGCTTCGACCTCCGGCTACAGCGGTACCTACTCGGACAATCCCGGCGTGGTCGCGGGCGGGCAGTCGACCAGCGCGGCGTCGGATCCGGCGGGCCTCCAGTACAACAATGGTTATGGTCTGGTCTACGGCGATGCCGCCTCCAGTGCAACCGCATACACTCACTACCTCTACGGCAGCTCGTATTCCCTGGCCGACCGGATCTCCGCCACCGCGTTCGGCAACTCTTCTCCCACCGCGAACACGGAGAGCCGTTATTACGACTACATCACCGTGCGCTCGAATTCCCTTCCGAACGGGACGGTCGTCGAGCTCGTGTTCCGCAACGCACTGACCACGAACTGGACCGGCTCAGGCGTGTACAGCGGCAACGTCTATTCCGAGATCCGGGTCAGCGGCTACAGCGCCACGACGCAGTCGAAAATGGATTCCAAGTGGGGCACGACCGAGGTCCCCGGGCCCGAGCTGCGCATCAAGCTGACGGTGGGCAACCGCTACTCCCTGAGCTCCAAGCTGCGGACCTACGCGCGGGCCTACTACTTCACCCAGGGCCCGATCTACGACGGACAGATCAGCATCGAGACGGCCGCCGAGGTGCAGATGGATTCGCTCGGACAGGACGTCTTCCTCGATTACGATTCCGACCGCTGATTGATTCTCCGATTCGCATCCTGACGCCGCCGCGGACACCCGCGGCGGCGTTTGCGTTTTATACTGGGGCATGAGCCAGCCAAGCCCACCCATCGATCCCCGCGTCGGCATCGGACACGTTCATCTCAAGGTCGCGGACCTGGAGCGTTCGCTCGCTTTTTATTGCGGCGTGCTCGGATTCGAGCTGATGCAGCGCTGGGGCGGCCAGGCCGCGTTCATCAGCGCGGGCGGATATCACCATCATATCGGCCTGAACACCTGGGAGAGCCTCGGCGGCTCTCCTCCGCCTCCGGGCAGCACCGGCCTTTATCACGTGGCCATCCTCTACCCTGACCGTCCGACTCTCGCGGATGCGCTGCGGCGGCTGATCGATGCGAACATCTCGCTGGATGGAGCCGCGGACCATGGAGTGAGCGAGGCGCTCTACCTGCGCGATCCGGATGACAACGGCGTCGAGCTGTATCGCGACCGCCCGCAGGACGAATGGCCGCGCTCGGAGGACGGCGGCGTCGCGATGTACACGCGCCCGCTCGATCTGCGCGCCTTGATGGCCGAGTTGAAATGAAAAGGAAAAGGGCGCGGCTGAATGCCGCGCCCTTTTTTCCAGCGGGGAAGGATCGATCAGATTTCGTATTCGCCGCCGGGATAGACGAACGAGTCGCGGGGCGCGAACCAGGAGGAGGCGGCCACGGGCTGGAACGGCTGCGCGGGACGGAGCGCCCAGGCCGGGTGGTCCTTGGTGAGGAACTCGACCGACTGCAGCTCGAAGGGATCGACGAGGTCGCCGATGTAGGCGTAGTTGCCGCCCAGGATCTTGCCCTTGAGCTTCGTGACGTAGGTCAGATGTCCGCGGGCCACCACGCCGATCTTCGTGCCGACGCGCGCCCGGGTGCGGATGATCGGCACTCCGTCGACGGAGGTGACCGCTTCGAGCTGGTCACCGTGGACTTCAACCGTGGTGGAGCCCGGGGTAGCCGGCACGCCGCGCTCGAGGACGTACTGCCGCATCACTTCCGACGAGTTGAAATAGTTGGTGAAGAAGCGCCCGGGGGTGACACCGTCCGGAGCCTGCACATTGGCGAGGTCGAGGCCCATGTAGGTGAGGGAGTAGGCGCCGAAGCCGGAGGTCTGCTCCGCGGAGTCGACGACGTACTGGTTCATATAGATCGGACCGGCGGCCTTCAGGCTCTTGGGCAGAAGCGCCGCGGCCGCCTTGGGATCCGCGGGGATCCAGCTCGAGTAGATCATGCGGCTGTCGATCACGAGCTGCGGCGCAGCGAGAGTGGATTGGGACATTGAATCGATCTCCTTGAGTTGTGGCTGCTTGATGAGGTTGCTTGTTCTTCACTCGGAGGTACGCAGGATACCCCGTGCCCCCGCCAAGGAATAGCTGGGCTAGACTTTCTACATGAGCACGGAAAAGATAAGAGTTTTATTGTGGGCGGGGATCTTGATCCCTGTCGTCTACTTCGGACTTCTCCTCATCGCTCCCCTGCTCTATCCCGGTTTTAATTACGTCACTCAGTACGCCAGCGAGATGGGCAGCGCAGACGCGCGTCACCCGATGGTCTTCAACACCGCCGTCATGCTCTGCGGCGTGCTGGGTCTTGTGGCGAGCTTCGGGTTCTTTCACGCCGTCCGGAGGCTGGGCGGGAATTCCTTGCTGGCGGCGCTGACGGGGCTGACCCTGCTCCTGTTCGGGATCGCCACAATCCTGAGCGGCTGGTTCCCGTTGCCGGACGAGCGGCATGGAGCTTACGGCCTCGGGCTCGCGTTTCAGCTCTCCCCCCTGTTCCTCGCGCTCGCGCTGTGGAGGGTGAGGAGCCTGCGCGGCCTGCGCACCTTCCTGCTCGTCGTCTTCGTGGTGATGACCTTCTTCGTCGCGGTGATGATGGGGGTCGGCGGTCTGGTGACGCGCGCGAATGTCGGCCTGTGGCAGCGCGGGAACGCCCTGGCCGGGTTTCCCTGGCTCGGCATCGCGGCCTGGCGGCTCCGGCGGGAGCTACTGCTGCGATAAATCGACGTCGATTCGGTTGCCGTTGAGGCGGACCACGCCGGCGGCGACGAGCTGCTGGCTGGTGATCTCGTCGTCGGCCAGCTTCGCGAGCTCGGCGCGGGGCACCAGGATCTCCAGCTTGTCGAGCCCCGCCTCTCCGTTGTCCGGCCTGACGAAGTTCTTGTAAGCGATCCCCACCTCCAGGGCTACTCCCTGAACGGTTTCGACGCCGGTGAGACCCTTCTCGATCGCGCGCAGAGCCGGGATGAGCTGCTCGGCCGTGACCCGGGCCACCCGCTGGGTGCGGTTCATCTGGATGGTGTTGAAGACGTTGCCGTGCGGCCCCAGAGAAAGCGACAGGTAGAGAGAGTCGCGGTAGGTCAGAGGCTCGACCCCGCCCGCGCCCACCGTGCGAATGGCGGCGACGAGGCCGCTCCGTCTCTCTTCCGGCACCGAGGCGAGCTCCTTGGCGAAGAGCGGGGACACGACCCGCGCCACGGCCTTTTCGAGCAGGGCCTGCGCAGCGGGGCTGTCCGGCGGGCCGTCCACGACGAACTGATCGATCAGGGTCTGCGCGACCTGAAGATCGTTCGTGGGGGTGAAGAGATGCCAGATCTTCTCCCCGGGGCAGATGACCTCGAGCCGGGTCCGGTCGGCCTTCTTCCGCGGAACCGCGGGGCCGCTCGCGGTGCACTCCCTGAGCCGGGGGATGCGGCTCGACGGATCGACGCCCGCGAACCGGACGCCGCCCTGGCCGTCGCTCTCGAATGTGGACGTGAGGATGGGGAAGGCCATGAACTTCTCCGGCGTCAGCTCGATGCCGTCGGGGATCAGGACCGTCACCTTCTTTCCCATGTACTTCAGACGCTCGCCCGCGGCGGGCAGTGGGGGCAGGGCGGCGAGCAGAAGGGCGACACAGAGCGTCTTCTTCATCCGGAGCATGCGCGTTCTCCCAAGGGTCTGCCTGATTTTAACGCGCCGCTCACTCAGGCTTGAGGCCGACCAGCTCCATGAGGAGGAGGGCGTTGGTCGTGGTGGCCACGCCCGGCCTCATCTGGTAATCGAAGGTCATCGGCGGATCGCCCCCGGGGTGGAGCGTCTCGCGGAAGTGGACGGGGCGGAAGGCATCGGCCAGCTCCGGAATCTCCGCGATCTGGAGGTCGTGGGTGGAGACCGCGCCGATCGCCCCCTGCCGCAAAAGGTGGAGGATCACCCGCCGCACCGCAACCTGCCGCTCGTGGCTGTTCGTACCGCGGAGAATCTCGTCAAGAAGATAGAGGAGGGTCCGGCCTTCCGCGTGGCATTTGTCGGCCACGTCCACAACGCCGCGGATGCGCTTCAGCTCGGCCAGGAAGAAGGAAACGCCGTCGGCGAGCGAGTCCTCGACAAGGATGCTGGTGGCGAGGGTGACCGGCGGCATCCGCAGCTCTTCCGCGCAGACCGGCCCTCCCGCCTGCGCCAGCACCGCGTTGACGCCGATCGAGCGCAGCAGCGTGCTCTTCCCCGACATGTTCGAGCCGGTGACCAGCACGAACGTTCCGGCCGGGCCGACCTCGACGTCGTTCGAGACCCGGCGGTCGCCGGGCAGCAGCGGATGCCCCAGGGACCTGGCCGCGAAACGGTCCTGTCCGGCCTCCACCCGGGGGAATGCCCAGCCCGGGTTGTCGTGGCGCAGCCCGGCCAGGGCGGAGAGCGCCTCGAAGTGGCCGAGGGCCCGGAGCCACTTCCGGACGTGGGGGCCGGCATCCCGTTGCCAGGCCTCCAGCAGGTAGAGGCTGTGGAAGTCCCACAGCAGAAAGGTCTGGAGGAAGAAGTGGAGAATGCCCGAGTGGCGGGCGTCCGCGAGTCCGATGCGCCCCTGCAGGATCTTCATCCAGAGGTGGGCGGGCCGGCCCTGGGGCGCGAGGTCCGCGGCGATCCGCTGGAGGATCGGCGCTGTATAGCCGCGCTCCGGGAGCAGAGCCAGGGCATCGGCGTAGAGCTCGAACTCCTTCTGCCGCGCCTCCAGCCGGTCGAAGCTCGCGAGCAGCCGCGACCCGAGGACATAGGCCAGGCTGATGTTGACCAGCATCAGCAGCCCCAGCTGCCAGGAGGGGATGAGGGTCCCCAAGGCCGAAGCCCCTGGCGGGACGGTGTCGATCGTCGTCCCGAACCGCAGCAGGCAGTGGATCAGCGCCGCGATCGTGAGGACCGGGAGGATCCGCGCCAACCAGACCAGCCAGGGTCGTTCGAGGAGCCAGGGGCGGTCCTCGGCCCAGGCCAGGAACTTGTCCACGCTCGGCGCGTGCTTTTCCATGGGCCGGGTCCGCACCTCGAGCTGCTGCCGCAGGTCGAGCTCCGGCGCGAGCTCCGCGACCGCCTCTTGCCGCCGGACGATCTCGTCAGGCGGCGCCGGCTCCAGCAGCCAGCCGGCCAGCTCGCTCTTGCCGCCCGGTGTGTGGGCGGCGCCCAGGAGCTGGAAGACCGAGGCGGAGCCGAAGAGGTCGAGGTCGCGAGCGAGCGGCAGATCGTTCGGGAGGTTGGGAACGGGGAGGCCCTTCCAATCGCGCGCGATCCGCAGCAGAGCTTCTTCGTTGATCCGCGCCAGATCTCCCGCCCGCCGCTGGGAGGCGACGATCCGGTCATGGCGGGGGAGGATCGCCAGAAAGAGGACGAAGAACAGCGCCGCCGCCCCGAAGCCGACATCCCTCGGGGAGCTCGGGTCGAAAAGGATCCAGAGGAGGCAGCCGGCGAAAGCCGCGAACAGGATGCCGCGGACGATCGAGAAGCGGAGAGAGATCCGGGCGAGGCGCCGCTCCTCCTGCTGGAAGGATTCGCGGCGTTTCTGGTAGGTCGCGGAGATCTCGCTCATCGCCGCGGACTTCAGGACTTCAGCAGCCGAACGAAGCCTGCCTGCTCGAAATGGTGGTCGGTCGTAAGGGCTTCGGCGAGTCCTGCCAGGCGCATGACCACGAAGCTGGCGCAATCGACCAGGCTCCATTCCTTGTCCGGCCGTTCGACCAATAACTGCCACGCCTGGGAATCGAGCATTGCGTCGACGTGGACGATGTCGACGTAGGGTGAGGACTTCAGGCCCGAGATGAACCCGATGATCTTGGCGCGAGGGGCGCGGACGGGGCTCGTCAGGAGCGCAACAAGCTCCGCCAGGATGTAGTTCGTCGTAACGAACCGTGATCCTTGCTGTCGGGCCTCACGATAGATGCTGGCTGCCTGACCGTGGAACTCCTGGGTCGGATCGACGAGATGCCCCCAGCCTGCAGTGTCGACGAAGATGGCAGGCATTCAGGCTGTGGATCCTAACGGCGAGGGAGCTTCCCCAGGTAGTCGTCATGCCGGTCCGCCCAGTCAGAGCCCTGGCTGCTGAAAGCGCCGATGAAAGACTCCAAGGGATCGCTGACGCCTGGGTCCGTGGCTGCCTTCAAGAGCTGGACAGCCAGGGATTCAGGCTTCTCGCCGACCTCCTCCGCCCTCTGGACCAGGGATCGGTACAGCTCCTCGGGTACGTTCAAAGTCATGGCGTGGCCCATGGATCTCTCCTCGACGACAGGGTAGCACGCTACTCCACCGTGACGCTCTTCGCCAGGTTGCGCGGCTGATCGACGTCCGCTCCGCGGCGCACGCCCGTGAAGTAGGCGAGGAGCTGCAGCGGGATGACGTTGACGATCGGCTGGAGGAGCGGCGAGACGGTGGGGACTTCGATCACCTCGTCGCAGACTCCGCCCAGCTCCTCGGGATCGCGGTCGGTGAGGGCGATGACCACGCCGTCCCGCGCCTTGACCTCCTGCAGGTTGCTCTTCGCCTTCTCGAACACCACGTCGCTGCCGGTGGCGATGGAGACCACCGGCATCTCGTTGTCGATCAGGGCGATGGGGCCGTGCTTCATCTCGCCCGCCGGGTAGCCCTCGGCGTGGATGTAGGAAATCTCCTTGAGCTTCAGCGCGCCTTCGAGCGCGACCGTGAAGTTGATGCCGCGGCCGAGGTAGAGGAAGTCGGTCGCGCGGTGGAACTCGCGCGCCAGCTC
>Ga0190269_10001491_pt1 | contig 11194 bp, 8 predicted proteins | sample Popmic249IS_FD_133749 | JGI IMG/M metagenome (GOLD analysis project Ga0190269, IMG submission 133749) | Populus adjacent soil microbial communities from riparian zone of Blue River, Arizona, USA - 249 IS | ecosystem: Environmental > Terrestrial > Soil > Riparian zone | place: USA: Arizona... | reverse complement strand
TTGCGCGCGCAGCTGCTCGATGACGTCGCCATAGAACGGCATGCGCTGCGACTGCAGATAGGGCGCGTGCGGTCCACCGCAATCCGGGCCTTCGTCCCAGTCCAGCCCCAGAAAACGCAGGTCGTCCATGATCGACTCGGCCGAGCCCGGCACGACGCGCGGCGTGTCGATGTCTTCGATGCGCAACACCAGGCTGCCGCGACTCTTCCGTGCGCGGAGCCAGGCGCACAGGGCCGTACGCGCGATGCCGAGGTGCAGCCCACCCGTGGGCGAAGGCGCCAGCCGGCCGCGGTAGATGGGGGCCGTGCCGGTCACCACGATCGTCGCCCTCGCGGGTGTGGCAAGCTACGCGCAGTCGCGAGGGCCGCCCTGAGCGGCTTCTCGCCGCGCAGCGTCCCCCGGATGAAGCAATGCGCTTGTAACGAGCCGGCCAGCATGATCTTCTTCTAGCATGCGGAGCGCGCTGGACGTCTGCGGCTGTTTTCCCACGGGGCGCCATTACCCCGGGATCGCGGAGCGACTCGCGCGCGCACTGCGCGACGTGAAGGGCCTCGCGGCCGGGTTCGACGCGCGCGCGCGCTGGGCCGAGCAACGCATCGCGATCATCGACTTCGAGACCACGGGCTTGTCTCCGGATACGGATCGCGTGATCGAGATCGGTATCTCGTGCTTCGAGGCCGGCCGGCTCACGTTGCTCAAGAACTGGCTGGTGAATCCCGGCATCCCGATCCCCGAAGAGTCGCGCGCCATCCACAACATCACGGACGAAGAGCTCGCGAACGCGCCGAGCTTCGCGACGGTCGCGATCGAGCTGGCGGAGGCGCTGCGCGATCACTTGCCGGTCGCGTACAACGCGGCGTTCGATCGCCGCTTCTTGCAGGCGGAGCTGGGACGTTTGCTCGGGGTGATGCTCGAGCCGCTGCCTCCCGCGTTCCTGCCGGACGTCGTGTGGATCGATCCGCTGGTGTGGGTGCGCGAGCTGTTCCCGGACGAGAAGAGCCGCAAGCTCACGGACATCAGCGCGCGCCTCGGCATCGCGCTCGAGAACGCGCACCGCGCCGCGAGCGATGCGGAAGCCGCGGGTCGCGTGCTGCTCGCGTTGCAAGACAAGATGCCCGCGACGTACGCGGAGGTCGTGAGCCTGCAGGAGCGCTACGCCGCGCGCCAGGATCTGGATTTCAGCCGTCTGCGGCGCCGCTGAGCGCTACTTGGCAGAGCGCAGCTTCAGGTACACGTCGACCATCCGTTCTCCCACGGCGTTGGGGTCGGACGGCTGGTCGATGCCCATGTTGTGCTCGAACTGCGCGCCGTCCACCGGATCGGTCACGATGTGCATGAGCCCAGCCCAGCACCCGTACGCGCGCTCCTTGGTCCAGCGCATGCGCACGCGGCACACGGTCGAGTGACACAACACCTCGTCGACCAGCGAGGGGTGCACGGCGCGGCCTGACAGACCGGTCTGGATCGCGGACTCGGCGCCGATGATGTTCGAGTCGCGCGGCTCGGACTCGAACGCTTGCTTGAGCTCTGCGTACGGGCCACTCGCCGATGGCACGGGCCACTGCGCGGTGCCGTCGTCTGGCGCGGGCTCCTCGGGCTTCGCTGCCGGTGCGGCGGGCTGCGGGAGGATGAGCGCTGCGAGCTGCGGCTCGGGCTCTTCGCTCGGCGCGGTGGGCTGAGTCGGGATGGGCTCCGGGTCAGCGACTGCCTGCACAGAATCGTCGACGTGACGATCCACGGGCTGCCAGCTCAGCAGCATCCAGATCAGCGCCAAACCTCCGCACACCACCCCGACGACCGTCGCATCTCGTGTCACGCGCTCCTTGTCGTACGAAGCGCTCCCGAGAGCAACGGCGGTTCACTCGCTCTGACCCGTCCGTGCGCCCACGCGCTACCTAGCGGGCATGATCAGTGACCGTGTCTCAGTTTTCGAGCGTATCTTCGCCTGCGCAGCGCTGAGCTGCTGCGCCTGGCTCGGCGCGTGTGGTCAGGAGCGCGAGCAAACGGGAGGCGTTGCGAGCAGCGCCGGCGCGGGCGTGGCTGCGGGCGGTAGTGCTGCGGCTCCGGCTGCGGGCCGCGCTGTGCCTGCAGCTGCTGGCGGCAGCCCTGGAAGTGGAAGTGCGGGGGTCGCGGCCGTTCCTGCCGCTAGCAGCGGCGGAGTCGGTGCTGCAGCCGGTAGCGGCGGGGTGCCTGGCGGTGCGGGGCAGGGGGCATCGCCGGTGGCTGGCGCTGCTGGCACGGAAGCGGGCGTTGCGGGGGTCGGGGGTGTCCCGGGTGCGGCTCAGGCCGGGCAGGCCGGCGCAGCGCAAGCGGGCACGTCCGGGCAGGCGGGCGCGGCTGGCGGCGCTCCACCGAGCACGCAGGCGAGCTGCAGCCCATGGCCGGCTGCGATGGGCGAGCAGGCCGTGACCGCGACCATCAAGGTCAATGGCCGCTTCGACGGCAAGCTCAAGCGTCACTTCGGCAGCGGTGCGCTCGGCGGCAGCGGCCAGGACGAAGGCCAGCCCGCGCTGTTCGAGCTCGCCGACGGCGCGACCCTGGAGAACGTGGTGATCGGCGCGCCAGCGGCGGACGGCATCCACTGTCTCGGCAGCTGCACGCTGCGCAACGTGTGGTGGCAAGACGTGGGCGAAGATGCGGCGACGTTGCTCGGTGCATCCGCGACCCAGAAGATGACGATCGAGTGCGGTGGCGCGAAGGGCGCCTCGGACAAGGTGTTCCAGCACAACGGCCCGGGCACGATGATCGTGCGCAACTTCGACGTGCAGGACTTCGGCAAGCTCTACCGCTCGTGCGGCAACTGCAAGTCGCAGCACGAGCGGCACGTCGAGCTCTCGCAGATCACCGCGAAGGGCGGAAAGGTGCTGGTCGGCATCAACGCGAACTACGATGACACCGCGCGCTTCAAGGACATCGTGGTGAGCGACCCCTCGATGAAGCTCGCCATCTGTGAGCGCTTCCGCGGCAACAACTCCGGCGACGAGCCCACGAAGGAAGGCAGCGGCCCGGACGCCACGCACTGTCTCTACAGCAGCGCCGACATCAAGTGGCAGTGACCAGAGGTTGAAACGATGAGGACGCCAGAAGTCGGGAGGGGCTCCGCGGCCTCCGTGAAGCCGCTCCCATATCCTGCAGTCGTCCTCTCGGCCTGCTGCTGATGGCGGCCATGTTTCCAAACGTCGCAGAAGGACCGTTGGATGGCTCGAAAGCAAACGTTTCGAGTCTGCAAACCAGTCGCGTGGCGTCCCTCTTTTGCACGTGATCTCCATGCGTTGGCGGCGTGTTTCAGGTTGCGAGCGTGTTTCGCTGCAAATCGCACGGGGCGGAAATGTGCTCTTCATGGAGCAGCAATATGCGCCCGCTAGAACCCTCTCATCGCCGCAGCAACGCGGCAACTCCGGTGCGCTCACTCGGTCATGAGCTGGCACTGAGGGTTCTCGGGAGGTCGAGATGAGACTCGATGCAGTGAAGGCTACACGCATACAGCTGTTTTCTTTCTCCACGCCGCAGATGCGCGCGTTCCACATGAGCTGGCTGGCGTTCTTCGTCTGCTTCTTCGCCTGGTTCGCAGTGGCTCCTTTGATGCCGGTCATCAAGGGTGACTTCGGCCTGACGAAGGATCAGGTCGCGAACATCAACATCGCCGCCGTCGGCATCACGATCTTCATGCGGCTGCTCATCGGGCCGATGTGTGACAAGTACGGCCCGCGCGCCGTGTACACGGCCCTGCTGGTGTTCGGTTCACTGCCGGTGATCGGCATCGCGTTCGCACACAGCTACACCACCTTCCTGATCTGCCGGCTCTTGATCGGCGCCATCGGCGCGAGCTTCGTGATCACGCAGTACCACACGTCCGTGATGTTCGCGCCGAACGTCGTCGGCACGGCCAACGCGGCGACGGCCGGCTGGGGCAACTCGGGCGGTGGCGTCACGCAGTCGCTCATGCCGCTCGTGCTCGCCGCGATCACGAGCTTCGGGTTGAGCGCGAGCATGGGCTGGCGCACGGCGATGCTCGTGCCGGCTTCGCTGATGCTGATCGTCGCGGTGCTGTACTGGAAGTACACGCAGGATTGTCCGCAGGGCAACTACAAGGAGCTGCTCGCGCAGGGTGTCGAGCCAGAGAGCGGCAAGAAGGGCGGCTGGGCCGTGTTCAAGGCGGCCGCCGGCAACTACCGGGTGTGGATGTTGTTCGTGACCTACGGCGCCTGCTTCGGCATCGAGCTGTTCGTGCACAACGTCGCGGCCAGCTACTACGTCGATCACTTCAAGCTCGACCTGCAGACGGCGGGCCTCGCCGCTGGCAGCTTCGGCCTGCTCGCGCTGTTCGCCCGCGCGCTCGGCGGCATCGTTTCGGACCGCATCGCGCACCACAAGGGGCTCGACGCGCGTACCACGCTGCTCTTCGCCCTGATGGTGGGCGAGGGCCTCGGGCTGCTGTGGTTCGCGCGCTCCGGGACCACGAGCATGGCCGTGTTCGCGATGATCGTCTTCGGTCTCTTCACGCACATGGCTTGCGGCGCGACCTACGCGCTCGTGCCCTTCATCGATCGCAAGGCGCTCGGCGGCGTGGCCGGCATCATCGGAGCCGGAGGCAACGTGGGCGCAGTGCTCGCAGGCTTCCTGCTGAAGGGCGTGGGTGACGTCCAGCAGTGCTTCGCGATCCTCGGCGGCGTCGTGGTCGTCAGCTCCGTCTGCGCGATCGCAGTGCGCTTCAGCGCCGAGCACAAGGCGAGCGAGCAAGAGCTCTACGAGCGAGCCCTCGCTGACCGCGGCATCGTCCCAGCGGAGTGATCGCCCTCGAGCCCACCCGGCTATACGCAGCCCACGCGGTTAGCCGGGTCTCGAGCTTCTCGGTGGGCGCTGGCGCTCGCCGGCGCGAATAGGGGTTTGTTGGAGGGGGCGCTGTCGTTTACAAACGGGGCGATGCCGGACCGCACGCGTTCTGTCAGCCCCACGGCCGTCCCTGGCTCAGTTCGTGACGAGCAGGGCGTGCTGCTCCGCGTACCTTCCGACTGGGAGCTGTTGCCGCCGGGGGATGCGGCGCTGACGCGCAGGGTAAAGCAGGCGGGTCCGGTGTGGACCATGCAGGAGCGGCGCGGGCGCAAGGTGTTTTCGCTCGGCCTGTACGCGCCGGCAGCTCGCATCGCGCAGCTGCGAGCGGCGCTGGAGCTGGAGCGGCAGAATCCGGCCTATGCGCGCAAGCTGGAGCAGGGGCGGGTGCGCCGCCAGCGCGAGCACGCGGAGTACGTGGAGGACTTTCGCGGGGCCATCCTCGCGTTCTTGCGCTTCGCACCGCGGCACGCGGCGCTGGCCGCGCGCCTGGCGCACGCGATCGCGGAGCATGCCACGCCGGTGGGCAGCGGCACGGTCGCGCGCACGCAGCGCATTCCCATCGAGCGCCGCGCCGAGGCTGCGACCATCGCGTGGTTGCGCCACGCGACCACCGCCTACGATCACATGCACATCGCGCGCGTGAAGGGCCTGCGACGCGAAGTGCGGCGCGAGCTGGCGCAGGTGTCGCGCGCGCTGCTCGACCGCTATCGGCGAGGCGAGAGCATCGCGGATGATCGCTGTCCGCTGCGGCGCGCGCTCGCGGCACCAGTCACGGGCAGCGCCGCGCTGCCGTGAGCAGCCGCGGGGCGCAGCTGCGCTCACGGGATCACGGATGTAGCTGGGCGGCTTGCCGAGACGGGCTCCGCGCTCGCGAATGAGCCGACGCTACGACTGCGGTCAGCGTGCATGCCGAGCGGATTCAGGGACACCGACTTGCGGGTGCTACCGCATGCGCGGGGGCTGACTCGCGCCCTCCTCCACGTAAACATCCAGCTCCGGCAGCGGAAGCTTGTCCTTCGGAATCTGCAGCACGAGCGGGCGCGCTGCACGGAAGTCACGCTCCGCGAGATGTCCCGCCACGCGATCCAGCAACCACTCCGGCTTGTCCCGCTCCGCCTCTGGCAGCTGCGCCAAGACGCGTTGTGCATCCGGGTCGCTGTTCAGAAGCAAGAGCGCCGGCAGGCGCAAGGGCGTCCCATTCAACACCTGATGCAGCACCATCACCTGGCGCGCCTTCGTGGGCTCGGGGAACAGGAGATCATTCAAGAGGCGTTGGTTTTCGAACTGGCGCAGGGTGTCTCTGCGCACGCTCTCGGGCCACAAGCGCGCGATCAGCGGGCTCTGCGCGAAGCGGGCGCGTGCGGCTTTGGTGTCGCGCCAGCGCCAGATCAGCGCGTCGCGCAGGTCGCGCTGCATGTTGATGTTCACGCGCTTCGGGCGATCGTCGGTGAGCGGCGGCATGTCCTTCGTGAGCTCGCGCAGGTACGTGGCGTCGCCGATGAACGCCGTCCCGAGCTGCTCCGGGCGCTCGAAGCCCACGGCGATGAGCTCAGGCAACACCTTCGCGTCCTGCCACTGCGCCTGGAAGTGCTCGCGGCTCACGGGACCCTGCGCGTCGCGCGTGCCGAGCAGCATGAAGTTGCGCGCCGAGCCGTGCCACAGCGAGCAATCCTCGAACGCGCCGCAAAACGCCGCGATGATCGCCTGCGCCGACGGCGCAGACAGGTTCATGAGCGGCAACCAATACGTGGCCATGCCGCCGGGCGCGAGGCGCTCGTGCATGCGCTCGAAGAACTCGCGCGTGTACAGGTTTACCACGCCGGCGATGATCGGCGGCGGCGGCTCGCCCGTGATCAGATCGTAGCGCTCTTCGCGCCCGTCGAGGTAGTGGCGGCCGTCTTCGATGTGCACGTGCACGCGCGGATCGTCGAGCGGCGAGCTGCGCCGCAACGTCAACATGCGCCGGCTCAGCTCCAGCGGCTCGCGCGCGGCGTCCACCACGTCCACGCGCTCGAGCGCGGGATTGTCGAGGATCGCTTGCAGGGTGTTGCCGATGCCGTAGCCGATCAGCAAGGCGCGCTTGATCCCGGGGTGCACGGCGCGCGGCAGGTACGCGTATTGGTCCATGTAGCGGCGCGCGGCGAAGTCGTTCACCGACATGGAGTAGGCGTTGGTCGCCAGCTGATCGAAGAGCGGCTGGCCGTTTTTGGTGTGCACGACGTACGAATACGTGGCGCTGCCGCTCTCGGCGACGGCCACCACGCGGTCGCCCGGCCGCATCCAGCGACCCACGGATGCGCCGCGAAACAACGGGCCGAGGCTGCCGAATGGGAATGCCGCGAGCAGCAGCACGCCGCTCACGGCGGCGATGAGGTCCGCGCGCCGCGGCTGTCCGAGCGCGAACGTGAGCACGAGCGCGAGCAGCGCGTACAGCACCGCGGCCGCGAACACGCTGCGCTCGATGCCGAACGCGGGTAGCACCACGAAGCCAGCCGTGAGCGCGCCGAGCACACCGCCGAGCGTGTTCCAGAGCGAGATCCGGGCCGCTGCACCTGCGCCGTCGCCCCCTGCAGCGCGGAGCGCGGCGCCCAGCGCGGTGAACAACATGCCGGACGCGATCGAGCCGGGCAGCACGAGAAAGAGCGCCAGCGACACCGTGTCTTGATCGTAGCGGAACTCGCGCGCGATCATGTTCACCTCGGCGCGATAGCCGAGCACGAGCAGTGCGGCGCAGCCGGCCGCGATCGGCGCGCACAGCTGCGCGAGGCGCGCGGTTCCGCCCGGCCACGCGCCTGCGAGAAACGCGCCGAGCGCCACGCCGAACAGGACGCAGCCCAGCACGGCGGTGAACGCGAGGTCGGTGTCGTTCGCGAACAGGGTCAGGAAGCGCAGCCAGATCACCTCGAGCGCGAGCATGGCGAAGCCGGAGCCAAAGCTCGCGAGGAGCAGCGGAGGAACCGCACGCGGGTTCGCCGCCAATGGCTGCGAGCCGTCAGGCGCTGTGACGGGATCGGTCCGCGCTGCCGAGGCGCGCTGCAACAGGCTGGCGCTGCCGGCGGCGAGGGGCATCGCCAGCACGTTGCAGCCAGCGGCGGCAAGCACGCTGCCTCGCACGCCGAGCGCGCGCATCCACCACAGCTCGACCGCGCAGCTGCCGACCACCGCACCCAGCGTGTTCCAGCCGTACAGATTTCCCAGGGTGCGGGCGAAGTGCGTGGCTTTGCCGCGCAGGCTGGCGACGAGGAGCGGCAACGTCATGCCCATCGCTGCCGCCGGCAGCAGCAGGAGAAGGAACGCGGACACAAGCCGCACGGCGGCGAGCCCGAGCGGCGCAGATTCCAGCTGCGCGCTGAGCTGCGCCAGGAAGGTCGGCAGCGCGGGCAGCGCGAGCACGAGCGCGCTGCCGCTGACGGCGACGGTCAGCTCCAGTGCCACGAACCAGGCGAGCGGGCGCCCCGTGCGCGCTGCCACGCGTCCGCCCAGGGCGTAGCCTGCGGCCATGCCGCCCATGAAGCCTCCGAGCACGATGCTGGACGCCCACACGGTGTTGCCGAACGCGAGGCTCGCCTGGCGGAACCACAACGTCTCGAAGGCGAGCGCCGCGACGCCAGAGCAGAAGAACGCGCAGTACAGACCGACGCGTGCAGCTGAGGGTGGCTGCCAGCCGAGCGTGCTGGGGACTGCGGGAGCAGACGCTGACTCGCTCTCGGGACCGAAGTATAGCGGCCCGAGCTGCTGCCGGAAGTACGGCTTGCGGAACTTCCACAAGAACGCATCCAGCACGTAGTGCAGGAGGAAGATGCCGTCGAACGCGTGCACGAGCAGCCGCGTGCTGACCTGTTCGGCGGGCGCGTGGTTGCGCGCTTCGAACAGCAGCACCACGGCCGCCAGCGCACCGTACAGAAATAGTGGCCGCGTCCACAGCCCGCGCGGGCTGGGCTCTGCAGCTCCTGGCGGCGAATCCGGCGCCAAGTTCCGCGGCGCCATGATCACGTGGTACTCCACGTAGTGCACGCTCAGGGAGATCAGGTAGAGCGCCGTGTCGTAGACCGCCGCGGCTGCGCCGAGCGCCTGGATGGCGAAGTACGTGAGCGCGATGCGCGCGGCCGCGCGTGTGCCTGGCTGAGCGAGCGCCTTCACGTATTGCGCGGCGATCGCGAGCGCGAGCAAGCCCAGCGCGCACGCGGGCAAGACGGCGTAGCTCTGGCCGGCGGCGAACCGCCCGCCGAGGAAGTGCGTTTGCCACTGCATGAGCGCGAGGCCCACGAAGAACGCGTTTTCGGCCGAGCGCGTCCAGCCCGGCAGCTGCGCGCCGCGCTTCCAGATCTGCAGCATGCCCACGTGCTGCCGGCCGACGTGGAAGAAGTCCGCGAAGCGCACCGCGAAGTAGAACGTGGTGGCCAGGGTAGGCGCGACGCTGCGCAGCGGCAGCGCTTCGACCAGCGCGACCGCTCCAAGGATCAGCGCGGGCAGCCCGAAGTAGCGCACGCGCTCCGCCCAGCTGCTGCTGAAGTGGCGCAGGTTGCTGGCGCGCAGGTAGACGGCGAGCGTCACGAAGAAGTGCGTGGTACCGAGGCCGACAGCGTGCGCGACCATGAGCTGGGACAGCAGCTTCGACTCGCCGCCCCAGAGACGCATCGCGAGCAGCGGTATGGTCACCGCGATGAACGAGCCGAAGATCAGCGCACGCGGCCATGGCCGGTCGAAGTAGCGCAAAGAGACAGTGTTCGACTTCGCTGGTACGGGTGCGTCCGCGATGCGCTGATTTGCCTGCGATTCGCGGACGCGTGCCGGGTGCTGCGCTGGGTTCATGCCGTCCCGAGCATACTCATTTGCTGACGGACCTGCTCACCTTGGCTAAGTCGGGCAGCGGCGAGTCGTCTTGCGCCGGCAGGCCGCGAGCGCCGCCGGTCACGTTGCCGAAGTGGATGCACAGCTCGCCGTTATACGTTTCGTTGGCGAAGCGCAAGGTCCCGATCTCCTGGCGCGAGGGTGCTTTGGGACCGCTCGCGTGGCGCGCGTCGCTGAGCTCGATGTGGCAGTCGAAGTGGAGCTGGTCACCCTGCTCGCAGCGAACGCTTGCCGCCGATGGCTGCGACGTCGCAGCTGCTAGCGGCTGCGGGGCTTGGCGGCTTGTTTGGTATGGATGGGGTGGGCTTCTTGGGCTTCGGACCATTCGAAGCTGGTTTTGAGCATCTTCAGCCAGTATTCCGGCGCGCCCCGGCGCTCGCGCAGGGTTTTGATGACACCGTGGTAAAAGGCCTTCGAGACGACGCGTGGGCTGGCGGTGGGGTCGGCGCCTGCGGAGCGCGCTTCGAGGTCTTTCATCACGGCTGCCCACCAGCGCACGTTTTGCACGAACAACGGGTTGCGCGTGGCGCGCGACAGGAGGTCGCTGAATCTGAGCCGGAAGCTCAGCGCTTCGCGGAACGGTTGCCCCTCTTTCAGGTCGTCCACGAGCTCCTCGAGCTGCACGAGCTCGGCCTCGCTGATGCGACGCTGGCAGAGCACCAACATCTGCAGCATGGAAAGGCCCTGCGCCTCGAGCGCGGCGAGTGCGAGCGCGTCGCCCGGCTTGGCGAGTGCGAAACGCAGCTGCAGCAGTCGTAGGTCTGCAGAGTGAGTGGGATCGAGCACGGTCGTTGCGCCACCCTGGCGCACGCGGAGCAGGCCGAGATCTTCCAGGCGGTGCATGGCCTGGCGCACGACCAGGGGAGACACATCGAACTGCGTCGACAACTCGCGCTGCGGGGGCAGCTCACTGCCGGGCGTAATCGCGCCGCTCAAGATCGCGCGCGACAGGCCCTCGAACACCAGATCGGCCGCGCGGGTCCGCGTCGCCGGGTGAGCGGTGAAGCCGACATGGGTCGATGCGCCAGCGCGACTGGGTGCGTGCGGCTCGGGCGACGCCTCGAGCTCGCGGTCTACCGGCGAGGGCGGCGGCTCGGGCTTGTTGCCAGCCGACTGCTTGGCCGCTTTGACGCGCCGGGGGCGAGGTGAGCCGGAGTTTTGCGAGCGTCGCGTCATGGAAGAGCGTCTGATCCTCTGGCCAGTCAGGAAAGCACACCCGACAGCCACCATCGTGCATGCACCCCCGTATCCGGGCAACATTGCGCAAAGCAGAGCCCACTCGCTCGTCACCACGATCAGCGAGACAGCGAGCCGCTCGAGGTCTGCGCTCAGCCTCGATCTTCGCGCTCTGCTGGCGGCGGCGGGCTGCCGCTGTCAGCAGCAGGGGTCTGTGCGCTCAGCGCGCGGCGAACGTCCGACGCGTGCTGCTCGAATGTCTGACGGATCGCGTGACCCGCGCGATCCAACAGCGTCTGTTTGTTGTCCGTGTAGGCCGCGAGCGAGCTCGCGC
>Ga0190269_10001490_pt1 | contig 11198 bp, 15 predicted proteins | sample Popmic249IS_FD_133749 | JGI IMG/M metagenome (GOLD analysis project Ga0190269, IMG submission 133749) | Populus adjacent soil microbial communities from riparian zone of Blue River, Arizona, USA - 249 IS | ecosystem: Environmental > Terrestrial > Soil > Riparian zone | place: USA: Arizona... | reverse complement strand
GGCCGACCCCGACACTGTCGCGATCGTCATGATCGGCGAGATCGGCGGCGACGCCGAGGAGCGGGCGGCCGACTACATCAAGGCCAACGTCACCAAGCCGGTCGTCGGCTACGTCGCCGGCTTCACCGCCCCCGAGGGCAAGACGATGGGCCACGCCGGCGCGATCGTCTCCGGCTCGTCCGGCACGGCCGCCGCGAAGCAGGAGGCCCTCGAGGCCGCCGGCGTCCGCGTGGGGAAGACGCCGTCCGCCACGGCCGAGCTCATGCGCGAGGTCATGCGCTCCCTCGGCTAGACCCGTGGTGCGACGAAGGCCGGTCCCTCGCGAGGGGGCCGGCCTTCGTCGTACCTGGTCGTGCGCCGCAGGGACAGCCGGTACGACGCCTCAGCCGCGGAGGCACTGCATCTCGACCTGGTACGGCCCAGCCGTCTCGTCCAGCGGCGCACCCGCGTACGACACATAGGCCTCCCGGAAAGCCAGGGCTTGTGCCCGGTCGGCGAAGAAGACCTGCACGGCTACGTATCCGGGACCCGGCCAGGAAGGCGCCGGCAGAACCGGCTCCTGGCAGGAGAGCAGCAGCTGCAGCCCCGAGTAACCGGCAGCGCGGAGCCGCTTCACGGCCTCCGCCGCGGGCTCGATGGCGGCTGCGGTCTCGTCCTCACGGCGGTAGGAGACCAGAACCGTCCACAGCGCCCGTCCTGAGTCCGGGGAGACCTCTTCGGGAAAGCCCGCCGGATGCGCCCGCTCCGGCGGCGGGCAGCCGCCGCGGCAGTCCAGCAGACGCGCCCGGATGCGGGCCGCCACCGGCGCCATGTCGGTCGGCGCCCTCAGGCGTGCGAAGCCGATCAGGTCGTCCACGGGGACGACGACCCAGAACGTCGGCACGCCCTGGCACAGCTCGCTGCACACCGTCCGCACCTGCTCGAGACCGAGTGCGCCGTCGGCCAGCCGGGTCAGGGTGTTCTGCGGCGGATCGCTCTCGCTCAGGTTCCGCACCGGCTCGCCGGGGGAGGGACAACGGGCGCTGTTGCGCACGATCGCAGCAAGCACCTCGCGCACCTGGTCCTCTGACGCCATCCTCAGGGTCGCCAGGAACGCGCTCTTCCCGCGGCCGTCGATCAGGTGGTGGTTGATGCCCTCCACAGCTTCCTGCTCTGCTTCCTCGCAGACCTGCAGGGTCGAGAAGCGGAGTTCGCCGTAGGGGTTGGGATCGCTCCATGTCTCCCCGAACAGAGAGGTGAGATCGCCGGGTTGCAGCAGGCTGCCCGCTAGTGGGAGCGACGCGGCCTCCAGGGGCGGCAGTGCTGGGCTCGCGGAGGGAGTGGCGGCGGGGACGAGGGAGTCGGGACGGTTGGTCGCCTCGTCGGTGACCGCGACCGCGACGCCGCCGACGGCCAGGACCGCAACGGCGCTCACCCCGGCGACGGCCGCGCGGGCCCGGTGGCGGCGCTGGTCGCCGCGTCGGCGTACCGACTCGGCGGGCGCGAGCGTGGGGACGGGACCCCTCGCGAGGGAGCGCAGCAGGTCATCCACGGGGGGCCTCCTCGGTCGAGAGCAGGACGGCGAGCGCGGCCCGGCCGCGCGAGAGCCGCGCCTTGACGGTGCCGGTGGGGGCGCCGGTCTCCGCGGCGACCTCCTCCACCGACAACCCGGCCACGTGGTGCAGCACGATGGCGAGCCGCTGTGCCTCCGGGATCTGCCGCAGCGCGGCGACGAGCGCCACCCGGGAGGGGTCGAGCTCGGGGACGACAGCGGGCGGTTCGAGCAGCGCGCGCCCCCGCATCGCCCGGCGGAAGCGCGAGGTCGCCAGCCGGCACGCCACCTGCCGGACCCAGGCAGCAGGCACGTCGTACCCGCCGACCTTCGACCAGCGCTGCCAGGCCCGGGCGTACGCCTCCTGCACGCAGTCCTGCGCCTCGGCGAGGTCGCCGGTGAAGGCGTGCACCTGGCGCACCAGCGACGGGGCAGTCGCGGCGTAGAAGGCGTCGAAGTCGGCAGTGGCCGGCGGGCGGGCCGGGGCTGCCGTCATGGTGGTCACACTCCTACACGCTCACGGCATGTGTCCGGTTGCACGCGACCGCGACACGGCGTGGGAACCCGTCAACGGCCCCCACCGCTGCGACAGTCGAACGGCCATGACAACCACCTTCGAGCGCCCAGCGGTACGCCGCACGGCCGCCGCCGTCGCGGCGCGGAGCCCGCTCGGGCCGGGCCTGGTGGCCGCCGGGTGGGCAGCAGGTGCGGGGCTGGTCACGCTCGGCGTACCGGTGCTGCTGGCTTGGGCGACCGACTCCCGCTCCGGGTCCGGCGCTGCGGCGGCGACGAAGGCGATCGGCCAGCTCTGGCTGCTCGCGCACGGCGCCTCCCTCTCGGTCCCGGACGGGACCGTCGGCCTGACGCCGCTCGGGCTGGTGCTGCTGCCGCTCGCGCTGCTGCACCGAGCCGGGCGGCACGGCGCCCGGACACTGGAGGTCCGCGGGCTGCGTCAGGCCACCGCGCTGGTCGTCGCGACCGGGTTCCCCTACGCGCTGCTGGCTGCCGTCGTCGCCGCGGTGAGCGCGACCGACGCCGTCCACCCGGCTCCGGTCCAGGCGGTCGTCGGCGGGCTGGTCGTGGGTCTGCTGGGCTCGGCGGCCGGCGTGCTCCGCGAGGCCCGGCTCCTCGGCGAGACCCGCCGTCTCCCGGCCCGGGCCCGCCACGTGGGAGCGGGTGCGGCGGTGGCCGTAGCGACGCTGCTCGGGGCGGGCGCGCTGCTGGCCGTGGTGTCGTTCCTGCAGCACGCCGGCCGCGCCACGTCGCTCGCCAGCGCCACGGACCCCGGCCTGGTCGGGGGGCTGACCCTCTTCGCGACGAGCCTCGCGCTCGTTCCCAACGCCGCCGTGTGGGGGATGGCCTGGCTGAGCGGTCCGGGCTTCGTGGTGGGAGCAGGTACGGCGGTGGGCCCGTTCGGCACCACCCTCGGTCCGGTGCCGGCGTTGCCCCTGCTCGCCGCCCTGCCGACGGCGGAGGCGCCGACCTGGCTGGGCTGGGTGGTGCTGCTGGTGCCGCTGGGCGCCGGCGCCCTCGGCGGCGTGCTGCTGGGACGTCGGGTCGGCGACGGGCCGGGGAGGGCGGCGCTGGACGGCCTGCTCGTCGGCGTCGTGGCGGGCGTCGGCACGGGGGTGCTGGCGGTGTTGTCCGCTGGTCCGCTCGGGGGCGAGCGGATGGCGGCGCTGGGCCCCTCGTGGTGGGAGGTCGGGCTCGCGGTGGCGGCGGAGGTCGGCGTCGGGGCCGCCGCGGCTGCCGCGTTCGTCCGGCGGCAGTGGCGCCCGCTCCGTTAGTGTCCCGGCCGTCAGCAGTACGAGGACAGGGGACGTCATGACCGAGCAGTACGGGAGCGGATCGGCCGACCAGCTCTGGATCCAGGTGATGGGCCAGGAGTCGGGGCCCTACCGCCTGGTGGACCTGCAGCAGATGGTGCTGGCCAAGCGCATCACGCCGGACACGCCGGTGCGGACGGCCGCGGGCGCGTGGTTCCCCGCGGGAACGATGCCCGGCCTGTACTCGCCCAAGAGCTTCCTCGTCGCGCTGCTGCTGTCCGTCTTCGTCGGCACGCTCGGCATCGACCGCTTCTACCTCGGCTACACCGGGCTGGGCCTGCTCAAGCTCTTCACGCTCGGCGGCTGCGGCATCTGGGCGCTGATCGACCTCGTCCTCATCGCGCTGCGCAAGGTCCCTGACGCGAACGGCCTCCCGCTGGGTAACTGATGGTCGTGGCCGCACCCATCGCACCCATCGCGCCGAGCACCGCCGCCCGCACCCGCGGGCTGATGGCGCTCGGCGCGCTGGCCGTGGCCGCAGCCTGGCCGGCCGACCGGGCCGAGGACGGGCCGGTGGTCTGCCCGTTCCGGCTGGTCACCGGGCTGCCGTGCCCGTTCTGCGGCCTCACCCGGTCGTTCGTCTACACCCTGCACGGCCGGCTCGACGATGCCTTCGCGGTGCACCTGTTCGGGCCGGCGCTGGTCGTCCTCGCCGCAGTCTGGGCGGTGACGTGGCGCGGCGGGGGGGTGCGGTGGGCCGACCCCGAGCGGTGGGCGCGGGGGCGAGCCCGCCCGTGGTTCGCCGGGGTGCTGGCGCTCTGGGCCGTCTACGCCGTGGGGCGGCTCGTCTGAGTCGTCCGGTCTGAGTCGCGCTCAGCCCTTGACGACCAGGGTGCCGAGGATCTTGTCGGCGAACGTCTGCTTCTTGTCGTCCCACAGCGGCCAGAAGTAGCCGAGGTAGCACGGCAGCTGGTCGACGACGTGCAGGAAGTAGCGGCCGATCGACAGGCCGGCTCCGACGTACTGGCCGTCGGACTCCCGGACCAGGCGGATGCCCAGCTGCTTCTTGCCGATGGTCTGGCCGGTGCGGCCCTGGACGGCCATCTGCCAGATCGCGAACCCGATCGCGCCGACGTAGGTGAGGAGCAGCACGATCACCCCGAGCGCCTCACTGCCCTGGGCCGCCACGGCGCTCACGATGACGCCGGCGACGACGATCGCGAGCACCAGCAGCATGTCGATCAGGCTCGCGCCCACCCGGGCGCCCCAGGAGGCGAGCTGCCGCCCGCCGTACGGTGCCATGCCGTAGGGGCTCTGCCCGAACGGCTGCTGGGCGTACGGGTTCGGCGGGTACGCCGATGGCTGGCCGTAGCCGGGCGGGGGAGCCGCGTAGCCGGGCGGCGGGCCATAGCCGGCAGGAGGCGGTGTGCCGTAGCCGGGCGGCTGCTCTCCGGGCTGGCCGAACGGGTCCTGCGGTGCGGTCATGCGGGCTCTCCTCGTGGGTGGTTCAGCAGGTCTCGGGGTTGGCAGCGCAGTCGACGATGGCGATGCCGATGACAGCGAGGAAGAAGAGCACGATGACACCGCTGATCACGACCCCCGCGATCGCGAGGCCGCGACCGTCCTCGCCGGTGCGCCGGATCTGGCTGAGCGCGACGAAGCCGAGCACCAGACCGACGAGCGGGCAGAAGAAGGCGCCGGCAAGGGCGAAGATCGCCATGATGTTGGTGCCCCGTTGCGGGTACGGCGGCGGGCCGCCGTACCCGTAGCCGTACCCGCCGTACGGAGGCTGGGCCCCGTATCCAGGTGGCAGGGCCGGATATCCGGGCGGCGCGGGCGGGTACCCGGGCGGCGGGGCGCCGTAGCCGGCCGGTGGGCCCCATCCGGGCGGCATGGCGCCGGGGCTTGGCGGCGGGGCGGCGTACCCGGGTGGTTGTGGTGGGGGATCGGTGGCCGGCCGGTCCTCGGGAGGCGGGGAGAACGGGTCCTCGGGGGTGCTCATGAAGGCGGGCGGGGTCCGGTCAGCTGGAGCTGGCGACGACGACGCCGAGCACCATGTTGAGCGCCCCGATGACGATCGCGAGGATCGCCAGCACGTCGCCCTTCTCGCCCCGTTGCTTGATCTGGCCGCGGGCGACGATGCCGAGGATGACGCCGACCAAGCCGCAGAAGAACGCGGTCACCAGCGCGACGATGGCGAGCGTGTTCGTCTTCTGGGCGCCGTAGGGCGCGCCGTACCCGGGCTGCATCGGGTAGCCGGGCGGGGGAGCGCCGTAGCCCTGGGGCTGGCCGTAGCCGGGCGGCGGGGCGGCGTACCCCGGCTGCTGCGGCTGCTGCGGCTGCTGCGGCGGCTGGTCGTCACCGGGTGGCGGCGCGAACGGGTCGTCGGGGGTGCTCATGCGGCCTCCTGTGCTGGACGTCTCGGGCATCGTGCCCGAATCCCGTACCCGTCGGTGGGACATCTGCCACCGGTAGGCTGGCCGCCTCATGAAGCCGCCTGCCCGTCTCGTCGTGCTGGTGTCGGGCACGGGCAGCAACCTGCAGGCCCTGCTCGACGCGTCGGACGACCCCGCCTGGGGGGCGCAGGTCGTGGCCGTGGGTGCCGACCGCGAGGGGACGCTCGCCGAGAAGCGGGCCCAGGACCGCGGCATCCCGACCTTCGTGCTGAAGGTCAAGGACTTCCCGACCCGTGACGCCTGGGACGCCGCGCTGACCGCGGCGGTGGAGGCCTACGAGCCCGACCTGGTGGTGAGCGCCGGCTTCATGAAGCTGGTCGGGGAGCACTTCCTGGCCCGGTTCGGCGGCCTGTTCCTGAACACCCACCCGGCCCTGCTGCCGAGCTTCCCGGGGATGCACGGCGCCCGCGACGCCCTCGAGCACGGCGTCAAGATCACCGGCTGCACCCTCTTCCTCGTCGACGCCGGCGTCGACACCGGCCCGATCGTGGCGCAGGCCGCAGTGCCGGTGCTCGACGACGACGGCGAGGCCAGCCTGCACGAGCGCATCAAGGTCGCGGAGCGAGACATCCTCGTCGACGCCGTCGGCCGCATGGCCCGCGAGGGCTTCACCGTCACCGGACGAAGGGTCACGATCCCGTGAGCAGCAGCATCCCCATCCGCCGCGCGCTGGTCAGCGTCTACGACAAGACCGGCCTCGAGGAGCTCGGCCGCGGCCTGGCGAAGGCCGGCGTCGAGATCGTCTCGACCGGGTCCACCGCCGCGCGGCTGCGCGACGCCGGCGTCGAGGTCACGAGCGTCGACGCGGTCACCGGGTTCCCGGAGTGCCTCGACGGCCGGGTGAAGACGCTCCACCCGAAGGTGCACGCGGGCATCCTCGCGGACCGCCGTGTCCCGGCCCACGTCGAGCAGCTCGCCGAGCTCGAGGTCGAGCCGTTCGACCTCGTGGTCGTCAACCTCTACCCCTTCACGCAGACGGTGGCCTCCGGCGCCGCGCCCGACGAGTGCGTGGAGCAGATCGACATCGGCGGGCCCACGATGGTCCGCGCCGCGGCGAAGAACCACCCCAGCGTCGCCGTGGTGGTGGACCCGTCGTCGTACCGCGACGTGCTCTCGGCGGTGGAGGCGGGCGGCTTCACCTTCGAGCAGCGCCGCCACCTCGCGGCCCTGGCCTTCCGGCACACCGCGTCGTACGACGTGGCGGTCGCGAGCTGGTTCTCCTCCTCCTACGACGCCGCCGACGCGGAGGAGGGCATGCCCGCGTGGGTCGGTGCGACCTGGGACCGCTCCGCGGTGCTCCGGTACGGCGAGAACCCGCACCAGAAGGCCGCCCTCTACCGGGGCTGGCAGGACGGCCTGGCCGGCGCGGAGCAGCTGCACGGCAAGGAGATGTCCTACAACAACTACGTCGACGGCGACGCGGCCTGGCGCGCGGCGCACGACCACGGCGACGCCCCGACCGTCGCGATCATCAAGCACGCCAACCCGTGCGGCATCGCCGTCGGGGCCGACGTGGCCGAGGCGCACCGCAAGGCGCACGCCTGCGACCCGGTGTCGGCCTTCGGCGGCGTGATCGCCACGAACGTGCCGGTGTCGCTCGCCATGGCCGAGCAGGTCGCGGAGATCTTCACCGAGGTCGTCCTGGCCCCGGCGTACGAGCCGGGCGCCGTGGAGCTGCTCTCCAAGAAGCCGTCGATCCGGTTGCTCACCGTGCCGGCCGGCGCCGTGAGCGCGGTCGAGATGCGGCCCGTCTCGGGTGGCGTGCTGCTGCAGGTGGCCGACCGGCTGCAGGCGCCGGGCGACGACCCGCGCACCTGGACGCTGGCCACCGGCGAGCCGCTGGCCGACCTCACCGACCTGGTCTTCGCCTGGCGGGCGGTGCGCGCGGTGAAGTCCAACGCGATCCTGCTGGCCGCCGACGGGGCGACCGTGGGCGTCGGGATGGGGCAGGTCAACCGGGTCGACTCGGCCCGCCTCGCGGTGGCGCGGGCCGGCGAGCGGGCCGCCGGGTCGGTCGCGGCCTCGGACGCCTTCTTCCCCTTCCCGGACGGGCTGCAGGTGCTGCTCGACGCGGGGGTGCGTGCGGTCGTCCAGCCGGGTGGCTCCGTGCGGGACGAGGAGGTCGTCGCCGCGGCCCAGGCGGCCGGCGTGACGATGTACCTCACCGGCACCCGCCACTTCTTCCACTAGCCCCCACCCGGTTGGGGATCCCCAACCGTCTCTCGCGCACCGGAAAACGCGGTTGGGGATCCCCAACCGCGTTTTCCGTGGCTCAACGCACCGTTGGGGATCCCCAAGGGGATCCGGGGGTCAGCGGGAGCGGAGGGCCAGCAGGAGGAGTCCGGCCACGACGAGGACGACCGTGGAGGTCGCGCCGAGCCAGTTGCGGCGGAGGCGGGCCGAGGAGTCGTCGTACCAGGAGGCGGTGGGGTTGCCGGCCGCGTCGATGCCCTGCTGCCGCAGCGCCCGCTCCTGCATCGCGTGCCGCATGAAGGCGCCCACGCCGCTGAGGACGACCAGCAGCGCGAGCAACCGCCCGCCATCGCCGCCGACCGCGCCCGTGATCAGCGACCCGACCACGAGCATGGCGAGGATCACCGGGGCGCCCTGCCGGAAGAGCCATCCCGGGCGGGTGATGTCCGCGTGGACCCACTCCCGGTACGACGGGCCCAGCCGCCAGCCGAGCAGCCGGTAGGCGAGGAGCAGACGCAGCGGAGGCACGCGGCAACACTAGGCTGACGCCCCATGAGCGCCCGACTGCTGCCCGGAGGCCCCGTCGCGGAGGCGGTCTTCGCCGACCTCGCGCCCCGCATCGCGCGGCTGAAGGAGGCCGGCCACACGCCGGGCCTCGGCACCGTCCTCGTGGGCGAGGACAGCGCCAGCGCCGGCTACGTGGGCATGAAGATGAAGAAGGCCGAGGAGCTGGGCTTCACGAGCCCGCACGAGCGGCTGCCCCAGGACGCGACCACCGCCGACGTGATCGCCGCGGTGCGCCGGCTGAACGAGGACCCGGCCTGCGACGCGATGCTGGTGCAGCACCCGACGCCGCCGCAGGTCGACTTCGAGGCGGTCCTCATGGAGATGGACCCCGACAAGGACGTCGACGGCCTGCACCCGACGAACATGGGCCGGCTGGCCCTCGGCATCCCCGGCCCGGTGCCGTGCACCCCTGCGGGCATCGAGGCGCTGCTGGCCTTCCACGGCATCCCGGTCAGCGGCCGGGAGGTCTGCATCCTCGGCCGCGGCACCACGCTCGGACGGCCGCTGTCGCTGCTGCTGACCCAGAAGCGCGACACCGCGAACGCCGCCGTCACCGTCGTGCACACCGGGGTCAAGAACTGGGCCGACTACACGCGCCGCGCGGAGATCGTCATCGCCGCGGCCGGCGTGCCCGGCATCCTGCAGCCCGAGCACCTCACGCCCGGCTGCACCGTCGTGGGCGGCGGTGTGCGCTACGAGGGCAAGAAGCTGCTGCCCGACGTGGACGAGGCCTGCAACGAGGTGGCGGGTGCGATCACACCGCGGGTGGGTGGCGTCGGCCCGACCACCATCGCGATGCTGTTCAAGAACTGCGTCGAGGCGGCGGAGCGGCGGGCCGGCCTGGCATGAGGCCCGACCTCGGGCCGCGGCTCGACCCGACGCACCTCGCGGTGGCGAGGTGGCCGGCGGGCTGGCGCCCGGACGTCCTCCCGAGCGGCTTCTTCGGCCTGGTGGAGGACGAGGACGAGGTCACGCTCGTCTGCGCCGAGGCTGACCTCGACCGGTACGCCGACCCGCTGGAGCTCGAGATCGGCTGGCGCCGGGTCACCTTCGCCGGCCCGCTGCCCTGGGAGCAGGTCGGCTTCCTCGCCGACGTGGCGACGCGGCTGGCCGAGGCCGGCATCCCGTTCACCTCGGTGGCCGGCTTCACCACCGACCACGTGCTCGTGCGCGCAGCCCAGGCCGACCTCGCCGTGGCGGTGCTGCGGGGCGACGCGCCGCCGCCGCAGCGGGCCGGGGTGACCAACCCGTGAAGCCGACCCTGGTCGTGCTGGTGGGGGTCGCCGTGGGGCTGGTCCTGGTGGCGCTCGGGGAGTGGCGGCTCGGTGCCGCCGTGGTGGGTCTGGCGCTGAGTCTTGCCGGCGCCGCGCGGCTCACCTTGCCGAGCGACAAGATCGGTGACCTCGCGGTCCGGTCCCGCGTCGTGGACGCCGCCGTGCTCATCGCGCTCGGCCTGGCCCTCGTCGGCCTGGCCAACAGCATCCCGGGGCACTGAGCGGGCTTCACACCGGCCTGCGCGGTGCCGATGACCACCTCGTGCGGCGACTCCTCCCGATCGTGCTCGCGGCCCTCGCGGGGGTCGCCGCCGTGCCTGCCCCGGCGCAGGCGAGGTGGGAGCCGGCCGAGCGCTTCGGGGGCGCGCGACACCTGCCCGGCACCAGCTGCCCCGCGTTCCCCGCGAGCAGCGTCTGGCACGCCGACGTCAGCCGGCTCCCCGTGCACGCCCGGAGCAGCCAGTGGCTCAGCCGGATGTCGCCCACGCGCCGGCTGCACCCCGACTTCGGGCCCTCCTACGGCGCCCAGCCGGCGCCGTACGGGATCCCGGTCACCTACGTCGACGGCGGCCACCCCAAGGTGACGGTCCGGTTCGACTACGCCGAGGAGAGCGACCGGGTCGGCTACCCGCTCGGCAGCGACACCCAGGTCGAGGGTGGCCAGTGGCTCGAGGGCGACCGGCACACGGTCGTCGTCGACAGGAGCACCTGCCGGCTCTACGAGACCTGGGCCACCCGGCGCAGCGGCAGCACCTGGTACGCCGGATCCGGGGCCACCTGGAGCCTCGACAGCAACGCGCTGCGCCCGGCCGGCTGGACCAGCGCCGACGCCGCGGGCCTGCCGGTCCTGCCCGGTCTCCTCCGGTACGACGAGGTAGCGGCGGGCAAGGTGGACCACCCGATCCGGTTCACCACGGACGTCACCGACCGCCGCTACCTCTGGCCTGCCCGGCACCAGGCCGGCTCGGTCAGCGACCCGTCGTACCCACCGATGGGGGCGAGGTTCCGGCTCAAGGCGAGCTACCCGCTGACCGGGCTCCGGGCGGACACCCAGGTGGTGCTGCGCGGCATGAAGGCCTACGGGCTGGTGCTCGCCGACAACGGCTCGCCCTGGTACTTCCAGGGCACCGCCGACACGCGCTGGCCGACCGGGCTGATCGACCAGCTGAAGCAGGTCCCGGCCTCGGCCTTCGAGGCGGTCGACGTCTCCTCGCTGACGGCCGACCCGAACAGCGGAGCCGTCCGAAGCCGCTGACCCGCTCTCTCCTAGGCTGTGGAGCGAAGCCGTCACGTCCCTTGGAGAAGCTCGCATGGGCACACCCGTCAACGTCACCGTCACCGGCGCGGCCGGTCAGATCGGCTACGCGCTGCTCTTCCGCATCGCGTCCGGCCACCTGCTCGGCCCGGACGT
>Ga0190269_10001489_pt1 | contig 11203 bp, 11 predicted proteins | sample Popmic249IS_FD_133749 | JGI IMG/M metagenome (GOLD analysis project Ga0190269, IMG submission 133749) | Populus adjacent soil microbial communities from riparian zone of Blue River, Arizona, USA - 249 IS | ecosystem: Environmental > Terrestrial > Soil > Riparian zone | place: USA: Arizona... | reverse complement strand
TCACCGTTAACACTAATGAATAGATATTAGGTGGAATAATCACAGAATGTAGGTTTTGCTTATGGTATAAGAGTGCAGTTCACATATAATAGACTGCATAGTTTCAACCTCAAAGGTTGCAGACACACACACATTACTACTACATAGAGGTCATGTCATAAGGGGGCAAATTGAATAAAGAAGAAGTAAATTCAAAAGAATTGAAATGGTTTTAGCATACCTGCTAAGACTGGGGAAATGTTAAAGTTCAACTTCTAAACCACCCCCTAAGCTTCTAAGAGAAGGGGGTATAAAGGGGGTCAGGGAGGAATTTGGTTAGAATAATAAGGGAGGCAGAAGGAGGAAACATCCCGCAATGGACGCAAGTCTAACGGAGTGATGCTACGTGAAGGATGAAGGTCTACGGATTGTAAACTTCTTTACTAATAGGTACTGCTTTTGGGCTTGCCTGTTAGCAAAAACTCACGACTAACTATGTGCCAGCAGTCGCGTAAGACATAGGTGGCAAACGTTATCCGGAATTATTGGGCGTAAAGAGTGCGTAGGTGGTTTAATAAGTTACTGGTGGGAAATCGGGGCTCAACCCGTGGAAGTCAGTAATACTATTAAACTAGAGGACCGGAGAGGTTAACGGAATTCTATGTGTAGCGGTAAAATGCTCAAATATATAGAGGAACACCAATTGGCGAAGGCAGTTAACTATTCGGCTCCTGACGTTGAGGCACGAAAGCGTGGGGAGCAAGACGGATTAGATACCCGAGTAGTCCACGCCCTAAACGTTGAGTACTAGATATTGGGAACTTGATTCTCAGTGTCGCAAGGTAACCCGGTAAGTACTCCGCCTGGGTAGTACGGTCGCAAGACTAAAACTCAAAGGAATTGACGGGAACTTACACAAGCAGTGGAGCATGTGGTTTAATCCGATACGACGCGTAGAACCTTACCAGGGCTTGACATGTTCGGCAAAACTAGGGAAACCTAGCGGAGGTTATCCGAACACAGGTGTTGCATGGCCATCGTCAGTTCGTGTTGTGAGATGTATGGTTAAGTCCTATCAACGAACGAAACCCTTGTACTTAGTTGCTAACAGATAATGCTGAGGACTCTGAGTAGACTGCCAAGGTAACTTGGAGGAACTTATTTCTAGGAAAAAAGGAAGGCGAGGATCAAGCTTGGTCGTCATGGCCCTTATGCCCTGGGCGACACACGTGCTACAATGGTTAGGACAAAGCGTTGCTAACCTGTGAAGGTACGCTAATCGCAAAAACCTAACCTCAAGGTCCTACTTATGGTATCCTTATTGTTCCTTTCTTTGAAAGTATAGGTTTCCGTACTCTTGGATCTCATTTCCTTCTAAATGGTCAACCCGATATAAAGAAACTTCAAACATACTTTGTTCCTCATCTTGACAAGTTAGAAGAAGATTATAACAATGATGCTGTAGGGGATACTAAAGTTCGTATTATGAGACTCCCTGATGAATCTCAACCTACTACTCCTGCCTCTCTTGCCACTTCTAAAACACGTAAAAATCCAACTCAAACTAATGCAATTCTCCTAGCTATACAAGCACAAACTAATGCAATGCAAACACAAACTAACGCCATACTTGAGACAATAAAAACTCAACAAGGCCCTACTATTAATTGGACACCTCTTATTCAAGCTGTGGCAACAGCCATACCCGCAGTCGTGGGAGTTCCCCTACAAACTCCAACTCCTCAAACCCAAACATCCGTAGCATCTTTGGAAAACCAAGTTATTCTAACCAAAATAGAAGCCCTATCACAAAGTGTGAACAACCTCGCTCAGACTCAAACACAGCAAGATAAAATACTGGAAACCCTTTCTTCTACTATGAATATACTTACTCAGAACGTATCGCAGCTTACCCAAGGATTCAATACATTGAGTCAAATTGTAGCAGCAATAACAGGTACTCCTTCAAATGGTCAATCTACCCCTCCCGCTTCCTTTTCTCCCACCTTTTTTTTATCCTAAAAAAAAGACCTTAGAAAAAAGTCCTGAGTAACCTGGGATCCAAGAAGAATCACCGTCAAGGGATCGTGCTTAAACCCCCAGTCCAAACCAAGAGTGAAAGTATTTACAGGTTGGACTAAACGAGAAACATGTTTTAGGAGATGAGAATAAACCCCTCCCTCAGGAACCCCTGGAAGACCAATTCCTGCTACATCATATTTAGCTGGGTCTCGGTCTCTCAGATTCTCAATTTCCTCCACGTTATCTTTACTAATAACAGAATTAACCCGATAGTTGGTATAATGAACAAGAGATTTAGTATCAGGAAAGAATTCTCATTGATATCCCTCCTTGAGGAGAGTATTTCGATTTGGTCTTAACATCTTAGTAAATTCCTTCACAAACCAGTGGGATGGAGCTCAAGGGTTAGTGGTATAAATAGTGAGGGTATGTTTAGCTCCTCGAATCGAGAGTTGAGCATCTTGGACTGATTGTTCTTCCATCTCGAAGATTTCCTCAAACCACAGAATTTCATACAAGAAGTTTGAGTTTCCTGTAAATCCTAGTTTTTGAACCTTCCGATTAGTCCGAGGATTGTAGAAATATCTAAGGTTAACCTCTACTCTTCCTCCGGTAATGGTGTGGTGGGTTTTATGTCATTCATAAGGGATATTAGCTGCTCGGAGACGATTCATAACTTCCTTCTCAGTGTCAATTACTCCTTCGTTCTTCTTTCTAAATATAACAACCTTAGCAGGAATTTGGTAGTAGAACAAGTAGGATTCTTCACATGTTTTTTCTTGAAAATATACAAGTTGCATTCCATTCTTCGATATATCTGTTCAAACTTTCTAAGGTCCCTGTCTTGTTAGTTATTCAAGTTTCAATACTGTCAACAGTAGGAACTATGATACCTTTAATGAAACGGGTACTTTGATGACCTCCCATTACTCTAATTCTAGACTTGTTATGTTTAGAAATCAACTTATTTATAACTCCTAATTTGTGATTTTCTCCAGAGTAGTCGTCAAAGATTATAACCTCTGAATTGTCTCTGCTTGTTCTTCTTCTCTTCTAAGAAAAAAGGTAGGGGGTAATCAATTGTAATGCTTTATTGTATCTATACTCTTACCTTATCTATACTCTTACCATAACCACTCTGCAGATCACCTCAGGGCATCCAAAGAATCAATAAATGCATCCTTGGTCACCTATTATTAACGAGCGCATGTGTTACTCTTCTGTGCCCCCTATAGTTTCCCTATCCCCGAGTTAGATACAAGATCCTTATCTTACTTCGCACTCGTTGCCGTATGCTACCATTTGGCACTTTCTTGCTCATTCGCCGTAGTGGGGGCATCGTAATACCGTGTGCAGGTGTCTATTGACTGGTTACCAACTTTCTCTATAGATTAAGGATATGATAGTATTAACAGTATTGGGGTAGAAAGGGACCACTGATAGATCACTTCAGGGCTATGTTATTCGACTCAGGTCAGTGGCCTCAAGATTCTACTCGGATACATTGAGAGTTTCTTTGTATAGTTTCTTTGCGGATTCTGATTAGGTTACCTACTAATGGTATGTTCCCTTTATGAGCTCAATAGGCACTATTTCCTTTTAGGATTTAGGTGGTGACCACTCTCGGCTATGCGAATACAGCATCAGATACCATGCATATTAACTAGCATCCGCTATGGCATCATTCACTTTAGACTTGGCAGAGTAGATAGGCCTAGTACGATCTTAGGTGTCACCTTCCTTAGTTACTTATTGGACCATCTTCCTGCATCGAGAAGCCTGTCGTGGTTCCTTGCTTCTAGTCTATAGTGTGATGAGTCATAGCTTACTTATTCTGGGATGTTCCTTAATAAGGGCTCTACTTTGGAGACTGTAGTTAATCCCTAGTTTATGGCTTCATTGGGAATGGGGATTAGGGTAGCGGGGTGGGTTCGATTCTTTCTCTTTATGGTCTCTCTTGGGAACAGCTCGCATAGTCCATTAGTGTTATGATCCCAGTTAGCTCATGTTTCTTTGTTAATCTGTAGTCTTTGGTTGGAGTCTAGTGTGGCATGAGTTAAGCATTTATTCTAGCATACTTCAAGGCTTATGACTCGACTCTGAGTCTAGGCTGCCCTGTGTATAGTTTCCTTGTTACTTAGAGTGTGATATTCCAAGTTCCTTGACTGAGTTCCAGTTCCTATTCCAATCCTGAATTCATGGCTTCTGGCTTCTGTTCCTTAGAGTCTGGTCCCACGATAGAGTCAATTCGGTATCCTAGCTTCAGAGTGGTGTTCTACTCAATGAAGGACTAACTGAATCCTCCTTATTCTGTGTTAGTTTTACCTAGATGTCCATTGGCGATAATTTAGTTGCAGTATCTCTTTGCTTTAGATTCCCGTTCTTCTTCCTACTCTATACCACTTAACTAGCAAGGGTGGGAGTTCAGAGTTCCTGACCTTATCATTCCTACTCTTCTGTGCCCTCCTTATGGCTGAGAGGTGATACCTCAATGTGTTGGGTTAGTTCTATCGCCATAGGGTTACAAAATATGCGCTCAATCTTCCCACCTTTGTACTTTGAGAGCCCTATCCCGTGTTAGAATGGGGAGCTAGTCACATTGGTTACTTTGGGAGGTGTTTCTATAATAGAAAAAAGGGAGGGGGAATGTTGGGGGATTCCTTGGGAAGGGTGCACCAGTGCAGTATTGGTTGGATCATGAAGGAGGTTGGATACTGCTAGTGTTTGTTAACCCGTCTATTGGTTCTCCTAGTGGCTTTAGTTCTATAGTTTGTTTACTTCCTCACTGGGTCTCGGTCAGGATTATGGAACCAGAGTTGTGACAGTAGATTGATGATACTAGCTCCACAGAGTACGATTACAACCTAACCAAAGGGGATGAAGCGGTAGTGTAGCTAACCATTCTCACCTAGTCCAACACACCACTTGTGATCCCAGGCCTGAACTGTCTGACGTATTCTATGCTTTATCACGGGCCATTGCTATGCTACACTAATCGTACCCGTCTCTAGGTATACTAGGACGGAGGACTAGGGTGTACGGGCTAGGAGGGCCTCAATGATTACCTCTCTACCACTATTGGTCTACTATCATACCTACCTCTCTCCTTATGAATGCCTACCTCTCTTTGTCCTTCAGTTGTAGCAACTATATCCCTTAGCACTCAATCCACTGCCTAATCTCTCACTCACTGAACCTCTATCTTTATCGTGTTCCTTCTGATCTCTACTAGACTAGAGCCTCTCAATCCTTAATCACGGTCACCATGACCTACTCTAGCTTTATCATCGTATCCATTTCTGACTTTACTATAGCATGAAATAGCGATCCCTGTAGTGCAATACTACAATCTGTCATTCAAGGTATAGTCATCAGTATCCATATACTCTACCATAGCAGTACTAGGAGGAATGATAACCTGAAATACTTACTCTCCTGTGTTGATATCTGTCCAAGGTATACTGAAGAGCAATAGGAATATGGCACCCAAGCGATGGTTACTCTGCCTACCTAGTCCTCCCTGTTGACCTACTTAACTTCTGGTGCCATCACCCACAGTATTTGCTGTAGTCATCAGTTCCTAAAAATAGAGAGGGGGTCTTCTAATGTACCTATGTGTGGTGTACCCTAGGGTGTGGCCATATGTACCTGTGGGGGTTATTAATACCTGTACCCTGGGGTGGTTAAATATAAGTAGGTGGTAGCCTGGCGTAGCCAGTAGGGTGGGGGTGCACCTGGGGTGGTTACCTTGTTCCTAGGGGTGTACCTTTGTTTCTTAGTTTCCCTTGTACCTGTGGGGTTTTACAATGTACCTTTTCCCTTTCCCTGTGGCGATGATATACCTTGTCAGGTATATCTGAGCCTGTACCCGAACTTTAGTTCTTACAATGGAGGATACCGTAGGTATCCGGGCCTGTAGGGGGGTGCACCTACCTTTCCTTGTACCTTGGGGTGGCACTAGTTAGAGTAGGTGGTAGCGTGACCCGTAGGGTCACTTGTACCTGTAGGGGCTGATCCGTGCCCAAGGATCAGCATAATAATTCAATTATCTCCAAACCAAGGGGTAGCTCTGAAAGGATTGGCAACTCTTAGAAGACGACTATTAGATTAGTGAATTTACTGGCCAACCACAGTACTCTTCTGGTAAAGCTGGCAACACATAGCATACTCTGGAGGTCGAGCTCACCTGGACTAGGACCTAACCTACGCGTTAGACCATGGACAGGGAACATACTGGATCCAAAGTCAATGCTGAAACATAGCTATCCAGATGCTAGAATGAGGGTATGGTTGGATAAACCAGATGGAGGACTAAGACCCCTAACGATACCGACTCACCGAGATCGAATAAGAGAGGCCGCCCTACGCTTGATAGCTGAAATAGTAGCGGCTCCATGGCAATCCCAAAGCTCCATAGGATTCAGGTTTAATCAAGACCGTCATCGTGGCCTTTATACCTTTTTGAGTCGAGCTCTTAGAAAATGGGGCCTTTCAGGCTTCAACATCATAGACACCGACTTCAAGAAATAGTTTGATAGAATACCACACGATGGTCTTATCAGTATAATAAAGGAGCTAGGGTTCCGTGGTCCTGCCTTACACTATCTAATAAGGAGTTTACGAGCCACCATTGAAGACAACAACCCAACTAGTGAAGAGAGACTAAAGGTACAAGGTATGATATGGAGGCAAATCTTCTGGCAGTCCGAGGGGACGCCACAAGGAGGAATCCTATCTCCGCTATTTAGTAATCTGTACGCTAGAGAGGTTGATACAAAGTTAAGAGCTCTAAAACTGGTAAGCAGCAGATATGCTGATAACCTTCTAGTAGCGTATCCGGCAGACAAGAATAGGGAATGGATCCTTGAGCAAATCACTAAAGTATTGCCAGCGGGAATAGAGCTGAATCTCGGACCCGACAAGACACGTTGGCTGGAGGGATTAGGGCATATCACAACTCTTGGGTGTGTTCTAGATAGAACCATTGACGGGATCCGTCTATACATCAATGAAGGGTATGTGGGCAGACCATCCAAGGCTCGACAACGTAAAGCTCTTGAGTACGGGGTGGGATTTAGCGGACTATCTCTACGCTGGGTACGGAATCTACCTTGCCACTTACCTTATGCCTACTTGGATAGAAGGATATGGAATAAACTGGTGAGAGCCAAGGAATTAAATGGACCAAACCCAGTCACCGATGTAATCGGAAGATGGGTAGAAGTTCCCGTCAATATTCGAAGACTCCCTAAGTTACCAACCTTCCAAGTATGGGAGGGTAAAGTAAGGGCATAGTATCTAAAACTCGTAAGGTAGAATCTAAAGACCTACGAGCAATGCTAGAGGCAAGAAATCAGTTTCTACAGGCATACAATAGTCTGCAAGGAATGTGTGGGAATCTATTGCTAAGAGAGGTACCTTGGTGGGTCTGGGGGATAAAAGCCCCAGAACTTCCTAGAAACAAACTACTTGAAAATGGGTTGACGAGATGGGCACGTGAGCTACGAGCTAAGATACATTTAAACGATCTGGCTAATGGAGAGAACTTCTCACCAGATCACCCAGATTTTGGGCTAGGTCCAGCTCCAGTTCAACGATGGCTCAGATTGTTAAAGCCTAAATACGTTAAAGTAGTAAACTAGGATAGTAAGGGAGATCAGGGAGATGCGAAGAGGGGTGAATCTATTATGCTATGTACTGTTCATTTTACTTCTTTTCTTTTTGATAGGTAATTTAAGTAGGTCGTCATCAAGAGCATTGATACGTTCCGCTAGTCATTCGTAACTAGGGTTCTTAAAGGTTCTGATGATATTAGGTTCGGTTCATAGTTCCGTAGGGGGTTGGTAATCTCAACAGTCAGTAGGGATTTGGGAGCGATTCTAATAAGGTCCTCACATACTTTTATCGTTATAGAGGTCAGTGAAGATACGGCGTAAGGCTTTATTGAGAGAGGTGATGAGTTGGGTGTCGCGTCCAAATTGCCCCATCTGAAACCCCCACTAGCACAGAACCTTTAGAAAGTTCTACGTTTCTCCTCAGCCATTTCTCCAGGCGAGTAAGGTACTTTTCCTTATCTACCTTAGAACCTACTGGATAATGTTCTAGGAAGTGTCGCTTGTTGGTACACCTTGCACGCTTCTTCTCGTCCTTTCTGTACCCTGTGTAGGCAGTGACCAGTCGGCACCGGTGACTCTTTACCTTTTTCCCTCTCATCCTCAGGGGTACTCAACCATCGTCTATATTAATATAGAGTGCCTTATCAGTCTTTACCTTTTCTCCTCCGTCATTTAGATAGTGGGGTTCTTTTGAGCATCTTCCCTATATTAGTATGGTGCATCTTTACCCCCATCTTCTCTAGTTCTCGAGCGGTCTGCTTATTAGTACAGTTAGCTATTAGTCTTTCTACAATGAAATCCATTACCTCGTCCGAGAACCTCTGCTTCTTTCTGAAACCTAACCTTTCATCCAAGAGGTAGATGGGCTTCCCGTCTCTGTCTCTATACCTTCTCCTCCTCAGTTCCAGTCCACCGAGATAAGGGATGTAGATTCATTTTGTCCTAAATCGGTATTTTTACTGGGTCACTTCTATGGTCCCTCTTGTTGTAGGAGACCCGTCCTCTGGGCCTTGGTCCACCTAAAACGTACTGCGATGAGAATATACACTCATCCTAATTTAGCACCATCACCATTCTCGGTGTGGTAGACTAAAATGTAAGGAATTATGGGTAAAAAAAGGAAACTAATAGACCTAGCGCATAGACTAGACCTAGAGGGGGCTCTGACTAAGGAGAACATGAACCTCGTCTTTGAGAACCATTCTAAGGAGATGATGCTTCCCCTGACCTGGACTGAGTTCTGCTCACACCTAAACCTGACCGAGGAGGAAGTGGAGGAGAACTGTGAGGAGCGCCTTCTGAAACTATTCAAGCAGAAATGTAAGGCTTCTATCCTCGCCAGCCTGAAGAAGAACCACCAGACACTCCTGAGGTACTACGAGCTCCACTACGAGAAAGGAGAGACTGAGACCGACTTTAACCGATGGGAAAGAAGATAAGAGTAGCAATTGACATCCCAGCATACCAGTACCTCTACTACCTGGAGGAGGCACTCGACAAGAATAAGCAGTTCAAGCACCAGACCGTCTACCAGATAGGGGCACGTTTCTCTGGGAAGACCGTGGCGGGAACGATAGCAGTTATCCGTGCTATCATCTCTGCTTGGGAAAACAAGACTAGTCTAGTAGTCTACCTGTTCAGAATGACTCTTTTCTAAGAAAAAAGGTAGGGGAATTGTCATTGATAGTCATTTTTCTGAAGTCGGCGAATATCGCCGTGAGTTTTTCAGAGTCAATAGGTTGGAAGAGCAATTCATTACCATGGTAGAGATGTGTGCTCTATTTGGTCAAACTATTAGTTGTCTAACCCTATCTTGCCTGGTGAGAAACTCCCTAGATGAAACTATGCTGACCCTTACATGATGTCTCAAGTACAGAAGATGTTTATCACGGAAACTAGTGCCACGGTCTATAAAGAGATTACTAAAGATACTAAGACTTGACCAGTAATTGAAACTTGGACCAAACACACAGTTAAACGCCTATATTACCAAGAGATTTCTAAGATGGATACTAGCATAGCAGGGGTGATCACCGCTCATGTGGTTTCCTCGCAGGTGGCACTATGATGGTGTTAATTTAAGTGTTAATTGGGAGACCGCACCCTACGCTGAGGAAATGGTTAAGTTGATTGTAGATGGTTATTTAGATGAACTCCTCACCATGGAGGTAAAGTTAGAAACCATCTCGTTTATCGTGAAAATGTTCTTGATACCGCCCACTGAACCCCTAACTCTCTAATTACAAAAGGGTACATAGACCAAGTAATTCCTAGATACGAACGAATAAAGTTAGAGTGAGACCGCTTTAGAGGCGAAAGAATAGAAATCATCGAAAGACTAAAAATAGACTTTGAGAAGAGTTCAAACCACAAGAACCACCATACCGTTTAAAGAGAATCTCAGAAACTGGTAACGTTGGTGAAGAATGGAAAGTTCACGGTAGAGTGATGGGAAAACTAGCAATTAAGCATGTTCGTTTTTATGACTCTTTTCTAAGAAAAAAGGACCCTGCAACTCAAACTGAATACATTAGATGAAATGCACCTAGTTCTTTACGTACTCTAATTGCAGATAAAGACCCTAACAATGTGGTTTTAGCCTATGTTAAAGAAGAAGAAAGAGATGACCAAGATGGTACTTTTTTCTAAGAAAAAAGGTAAGAAGAAGAAATAGATGTTTATTACCAAACACGCAATAACTAGAGGAGTATAAGTGCATCTATATCGTATTTCTACACTTGCAGAAGGTAAATTAAAGAGAGAAAAAGATGTGTCACTAGACATGATACTTGGAGGACATGCTGGAGACATTATACACTCTCTATTAACAGAAAAGCATAAAGGTATGGGCAGATACCTTGAACAAGAACAAATACTCTTCTTAACAGATAAAAAGGAAACAGCTGCTCCTATCTTAGGAATGATATCAGGAACCCCAGACATGTTTTGGTTCGAAGAGAGTACTTTGTATGTTGAGGACTTTTTTCTAAGAAAAAAGGTAGGCAAAGAGAAGTGTAAAAGCACCATCTATACATACAATAACACAGGTAAACCCCTTTTTTTGTATTACCGCAGGGCGCAGTTATACTGAATTCTGTATTCAGGCTCCGATAGAATCGATCATTCTTGGGATACATGGTTTGAAACGATTGCACCAGACGGGAGAATAGTGCCAGGACCTGCAGCCTGAACTAACTCTTCATCACTCATATTTTTATAGTCTGCAACTAGGTCTCTAGGCTTCTCAGCAATCCCTTGGGCCTCTAACACAGGTAACACTGTCCGTTCATCATATTTCCCACTTAACAACTTTTCATTACTAATTTCAATGTATTCTATTTTACTTAGGTCTAAGTCTTTAATTTGAGGAGTAACATCTTCGACACTCTTGACACACGGTAATTTCTCTAGATTAGTTCTTAAGAGGAAATAAGCTCTATCATAGGCTACTTCTTTACCTTGGTCATAAATCGGAATAATCTTATCTAAGTGGGCCACATCAAATATCTCATTCTCGCTCTCTTTCAAATGCTGGTGTTGACTTTAACCCTCCCTATATTAAGATTAAATGTTGGGGATTCCTTGAG
>Ga0190269_10001488_pt1 | contig 11207 bp, 8 predicted proteins | sample Popmic249IS_FD_133749 | JGI IMG/M metagenome (GOLD analysis project Ga0190269, IMG submission 133749) | Populus adjacent soil microbial communities from riparian zone of Blue River, Arizona, USA - 249 IS | ecosystem: Environmental > Terrestrial > Soil > Riparian zone | place: USA: Arizona... | reverse complement strand
TGATGAGCAGGCCGTTCACGGCGCCGACGAGCGCGCCGACCACGATGCCGAGAACGATGACGGCGGCCACCGACAGCCACAGCGTGCCGCCCGGCAGATGCAGGCCCTTGAACAGCAGCCCACCGGCGATCATCGCGGTCAACCCCACGATTGAGCCGACGGACAGGTCGATCCCGCCGGTGAGGATCACGAAGGTCATCCCAATGGCAAGGAGAGCATTGATCGCGACATGCTTTGACATGATGACAATGTTCCCTGCACTCAGGAATTGAGGAGCGAGCACTGTGAAAACAGTGAGAACCAGAATTAGTGCGATGAATGCCCGACCGCGCAGGAGGAACTGCTGGACATCTGTTACAGTGATGCGGCGTGTGGTCATTGTTTGGGCTGTATTCATATTAGTTTCCTGTTCCTTGAGGTTTGTTTACTTTCAATGGACCATGTCCGATCGCGGACGCTGCAACCAGTTTCTCTTCCGTTGCATCTGCATGTGTAAATACCCCGGTGATAGCACCCTTTGACATCACCAGGATACGATCTGACATCGCAAGAATTTCCTTTAATTCAGATGAGACGAAGATCACACCATAGCCCTGTTGCGCCAGCCGGTTCATGATCTCAAAGATCTCAGACTTCGCACCAACATCGATACCCCGCGTAGGCTCGTCAAGCAGCAGAACCTTGGGATGAGTGAGTAATCCTTTCGCCACCACTACCTTCTGCTGGTTTCCTCCACTCAATGAAGTGATCGGTTGCTGCGGGCTGGCCACCCGGATGGAGAGTTCCTTGATCTGTGTATCTGTGGATTCCCTCTCCGGTTTCCGCGCCAGGAAGATCCCTCTGAGATAGTTTTTCAGGCTGGCAAGCAGCATGTTATCCATCACAGACAGGGACTGTACGAGACCAAACCGCTGACGATCCTCAGGGACCAGAACAAAGCCATCATCGATCCGCTCTGCAATTGTTCCCGCCTGAATAAGCTTTCCCTTCAGCCAGATCTTTCCTGTGGCTTGTGGTTTTGCACCTGCCAGGTAATCTACCAGGTCAGAACGTCCCGCGCCCATCAACCCATAAAAGCCCAGGATCTCTCCGGCGCGCAATTCAAAAGACACATGATCGAGAACATAACCGCCACCTAACCGTGGAAGGGTAACGTCTTCCACTTTAAGAAGGACATCCCCCAATTCGCGTTCTTTGTGTGTGAACAAGGCAGCGGGATTGCGTCCTACCATTTTTTCGATCAACCAGGATACGTTCACATCAGCGGCTTCCACCTCCGCAACTTTCTGTCCATCGCGAAGCACCGTAATGTAATCACCAATCTGGAGGAGTTCTTCCAATTTGTGCGAGATATAAATGATTGCCACGCCATGTGACTTCAACTCACGGATGATCCGGAAGAGAACATCCACTTCCGACGCACTCAAGGCCGAGGTCGGTTCATCCATGATCAGGATGCGTACTTCTTGAGCCAATGCCTTGGCGATCTCCACGATCTGCTGCTGCCCGATGCGCAAATCTCCAACCAAAGCATTCGGATCGATCGGCTGCTCGAGGCGGTTAACCAGTTCCAAGGCACGCTGCTTTTCCTGCTTCTGGACAATGAAACCATTCTTCTGCATCTCCCGTGCCAGGAAAATATTGTCGGCCACATTTAAGTTCGGACAAAGATTCAACTCTTGATAGATGATTCCGATCCCAAGACGTGTCGCATCCAGGGGCGAGTGAAGTTGGATCTCCTTCCCATCCAGGTAAATATGCCCATGAGTCGGCCGTTCCACGCCGGCTAGAATCTTCATCAATGTCGATTTTCCAGCTCCATTCTCGCCGATCAGAACATTGACCTTTCCTTTGAACACGTTGAACGACACGTCATCCAACGCCACAGTACCTGGGAAGATCTTGGTAACATTCTGTGCGGTCAGGATAATGTTGTGTCCTTCAGCGTTAACATCTATATTGAGGGCGACGTCAGGAGCCGATTTTGATTGAGACATGATCATTCTCCAAGTTTGAGCTCGACCGGCACAATTCGGATCTCTTTAACATCAATCTGGATCAGGTTAAAGGTACGGATATTGAAAGCTCCCACGAAAGAGACCGTCTTTCCCATCAGGCTGTCCTTGTCGATCCCTTCCAGTACATGCGAGATGACTCGCTTATTGATCTCGGAGGCAACCTTTCCATACTCAGTCTGTTCTTTGAAGTCTCCAAAGGTAATGAATCCGACTGCGTCACGGACAGACGTCTCATCGCTGGGGATACGAGTACCCACGTAGATCAGAACCTTCACCGGACCCTGATATCCATCCAGAGCCACTTCAACAGTACCCAGGCTCGTTTCCGTGTTGACGCTTACGATCTTGCCGCTTCCCTTGACCTCATATACGTGCGCCTCGCCAACGGTGATCAGACCATACTTGTTGGTAACGGCGATCAGATCTTCCTTGGGGGTGGTTCCATTGGGGTCCACGTTTATTTCAGACAGGATCTTGGAAAGGTCCACTGCCTTTTCATTGAACGCCGGAATCAGTTTCGAATCCCAGATGCTATCCACATAGGAGACTGGATCAAATGCCTCATCCTGGGCAGCTTTTTCAACATCCTCGATCCTTACCACGGTAAAGCCATAGCGGCCTATCAGCGCGATGAAAAGGAGCATTGCCACCGAGAAAACGATCCTTGTTGTTTTTGATTTCATCGATTTATCCTTATCTGGGTTGATATAGAACCTGCTGGACAGCTGATCTCCAACCGGCAAATAAACGATTCGCCCGATCCGAGTCCATGAGCGATTCATATTCCACAAAACCCAGGGGGAGTTTTTCGAGATCTTCCAGAGAATTGTGAATCTTCATCCCCAGGCAGCCGCTGAACACGGCTCCCAGTGCAGACAACTCAGGGTCCTGTGCGGCACGAATTTTCAATTGGTTCAAATCTGCTACAAACTGCATCAGAAAAGTATTTCGGACCGCCCCTCCATCAGCATGTACCATGGCCAGCGCGGTGTCTGAATCCTGGCTCATCGCACGCAGAACATCCGTGACAATGTATCCTATAGACTCGAGAGCAGCACGCGCGACATGCGCCCGGGTCGTAGAAGGGGTCATCCCCAGTATGGCTGCACGAGCATCTGCACGCCAGTATGGGGCGCTGAGACCCACAAACGCCGGAATAAAATAAACGCCGTCACTGTCTGTTATAGACCTTGCCAGCGTTTCTGTTTCTTGGGGATCTTTGATTAATTGCAGTTGATCTCGAAGCCAGGCGATGGTCGCTCCAGTGAAATTGATGATACCCTCAAAAGCATAGGTAGGCTTTCCCTGCCAAACCCACCCCACAGCTGTCACATGATCATGTGTGGCACTGCGTTTCTCATGACCAATATTCAGGAGGATGGAGGATCCTGTCCCGAAAGTAACCTTGACACTGCCGGGAGTGAAACATCGTTGCGCAAAGAGTGCCGCCTGTGAGTCACCCATAACGCCATAGATAGGAACACGCCTTTCCAGGGTTCCCGTGAGGTCCGTGTCACCATACCATTCCGCACTTTCACGGATCTCCGGGAGCCTGCCAAATTCCACTCCAAAGACACCGAACAGATCACTGCTCCAGGCCAGTTTTTCGATATCATAGAACAGTGTACGAGAGGCGTTGGTGTGATCCGTCGCGTATACACGACCGCCGGTCAGTCTATAGATCAAGTAGGTGTCAATCGTCCCGAAAAGTGCCGATCCATTTTTCAACCTTGTACACAATTCTGAATCTGAATCCAGGAGCCAACGCAGCTTGCTGGCCGGGAAATAGGTATCGATCTTCAGTCCGGTCAGGTTGTGGACTAACTCCTCATTCCCTTCCTGGACTAACTGCTGGCAGATGGCATCACCCCGCCTGCACTGCCAGACAATAGCATTGTGAAGCGGTTGCCCGGTTTCCCGGTCAAAAATTACAAACGTCTCACGCTGGTTGGTGATGCTGATGCCTAATAAGGAGTTGTGGTCACCGGAATGACGCTGCAGCAAAAGAGAAGATGCTTTAACTACGTTATTGAAGATCTCTTCCGCATCATGTTCCACCCATCCGGCCCGAGGATAGATCTGGCGGTGCGATAAAGCTTCCTGGTCCACAAGGCGTCCATCGGGCGTGAACAATAAAGCTTTCGTACCTGAAGTGCTTTGATCAATTGCGAGAAACAGACCAGAATGTTGATTCATGATTTTCCGTGTTCCAAAACCCTGGCAGCGCTCTGGCATATACCATCGGGCGAGATGCCATAATGTTTGAATATTTCGAGTTGACTGCCCGTGACCGTATGCTCATCTGGAATACCCATGATTTTCAACGGGCGAAAGATCCTCTCCTGCATGAGAAAGGAAGCAACCCGACTGCCCAGACCACCGTTGACGCTGTGCTCCTCCACCGTGACCACTGCCTGAGAACATAAGGCGGCCCGCCGAACCGCATTCGTATCGAAAGGACGTAGCGTGTGAAGACTTAGCACACAACTTGTGATGCCCTGCCCCTCCAGGATTTGGCTGGCAAAATACGTGGGTGCAACTGTTTCGCCCGTGGCGATGAGTGCGATATCGTATGTTTCACGTTCCGGGGTAAGCTGAATGGCCTTCCCGATCTCGAATTTTGTCCCGGGGGCGTGCAGGCTGGGCATTGGTCTCTTACCAAATCGAATGTATATCGGACGGAGATGGACAATCGCTGCGCGGATGGCCTGTTCCGTTTCAAAGTTATCTGCAGGGACCACAATGTCTATATTGTTGATGGCCTGGAGCACGGCGAAATCGTGCAGGGAATGGTGAGTGGTACCCAGGGCTCCATAGCTGACGCCAGCGCTGATCCCAATGACCTTCACGGGGTGATCCGAGTAGGCCACATCATTCTTGATCTGTTCCAGGGCACGTGCCGTGAGAAAGCAGGCAGGCGAGACAACAAATACCTTTTTCCCCATGGAGGCAAGCCCAGCAGAGACACCCACAAGATTCTGTTCGGCGATGCCAAGCTCGATCAACTGATCTGGGTATTTTTCGGCAAATGGAGTGACCCTTCCAGAACCACGGGAATCGCTGGTCGCTACAAGAATATCGCGATCGTTTTCCGCCAGTTCGATCAGGGTACTGGCAAATGCATCAAGATTTGCCAGCCCCATCGGAAACTTATTCCAGTCCATCGATCGCCTCCAGATCCTTTTCCGCTAGGCCCAATTCCCTTAACGCGACCTCAAATTCTGTTTCTGTTGGCACTTTATGATGCCAGGGTACTTTGTCTTCGATGAAGCTAATGCCTTTTCCCTTGGTAGTATGTGCCAGGACTAGATTCGGTTTTCCTGTTTCGAACGGTAGTTGGCTGAACATATCCACCAGGGCGGCAATATCATTTCCATCGACGTGTCGAACGGCATACCCGAACGCCTTGAACTTGTCTTCGAGCGGTTCGGTCGCCATGACATCTTCCGTACGGCCGCTGATTTGGAGAGTATTCCGGTCTACGATCGCCACCAGGTTATCCAGCTTATAGTGAGCAGCGCTAATGGATGCCTCCCAGACCGACCCTTCTGCCAGTTCTCCATCTCCCATGATCGTGAAGATCCGGTTTGAACGGTGATCCTTCTTCGCTGCCAACGCCATGCCAACGGCCAACGCCAATCCGTGGCCGAGGGCTCCAGTATTTTGTTCAATTCCAGGGACGCTGCGGGTAGGATGTCCGATAAAGTGTGAACCATATTTCTCGACCGTTTCCAGATCTTCCCAGGGAAAAAAGCCCTTGTCCGCCAGGACAGCATAGAGAGCTTCCACGGCGTGCCCCTTACTATGGATATAGTGGTCCCGGTCCACATCATGAAAGTTCTGCGGGGTTATATTCATGACATGGTTATAAAGAACGTTCAACAGGTCCACGCAGGAAAGGCTGCCACCAGTATGACCAGCTTTCGATGTGTAGATGAGCTTTATCAGGGTCTTCCTATAAAGCAAAGATCTTGTTTGAAGTTGTCGGTAATATTCGAGGGAGGTAGTAGATGTGTGCATTTCAGTTTTGAATATTTATTCATATATGTGATAATATTCAGATCATGGCGCTATATTACACTGCATCCATGAATACTTCAATAGTTTTTGCATATTTATTCAAATTCATATAAGAATTCATCAGGAGAACATATGCCCCGCCTTGACGAATTGAGACTGATTGCCCGAGTCGCTAGAATGTACTACGAATGGGATATGAAACAGTCAGAGATCGCCCGGCAGTTGGACCTATCCCAGGCAACTGTGTCCAGGCTGCTGACTCGGTCCAAGGAAGAGGGGATCATCCGGATCTCTGTGAACCTCCCCAATGGCGTATACACGGAATTGGAAGAAACTTTAGTTAAAAAGTTCAGCCTACGGGACGCGATCGTTGTTGACAGTCTGGATGACAATGAAAAACTGATCCAGCGAGACCTGGGCGCCGCTACTGCATACTTTCTGGAATCAGCGATCCGTCCAAACGAGATCATTGGCATTTCATCCTGGAGTGCGACCCTCCTCGCCCTAGTAGATTCCCTGCATTCCTTGAATAAAAAACCAGGGGTCAAAGTGGTTCAACTGCTGGGAGGGGTTGGCAATCCGGCAGTGGAGGCCCATGCAACCCGTTTGACATCTCGAATGGCGCAGTTGGTGAATGGAGAAGCGATCTATTTACCGGTCGCTGGTGTGCTAGCTACATCTGCAGCGCGCGATATTCTACTGGCCGATGATGTCACCATGCAAGCCGTACAGTTATTTGACAATGTGACCACAGCACTTGTTGGTATAGGAGCCATCGACCCATCCCCTCTGCTGGCACAAAGTGGAAATATCTTTTCCCCACAGGAACTGAACCTTCTGCGTTCAAAGCAGGCGGTCGGTGATATTCTTTTGCGTTTTTATGATCGGAACGGGGCACTGGTCGAAACAGGTTTGGAGAAGCGGGTAATCTCGATGAGTCTGGACCAGCTTGGCAAAGTCAATCGCGCTGTAGGTGTGGCAGGAGGGGCAAGGAAATATGTGGGGATACTCGGAGCTTTAAGAGGACACTGGATTAATTTACTAGTCACTGACCACTTCACAGCCGAACGACTCGCGAATGAGTAACTCTTTTTACCCCATCATCCACTTTGGACCGTACCGCAGTTAGAAGCGATATTTGATGATCCGATATTCGCAAAACGTGTCAGTCGAATATTGCTTGCAGCTCGTACTCTGGCTCGAATGTATTCCGACGTCTCCCCTATCCGATCCCCACTTGGCTTTTCATAATCTACCCTGATACTTCGATATAGACGGCACTGCGATCCAGGAATGGACCTGAGATTCGTTTTTCATATTTCGTAATGTAGCATCCTGCGTTGCCTCAAGGCCAGAACCTTGCCAGATTTGATCGATGCACTCAAACAAGCTTTGCAAGCGATCACGTCTCAAGGTCAGGGCATTCCCAGACGTAGACCAACGATTTCTTAAGCCGCCAATCATGAAGATTGAACGGCGCGAGATATTCATGAGCGTAGTATTCAAACAGAATTTAATTATCTTCTAATCAAAACTATATCCTCTGTTGCCTGGAAGATACATGGACTAGACAAATCCAATTAATTAAACTCAGGATGGAGAGCAACCCCGCCTGCACTGCCTTTTACCCATAAGGGTAGTGCAACGTGACTAATCGGCAGATCATGGGTATGAACGGTTGAAATGCAATACCCACGTCCCCGACTTACCTGCTGTCCTGGGGCCGGAGGGTAAACAATGGAGAACGTCTATGGTGCGACGCGTTCTTCTTCCTTCATGGAGTACTCCGGGTCTGCCGTTTCATTTTTGACCATCGTTTTTTCTTCAAAACTATTTTGGTACTGGGTCGTTTGCTTGACTTTGTGAGGGTGGTCCTCATTTGATATTGCCGTTACTTCCACGCGGCATGGACAGCCCAAAAAATGCGAGCTGGGGATTGAAATTAACATCGAACAAGAAGATAACTCAGCGCGAGCCACCATTTGAATTCCGCTGTGTTAGCCTGCTGGCCACTTGAATAAATTCTTCCTGGTCGGTGGATTTACCTTGTTAATTGCTTGCTTGACCTCCTCACAAAACTTCTGTGCGGCCAGATTTGCTTCCATCCCAATGTATCCCCGAATACGGGTATTGGCATCCCCAATGTATCCGACGATTTCCAAACCGGCGTCTTTCATAAACAGGGAAATCGTAAACTCAGCACGAATTTGGTTCAGGTTCGCTGCGTTTAACCGAGTCCCAGATTGGTCCCCATGGTGTACCCAGATCAACTGCTCAGGTGTCAGCAGCATTCCTGTATAGACTGTTGTATCTGAGTTACCACTCAGCCAGGAAATCATTCTACCAACGCTTTTTCTTTTGGAGATCGTCTCACAGCATAAGAGGGTTTCAGGCTGCAAGGCACCCAACTGATGCTCCTGGAAATAGTTCCGAATTTCCTGAAGCAGCTCCGGGTGAAGTTGGCTCACGTAACATTCTCGTGTTGTACGGATGTATTCACTCATGTTTTATCTTTCCAGTTGTCTCAATCGAATTATACGCCCACCTTCTCACCAGACAAAACAGGTGACCATCACCATAGTGATCGTCACCTGTTGTAACGTTAAAAAAATTGCTCCTGTCAGAGTGAGGGGGGCACCCTGACAGGAGCAATTTCTATTTTATACAGTTTTGTGTTTTTGACAAGGGTTTGAGTATAAAAATCGTATTAACATTTTCGCGGGATAGCAGAGGTGGGAACAACCAACGGGCATCCATGCGTTAAAGAGAATAAATATGTTGCTTTAACACGCTTAACTTGCTATACTTTTATTACACGAAGTGATTTTAAGGCACACCGTTTTGGTATAGAAAGGGTTGAAGTATGAGCCGATTCCTCACTCTATCGCTTTTGGCAGCCGCTGTCATCTTAATGATTGCATGTGCGCTGAGCGCTACGGCTACGCCATCAGCTACCACAAACACCTTTTCCGGGGATACCACAGGCGTCCTCCTTGCCGTCCAGGCACAACCCAGCACCTATACTGCAGCGTCGCAGCAGATCAGCTATAACTTTGTGGTCACAAACAATACAAGCTCGGCGATCGCGGGGCCGGTCACCGTCACCGATGATAAGCTGACCGTCACCTGTCCTGCTCTCAATACGGTTGGGGATAAGGATGACAGCCTCGACCCGGCTCCAAATGAAAGTATTACCTGCATCTCAAGCTATACAACGACCCCTTTGGACATCACCAACGGCTCATTCACCGATGTTGCTCGAGCACGCGTCGGCGCCACTGATTCCAATACGGTTACCACAGTGATCCGAATTGCAGAAAACAAAGTCCTGAGCATCACCGTCACTGCCAACCCCACCACCTATAATGGGGCGAATCAACAGATCTCGTATACATATACAGTTAAGAATACAGGCGCGCCCACGCTGGGACCTGCACAGTTCATCGTACGCGATGACCGCATTCCAAACCCGATCAACTGCGGAGCATCCGATGCGAGGCTGGCTACGAACGAATCTGTCACCTGCAATGCGGTCTATACCACTACCCCTGCAGATACCAATGTGGCTCAGATCGTGAACACAGCCAGCGCTTCAGGTGCAGGGGCAACTACGATCGCATCTGCCAACGCAACCGTGACGAACACGAATGTTGTGGGTGGCGGCCCAGGCACATACACGAAAGGCTCCACGATCCAGCATAAGGTCGCAGAAGGCGAATGGATGCTGCAGATCGCCCGCTGCTATGGTGCAAACTTTGACGCGTTCCAGCGTGCCAATCCGCAAGTATCCGACCCGGATCTGATCTTCCCATATCCAAAGACCACTGAACTGAGCGTGCCCAATATCGGCAGCATGGGAACGATCTATGGTCCACCCTGTGTCAAGCTCTACACCGTCAAATCAGGTGATACCTGGGACTCGATCGCCAACGATCCGGCCCATAATGCGGCCGTCAATATTTTGATGGAAGCCAATAGAGGCGTCGCGCTTTCGAACGGCAGACAGATCAAGATCCCTTTGAATTCGAAGAACTATGGAACCGCACCCAGTACTCCAGTGACCCCGGTCCCCAGTAACCAGCCGGTTCGGCTTAACTTCCCAGCGGGCAGTCCCAAGGTGACGTTATCCGGGAACATCAGCACACCTCAAACGATCCGTCATGTCTTCACCGGAGCAACAGGTCAGATTCTGACTGTGAAGCTTACTACTCCAGCAAACGATGTGAACCTGGCCATCTATGCGCCGAATGGCAGTGCCGTCAAAGCGTTGGATCTAACCAACTCGTGGAGTGGCACACTCACCGCCAATGGCGATTACTACATTGACATTGTCAGTTCGATTGGCGGGACGAAACAGTACACCTTGGAGGTTACGCTTAACACACCCGGACCGACCTCATCCGTTGAGCGTGTGGTGGACATCAACGTCGGAAGCGGCGATTCCAACGTCTCCCATCTACGCTCGTTCGCTGGACAGTTGTACTTCCAGGCAAACGCCAATGATGGTGTCGGCGCTGAACTATGGCGATATGATACCGGTCTCAAGGCACTCAACCGTGTTTCCGATATCAGCGCAGGCGCGGGCAGTTCAGAACCTGCCTTCCTGGTTCAATTCGGCGACATGCTCTATTTCAGCGCCAACGGCAATGACGGAGGCGGACGTGAGCTCTGGCGCTACAACGGCAGCGCCACAGGACGCGTTACCGATATCAACTCCCAGGCTGCCGATGCCAATCCCATGTATCTGACGGTCTTCCGTGATGCGCTCTACTTCCGTGCAACTGGTACCGACGGCAAGGGCGCTGAACTCTGGAAATATGATGGGAATGTTACCAGCCGCATTACAGATCTCAACCCGGATGTAGGCGACTCCAATCCTGCCTATCTGGCAGTCTTTAATGATGCCTTGTATTTCAGTGCGGTCAGTAATGACGGCGCGGGAACAGAGCTCTGGAAGTATGACGGTACGAATACCACTCGTGTGGCAGACATTAACATTGGCATTGGGAATTCAAACCCTGCGTTTCTGACATCGTTCAACGGTGCGTTGTACTTCAGCGCCAATGGCAATGACAACAGCGGCACCGAACTATGGAAGTTTGATGGCACGAACGCAACCCGTGCCGCAGATATCAACCCTGGCCCCCCTGATTCAGTGCCCACTTATTT
>Ga0190269_10001487_pt1 | contig 11213 bp, 9 predicted proteins | sample Popmic249IS_FD_133749 | JGI IMG/M metagenome (GOLD analysis project Ga0190269, IMG submission 133749) | Populus adjacent soil microbial communities from riparian zone of Blue River, Arizona, USA - 249 IS | ecosystem: Environmental > Terrestrial > Soil > Riparian zone | place: USA: Arizona... | reverse complement strand
GCACCAGCCGGTAGTACGTCGGGTTGTCGATGCCCTTGAAGCTGAGCGTGGGCCCCATGTGGTTGCCCTCGGCGGTGTGGTTGTAGACCACGTCCAGGATCACCTCCAGGCCGGCGCCGTGCAGCGCCTTGACCATCTCCTTGAATTCGCGGATCGCGCCCAGCGGGTTGCCCTGGTGGAAGGCCGCGCTGTAGCGCAGTTCCGGCGAGAAGAAGTTCAGCGTCGAATAGCCCCAGTAGTTCGTCAGGCCCTTTGCCACGAGGAAGGTGTCGTCCAGGTGCGCGTGCACCGGCATCAGCTCGATCGCGGTGACGCCCAGGTCCTTCAGGTAGGCCAGCATCGCCGGGTGCGCCATGCCGGCGTAGGTGCCGCGCAGTTCCTGCGGGATGTCCGGGTGCGTCATGGTCAGGCCCTTGACGTGCACCTCGTACAGCACGGTCTGGTGCAGCGGCACGTTGGGCGACCGGTCGCCGCTCCAGTCGAAGTGCGGGTCGACCACCACGCCCAGCGGCACGCCCCGCGCGTCCTCTTCCACCTTCGCGTGGTCCTCCGCCGGGTCGCCCGTGCGGTACGCGAACATGCCGCGCCCGGGGTCCTCCAGGCCGTCCAGCGCCTTGGCATACGGGTCGAGCAGCACCACGTTGGGATTGAAGCGCAGGCCCTTGTCCGGCTCGTAGGGGCCGTGCACGCGATAGCCATAGCGCTGCCCCGGCGCCAGGCCGGGGATGTAGCCGTGCCACACGAAGGCTTCGCATTCGCGCAGCCGCACGCGTGTCTCTTCGCCGTGCTCGTCGAACAGGCACAGCTCCACCTTCTGCGCGTTCTCGGAGAAGAGGGCGAAGTTGACGCCCTCGCCGTCCCACGTGGCGCCCAGCGGGTAAGGTTCGCCGGGACACAGCCGGGGGTTCGCCTGGTCCTGGTTCGGGTTGGTGTCGGCCATGGCGCATCATTGGCGACGCCCCCCCGGTTGCATGTAGGAACACTTCGACGCGTGGGCTGGCGGGTCAGCCATTCTTCGCGTCAGGGGCGGCAGCCCGGGTGCGAGCCGCGCGGTCGCGCCCTTGTCCGACAGGGCCCCAGCGCGCGCCGGCGCGAAGCTGCGTGGCTGCGGCCACGTCGAACGCCAACCTGGTGCTGTTCCTGCTGCCGGGCGCCGTGTTCGGCGTCTCGATGGCGGCGACGATCATGGTGGGGCAGGGCATCGGCGCGCGCGACCTCGGGCAGCACGCCGCCCTGGCGCCGCTGCCCCTGATGCAGGCGCGCCTGGTGGACACCGTGATCGGGGCCGTGCCCGGACTGGCCGGCGCGGCCTGCCTGCACCGCCCCGGCTTTCGCGCGCGGGTCGGCGCCGGGCTGCGCAGGCTGATCCCGGGGACCTGAGGCCGCAAGAAGAAAGTCACGCGCGGTTCCCGGGATCGACGGCTCCCAGGTCTTCAGCTACTTCTTCGCGCCAGGCCCCCCGCGAAAAAGAGGTCGTAGCGCGACCAGGATCGCGACGGCCGCGATGGCGGCACCGGCCATGAGGTTCCAGAATTCAGCGACCGCGAAGGCGACAGCCGAAAAGAGAATGGCCATGCGCAGGTGCTTCTCCCAGGGTCGGTGCACTGTATTTCCCGAAGACAGGATTCACGACAGGTGCGGGTGTGAACGGCCCGGCGAACCGCCAACCGCAGCAACGGGCAGCATCACGACGAACTCGCTGCCTCGGTGCTGCCCGGCGCTGGCCGCGCTCACGGTGCCTTCGTGCGCCTTGATGAGTTCGCGAACCACCGCGAGACCGATGCCCAGCCCGGCCTCGTTCACCTCGGTGGCGTGCTGGTCCCGCACGAACATCTCGAACACGTGGGGCAAGGCCTGCTCGCTGATGCCGATGCCGTTGTCGCTGATGGTGACCACCACGGCATGCGCGCGCATGCCGACCCGCAACGAGATGACGCCGCCATCGAGCGTGTACTTCGACGCGTTCTCCAGCAGGTTGCCGAACACCTGGACCAGCCGCACCGCGTCGCCAAGCACCATCACGGGGCCGGAGGGCAGGCTGCGCTCGAACCTGTGCTTGCGCGCGTCCATTCCGGGCTGGCTGGTCTCGATCGCGCGATCGAGCACGCCATGGAGGTCGATGACGGTTCGCTCGAGCCGGAAGTTGCCGCTGCTGATGCGCGATCCCTCCAGCAGGTCGCCGATCAGTCGCGTGATCTGCGCGACCTGCCCGGTGATCGTCGCCTGCAGCTTCGCGTGCGCCACATCGTCGGTACGTGCCCGATCGAGCATCGCCGCCGCCAGGCGCAGCGGCATCAGCGGGTTGCGCAGTTCGTGTGCGACCGTCGCGAGGAACGTGACCTGCCGGCGCTGGGCCTCCAGGGCCACCGCCTCGACCAGCTTGGCGTCCGCCTGCGCCCGCGCAAGCAGTTCGTTCGCCTCGCGCAATGCTTCGCCCGGCGCCTCCGTGATGGCGTGCCTGACCTGGGCCAGCTGGCTGCGCAGCAGCGCCAGCTCGCGCCGCGCACCCTCGATCTGCTGGTGCAGGAGCGCAACCGAAGGGATGGCGGTGTCTGCGGGCGACGATGCGGCCATGGTTACCCCTTTGCCCTGATCTCGACGCCGATGCCGCGATAGCCCAGGAACTTGCAGCCGGCGCCGAACATCGGTTCCCCGCTGACCTGGAAACTCTGGCGCGAACCATCGGCGTTGATCCGGCTGAAGACGAAGTTCAGGAACGGCTCGCGCGCTTCGACGGCGGCCTGCAGCGCACACCGCTCCGCGTCGTTCCACCCGTCCGCCGGGCGGCTGCCGGCGTGCGGGGGATCGTCGGCCAGGCCGTCGACCCGGATGCCCAGCATCTCGAGCACCGGCCCCGACACCTTGGTGAAGTTGCCGTACTCGTCCTGTTCCCAGTACCAGTCGGTGGCCAGTTCGGTGAGGCTGCGGTAACGCGCATCGCTTTCGCGCAATTCGGCCGTGCGCTCCTGCACCGCCGCCTCCAGTTGCTGGTTGTGCTGTTCCAGGCGCCGATACAGCAGGCGAACTTCCAGCATGTTGCGGATCCGGGTCGCCACTTCCACCAGGTCGAACGGCTTGCTGATGAAATCGCGGGCCCCGGCCTGCAGCGCGCGCAGCTTGTGACCGGGCTGGGCCGTGATCACGAGCACCGGCAGGTAGGGATCGCAGTCATTGGTCTTTAGGCCTTCCATCACCTGGAAGCCGTCCATGTCGGGCATCTGCAGGTCCAGCAGGATCAGGTCGTACCGGTTGCTGCGGTGCAGGGCGCAGACCTCGAGCGGATTCATGGTGGACGTGACCCGCGTGTAGCCGGCCTGGCTCAGCGCCTGCTCCAGCAGGGCGACATTGGCCGCCTGGTCGTCGACCACCAGGATGTTCGCGTCGCGGGTGTCCGGGGCAGCGATCAACATGTCGCTTCCGCCGGCGCCCTGGTGCCCTGCGACCGGAGCAGGGCCACATCCAGGGCTTCCATGAACTCGACGACCTTGATCGGCTTGGTGATGTAGTTGAAGAAACCGGCTGCCAGGCCGCGCTCGATGTCGCGCGGAATCGCGTTGGCGCTCAGCGCGATGATCGGAATGTGCGCCGTGGAGGGGTCGGCGCGCAGCACCTGCATGGCCTGGATGCCGTTGATGCCGGGCAGGTTGATGTCCATCAGGATCACGTCGGGCAGGCAGGCCCGGGCGGACTCGATCCCCAGCGTGCCGTCGGCGGCGCTCATCATGCGCAGGTCGCCGCGGCGCTCGATCAGCTGCGCGACCAGTTCCAGGTTGGCCGGATTGTCCTCGACGTAGAGCAGCGTGCGCTGGGGCGTGCCGTGCGACAAGGCCGGCCGCACCACTGCGACCTCGCCCGCCGGCGCCGACTCGTACTGCGGCGGGCTCGCCACCTTGAATTCGCACCAGAAGGTGCTCCCCTCGCCGACGGTGCTGGCGACCCCCATGGTGCCTCCCATCAGGTCCACCAGGCGCTTGGTCACCACCAGGCCGATGCCCGTGCCTTCCTCCGGGCCGGACTCCCGGCCCAGCCGGTTGAAGGGCTGGAACAGCTGGCTGAGCTGCTCGGGCGCCAGGCCCAGGCCGGTGTCGCGCACGCTGATGCGGGTGGCGTCGGCGCTCGACACCACCTCCATGGTGACGCTACCGTCCACCCGGTTGTACTTGATGGCGTTGGACAGGAGATTGATCAGGACCTGCTTGACGCGGGTGTGGTCCGCCACGATGAAACGAGGGATGTCGAGCACCGGGAACGTCATCTGGATGTGGCGCGAGCGGGCCTGCGGCTCGATCATCGCCTGGCATTCCGAGATCACCCCCGCCAGCCCCACCCATTCATTCGACAGCGTCAGCTTGCCGGACTCGATCAGTGCCAGGTCGAGGATTTCGTTGATCAGTTCCAGCAGGTACCAGCCGGCAGTGAGGATGTGATCGACGCTGCGCTTCTGCACTGCGGTGGGTGCCGGCACCCCGCTTTCCAGCAGCTGGCCGAAACCGAGGATCGCGTTCAGGGGCGTTCGCAGTTCGTGGCTCATGCTGGAGAGGAATTCGGACTTGGCGCGATTGGCCTTGTCCGCCGCGGCCAGCGCCGCGTGCAGCTCGGACTCCACCCGCTTGCGCGTGGAGTTGTCGGTGCCGATCAGCAGGTAGCCGATGATCGCGTCGTCGTCGCCGCGCAGCGCGGTGATCGAGACGATCGCCGGAAAGCGGCTGCCATCCTTGGAGATGTAGGTCAGCTCGTAGATGTCCTCGATCTCGCGCGAGGCCTTGAAGGCGAGGGCTTCGAAGCCCGGGGCGATGGTGGTCCCGAGTTCGCGCGTCAGCGCCTCGGCGCGTTCCATCACTTCGCCCGGATCGTGGAGGTCGCTGGGAGAGACCCGGTTGATGACCTCGTCGGCCCGGTACCCGAGCATCCGCTCGGCGCCGACGTTGAACAACTGGATGATGCCGTTCTCGTCGGTCGCGATGATCGAGAAATTGGCGCTGGTCAGGATGGCGTTCTGCAGGGCGCCGGCCTTGACCAGCCGCGAGGCGCTGCCACCCGCGGGCAGGGCGTCCGACGTGGCGTACAGGAGGGCGGCGGTTCTCGTTTCGAGCATGCACCCACGGTAGCAGGCCAGGCCGCGCGCGAATGTGCGCTGGCGAACATAGCCACGGCGCGGATCCAGGGGAGGATGCGGGCGGCAACCAGGCTCGTGTAGGAGAACAGCGCGAGTCGTGCGTTCGGTGCGGCGGCGCACAGACCGGGGTCGCCCGCCTGCCTACTCTGCCGGGTGAAAGAGGTCCCTATTGAAAAACATCGCCCACGTCCTGTTCGCAACCACCGCGCTGGCCTTCGCCGCGCACGCATCGGCACAGGTCACCTTCTACGAGCGAGACGGCTTCCAGGGCCGCACCTTCACGACCCAGCAGCGCGTCGGAAATCTGCAGCGCTCGGGCTTCGACGATCGTGCTTCTTCGGTGGTGGTGGTCGGCCAGCGCTGGCAGGCTTGCGAGGACGTGCGCTTCGAAGGCCGCTGCACCGTGCTGCGGCCCGGCCAGTACCCGTCGCTGCAGGCCATGGGCATGAACGACAGGGTTTCCTCCGTGCGGCCGCTGTCCCCGAACCAGCGCGTGGCCGAAGCCGACTACGCGCCCATGCCGATCGTGGCGCAGGACTTCAGGCGTCGGCGCGACGAGCGCATCTATGACGCCGAGGTCACGTCGGCCCGCGCCGTGGTCGGCACCGCTGCCCAGCGCTGCTGGATGGAGCGCGAGCAGGTGAGCCAGCAGGCGGCCCCGCAGGGGAACGTCAACCTTCCCGGGGCAGCCATCGGCGCCGTGATCGGCGGCATCCTGGGTCACCAGGTGGGCGGCGGCAGCGGCCGGCAGATCGCCACGGTGGGCGGAGCGGTCGGGGGCGCCGCGCTCGGTGCGCAGGTCGGCCGCGGCAATGCGACCGGCCCCGTGTCCCGCGACGTGCAACGCTGCGACAGCAACCCGGCGCAGGCCACCCCCAGCTACTGGGACGTCAGCTATGAATTCCGCGGGCGCCAGCACCAGGTCCAGATGGCGACGGCACCCGGCCGCACGATCCCCGTCAACCGCCACGGCGAACCGCGTGTCTGATGCGGCGCCCTCCCTCCCTATTCCCCTTCTCCACTGGAACTTCACAATGAACACACGCAACTTCTTCACTTTCGTCGTCGCCGGCTCGCTGGTGGCCCTCTCCGGTTGTGCCGTCACCCGCGGCCAGGAGACCGTCGGCGCCTACGTCGACGACGCGGCGATCACCACCAGCGTCAAGGCGCGTTTCGTCGACAACCGCGACGTCGATGCCGCCAGCATCAAGGTCGAAACCCTCAACGGCTCGGTGATGCTCTCCGGCTTCGCCAAGAACACGACGGAACGCGACACCGCCGGAGCCATCGCGCGCAATGTCGCGGGCGTGCGCTCCGTGCGCAACGAGATCAGCGTCAGGCCGTGAACCTCCCCAGGAGCCGGCAATGGTGTCGCTGATCGGCGCGCTGGTGTTGCCGGCCCTGGTCACCGTCTTGCGGCGCGCAAGCGCACGCTGAACCCTAGGTCCGCGGAGTTGTCGCGCCCGGCCGCCCCGAAAGGGCGGCCGTTTTTTTTCCGTTCAGCGGGTCGCAGGCACGACCACGATCGTGTCCCCCGTCTTCCCGCGTTGCCCCGTCGCGCCCGTGTCTCCGGTGCTGCCGGTTGCGCCGGTGTCGCCAGCCGCACCGGCGGCACCCGTGTCTCCCGTGTTGCCCATGCGCCCCGCAGTGCCCGTCGCGCCGGTCTCGCCCGTATATCCGGTCGATCCCGTGGATCCGGTGAGCCCCGGCGCACCCGCGACGCCGGGAACACCGGCCGGACCGGCAGGACCCGGCACCGTCACGACGACGGGAGGCGGAGCGGGTGCGACGGCCACCTCGCGCGTGCATCCCGCAAGGGTCACGGCCAGGACGGCCATCGAGAAAGCTGTTGCTGTGTAGTTCATGAAATCCTGCCTTAGGGTGAACCGCTTGCCTGGCGCAGGAATCTGCATGCGGCGCAGTTCACGCCGCAAGGTAGTTGCCGCTGGCGCAGGCGTATGTACGGTGGGGAACACTGGCCGTGCCGCTGGGGCGATTCGGGTCTTCGACCTACACGCGGCGCAGGAGTATTTTGCTCTCGGTACGCTGGCGCACAGACACACGGGTGGGCTCTGGCTATGGTGACGGGTGAAACAAGAACTTGAACGATGGAAGAAGCCATGAACACCCGCCACTACCTGCTCTCGACCCTGGCCGCCTGTCTCGTTGCTGTTTCCGGCTGCGCTGTCACGCGCGGGCAGGAAACCGTCGGCGGCTATGTCGACGACACGGCGATCACCACCGGCATCAAGGCGAGGTTCGTCGAGAACCGCGACGTCGATGCCTCCAGCATCAAGGTCGAGACGCTCAATGGCACCGTGCTGCTCTCCGGGTTCGCCAAGAACTCCACCGAACGCGACACGGCCGAAGTGATCGCGCGCAAGGTCTCCGGTGTGCGTTCCGTGCGCAACGAGATCGCGGTCAGGCCGTGAGACGACCCCTTCTCGCACTGGCCCTGCTTGCCCTCGGGCCAGGTGTGCTGGCCCAGCAGCCCCCAACGGGCGGCGCGATCCAGGTCCCGCCGGCACCGCCGGCGCCGCGTACCGAGCCACAGATCCGCATCGAGCAAGGCCCGAGTGCAGCGCCCGGCGTGGCCGGCGATGCGGTCAGGATCGTGGTCCGGTCCGTCCGGGTGGAGGGCGCCACGGTCTTCCCCGAGCCGCAACTGCTTGAGCTCACCGGCTTCCGGCCCGGCAGCGAGCTCGCCATGGCCGACCTCCAGGCCATGGCATCGCGCATCACGGAGCACTATCGGCGCAACGGCTACTTCGTCGCGCAAGCCTACCTGCCGGCGCAGGACATCCGCGACGGCGCGGTGACGATCGCCGTGAGTGAAGGGCGGCTTGGCACCATCCAGCTGCGCAACCGCAGCAACCTGCGCAACTCCGTCGCCAACGCCGCCCTCGCGGGCCTGCAAGCGGGTGACGTGCTCGCCATCGCGCCGGTCGAGAGCCGGCTGCTGCTGCTGTCCGACCTGCCAGGCCTGAACGTCAGTTCGACGCTCGTGCCCGGCGCGTCGGTCGGATCTTCCGACCTGATCGTCGACGTGGCCCAGGGCCGGCGCGTCACGGGCAGCATCGATGCCGATAACGCCGGGAACCGCTTCACGGGTGCGTACCGCCTCGGCGCCACCGTCAACGTGAACGAGCCGCTCGGCCTCGGCGACGTCGCCAGCCTGCGCCTGCTCACGTCCGGCGAGGGGCTGAAATACGGCCGTGCCTCGTACCAGCTGCAGGCCGGGCGCGCCCAGGTCGGCGTGGCGTACAGCTGGCTGGAATACCGGCTAGGCAAGGAGTTCGAGAGCCTCGGCGCGCACGGCACGGCGCAGATTGCCAGTGTCTACGGCCGCTATCCCGTGATCCGCAGCCGCAACGACAACCTGTACCTGCAGCTTGCGTTCGACGCGAAGAAATTCGAGGACATCGTCGACACCGTACCGGCCGAGACCGATCGCAAGACGCGCGTGCTGATGGCGAGCGTGTTCGGCGACCACCGCGACGGCTTCGGAGGGGGCGGGGTGAACTCGTACTTTCTCACCTGGTCGACCGGGCAGGTGGACATCCAGACGCCCGCGGCGCTGGCCCAGGATGCCGCGACGGCGCGCACCAACGGCCACTTCAACAAGCTGTCCTTCAACGCGATGCGCCTGCAGCGCGCCGGCGGACCGTTCTCGGTGTACGCAGGCGTGAGCGGGCAGGTGGCCTCCAGGAACCTCGATGTCTCCGAGAAGATGGAACTCGGTGGCATGAACGGGGTGCGGGCCTATCCCGAAGGCGAGGCCTATGCGGACCAGGGCTTCCTGCTCACGATCGAGGGCCGCGTGGATCTGCCGCCCTTGCCGGCGCCCGTGCCGGGGCGCCTGCAGCTCGTCGCCTTCGCCGACACCGGCCACGTGACGCTGAACCGCAAGCCGTGGGTGGCCGGCGACAACGATCGCACGCTCAGTGGCGCCGGCATCGGCGTGAACTGGGCCGACCCCGGCAACTTCCTGGTGCGGGCGTACTACGCGCACAGGCTCGGTGGCGAGCGCGCCCTCTCGGCCCCGGATCGCTCCGGCCGCTTCTGGATCCAGCTCGTCAAATACTTGTGAGCAGCCCCATCCCATGACAAACCGCTTCCTCGCGGGCACGCGCCCGCCCCACGCACTGGCGATCCTGGCGCTGATGATGTTTTCGTTCGACGCCGTGCACGCCGCCCCCGTGGGCGGCACGGTCGCTGCCGGCAGCGCCGTGATCGACAGCAGCGGCGCGCGCACGACCATCACCCAGACCACGCCGAGTGCGGTGATCAACTGGCAGGGCTTCGGCATCGCCGCGGGCGAGTCGGTGCGCTTCCAGCAACCGGGCAGCAGCTCGGTGGCGCTGAACCGCGTGGTGGGGCCCGACCCCTCGGCGATCTTCGGCAGCCTGTCGGCGAACGGCAAGGTGTTCCTGGTCAATCCCTCGGGCGTGCTGTTCGGCCCCGGCGCTTCCGTCAACGTGGGCGGCCTGGTGGCCTCGACGCTGGACATCACCGACCGCGACTTCATGGGCGGGCGCTACAGCTTCAACGGCAGCGGCCGCGGCACGGTGGTGAACCACGGGACGATCACGGCGGATGGCGGCTATGTCGCCCTGCTGGGGACCGACGTCTCCAACCAGGGCGTGATCTCCGCCCGCCTCGGCAGCGTGGCGCTGGCCGCCGGCCAGTCGATCACGCTCGACGTGCTGGGCGACAACCTGCTGAACGTCACCGTCGACCGCGCGGCACTCGACGCCGTCGTGCGCAACGGTGGCCTGCTGCGCGCCGATGGCGGCCAGGTGCTGCTGACGGCGCAGGCGGCGGGCTCGCTGCTGTCCTCCGCCGTGAACAACACCGGCGTGATCCAGGCGCAGACGATCTCCAGCCACAAGGGCGTGATCCGCCTGCTTGGCAACATGGCCAACGGCAGTGTCGACGTGGCGGGCACGCTCGACGCCAGTGCGCCGCACGGCGGCGACGGCGGTTTCATCGAAACTTCCGCCGCCCACGTGCGCGTGCAGGATGGCGCGCGGGTGACCACGGCCTCGTTGACCGGCCGCACCGGCGAATGGCTGATCGATCCCCAGGATTTCACCATCGGCAGCGGCGCCACCGACAACATCAGCGGCGCCACGCTCTCCGGACTGCTGGTGACCAGCAGCGTGATCATCGCCACCGCGACGGGCCCCGACGTGACGGTCGCCGGCACGCCGCCGGTGCGGCACCTGAACACCGCGGTGGCCGGCAACGGCGACATCTTCGTCAACGATGCGGTGAGCTGGACGGCCGCGCCGAACACCACCACGCTGACGCTGAATGCCACCCGGGACGTCAACGTGAACCAGGCGGTGACCGCCGTGAACGGCAACTTCGTGGTCTGCTGCGGGCGTGACGTGAACGTGAAGGCGGCGATCACCACCACCAACGGCAGCGTGCTGCTCAGTGCGGGTCGCGATGTCACCATCGCCGGCACGGCCGCGATGACGACCACCGACGGCAACGTGATGATCTGCGCTGCCAACGACGTGAGCATAGGCGCGGCGCTGACGCTCACGCGCGGCAGCAGCATTCCCTCGCAGAGCCTCGGCCTGCCCAGTGGCCTGGTGCTCACCGCCGGCACCGGCGGCACCGGCCCCGGCACCGCCGGCGGCACCGTGAGCTTCCTGCCGCTCACGCCCCCGGCCGCGATCACCGGGCCGAATGCGCCGGTCACCATCAACTACAACCCGCCCGGCTACACGACGCCGACCGACTTCTCGGGTCGCTTCACGCTCACCGGCGGCGCGACGCTGACGCAGCACATGCTGGTGTTCGGCGTCAACGCGCCGAAGACGGCGGACGGCACCACGGCGACCACGCTGGTGGGCCTCAAGGGCAGCCCCGCCGGGGTCACGCTGGTCGCCGGCCCCGGCAGCAGCGCCAACTTCGACACCGCGACGGCGGGAACGAACAAGGGCATCACCTTCACCGGCTACACGCTGGCCGGTCCGAACGCCGCGCAGTTTGCACTTCCGGTGGCCTGCTGCGGCCCCGTCGTTGCAAGGACCACCGGAACGATCGTGGCCGCAGTGGTGCCGCCGGTAGTGGTGCCGCCGGT
>Ga0190269_10001486_pt1 | contig 11221 bp, 7 predicted proteins | sample Popmic249IS_FD_133749 | JGI IMG/M metagenome (GOLD analysis project Ga0190269, IMG submission 133749) | Populus adjacent soil microbial communities from riparian zone of Blue River, Arizona, USA - 249 IS | ecosystem: Environmental > Terrestrial > Soil > Riparian zone | place: USA: Arizona... | reverse complement strand
TTCATGCACCACTCGGTGCGATCGACCGGCTGGCCGAGCTTGTCGAGGCTCTGGCGATAGCGGAACCGGTTGGCCCGTTCCTCGTTGCCGTACGCATCGCCGCGCTCGATGGCCAGCCCGCCCCAGTCCTTCCAGCGGTCGGGATAGCCGACGCCGACGTACAGCACGGCGAGCTTCGCCTTCGCGCGCTCCTTGGTCTTCGGGCTCATCCACGCCAGCGTGTCGACGCGGCGGCCGAACGCGGCGATCAGGTCGCGGACCATCTGCTCGACGGCGGCCTTGTCGGCAGCCGGGAAATATTTCTCGACGTACAGCCGGCCGACCGGCTCGCCGAGCGCATCGCCGGTGTATTCGACGCCCCGCTTCCAGCGCGCGCGCAACTCCGGCGTGCCGTTGAGCACCTTGTCGTGGAACGCAAAATGCTCCTCGACGAAAGCCTTCGGCAGGAACCGGGACATCCCATCGACGGCGTGGAACGCCGCCCAGTCCTTCCAGGACTCCAGCGGCTCGCCGCGCACCAGCTGCGACAGCGCCGTCACGGCCTCGGGCTGCCAGACCACGAACTGCGCCTGGCCGGACAGGCCCGCGGCGCCGAAGAACGCGCCCCAGTCGAGGCCCGGCGCGCGCGCCGCGAACTTCTTCGCCGGCCAGCGCGTGTTGCCGCGCTTGACGTCGTCGGACTGCATGCGGGAAACGTGCGCCTGCGCGATCTTGCGCTCGAGCGCGACGACGCGCTGTGCGCGCGCTTCGGCGTCCTGCAGCCCGGCGAGCTTCAGCACGCGCGCGACGTGCCCGGCAAACTCGGCGCGCGCCTCGGCCATCTTCGGCGAGTCGGACAGGTAGTACTCGCGGTCCGGCATGTCGAGGCCGCCCTGGATCAGGAACGGGCTGTAGCGCTGCGGATCGCCGAAGTCCTGCGCGACCCACAGGCCGAACAGGTTCGGCGTGTAGTCGTCGGTGTTGTTGATCATGTCGACGTCGGCGCGCAGGCTCGCGCCGAGGTACGCCGCGAGCTGTTTGCGGTCCGCGATCGCCGCGATGCGCTGCAGTTCGGATTGCAGCGGTTTGGCGCCGCGATCCTCTATGGACTGTTCGTCCATGAAGCTGGCGAAGTAGTCGCCCACCTTGCGGGCCGTCGGATCCGCGCTGTTGCCCTGCGCGGCCTCCTCGATCAGTGCCCGGATGCGCTCGTCTGTCCGCAGCTGGACGATGCTGCCGACGCCCCAGGTGCTGCGGTCGGCCGGGATCTGCGTGCGCTCCAGCCAGCCACCGTTGGCATGGCGAAAGAAGCTTTCATCCGGCGGAATCGACGGGTCCATGCCGGCGACGTCGAGTCCGGCGGCGGACTCGTCCGGCGCCTGCGTCGGCAGCGTGCAGGCCGAGACAACGAGGAGCGGCGCCACGAGCGCCGCGCAGGAGGTGCGCATGACTGGCTTCCCGGATCGTTTTGCGGCCTGCAGGTTAAGCGCTCGGGCCGCGCCTCGCCAGCCGATGCGCGGGACCGGCTTTCGGTCGCATCCGACCCGCGCCTAGTGCGGGGTCCCCGGCGCGTCGACGAAGGTGCCCTGCCGCTGCTTGCGGATCAGCAGGTTGCGGATCTCCCACTCGGACTTCGACTCGACGGCCTGCAGGAAGCGGATGTCGTCGCCGGCCTGCACCGCCACCGGCACGCCGTTGCGGTACAGCACGCGGTTGCCCGAGAGCGCCGGCACCTTTTCGCCCGGCGTGATCACGCCGACCAGGTTCAGCGGGTCGGCTGCCGAGATCGACACCAGTTCCTCGTCCTCGCCGACGGCCTTGCGCAGCGCGCCGGCGGCCTCCGGCAGCGCGAACTGCTCGCCGGAGAAGCCGCTGACGAAACGGCCGCCGCGAATCTCGCCGCGCGCCTCCATGCGGCGGTAGACGTAGAACAGCTCGCGCCACGGCGGCAGGTGGTCCTCGCGCGCCAGGAGCGCGCGGAACACGACGCCGTAGCGCCGCAGCAGCACGCGCGCGACGTGCTCGACCGCCGGATCGGCCAGCGCGCCGGCCGGCTCGGCGGCGCGCGGCGTGCGCGGCAGGCTCCAGCGGCCGGCAGCATCGACGTCCACCGGCAGCGAGCGCCGATAGCGGCGCAGCTTTTCCTTGCGCTCGTGCGGCAGGATCAGCGCGCGCAGGCCGGCGAAGGAGTCCGAACTGGCGAGGCCGAGGCTGACCAGTTCGCCGAGCCCAAGCTCGACTTCGCTGCGCAGCATGCCGGCGTCGTGGACGAGGTCGTTGAAGAAGGAGGCGCCGTGGGTGCGGAGGGCGTCGAAGACTTTCTCTGCGCGGGGGCTTGTGGGGGAACCGGTCGCGGCTGAAGCCGCTCCTACGGTCCAATACGCGAGTGCATCTCTCGCGCACAGCACGATCGGTGTCGTGCGCACCGGCCCCGAGCGGCGTTCCGGATCGGTGGTCTGCGCCGGGCGGAACCAGACCACCTGGCCGGCGCTGCACAGCCGGTCGAGCAGCTCCGGCAGGTACAGGCGCAGGCGCGGCGCCAGCACGTCGTCTTCCCAGGCGCCGGCCGGGGCGGAGAAGCCCTCGAGCTGGCGCAGCACGGCGAGCAATCCCGCCTCGCCTTCGCGGCGTTCGTCGAGCGCGGCGCCGGCGACACCCTGCCAGCGGAACAGGAAGCGCAGGAACTGCGCGGGGGGCACGGCCTGGACTTCGCTGCGCTGCTTTTCGCGCGTGTAGCGGTTGAGCCGTGCCAGCAAGCGGCGCTCGCACCAGCGCTCGCCTTCCATCCGCATCACTGCACCCTCGGCTTCGAGCGCAACCAGCGCCGGCGTGGCGTCGAGGCCCAGCGGCGCGCCGAGCTGGGCGGCGCTGACCGGGCCCAAAAGCTCGAGCCGGCCGCGCAGGATTTCGCGCAGGGCCTCGTCCGGTGAGGCCGGCGCGGCGCGGACGGCGGGGATGGCCGGGTCGCAGTCGGCGTGCGGCAGCAGGGCCTGCATCTCGGACAGGCGCTCGGCCGCGACCCATAACGGCGTCGCGGCTGAAGCCGCTCCAACAACCGTTGCGCGCCGCGCGGCGACGAGTTGATCGAACCACGCGCGCCAGGGTTTGCCTTCGTCGCGCGTCAGGAAGCCGTGCACCACCAGCGTGTCGTGCAGCTCGTCGGCGTTACGCGGCTCGGGCTGGAGCTCGCCGCGGAGGCGCTCGATGGCCTCGGCGCCGATGCTGCCGACCGCCGCGGCGGTTTCGAGGTCCATCAGCCTGTTCGTCGTGACCAGGCGGGTGCGCCGCTCCTCGGCCGCGCCATCGTCGAGGAACGCGTAGGGCCGCGCGTTGAGGATCGAGTGTGCCAGCGGCGACGGCGCAGCGAGGTCGCGACAGATCACGCGGATCTCGCCCTGCTCGATGCCCTGCAGCAGCTCGATGAACCCGTCGACGTCCATGACCTCGTGCAGGCAGTCGTGGAGGGTCTGGCGCACCAGCGGGTGGTCCGGGATCTGGCGCTCGCCGCGCAGGTTCTCGGCGCAGGCGACCTGGTCCGGGAACACGACGCTCAGCAGGTCCTCGGAGTCCGAGCGCTGGAACTGCGGCGGCGCCTTCTTGCCGTTGATCATGCGCCGCACCGCCAGCGCGGTGCTCGCGTTCCAGCGCCAGCGGGTGCCGAACATCGGCGCGTCGAGCAGCGCCTGCACCAGCACCTCGCGCGCGGTCGCCGACTTCAGGAAATCCTGCACCGATTCGAGCGGGAAGCTGTGCGAGGGGCCCAGCGACAGCACGATCGTGTCCTCGAGGGCCGCGGCCTGCAGCTCGAAATTGAACTGGCGGCAGAAGCGCTTGCGCAGCGCCAGGCCCCAGGCCCGGTTGATGCGCGAGCCGAACGGCGAATGGATCACCAGGTGCGTGTCGCCGACTTCGTCGAAGAAACGCTCGAACACGATGGTCTGCAGCGTCGGCAACGCAGTCAGCGCCACCTTCGATGAGGCGAAATAGCTGGCCAGCTGCGCGGACGCCGCCGGCGGCAGTCCCATGTCGGCCGTCAGCCACCGCTCGCAGGCCTCGACACCCTCGTCGAGCTTCTGCGACGCCGTGGCGCTCATGCGCGACACCGCGGCCGACAGCTCCGTGGTGCGACCGAGCGCCTCGCCGAGCCAGAACGGCAGCGTCGGCGGCTGGCCCTTCGCATCCTCGACGTAGACCTTGCCGGTCTCGACCTTGACGATGCGCCAGCTGGTGTTGCCGAGCTGGAAAATGTCGCCGGGCAGCGATTCGAACGAGAAGTCCTCGTTCAGCGTGCCGACGCGGTGGCCTTCGGGCATCAGCACGACGTCGTAGTCGAACTGGTCCGGGATCACGCCGCCATTGGTGACGGCGGTGAGCTTGGCGCCGCGCCGGCCGCGCAGCACGTGGTTGACCGCGTCGTGGTGCACGTGCGCGCCGCGCCGGCCGCGGCGCGTCGCGTAGCCGTCGGCCAGCATCTGCACGACGGCGTCGAAGGCCTCGCGGGTCAGCTCCTGGTACGGCTGCGCCCGGCGCAGCGTGTCGAACAATTCGGTTTCGCCCCACTCGCGGCAGCCGACTTCGGCGACGATCTGCTGGGCGAGCACGTCGAGCGGCATCTGCGGCACGTGGATGCGGTCGAGTTCGCCGCGTTTCGCCGAATCCAGCAGCGCCGTGCACTCGACCAGGTCGTCGAGCGACAGCGGGAACAGCCGGCCCTTGGGTACCGCGCCGAGGGCGTGGCCGGCGCGGCCGACGCGCTGCAGGAACGCGGCGATCGAGCGCGGCGAGCCGAGCTGGCAGACCAGGTCGACGTCACCGATGTCGATGCCGAGTTCGAGCGAGCTGGTGGCGACCAGCGCCTTGAGCTCGCCGCCCTTCAGCCGCTGCTCGGCCTTGAGCCGGTGCTCGCGCGCCAGCGAGCCGTGGTGCGCCGTCACGTGCTGCTCGCCGATGCGCTCGGCCAGCGCCTTGGCGGCGCGCTCGGCCAGGCGGCGCTGGTTGACGAAGATCAGCGTGGTGCGGTGCTGGCTGGTCAGCTCGGCCAGGCGATCGTACAGCTCGCCCCAGACCTCGTTGGGCATCACCGCGTCGAGCGGCGAGCGCGGGATCTCGAGCGCGAGGTCGCGCTCGCGGACGTGGCCGGTGTCGATGATCGTGTAGGTCGCGGCTGAAGCCGCTCCCACGAGGAACTGCGCCATGTCCTCGACCGGCTTGACCGTCGCCGACAGGCCGATGCGCGTAAACGGTTTGCCGCACAACGCCTCGAGCCGCTCCAGCGACAGCATCAGGTGGGCGCCGCGCTTGTTGCCGGCCAGCGCATGCAGCTCGTCGACGATGACGCTGCGCACGTTGCCAAGCATCTTGCGGCCCGAATCCGAGGTCAGCAGGATGTACAGCGATTCCGGCGTCGTCACCAGGATGTGCGGCGGCGAGCGGCGCATGCGCTCGCGCTCGAACTGCGGCGTGTCGCCGGTGCGCACGGCATCGCGGATCGGCACGTCAGGCAGGCCGAGTTCCAGCAACTGGTCGCGGATGCCGGTCAACGGCTGCTGCAGGTTCTTCTGGATGTCGTTCGACAGCGCCTTCAGCGGCGAGACGTAGAGGACGTACACCTCGTCGGCCAGTCCGCGCTCGAGCCCTTCGACCACCAAGTCGTTGATCGCCGACAGGAACGCGGCCAGCGTCTTGCCCGAGCCGGTCGGCGCGGCGACCAGCGCGTGGCCGCCGCCGGCGATGACCGGCCAGGCGCGCTGCTGCGCCTCGCTCGGCGCGGGGAAGCGCGAACGAAACCAGCCGGAGACGGCCGGGTGGAAGCGGTCAAGGACATCGGGCATGGCCTGTCCTGAGTAGCCCGCGTAGCGGGCGTATCGAAGGAGGACGGCATTTTCTCACGGGGCAGGCTCAGGGCATGAGCCCCTACAATGCGTCGAAATGACCGACGCCCTGGCCTTCACGCTGTCCACCGTGACGACGCTGTTCTTCGTCGTCGACCCGATGGCGGCTGCGCCGATCTTCCTGTCGATGACGGCCACCGACAGCGCCGAGCACAAGCGCCGCACGGCGTTCCGCGCCGCGATCGCCACGTTCGTGACGCTGGCCGTGTTCGCCGCGCTGGGCGGCGTGATCTTCCGGCTGCTGGGCATCTCGCTGGGCGCCTTCCGCATCGCCGGCGGACTGCTGCTGTTCCTGCTGGCGGTCGACATGCTGCGCGCGCAACGCTCGCGCCAGCGCACCTCGCCCGAGGAAGAGATCGAGGGCGTCGACAAGCCGGACATCTCGCTGTTCCCGCTGGCGATCCCGATGCTGGCCGGGCCCGGCTCGATCTCCACCGTCATGGTGCTGGTATCGCGGGTCGAGCACTACTGGCATTACGGCGTGATCCTGCTCGCCGTCACGCTGACCGCGATCGGCGTCTACTACGTGCTGCGCGGCGCGCTGATGATCGAGCGGCGGCTCGGACAGACCGGCCTGAACGTGATGCAGCGCGTGATGGGCCTGATCCTGGCCGCGGTCGCGGTGCAGTTCGTCGTTGAGGGGATTACGGCGGTGCTGCCGAGCTTCGCTGCGGCGCTGCGGTAGGTCGGCAATCATTTGCCGACGGCGGGAAAGGATTCCCGCCCTACGATCTTGCCGAGTCGACCACCAGGCTCTGCACCGAGCGGCCGATCGGGCCGTCCTCGTCGAGCAGCCGCGTGTCGGCCATGCCGATGCCGCGCTCCTGCACGATGGTGCGCGCGTCGAGGCAGATCCATTCGCCCACGGGACGGCGGTGCAGGTACACCGTGAGGTCCGGATTCACGAACGTGAACTTGCGCGGGTCGAGCGCCATGCTGACGCCGTTGCCCGAATCGGCGGCGATCATCACGCGCTGCACCGGCGACGGCGCCTCGCCGTCGATCAGCGGGTAGCGCATCCGCATCCACATGGCCACGACGCCCTTGCCGAATTCGCCGCGCGCGAGGCGCGACTCCATGCCCGTGTGATAGCCCACGTCGCCGGTAAAGAACCCGAACTTGAACGGCTCGCTCTCGGCCGGCGCCGCGACCGGGTCGACGACCGGGTCGCCGCTGACCGGCAGCGCCAGCGGCTTCACGCGGATGCACAGCGCGTGTGCGCGCGCCAGCGCGGTGCCATCGGCGCCGGTGAGGTCCGCGGACAGCCATTGCACCGACTTGCCGGCCCGCAGTGTCTGCACCGAGACGCTCAGCGGCGCGATCGGCACCGGCCGCAGGATCTCGACCGTCATCCGCGCGATGCGCATGTTCGGCGGCAGGCCGCGCTCGACCATCGCCGCGAGCAGCGCCGAGGGCGGGCCGGCGTGCTGGTGGTCGGGACTCCAGGGACCGCGCGTCAGCGCGGTCGAGGTGAACTCCGCGCCGGCGGGAACGTAGAACGAATTAGGGGACAGAACTATTTTCCCGTTCAGGTCCGGGATACAGACTAACCCCGGAAAATAGTTCTGTCCCCTTTTTCAGGGTTTGCGGCGGAACAGCACCAGGTGGTCGATCGGCAGGGAGTTGTCGGTGATGACGCCCTTGTCGGTGACCAGGATGTCGGTCGGCTCGAACATTGGCGGCTGGCCGAGGCGCACCGAGGACGGCTCGACGAAGGTGCCGGGCGCAGTCTCGTCGAGCAACGCGCCGTCGCGCGACAGCAGCAGGATGCGGCCCTTGAAGAAATCGGTGACCAGCAGCCCGTCCGGGCCGGCCAGCCCGAGGTCGTCGTGCGCTGTCGGCTCGAAGAACAGCGGCGTGATCTCTCCCGCCGCTCCGTCGTCGCCCACCACGACGGAAAACACGCTGCCGCCGTCCGTGCCGAAGAAGATATTGCCGTCGCGCACCAGGCCGTTCGGGAAACGCATCACGTTGTCCTGCCCGAGCCAGAGCAAGCCCGTCGGGCTGCCCTGGATCCAGGTTTCCTGGCCGAGCACGCGCATCGGGTCGGCGGGATCGAGCGTCAGCGCGGCGATCTTCGGATCGGCCTGCTCGCAGTTCAGCGGCTCGTCGACGACGTACAGGCGGCCGTCGGGACCGATGGACGTGCCGTTCGGGATGCACATGCCGGTGAACTGGAAGATCGGCTCGAGCGCGAGCGCATCGTCCAGCTTGCCGGCGAACAGGCGGCTGTCGCCGCAGCTCGCGTAGAGGTGATTGCGGTCGATGGCCAGGCCGGTGAAATTGCAGGCCAGCGCCGACAGCGGCTCGGCCGCGAAGGCGCCGTCGGCCGCGCGCGTGATCTCGTAGACGTTCTGACCGCCGCTGACGAACAGCCGGCCGCCGGGGCCGAACAGGATGTTCTCGGCATCGGGAATCGCGACCAGCGGAATCACCTCGCCGCAGTCCGTGTTGACGCACAGCTCCTCGACCGACGGACCGGTGCCCCGGCTATTGGGGCTGGCCTTGTCCTCCGGCACGGCGGCGGACTGGCCGCAGGCGGCCAGTACCGCGGCGAGGCTGCAGGCCAGGACGTGAGGGATGCGCATGGCGCGCAGTCTCGCCGTCCCCGCCCTGGACCGGCAATGGTAGAAACGCTTCTGTCACGGGTCCGGGACGAAGCCGCCTGGGAACGCCCGCGGCCGGCGCTGCGCGTACTGCCGGTCGCGCGGCAACACGCCCTGGGCCGCGAGGTTCGCGCGCGAGTCGTAATAGATCGTCAGGACCTCGTCGGGCGTGTCGGAGGCGCGCTCGAATTCGGTGTGACGCGCGGCCGAATGCTCGCGCCGGCCGTGGCCGGTGCCGAGTTTTTCCTGCCGCCGGCTCTGCAGCTCGGGGGCGGCGGCCTGCGGCGCCTCGGCCGCGCGATCACGCATCGCGTCGTCCTCGCGGTTGCCGAACCAGTCACAGCAGCGCGTCTTTTCACGGAACAGGGCGACGCCGATCACGCCGACGTCGAGCGGCCGGCCGGTGCGCGCCGCGTATGAATTCCGGTGCGCGGTGAAATAGAACGCGGCGGTCTCCTCCAGGCTCTTGCGCCAGCCGGCCACGGTCGTCGAGTCGTACGGCGCCAGCACGTATCCCGCCTGGCCGGTCGAGGCGGTCTGGCCGGTGATCACGTTGACGCCATCCACGCTGGCCACTGCCAGCAGGCGGCCGTCGCCGTGGTTGCGCAGGACCAGCTGGTACTCGTGGCCCGGCTCGCCGACCACGTAGCGCCGGCCGTCGTGCTGGTGCACCGGCAGCACCTGGCCGGTCGCCCGGTCGTAGACCTCGATGCCGCCCAGCGGCGCGTTCCAGCCCGCAGCCGGCGCGACAAACCCGCCCCACAACACTGCCAGTCCCAGGATGTATTTCATAAGCCCTCCGGTGGTCACATTGGCCATAACGGCCGGCCGGGCCCGATGGGGTTAAGCTGCCCGCATGCTCGTGCTGTTCACCGATTTCGGCGCGACCGGCCCTTACGTCGGCCAGGTCAAGGCCGTGCTGGCGCGCGAGGCCCCTGCGCTGCCCGTGATCGACCTGCTGCACGACGCTCCGGCGATGAACGCCCGGGCCAGCGCCTACCTGCTGGCCGCGCTGGCGCCTTCCATCAAGGGCGACGCGGCCCAGCCGACCGTGTTCGCCGCCGTGGTCGACCCCGGCGTCGGCACCGACCGCCGCGCGCTGGCGCTGAAAGCCGACGGGCGCTGGTTCGTCGGACCGGACAACGGGCTGCTCGACATCGTCGCGCTGCGCGCGAGATCAGCCGAGTGGTGGGACATCCGGTGGCGCCCCGAGCAGCTGTCGGCAACGTTCCATGGCCGCGACCTGTTCGCGCCGGTGGCCGCGCGGCTGGCGCGTGGCGAGGCCGTGCCGGGCGCGCGCTGCGAATCGCCCCTGGCGGCGCGCAACTGGCCGGCCGACCTCGACGAGGTGGTCTACCTCGATCCGTATGGCAACGCTGCCACCGGGCTGCGCGCGAAGATCGTCGGCCCGGAGGTGGTGCTGCGCGCGAACCAGCGCTGCTTCCAGCCGGTGACGACGTTCGGCGACGCGCCGGCCGGCACGGCGATCTGGTACGCGAACTCCAACGACCACGCCGAGCTGGCGATCAGCGAGGGCAGCGCCGCGGGCAGCTGCGGCCTCGCGATCGGAACGAAGGTCTCCGTGCTCGAGGAGTGCCCGTAGCGCCTCAGCGCCGCGCGAACAGCGCAGGGCGCTCGATCACGTACGGAATGGTGACCGCCAGCTCGAACGGCACCTGGCCGGAGTGCGTTGCGCCGGCCGGCTTCACGACGACGGCATGGCGCCCGGCCGGCAAGCCGGCCGGAGCTTCGATCGCGATGAAGTTGTCGACGTAGTACACCACGCGCGCGGCCACCGGCCCGACGCGGACCTCGGGCGCGCGCTGCACCGTGGCGACGAAGTTGCTGCCATGGATCACGAACGCGTTGCTGGCGACGTCGTAACCGACGTTGTCCACCGTCACCGGGTCCGCGGCCTGCGCCAGCAGCGGCGCCGCAGCCAGCAGGGATGCCAACAGAATCTTCTTGTCCATGACTCGCTCCTGTGCCGCGTCGTTGCGGCGTGCCGTTGTCCTGGACACAGCGTGCCGCGGCGGCGCCCCGCGTTTTGAGAGCCGGCCGGCAAATTTCGCCCCTCCGTAGGCCGGATTTACTAACGTCAGGCCGGCCGCCGCGGGCTCAAAATGGGACTCACGACAGGAACTTGCACATGGACCAGCCAGCGCCCCGCTGGAGCACGTTGATCAAGAACGGGCTCGTCTTCGACGGAACCGGCGTTGCGCCGGTCATCCAGGACGTGGCGATCCGCGACGGCCGCATCGATGCGCTCGGCCCCGACCTGCCGGGCGTGCGCGCCGACCATGTGGTCGACGCCGGCGGCAAGTGGGTCACGCCGGGCCTGCTCGACATCCACACGCACTTCGACCTCGAGGTCGAGATCGACCCCGGCTTGCCGGAAGCCGTGCGCCACGGCACGACCACGGTCGTCGTCAGCAACTGCTCGCTGGGGCTGGCGTTCGGTGCGCAGCGCAAGGGCGGCGCCGACCCGATCGTCGACTGCTTTGCGCGCGTCGAGAACGTGCCCAAGCACGTGCTGCGCAAGGTCGGCGATGCGGTGACCTGGAACGACTCGGCCGGCTACCTGAAGCACTTCGACCGCCTGCCGCTGGGCCCGAACATCGTGCCGATGATTCCGCACTCGATGCTGCGCATCGAGGTGATGGGCCTGCAGGACAGCGTCTCGCGCCAGCCGTCGCCCGACGAGCTCGCCGGCATGGAGTCGCTGCTCGACAAGGGCATGCGCGA
>Ga0190269_10001485_pt1 | contig 11226 bp, 8 predicted proteins | sample Popmic249IS_FD_133749 | JGI IMG/M metagenome (GOLD analysis project Ga0190269, IMG submission 133749) | Populus adjacent soil microbial communities from riparian zone of Blue River, Arizona, USA - 249 IS | ecosystem: Environmental > Terrestrial > Soil > Riparian zone | place: USA: Arizona... | reverse complement strand
TGCTCCGCATGGAGGACGAGCTGCACAAGCGGGTCATCGGCCAGGAGCAGGCCATCAAGGCCGTGAGCCAGGCGATCCGGCGTACCCGCGCCGGCCTGAAGGACCCGAAGCGCCCCGGCGGCTCGTTCATCTTCGCCGGGCCCTCGGGCGTCGGGAAGACCGAGCTCGCCAAGACGCTCGCCGAGTTCCTCTTCGGCGACGAGGACAGCCTGATCACGCTCGACATGAGCGAGTTCATGGAGAAGCACACGGTCAGCCGGCTGGTGGGCTCGCCCCCCGGCTACGTCGGGTACGACGAGGGTGGCCAGCTCACCGAGAAGGTGCGCCGCAAGCCGTTCAGCGTGGTGCTCTTCGACGAGGTCGAGAAGGCCCACCCGGACGTCTTCAACACGCTGCTGCAGATCCTCGAGGACGGCCGCCTGACGGACAGCCAGGGCCGGATCGTGGACTTCAAGAACACCGTGCTGATCATGACGTCCAACCTCGGCACCCGCGACATCGGCAAGGGCTTCAACCTGGGCTTCCAGAAGGACAACGACGTCCAGGGTGCCTACGAGCGCATGAAGAACAAGGTGCAGGAGGAGCTCAAGCAGCACTTCCGGCCCGAGTTCCTCAACCGCATCGACGACATCGTGGTCTTCCACCAGCTCACGCAGGAGGAGATCGTCACGATCGTCGACCTGATGCTGAACCGCGTGGACGCCCAGCTGCGCAACAAGGACATGGGCCTCGAGGTCACCCCGGCGGCCAAGATGCTGCTGGCCACGCGGGGCTACGACCCCGTGCTGGGCGCCCGGCCGCTGCGCCGCACCATCCAGCGGGAGATCGAGGACAGCCTGTCCGAGCAGATCCTCTTCGGCACGCTGGCACCCGGCCAGATCGTGGTCGTGGACGTCGAGGGCGAGGGCGACGCGCAGAGGTTCACCTTCCGCGGCGAGCCGAAGCCGGTCACCGTGCCGGACGCACCGCCGACGGAGCTGACCGCGGGCAGCGAGTCGGACTGACGCTCGCTGCTCAGCCGAGAGGCCGGCCCTTCGGGGCCGGCCTCTCGCCTTGCCTGGGTGTCCGAAACGCGACAGCGGGACGTGTCCGGTTTGTCGGGCACGCGACAGCCGCTGACTTCAGGTGTGGGCCAGGGTTCACGTCGACGCGCACCCCGTTCGGGGTGCCTTCTCGTCGGCCACCACCCAGTAGGGGGAATGCTCATGAAGTCGTCTCGGACCCTCACCGCCCGGGGCCTGCGCCTCGCGGTGACAGCGGCGCTCGGGGCGATGGCCCTGGCGCCCGCCGTCCAGGCTGCCGGCCCCAACGCCGCAGCCAGCCCGTGTCCCTCGACGCCGGAGAAGTGCTACTCCTTCTCCATGTCGGTCGCCGGTACGCCGGGGCCCGGTGACGAGGCCACCTACACCGGCACGCTGAAGAACCTCTCCAGCGGCGGCGCCGGTGTCACGCTCGGGTCGGCCAACATCACCTGGTCGCCGGCGAGCGCCTTCTACAGCGTGGAGGCCGGGAGCGTGTCCGTCAGTCCGGCCGGCAACTCGACGCCCGGGATGACCGCCAGCACCAGCGGGATCGAGCTGCGCAACCTGAGCGCGGCACCCGACGCGACCGTGACCTTCACGTTCCGAGCGGTGGCGCTGCGACAGGCGACCATCAGCTGGTCCAGCGAGGCGAAGCAGGCCAACAACTTCCTGGGCGTCGGCAACGACCTGGCGCAGGCCGGCAACACCAACGTCGTGACCAGCATCAGCGGGAGCTGCAGCGGCAACCTGGCGTACAACGCCTACGGCTGCGAGGGCTTCCCGATCGCCGCGGGCGGCACCGTCTGCACCGGCGACACCGACAGCGACGGCCAGCCCGCCCGGGTGACCGCCTGCATCACGTTCCCGCCCGTCCCCGGGGCGTCGGGAATCCAGGTCCTGGCGCTGCGCAGCTACCTCGACGGCGAGCCGTGCCCGGTCGACGCGGTGGACTGCAACTACGTGGTGCAGCTCCTCAACAAGCTCAACGGCGTCTACACCGGCGAGTACAGCGCGAGCATGGCGATCGACTGCGGCGACCTCTGCAGCCCGGTTCCGGCCTTCCTCCAGCAGGAGGAGTCGACGGGTACCACGGAGCCGTTGCTCCCCTGCGTGCTCGTCAACGCACCGGAGGCGCTCGGATCCGGGCCGCTGTCGAGCCCGCTGACCGGCTCGACCGCTTGCTTCACCGACAACGGCGACAGCGTCAGGGTCGACAACATCACCTACCTCAACGACTACAAGGTGATGAGCATCGCGGTACCGCTGACCGACTAGGGGCGGCAGGAGAGCGAGGGCGGGCCGGTGCGGGAGCACCGGCCCGCCCCTCTTGCATCTCGTGCAAGGGCCTCAGGGCGACAGCACGACCCCGAGCTCGTGCGAGATCCGCTTGCTCCGCGCGCGTAGCTCGCTCGCTCCGGCGGCGTCAGGCTCGACGTCGGCGAGTGCCCGGAGAGTGTGCGCGACCTCGAGCGCGGCCTCGGCGCGCTCCGCCGCCTCCAGGGCCCGCTGGAGCAGCTCGCACGCCTGTTGCGAGTCGCCGGCCTGCGCGTGCGCCAGCCCCAGGGACCGGAACAGCGCCGGCTGGAACGGCTCGAGCTCCTGCACCCGGTCCAGCAGCTCGTTGCCGAGCCGAAGCGCCTCCTCCGTGCGCCGGCCGAGCACCAGCGCTTCGAGCTCGCGGACAGAGGTCTCGAGGAGCTCGTCCTGAGCCTGGGCTGCCTCGAAGTCGGCGCGGGCCTGGGCCAGCCGGGCCAGCGCGGCATCTGTGCGGCCGCGTCGGGCCTCGACCCGAGCCAGCAACCGTGCCGCCCACGCGCTGCTGGCCTTGTCTCCCGCGGCGGTCCAGACCCGCAGCGCCTGCCGGACGTGGCGTTCTGCCTCGTCGAGGCGCCCCTGGTCGAGGCGGGCCTCGCCGATGTTCGCGCTGGTGATGGCGACGTTCACCTCGTCGCCGACCGCCCGCAGCGCGGCCTGGCTCTGCTCCCAGTGAGCAAGGCCCTCGTCGAACCGGCCACGCATGATGGACAGCAGCCCGAGGTTGGAGTGCGCCTTGCCCTGCCCGCACAGGTCCCCCAGCTCGATGAAGAGCTCCAGCGCGCGCTGACCGAACCGCGCCTCGTCCAGCCTGCCCAGCACGCTGCAGCTGCCGTCGTGCACCGTGTAGGCCTGGGCCAGGGTCGGCTTGTCACGGATGGGCGCCGCTACGGCGACGGCCCGCCGGCACCAGCGGATCGCGGCGCGGTGCTTGCCCTGGTCCTTCGTCACGGCGGCGAACGCCATGAAGGTGCGCCCGAGCAGGCGGTGCCCCGCCTCCCCCTCGATCTCACCGGCCAGCTGCCGGGCGCGGCCGAGCCAGCGCAGCGCGGCCGGGTAGTGGCCGAAGCGCTGCCGCAGCTCGCCCCGCTTGAGCATCAGCCGCACCTGCGCCTCGGGGTCGACGACCCACTGCCGGGAGCTGCGGTAGGCGAGGTCCGCCTTGGCGTACTTGCCCAGCCGGCTGTGCAGGTCGCCGGCGGCCTCGTGCACGGCGGCCAGCTCGTCGGCCGGCACGTCGGCGCCGAGCCGCGCCGAGGCGGCGGCGCGCTCGTAGTGCTCGACGGCCTCGACGTTGGCGAACACCGCCCGGGCCTGAGCGGCCGCGCTGCACGAGTAGCGCCAGGCGGCGTCGTACTGGTGGGCGTTGAAGTAGTGGAGCGCCAGCAGCGACGCCGCGGCATCGGGGTCGGCCGCTCGTGCCTCGAGCGTCGCGCCGATCTGCGCGTGGAGCGACTGCCGGAGCCGGAACGGCAGGCTGCCGTAGGCGCAGTCGCGGACCAGCGCGTGCTCGAAGCGCAGCACGCCGTCGCCCAGCCGCACGAACTCCGCCAGCCGGCCCCACACGGGGTCGTCGACCTGGGGCGCCTCGTCGAGCAGGGTGGCCGCCAGCAGCTCGAGGTCGCAGCTCTGCCCGAACACCGACAGGCGGCGCAGCAGGGCGCGGTCAACCGGGTCGAGCCGGTCGATGCGCGCCATGACGAGGGCCTCGACCGTGTCCGGCAGCTCCTCGACGCCCCCGGCCGCAGCGGCGCCGGCGATCAGCTCCGTGAGGAGCAGCGGGTTGCCGCCCGACCGCTTCTCGAGCAGGGCGAGGTCGTGCGGTGAGAGGTGCTCGGCGCCCGGCTCGACCTCGGCGAGCTCGTCGGCGAGCGCCCGGGTGGCGTCCTCGTCGAGTGGAGCGAGCGGGACGTGGACCACGCCCGAGCCGGCGCCGGCGACGTACCCGGTCGGCACGTCGCGCCGGGTGACGCAGATGCACCAGGGACCGCGCGTCACCTCGCGGGCGACCCGGTGCAGCAGCTCGGCCGACGCCTCGTCGGAGCAGTGGGCGTCGTCGACCACCACGACCGTCGGGCCGGCGAGCACGACGCCGAGGAAGGTGGTCACGACGTCGTGCAGGCGCGCCTTCACGAAGCGCTCGTCGAGCTGGTCGACCTCCGGCGTCGCGGGCACGTCCGCACCGAGCGGGATGGCGATGAGCGGCGCCCACGGCAGCAGGTCCGGGACCCGATCCCGCAATGTCGTCAGCAGCGTCGTACCGGCCTCGGCGCCCGTCGCGCCATCGGGCACGTCCAGCGCTCGGCGGAGCAGCCCGCGGAAGGGCAGGTACGGCGTGAGCGACTCGTACGACGCGCAGGAGGCGGTGAGGACGCGGAAGCCGTCCGCGGTCTGGACCAGCTCGTCGACCAGCCGGGTCTTGCCGACCCCCGCCTCGCCGACCAGCTCCACGACGACGCCGCTACCGGCTCTGGCCCGGTCGAGCAGCGCACGCAGCTGCGCCAGCTCGTCGCCGCGCCCGACCAGCGTTGGCGCGGCGCGCGCGATGGTCCGCTCCCGCTCGGCCAGCCGCCCGACCACGTGCGCCCGGACCGGGTCGGACTTCCCCTTGACGCGGAAGGGATCCAGCGGCGTGGTCTCGAACCGGACGCCGGCGCGGGAGAGCACGGCCTCGGCGGCCAGCAGCTCACCGGGTCCGGCCTTCGCCATCACCCGGGCGGCCAGGTTCACCGCGTCGCCCATGACCGTGTAGGTGCGGCGGTACGACGGCCCGACGGAGCCGACGAAGACCGGCCCCACGTTCACCCCGGCGCGGACCGGCACAGCCGGGGCCGCGTCGAGGACCTCACGCAGGACGAGCAGCATCCGCTGCTCGTCCTCGCCTGTTGCGTTCGGGGCTCCGGCGACCAGGATGACCTTGCCGCCGTCGTGGTCGACGTCGCTGCCCAGGAAGCACACGTCGTGCTTGTCGGCCGACTCCTGCACCTGGCGGACCAGGGCGTCGAGCTGCCGGGCCACCGCCTCGGGGCCGAGTGCGGTGATCCGCTCGTCGGTGCCGTCGAAGTGCAGGAACGCGACGGTGGCCCTCCGGTGCTCCGGCTCGTCGACGCCACCTGCGAGGTGGGCCCGCACGGCTGTGCCGAGGCTCGTGGCGACGACCTCGCGCTCGGCCAGGGGCACGGGGGCCAGCGGCCGGCCGTGCGTCTCGGGGGAGCGCCTCAGCAGGAAGCCCGGGCCCTTCGCCCTCCCGACCGCTCGTGGCGGGAGCAGCGCGGCGGTCGCCGGGCTGACCACGATCTCGCCGGCCTGCGCGGTGGACTCCATGTCCACGACCGTCGTGAAGTCCGGGCCGGTCAGCAGCAGCTCCCGGTGCGACCCGCCGACGAGGAAGCTCGTGAAGGCGCCGCTGTGCACGCCGAGGGAGATCCGCAGCACGACCTTGTGGCCGGAGGCGGTCTCGAATGCGCCCAGGTCGCGCAGCGCCTGCCGCATCGCCGCCGCCGCGTGGCACCCGCGCGGACCGTGGTCGGGCCCCGTGAACAGCAGCAGCATCGCGTCGCCGCCGAACTTCAGCAGGCTGGCGCCCTGCTCGTAGGCGACCGCGAGCAGCTCCTCGAAGCAGCGGTTGATCGTGTCGGTGAGCTCCTCGGCGCCGACCCGGCCGCGGGCGGCGAGCCGTTCGGAGAGCCTGGTGAAGCCGGAGATGTCGGCGAAGACGACGGAGCCCTCGATCACCCTGGTCTGCTCGTCGGGCGCCTCGTGCAGCCAGTCGAGCAGCATCCGTGGCGCGTAGGGGCGGAGCGACCTGAGCGCCACGTCGTCGAGCGGCTGCGGCCCACCCCCGGCCGCCGGGGCGTCCGCGATGTCCACGCCTGCGCCCGTCACGGGTGAACTGTCCGACACGTCCCCGCGGGAAGGCAGTCAGGTAGGCGACACGCCCGGCAGCGAGTAGCGGCCGTCCGGCCGCGGGTCCACGAGCCCGTCCGTGACCAGGCCGTCCAGCGCGCGCGCCCGCTGCACCGGCTCCGGCCACACCGCGTCGAGCGACGCCTGGTCCACCGGCCCGGCGGCCTCGCGCAGCACCGCCATCAGCAGGCCCCGCACCTGGCGGTCCGTGCCGGCGTACCCCTGGGGGCGCTTCACCGGCGCGGCCAGCGGCGGTGAGCCCGCCGCCCGCCAGCTGCACCAGGCGGCGACCGGGCAGCCGCCGCAGCGGGGCGCCCGCGCCGTGCAGACCAGCGCCCCCAGCTCCATCAGCGCGATGGAGGCGGTGGTCGCCGTGCCGTCGCGGGGGAGCAGGCTCTCGACGAGGGCGAGGTCCCGCTTGGTCACGGCGGCGTCCGCGACGCCCTCGACGACCCGGGCGACGACGCGGCGGACGTTCGTGTCGACCACCGGGTGCCGCTGCCGGAGGGCGAACGCCGCCACGGCCCGGGCGGTGTAGTCCCCGACGCCCGGCAGGGTCAGCAGCTGCTCGACCGTGGTGGGCAGCTCGCCGTCGTACCGCTCGACGCAGGTGACGGCAGCGGCGTGCAGCCGCAGCGCGCGTCGCGGGTAGCCCAGCCGCCCCCACATCCGGACGGCCTCGCCGGGCGGGTCGGCAGCGAGGGCGGCGGGGGTCGGCCACCTCTCGACCCAGGAGAGGTACGCCGGCACGACCCGGCCGACTGGGGTCTGCTGCAGCATCACCTCGCTGACCAGGACCTGGTACGGCGAGACGTGGTCGCCCCGCCACGGCAGTTCGCGGGCCGCGGCGGCGTACCAGGTGGTGAGAGTCGGGACCCAGTCAGGCATGGCGTCCTGATCCTGGCACGGCGACCGCATAGGGTCTTCAGCGATGGCGCTGCACCCGGTCGGACCCCTGCCCGCCGCGACGTACTGGCGGCGCCGGGCCGTGCTGCTCGGGGTCGTCGTCCTCGTGCTGCTGCTCGTGCGCTCGGCGCTGGGCGGGGACGGGCCCGAGCCGGTGGCGGCGCCGGGGAGCCCAACCCCGAGCGTGACCCGCGCCCCGTCGACGACGCGACCCCCCACCCCGACCGCCACCCGCCCCGGCGGCACCGGCACCTGCGCCGACCGGGCGCTGCGGCTGACCACCCGCACCGACGCCCGCAGCTACCCGGCCGGCACGGCGCCGAAGATCACCGTCACGGTCACGAACACCAGCGGTACGACGTGCCGGCGGGACCTCGGCGGGAAGGCTCTCGAGGTGCTCGTCTACAGCGGCCAGGACCGGATCTGGTCCAACGACGACTGCAGCCCCGACACCGCCTCGGCGGTGCAGACCCTGCGGGCCGGGGCGACGCTCGAGACCAGCGTCACCTGGCAGCGCCGCCGGTCGGCTCCGGGCTGCCCCTCCGGCCGGCCGGAGGCGCAGGCCGGCACCTACGTCGTGCGGGCCCGGCTGGGCACGCTGGAGGCCGAGCGGAGGGTCTTCTCGCTGACGTCCTGAGCGGGCTCCCGAGGACGTCGCCCACAGGCAGGGAGCGCAGCGCGGGAGCGCCCCTCCGGGCCTCAAGGAACAGCTGATTCCGGACGAGAGAACCCCATCGGGGCCGTGCGCGTCCCGCAGACAGGGGTGTCGTGGTGTCAGAGCAGGCAGCGCCCGGTGCGCTGCCCGGGCGCGTGCTCTCGGAGGAGGTGCAGCGCGGGTTGAGGGAGGCCTTCGCCCGCGAGGTCGCCGCCCGGCTGCCGCACCTGCGCCGAGCCGACGACTGGGAGCTGGTGCGGCACGACGCGCACAGCCTCGCCAGCAGCGCCTGGGTCGTCGGTGAGCACGCGATCAGCGTCCTCGCCCGCTCGGTCGAGGACCAGCTCGGCGACGGGCGGTCCCCCGAGGGGCTCACCGACCTCGTCGCGGCACTCGAGGCGGTGCCCGCGCCGTGACGGCGCCCGTGCGCACCGACGTCGCCACCGTGGTCGTCGTCGACGACTCGCCCGTGCAGCGCCGCTTCCTCCGGGCCGCGGTCGAGGCGGCGTCCGACCTGACCGTCGTGGGGGAGGCCCGCAACGGCAAGGAGGCGGTCGCGCTCGTTGCCCGGCTTCGCCCCTCCGCAGTGCTGATGGACCTCGACCTGCCCGTCATGAGCGGCATCGAGGCGATCGAGCGGATCATGGCGAGCAGCCCGACACCGATCCTGGTCTACAGCGCGCACGTCGGCGGGCCTGAGAGCGCCAACGCGCTCGAGGCCCTGGCGGCCGGCGCGGTCGACGTCATCGCCAAGCCGGGGCCCGACGACACGACCTCGCTCGACGACTACGCCGACCAGGTCCGCAAGAAGCTGCGGGTCGCGGCCCGCGTGCGCGTCATCACGCACCCGCGCGGCAGGCTGCGTTCGCGCGGGCTGGCTGTCCCCAGCCAGCCCGTGCGCGGCGCCACCCAGGTCGTCGCCACCCCGACCGCTTCCCCTGACGACCTCACGGTGCGACCGGACGTCAAGCTCGTCGTCATCGGCGCCTCGACCGGCGGCCCGCAGGCGCTGCACACGGTGCTCAAGGCGCTGCCCCTTGACCTTCCGCAGGCGGTCCTCGTCGTCCAGCACATGGCCGAGGGGTTCATCCCCGGCCTGGCGTCGTGGCTCGACCAGCTCGTCCCCATGCCGGTCGTCGTGGGCGTCGACGGGGGGCGCCTGGTGCCGGGCACCGTCACCATCGCGCCCAGCGGCTACAACCTCATCGTGCAGGACGAGCGCCTCCGCGTCGCCTGTGTCCTGCCCGAGCCCAACCAGTTCCACGTCCCGGGCATCGACGCGTGCATGCGCAGCGTGGCCGACGTGCTCGGTCCGGACGCGATCGGCGTGCTGCTCACGGGCATGGGCCGGGACGGCGCCGCGGGCCTCAGGTCGATGCGTGACCGAGGCGCCACGACCCTCGGGCAGGACGAGGCGACCAGCACTGTCTACGGCATGCCGCAAGCGGCCTTCGCGCTCGACGCCGTCGACCGGCAGGTCGGGCTGGACGACGTGGCCCCCGTGCTGCTCGCCCTGCTGGGGCGGTCATGAAGGCACCGCTGACCCAGACGCAGTTCGACGCGCTGCGGTCGCTGCTCCAGCGCGAGGCGGGCCTCGTCTTCGACGAGTCGCGCCGGGACTCCATGGCCTACTCCGTCGGTGAGCGGATGCGGGACAGCGGGGCCAAGGACGTCGCGGCGTACCTTGCCTCGCTGCAGTCCGCGCAGGAGCGGCAGCGCCTCGTCGACGAGGTCACGATCCAGGAGACGCACTTCTTCCGGAACCCGCCGCAGACGCGCGCGCTGCGCAAGCACGTGCTGCCCGAGCTGATCCGGCACGCCGAGGCCCACGGCCGGCGGCTGCGCATCTGGAGCGCCGGGTGCTCGACCGGGGAGGAGCCCTACAGCATCGCGATGATGCTGCGCGAGCTGCTTCCTGCCGGCGCCGGCTGGGACGTGAAGGTCCTCGCCACCGACGTCTCTCAGCGGGCCCTGCAGGCGGCGCACAAGGCGCGTTACGGGCCGCGCGCCCTCATGCTGGCCAGCCCCGAGGAGCTGGCGCGCTTCTTCGCGCCGGTCGACGACGGGCTGCACGAGGTCCGGCCCGAGGTGCGTGAGCTGGTGGAGTTCCGGCACCACAACCTGGTGACCGAGCCCGTGCCCTTCCCCTCCAACGAGCGGGTCGACCTGGTCCTCTGCCGCAACGTCACGATCTACTTCGGCCGGGAGACGACCCGCGAGCTCATGGTGCGGCTGCACCAGGCGCTGCGCGACGGCGGCTACCTGTTCCTCGGCCACTCCGAGACCCTGTGGCAGGTCAGCGAGGACTTCCGCCTGGTCGCCCTGGGCACCGGGGAGAGCGCCGCGTTCGTCTACCGCCGTCTCGACGAGCAGGCCGCGGGCAAGGCGGCCGAGCGCAGGGCGGTGCTGCCCGACCGTCGTACCGGCGAGGACCCGAAGCCCGCCGAGCGACGGGTGCGTGCCCGCCGGTCCTCCAGCAAGTCCGAGCGGCCGGCGCGGGACGTCCCGGCGCAGGCACCGCCGCCTCCACCGCCGGGCGCCGACGAGCTCGTCGCCAGTGCCCGGGGGGCGCTCTCCCAGGGGCAGTACGCCCGAGCTGCCGAGCTGGCCCAGGAGGCGGTCACGGTCGAGCCCCTGCGCGCCGAGGCGTTCTACCTGCGCGGCCTCGCCCTGGTCGACCTCGGCGACGACGACGGCGCGCTGGTCGAGCTCCGCAAGGCCGTCTACCTCGACGGCGACATGGGCTTCGCCCACTTCCTGCTCGCCGGCGTGCTCGACCGGCTCGGCGACGCCGCCGCGGCGTGCCGCGAGTACGCGGCCGCGGCGGACACGCTCGGCCTCGCACCGGGGGACGCCACGGCCGAGGAGCTCGGTGGGCGTAGCGTGCGGGAGCTGGCGCAGCTGTGCCGGCAGCTGGAGCGGCGCTACTCGGCGCGCGAGCGGGTGGAGGGTGTCGGGTGAGCTCGGGTCTGATCACGTTCGTGCTGGGGTCGCGGGAGTACGCGACCCCGTTGTCCGCGGTGCGCGAGGTGGTGCGCCTCGAGGGCCTGGCCGACCTGCCCGGTATGCAGCCGCCGCTCGCCGGTGTGCTCGACCTGCGCGGTACGGCGCTGCCGGTGCTCGACCTCCGCCAGAACGGCTCCGGTGAGGGCCGGGGCGACGTGCTCGTCCTCGAGAACGACGACAGCTCCGTCGGCGTGGCCGTCGACAAGGTGCGGGCCGTCGTGGCCGACGACGAGCTTGCGTCCGGGGGTGGCGCCGGGGACGAGCTGCCGTCCTACGTCGTCGAGGTGCGCCGCGGCGCCGAGGGCCCGGTCTTCCTCGTCGACCTCGCCGCCATGGTCGAGGCCGCCCGCGCCGCCGCCCGCTGACCTCGGCCGGGCCGCCGTCCTTCGTGGAAGGAAGCCCCTGCCCTGACGCGGG
>Ga0190269_10001484_pt1 | contig 11231 bp, 6 predicted proteins | sample Popmic249IS_FD_133749 | JGI IMG/M metagenome (GOLD analysis project Ga0190269, IMG submission 133749) | Populus adjacent soil microbial communities from riparian zone of Blue River, Arizona, USA - 249 IS | ecosystem: Environmental > Terrestrial > Soil > Riparian zone | place: USA: Arizona... | reverse complement strand
GGGCTCATGATGTCCATCGCCTTGTGATAGCCACCGGCGCCTGAGCCGTAGCCGCGCGTGATCCAACCCTTGTTCACGGGCCACTTGAGCGAGCCGCCGAAGCGACCCGCCTCCAGTGCGGCCTGCGACCAGCGCTCCTCGACGTGGCCGTGCAGGAGACGACCTGCGGCGGTGACCGTGCCGAGCCCGAGCCGCTTGGCCTTCGCCAGCGCCTGCCGCTCGAGCGGCGTCGGCTTACGCTCGATCTTGCCCTGTTTGTTCTTCGCTACGCCGGGGATGAAGAGCCGCTTGCCGTCGCGCAGCATGCCGGCTTCGTCTTCGCTCAACCGGTTGGCCGTCATGATCTCGCGCACGCTCACGCCGTAGCGCTTCGCGAGGTGCGACAGCGTCTCGCCGGGCGCGAGCTCGTGGCTCACGCCTTTACGAGCTTCGGGCTTCTTGTGCTTGATATCGCTCGCTTTGATGCCGGGCACGAAGATCGGCGTGCCGATGCGCAGGTTCGCGAGCTGCTCGTCGCTCGCGATGCCGTTCTTCTCCATCAGCACGTTGAGCGGCACGCCGTAGATGCGCGCCACCATGAGCAGCGTCTCGCCCTCTTCGATGTGATGCGTGGCGCCGTCCGCGGGTGCGGGGGCAGGGCTCGTGGCCTGTGCCAAGGCCGAGCTCGAGGTCAGGCACGGTCCGCTCGCCACCAACACGAGGAGCAGCAAACAGCTTCGGAGCCCGGCCATCGGCGCCGTATCTACACCAGGAAGGGCAGGGCACAAACCGAGCTTGCTGCCCGGGACGCCGCGTGGTCGAGTCGGGAACATGGCCGAAAAACGTCCCGTCGCGCTCAGCATTGCGGGCTCGGACCCGTCCGGTGGGGCCGGGATTCAGGCTGATTTGAAGACGTTTCACCAGCATGGGGTGTACGGCGGTGCCGTCGTCAGCTTGCTCACGGTGCAGAACACCCAGCGGCTCGCGCGCGTGGAGGTCGTGAGCGCCGACCTCGTGGCGGCGCAGTTGAACGCGGTCATCGCCGACCTCCACGTGGCTGCGATCAAGACCGGAGCCCTCGGCTCGGCGGAGGTCGTGGACGCCGTCGCCGACAGCCTGGCAGGGCGTGCGATCCCGCTCGTGATCGACCCCGTTCGGATCGCGAGCCATGGCGCCGCGCTGCTCGAGGACGGCGCGCGGGCCGCGCTCATCGAGCGGCTCATGCCGCTCGCGCACCTGATTACACCCAACGCTGCCGAGGCCGAGTGGCTCACGGGGCGGGCGGTGCGATCCGTCGCGGACGCGGAGCGCGCTGCCGGCGAGCTGCTGGCGGCAGGCGCTCGCGCGGTGCTGCTGAAAGGCGGCCACTTGGATGCGCAAGATGCGGTCGACGTGTACGCCGTCGGGGCCGAGCGCTTGTTGTTGCGCGCGCCGCGTGCGCCGGACGTCGCGCGGCATGGGCTCGGGTGCTCGCTTTCCGCAGCGATTACCGCGCGCCTTGCCCGTGGTGAGCAGCTGCTCGACGCGTGCCGCGCGGCCAAGGCTTGGCTGCGAGCGGCGATGCAGTCGGCCCCTGCCATAGGCGCAGGCCGGCGTCCCGTCGATCACTTCGCATCGCTCCCGAGCGCCCTCGAGGAAGAGGATCGCGCGCGATAACCCGGGAATTTCCCGGCTCGCAGCGGGATTTTTGCTGGCCAGCGACCTCTCTTGTTAGGCACAACTCCAGCCCGCCCTCTGCACGGGCGGGCAGTGCTTGCCCGAGGTTCGCAGGAAGATGGCCAAGCGTAAGAGTCAAACCGATCTGTTCGATCCCGGCGAGCCGCCGCCGCCGATCATCGATGCGTCGCTCTCCTCCGAGGCGCAACGCCGGTATTTGCACTACGCGCTCAGCGTCATCACAGCGCGCGCGCTGCCCGACGTGCGCGACGGCTTGAAGCCGGTGCAGCGACGCATCCTGTACACGATGCACAACGACCTGCACTTGCGCGCGGACGCCAAGTACAGGAAGTGCGCCGCGATCGTCGGCGACGTGATGGGTAAGTACCACCCGCACGGCGACGGCTCGATCTACGACGCGCTCGCGCGCATGGCGCAGGACTTCACGCTGCGCGCGACGCTAGTCGATGGCCGCGGCAACTTCGGCTCGGCCGACGGCGATGCGCCGGCGGCCATGCGCTACACCGAGGCCAAGCTCACGAAGCTCGCCGGCGAGCTGATCGAGGAGCTTGGCCAGAAGACGGTCGGTTTCCGGCCCAACTACGACGGCACGCGCTTCGAGCCGCTGGTCCTGCCGGCGCGCTTCCCCAACCTGCTCGTCAACGGCGTGCAGGGCATCGCCGTGGGCATGGCGACCTCGATCCCGCCGCACAACCTGGGCGAGGTGATCGACGCGTGCGTCGCCTTGATCGACGACCCTGAGCTGAGCGTGAAGCAGCTGCTCAAGAGCATCAAAGGCCCCGACTTCCCGACCGGTGGTCAGCTGTTGTGCACGAAGGCCGAGCTGAACGAGATCTACGAGAGCGGCAAGGGCTCGCTCAAGCTGCGCGGCGAATGGAAGGTCGAGGAGCCCAAGAAGGGCAACACGCTGATCGTGATCACGTCGATCCCGTTCGCGGTCGAGCGCGCGAAGCTGGTGGAGAAGGTCGCCGAGGTGATCATCTCGAAGAAGCTGCCGACGCTCCTCGACGTGCGCGACGAGAGCACCGCCGAGACCCGCGTGGTCCTCGAGATCAAGAAGGACGCCGAGCCGCAGCTGATCATGGCGTACCTGTACAAGCACACGCCGCTCGCCACGAACATCGGCGTGGACCTCACGTGCCTCGTGCCGACGGAGAACCCCGAGGTGCCGGGGCCGGCGCGGCTCGACCTCAAGTCGATCCTCAAGCACTTCCTGACCTTCCGCATGGAGGTCGTGAAGAAGCGGCTCGAGCACGACCTCGCCGAGCTGAAGCGGCGCATCCATGTGCTCGAGGGCTTCGCGATCGTGTTCGACGCGCTCGACGAGACGATCCGCATCATCCGCCGCTCGGAGGGCAAGCAGGACGCCGCCGACAAGATCATGGCGCGCTTCAAGCTCGACGAGCTCCAGGTCGACGCCATCCTCGAGCTCAAGCTGTACAAGCTCGCCAAGCTCGAGATCCTGGTGATCCAGCAAGAGCTCGAGCAGAAGCGCAAGGAGGCGAGCCGCCTCGAGGGCTTGCTCAAGAGCGAGGCGGCCCGCTGGAAGCTGATCCGCGCCGAGCTGTCGGAGCTCAAGGACACCTACCGCGACATGCGCCGCACGCAGATCGTGGCGTCGGTCGAGGAGCCCGAGTACAGCGAGGAGTCGTTCATCGTCGACGAGGACGGCGTGGTGCTGCTCAGCGCGCAGGGCTGGGTGAAGCGCCAGCGTGAGATCAAGGATGCGGGCGCGACGCGGCTCCGAGAGGGCGACTACGCGCTCAGCGTGGCGGCCGGCTCGACCAAGTCGGTGGTCGCGTTCTTCTCGAACCGCGGCGCTTGCTACGTGTGCCGTATGGTCGACGTGCCGCAGAGCACCGGCCACGGCTCGCCAGTGCAGAAGCTGTTCAACTTGGACGACGGCGAGCGCATCGTGTGCATGACCGGCTTCGATCCGCGCGTGCTCGACGTGCCTCCGCCGAGCGAAGGCTCCGAGGAGCCCGAGCCGCCGTACTACGTCGCGGTGACGCGCTCCGGCATGTGCATGCGCGGCTCTCTGCGCGCGCACCGCGAGCCGAGCACGCGCTCGGGCCGTAAGTTCATGCGCGTCGACCAGGACGACGAGGTGATCTACGTCGGCGTGCCCGACCCCAAGGCCAACCTCGCCTGCGCGAGCCGCGACGGCCGCGCGTTGATCTGCTCCGTCAGTGAGGTCGCGCTGCTCGCCGGCCCCGGCAAGGGCGTGATGCTGATCAAGCTCGACGACAAGGACGAGCTCGTGGCGGCGCGCCTGTTACGCAGCGGCAACGATGCGCTGGTGGTCGAGAAGGAGTCCGGCACCGAGCTTTCGATCAGCACGCGCAAGTACCAGCCGGTGTCGCGCGGCGGAAAGGGCCACGCGATGTTCCAGCGCGGCTCGGTGGCGAAGGTCGTACCGGAAGTACCCGCCGTGCCTTCGCTCGAAGAGGAGGCTGAGTCGTGAGTGCCTACACCGCGAAGAGCATCGAGGTCTTGGAGGGCCTCGAGCCGGTCCGAAAGCGCCCGGCGATGTACATCGGCGGCGTCGATCGCGCCGGCTTCCACCACCTGCTGTGGGAGATCGTCGACAACTGCGTCGACGAGGCGATCAACGGTCACGCCAAGCGCATCGACGTCACTTTGGACAAAGACCTCCAGGGCGCGACGGTTACGGACGATGGCCGTGGCATCCCGGTGGACATCCACCCCAAGCACAAGCGCTCGGCGCTCGAGCTGATCCTGTGCACGCTGCACGCCGGCGGCAAGTTCGATGGTGACAGCTACAAGGTCTCGGGCGGCTTGCACGGCGTCGGCTCGTCGGTCGTGAACGCGCTGTCGAGCGAGCTCAACGTCACCGTGAAGCGCGACGGCTTCGAGCACACGCAGTCGTACGCCCGCGGCACGCCGACCAGCAAGCTGAAGAAGGGCGGCGCCACGCGCGCGCACGGCACGACCATCCACTTCCGGCCGGACCCGCAGATCTTCGGCGACAAGCAGAAGTTCGACGTCGAGACCGTGCGCGAGCGGCTCGAGGCCAAGAGCTACCTGCACAAGGGCCTCAAGCTCACGTTCGGCGTCGAGGGCAGCGCCGAGCGCGTCGAGTTTCACCACCCAGGCGGCATCGCCGAGTACATCGTCAAGGTCGTCGATGGCCGCGGCAAACGCGCCACCCACCCGCAGCCGTTCAACGTCGAGCGCGACGCCGACGACGGCCGCGTGGAGGTCTCGCTGCAGTGGACCGAGGCGACCGAGGAGCTCGTCAAGAGCTACGCCAACGGCATCCCGACCGGCTCCGGCGGCACGCACGAAAACGGCCTCAAGAACGCGCTCGGCAAGGCGATCCGCGGCTACATGACCGCGAAGCAGATCAACCCGAAGGGCGTGCAGATCACGGCCGAGGACATCCGCGAGGGCCTCGTCGCGCTGTGCAGCGTGTACGTGCGCGAGCCGCAGTTCCAGGGCCAGACCAAGGACCGGTTGAACAACCCCGAGGTCGCGGGCGTGGTCGAGTCGGTCGTGCGGGTCGAGCTCGAGCAGTGGCTGCTCAACAACGCGAGCACCGCCGACGCGATCATCGCGCGCATCATCACGTCAGCGCGCGTGCGCGCCGCGAGCCGCGCCGCCGGTCAGGTCGCGCGCAAGACGCCGATCAGCCACCGCCTGAACCTGCCGGGCAAGCTCTCGGACTGCGCGAGCACCGAGCCCGACGAGTGCGAGCTGTTCTTGGTCGAGGGCGACAGCGCGGGCGGTAACGCCAAGCAAGGTCGCGACCGCCGCACGCAGGCGATCCTGCCGCTGCGCGGCAAGGTGTTGAACGCCGAGCGGGCCACCGCGAGCGCGGTGCTCCAGAACAAAGAGCTGCAGAGCATCGTGTCGTGCCTGGGCTGCGGCCTCGGCAAGGACTTCGATGCGGGCAAGCTCCGCTACGACAAGATCTTCCTGCTGATGGACGCCGACACCGACGGCCACCACATCACGACGCTGCTGCTCACGTTCTTCTACCGGCACATGCCCGAGCTGATTAAGACCGGGCACGTCTACGTGTGCATGCCGCCGCTCTACCGCATCGACGCGGGCAAGCAGACGCTCTGGGCGCTCGACGACGCCGAGAAGGAGCGGATGCTGGCCGCGCTGCCCAAGAACGTGAAGCCCGATATCAGCCGCTTCAAGGGCCTCGGCGAGATGTCCGCCGAAGAGCTCAAGATGACGACGCTCGATCCGCGCCGGCGCCGCGCGATGCGCGTGAACATCGAGAGCGAGGTCGAGGCCGACCGGATCATGAATGACCTGATGGGCAAGGACCCGCAGGCCCGCTACCAGTTCATCATGGAGTCCGCGGCACAGGCCGAAGCCGAGGACCTCGACGTGTGAGAGCGGGGCGCTTCTGAGCAAGCGTGAGGACGTGCCCTACACAAGGCTCCCTGATTATCGTGAAACTCCAAGCTTTGCTTGCTGGCCGTAGCGCGTGAGTGAAACAATACAGTCACTCGCCCGCTCGGAATGGCTTCGTTCCCCCGCCAACTCGCGCTCGCTACGTGTCTGCTCGCGGTTTGTTTTAAGCAAGCAGCACGCGCGGATGCGCCGCTCGTCACGCTCGAAGCATCGGGTGCCGTGGCGCTCACCGCGCCGCAGTCCGATCGCTTCGGGCTCGGCGGCGCGGCGGCCATCTCCGGCTACTACGCGCTCGCGCCGTTCGCGCTCATCGGCGCCAAGCTGCGCGCCGGCTTCTTGACGGACGGTCCGGCGCCCGACGAGGCCGCCCTCAAGGACCCGGGCGTCGGCACGCTCGAGACCGCGACCGCCCTCCTGCGCTTGCGGCCGTTCGGCAGCGGGGAAGCCCATCGCGCCCACGGCCTGTTCATCGAGGGCGGGCCTTCAGGAGCCCTGACCGGCACGCTGGTGCGCCCCGCGTTCGAGGCGGCGATCGGCTACGGCATCCCGGTGTCCTCACTGACGCTCGCGCCGACCATCCGCTACGTGCAGGTCGTGCAGCCGACCGACACGCTGTCGAGCGAGGACGCGCGCGTGTTGATGTTCGGCCTCGAGCTCGCGGTCGTCGACGCGCAGCCCGCGCCACGCGCTAGCGATGTCGCGCAGCCGGAGCCCGAGACAGCGCGCGACGGCGACCAGGACGGCGTCGCCGACGCCGACGATGCGTGCAACGCCGAGCAAGAAGACCGGGACGGCTACCAGGACGACGATGGCTGCCCCGAGGTCGACAACGACAGGGATGGGATCCTCGACGCGAGCGACAAGTGCCCGAACGACCCCGAGGACGTCGACGGCTTCGAGGACGACGATGGTTGCCCCGAGCCCGACAACGACAACGACACGTTCCTCGACCCTGACGACCAATGCCCTACGGACGCCGAGATCATCAACGGCAACCTGGACTACGACGGCTGCCCTGACGAGGGCCTGATCGAAATGGTCAACGATCGCATCGTGCTCGAAGAGCGCGTGCTGTTCGACTTCGAGCGCGCGCGCGTGAAGACGGCCGCGAAGCCGATCCTCGACGCGATCGTGAAGCTGTTCGGGCAACACCCGGAGTGGGAGAAGATCCGCATCGAGGGCCACGCGGACTCGCGAGGTGACGCTCAGTACAACCTGGAGCTCAGCCAGCGTCGCGCGGAGAACGTGCGCAAGGAGATGATCTCGCTCGGCATCCCAGAAGGGATCATCGACGCGGCCGGCTTCGGTGCCGAGAAGCCGCGCGACCTGCGCGAGGATGAAGACGGCTTCCACCGCAACCGGCGCGTCGAGTTCGTGGTGGTCGCGCGCGGCAAGCGTGAGGTCACCGCGCCGGCACCGGCGACGGCACCCGCAGCAGCCACCCCCGGCCTGCCAGCGGCTGCGCCCGCTGCGCCCGCTGCGCCGGCCGCGCCGGCAACCGAGGAGAAGAAGCCATGAGGCTCGCTGGCCTACCGTGGCTCGCCGTTGCGTCGGTCGCCCTATGCGCTGCGGCGCTTCCCGCGTGCGGTAGCCCTATCGTCGGCGCCGAGTGCCGCGACGGCTTCGTGAGCTGCGACGGCATCTGCGTGGACCTCGCGAACGATCCCGACCACTGCGGTGCATGCGAGGACAGCTGCGGCGCGTTCACGTGCGAGGACAGCGAGTGCACGAGCCGGCCGCGCCCCGATGGCGGTGGCGACGGCGATGGCGACGGCGATGGTGACGGCGACGCCGGCGGCTCCGGCGGGCGTGACGCCGGCGAGTCGCCGATCGGCACCGGCAACCCATTCGAGCCGGACGCGAGCTTCAACTTCCCGGACCCGGACGCGGGTGGCTGCCCGATCGGCACCATCCCGTGCGGTCGCCGCTGCATCGACCCCAACCGCGACTCACGCCACTGCGGCGGCTGCTTCATGCGGTGCGAGGACGATCAGTTCTGTGTCCTCGGCATGTGCGAGGACGCTTGCGAGGCGCCGCTCGACCTGTGCCGCGGCGCCTGCGTCGACTTCGACACCGACCCGTTCAACTGCGGGCAGTGCGGCCGCGTGTGCCGCAGCGGCATCTGCGAGGACGGCCGGTGTGCCGACGCCGTCGCCGGCAACATCGTCGTGATGGGTCACGACTTCGCGATGGCGGGCGCGCCCGCCTCGCGGATCATGGCGTACAACGCGCTCAGTCGCGCGAAGAGCACCCCGATCCGCACGCTGCTGTTCAGCGAATACGCGAGCGCGGCGTCGATCAGCAGGGTCCGCGATGCCATCGACGCTGCAGCGCCCGCTTGGCGGCCCTGGCAGACCATACCGGCCAACGCCAGCGAGCTGACGTACGTCTTGTTTACGGTCGACGCCTTGATCATCCCCCCGCTCGATGACGCCGCGGACTCGCGCCTGCTCCAGCTCGGCCAGATGTGGAGCGTCGCGTTCGCCCAGTTCGTCGCGCGCGGCGGCGTGATCATCGTGTTCGACAGCCCGACCACGCGGAACTCGGGCACCTACCAGATCTTGTCCCCGAGCGGCTTGTTCGTCGCGTCGGAGCGCGAGCCGGTGGCGAACGGCACCCGCTTGGCCGTCGACGTGCTGCGCAGCGGCATCACGAGCCAAGTCCCCCCGACGTACACCGCCAGCTCGAATACCGTCTCGTTCGCGGATGTTTCGACCCCGGGCGACGTCGTCGTTCGAACCCCGGACGATCGGCCAGTGGTCGTCCATCGGGTGATCGCGCCCTAAAACCGCCCCCATCGTCGGCCTTTGAGTTCTGGGGTTCGGCGCTATACTGCGCGGCTTCCAAGCCCAGGAGGCTAGCCGTGCAGCTCGATCGGTTACCGGAGGCACTGACGTTCGATGACGTCTTGCTCTTGCCCGCATACTCGGACTTCGTACCGGGGCAGGCCGACACGAGCACGCGCCTGACGCGCGAGCTCAGGGTCGCCGTGCCGATCGTCTCGAGCGCCATGGACACGGTGACCGAGTGGCGGATGGCGGTGACGCTGGCCCGCCTCGGGGGTCTGGGCATCCTGCACAAGAACATGGGCCCGGAGGAGCAGGCCCGCGAAGTGCAGAAGGTCAAGCGGGCCGAGTCGGGCATGGTCTCGGACCCGGTCACGATCGGGCCGAACGACACGCTCGAGGCCGCCATGGAGCTCATGCGCCGGCACGACGTCTCCGGTCTGCCCGTGGTCGTGAAGAACAAGCCGGTCGGCATCCTGACCAGCCGCGACGTGCGCTTCGAGACCAACCTCGCGCTGCCCGTCGAGCGCTTGATGACACGCGAGCTGGTCACCGTCCGCGCCAACGTCACGCAGGCCGAGGCCCGCGCTCGGCTGCACGAGCGGCGCATCGAGAAGCTGCTCGTGGTCGAGGACGACGGCTCGCTCATCGGTCTTATCACCTTCAAGGACCTGACCCAGGCCGAGCGCCATCCCGGCGCGGTGAAGGACGCCCGCGGCCGCTTGCGCGTCGGCGCCGCCATCGGCGTGGGCGCCGACTGGCAGCAGCGCACCGCGCTCCTGGTGGAGGCCGGCGTCGACCTGATCGTCGTCGACACAGCTCATGGCCACAGCAAGAACGTCTGCGACGTGGCGCGCGCCATCAAGAAGAAGTTCCCGGACGTCCAACTGGTCGCCGGCAACGTCGCTACGGCGGACGCGACCAAGATGCTGATCGAGGCGGGCGTCGATGCGGTGAAGGTCGGTATCGGTCCCGGATCGATCTGCACCACGCGCGTGGTCGCGGGCGTCGGCGTGCCGCAGGTGACGGCCATCTCCGAGTGCGCGGCGGCGGCCAAGCCGTTCGACGTGCCGGTCATCGCGGACGGCGGCATCAAGTACTCCGGCGATCTGGTGAAGGCGCTCGCGGCGGGTGCGCACTGCGTGATGATCGGCTCGCTGCTCGCGGGCACCGACGAAGCGCCGGGCGAGACCGTCCTGTACCAAGGCCGCACGTACAAGAGCTACCGCGGCATGGGCTCGCTCGGTGCCATGCGCCGGGGATCCAAGGATCGCTACGGTCAGGCGGACATCGAGGACCTCGAGAAGCTCGTGCCCGAGGGCATCGAGGGCCGCGTCCCGCACCGCGGCGCCGCCGCGTCCGTGATCTATCAGCTCGTCGGAGGCTTGCGGGCCGGCATGGGCTACACCGGCTGCCGCACGATCGACGAGCTTCGGACGAACGCGCGCTTCATCCGCCAGACCTCGCAAGGCCTGCGCGAGAGCCACGTGCACGACGTGGTCGTAACTCAGGAGGCCCCGAATTACGGGACCAACCGCTAGATAGGACTTCCGCCTTCATGCAACGCAGCACGGTTTTGATCCTCGACTTCGGCGCACAGTACGCCCAGCTCATCGCTCGCCGGGTGCGCGAGCAGCACGTCTACTGCGAGATCCACCCCTGCACGATGCCGCTCGCGAAGATCCGAGCGCTCAAGCCGGACGCGATCATCTTGTCGGGTGGCCCCGCGAGCACCCTCGGCCCGGATTCGCCGACGACCGATCCCGAGGTGTTCGCGCTCGGCGTGCCCGTGCTGGGCATTTGCTATGGCATGCAGCTGATGTCTCGCTTGCTCGGCGGCAAGGTCGAGAAGGCCGAGCACCGCGAGTACGGGCACGCCACCATCACCGTCGATCAGCCGCAAGGCATCCTCGGCATGGTCGAGATGGGCGGCCAGACGAACGTGTGGATGAGCCACGGCGATCGCGTGGCGGCGCTGCCGCAGGGGTTTCGGACGCTCGCGCACAGCGACGGCTCGCCGTATGCGGCGGTGGGTGACCCTTCGCGCAAGCTGTACGGCGTGCAGTTTCACCCCGAGGTCGCGCACACCGAGCGCGGCGACGAGATGTTGTCCGCGTTCTTGTTCGAGGTCGCGGGCCTGTCGCCCAACTGGACGCCGAGCTCGTTCATCGACGGCACGGTCGCGCGCGTGCGCGATCAAGTCGGCAGCGGGCGAGCGATCTGCGGCCTGTCCGGGGGCGTGGACTCGTCCGTGGCCGCGGTGCTGGTGGCCAAGGCGATCGGCGATCAGCTGACGTGCATCTTCGTCGACAACGGCCTGCTCCGAAAAGACGAGGCCGCCCAGGTCGTGCGCATGGTGCGCGATCACTTGCAGCTCAAGCTGGTGCACGTCGACGC
>Ga0190269_10001483_pt1 | contig 11236 bp, 8 predicted proteins | sample Popmic249IS_FD_133749 | JGI IMG/M metagenome (GOLD analysis project Ga0190269, IMG submission 133749) | Populus adjacent soil microbial communities from riparian zone of Blue River, Arizona, USA - 249 IS | ecosystem: Environmental > Terrestrial > Soil > Riparian zone | place: USA: Arizona... | reverse complement strand
CTCGGCGAGCGGAACGACGTCGAAGGGGCACTCGACGACGCGCACGCCGGTGGCCGCGGCCATCCGGCGCGCCAGGTGCTCCTGCAGCAGGGCGACCCGGTCGGTGCCCGCCACCAGGAACGGCATCTGCAGGAAGCCGTCGACGACGACCTCGATCCGGGGCTCCACGCCGATCATCCGCAGCTGCTGGGTGGCCGGCGCGAACGCCGTGGGCCGGTTGAACAGCACGACCCAGGGGGCCTGCGCCAGCTGTTCGAGCGTCACCGTGGCCCCGATCGCCGCGTTGTCGCGGTCCACGATGCACACCCAGCGGTCCTCGTACAGGTCGGTGTAGGGCGTCTCGGCGAGGAAGCCGTGCGGCAGCAGGAACCCGTCGACGCTGCGCAGCGTGTCGCGGGCGTTGTCGACGATCTCCGGCGTCGTCTGCTGGAGGCGCAGCCGGATGCCCGGTGCCCGCTCCGCGGCCACCCTGGTGACGATCGGGCCGAGGACGGCCGCCGCGTAGTCCGACGTCACGATCGTGAACTCGCGCTCGATGGTGGCCGGGTCGAACTCCGTCCGGACGTCGAACACCCGGCGCACGCCCTCGATCGCGGGCGGCGTACGGACCGCGAGCTTGACCGCGAGCGGCGTCAGCTCGTACCGGTTGCCGACCCGGTGGAGCAGCTCGTCGTCGAAGTACCGGCGCAGCCGGCCGAGGCCGGTGCTCACCGTGGGCTGGCTGCACCCGAGCAGCTCGGCGGCGCGGGTGACGTTCCGCTCCCGCAGCAGCGCGTCGAGCGTGACCAGCAGGTTCAGGTCGAGGTTGACGAGCAGACGGTCGAGCGCCATCCACCAACCATAGGCAGCGCAAATAGGTGGCATCAAGAGATTGGGCTTCCCGATAGCCGCGCCGTCCCTGACAGTGGTCCCCATCACCCCGTAATGCCAGCGAAATCTGGCGCACCAACTGCGGTAACGACGCGAGGGAGCGATCGGATGACCGAGCGAGTCGCGGGCCCGGACCGGACGGATCCGGAGGGCGCGATCGCCGCCGCTGCCAAGCGCAACTCCAACTGGGGCCGCTGGGGCGCCGACGACGTGCTCGGGACGCTGAACTTTCTCGGCGAGGCGCAGCGGCGCCGGGCCGCGGCCTGCGTCCGGCGCGGCGCCAGCTTCTCGCTGGCGCAGTCGTTCGACATGAACGGCCCGCAGCGGGGCTGGCGGCGGCGCACGAACCCGGTGCACACGATGCTCGACACCGGCACCGACGCCGAGCGCGGCACCCAGGGCTTCCCGCACGGCCTCGGCGGCGCGGACGACGTCGTGTTCATGCCGCTGCAGGCCTCGACGCAGTGGGACGGCCTCGGCCACATCTTCGATCACGGCAACGCCTGGAACGGACGCCGCGCGGGCGACGTCGTCACCAGCGACGGCGACCGGGTCACCGGCATCGAGACCGCCGCGGGGCAGATCGCCGGCCGCGGCGTGCTCCTCGACGTGGGGCGCGCGCTCAACGCCGACGGGGCGCTCGGCCCGGTCGGCGAGCTGCCCGACGGCTTCGCGATCACCACCGAGCACCTCGAGGCCACGATCGCCGCGCAGGGCGAGACGTCCCGGGTGGGGCGCGGGGACCTGCTCTGCGTCCGCACCGGGCGGCTGGCCAGGGCGCGCCGGGACGGCTGGGGCGAGTACGCCGGTGGCGCCTCACCCGGCCTCTCGTTCACCACCGCCGACTGGCTGCACGACACCGAGATCGCCGGCATCGCGACCGACACGTGGGGCTTCGAGGTCCGCCCGAACGAGTTCGACGTCGCGTTCCAGCCGCTGCACCAGGTCTGCATCCCGAACATGGGCCTGTTCCTCGGCGAGATGTGGGACTTCGACGCGCTGGCCGCCGACTGCGCCGCCGACGGCGTCTACGAGTTCTTCCTCACCGCCGCTCCCCTGCCGGTGACCGGTGCCGTCGGCGCCCCGGTCAACCCGCTGGCCGTCAAGTAGATCCCGGACGAAGGAGTCCTCATGCCTGCTGTGAGCAGCGTTCTGGTCGTGGGCAGCGGCCTGGCCGGAACCGCCGCGGCCATCCACCTGGCCGCAGCCGGCGTCGGCGTCGACCTGATCGAGATCCGGCCGCAGGCCGCCGCGCTCGGATCCGGGATCACCCTGCAGGGCAACGCTCTGCGGGAGCTGCGCTCCCTCGGCGTCTGGGACGCCGTGCGCGCGCACGGTTACGCGTTCGACGTCACCGGCATCCGCGCCCCCGACCCGGCCGGCTCGGTCGTGGCCGAGATCCCCGACGCCCGCACCGGCGGCCCCGACCTGCCCGCCGTGCTCGGCATGCCCCGCCCGGAGCTCGCGCGGATCCTGCTCGACCGCGCGACCGATGCGGGCGTCAAGGTCCGCTTCGGACTGACCCACACCGAGCTGCGCGGCGACGAGGACGGCGTCGACGTCACGTTCTCCGACGGCTCGACCGGCCGCTACGACCTGGTCATCGGCGCGGACGGCATCCGCTCCTGGACGCGCCGGGCCCTCGGTATCGAGCTGGAGACCCACTCGGTGGGCATGGGCATCTGGCGGGCGTTCGGGCCGCGCCCGGCCTCGGTGACGCGCACCGACCTGTACTACGGCGGCCCGTCGTTCATCGCCGGGTACTGCCCCACCGGCGAGGACTCCCTCTACGCCTACATCGTCGAGGCCGCCCAGGACCGCTCCACGCTCACCCCCGACGAGCAGCTCGCGACGATGAAGGAACTCTCCGCGGCCTACCACGGCCCGTGGGACGAGATCCGCGCGACACTCACCGACCCGACCCGGGTCAACTACACGTGGTTCGAGACGCACGTACTCGACGAGCCGTGGAACCGCGGCCGCACCGTCCTGATCGGGGACGCCGCCCACACCTGCCCGCCCACCCTCGCCCAGGGCGGGGCCCAGGCACTCGAAGACGCCGCCGTGCTCGCCGAGCTGCTCACCAGCCGCAGCACGGTCGATCAGGCGCTGTGGGACGAGTTCCACTCCCGGCGCCTGCCCCGTGCCAAGGCCGTCGTCGACGCGTCCAACCAGCTGGCCAAGTGGCAGCTCGAACACGTCCGGGGCGACGTCCCCGCCCTGATGCACCGCATCGCCGAGCTCGTCAGCCGGCCCGCCTGATTCTGGAGTACGCGATGACCCAGCGACTGATCACCCATCTGCGCCACGTCGACCTGGCCGTGCCGGACCACCGCGCGCAGCTGGAGTTCTACACCGGCACCTGGGGCCTCAAGGCCGAGCACAGCGACAGCGGCCTGACGTTCCTGGCCGCCGAAGGCAGCCCCGAGCAGTACGTCGTCCGGCTCCGCGAGTCCGACGACAAGCGCATCGACCTGATCGCGTTCGGCGCCGCCACCCCGGCCGACGTCGACACGCTCGCCGCCGCACTCGCCGCCGACGGGGTGCGGCTGGTGAGCGAGCCCGGCACCCTGCAGACCCCCGGCGGCGGCTACGGTTTCCGGTTCTTCGACAACGAAGGCCGCACCGTGGAGATCTCCGCCGACGTCGCCGTCCGCAGGCATCGTGCGATCGAGGCGGGCGAGTCGATCCCGGTGCGCCTCTCCCACGTCGTGATCAACTCCGCGGACCCCGAAGGCACCCGCGCGTTCTACTCCAAGCACCTGTCGTTCGCGCTCTCGGACACGCTCATGCACCCGCGGATGGGCGAAATGATGTACTTCATGCGGATCAACAGCTGGCACCACAGCCTCGCGATCGCCCGCGGCCCCCACCCGTCCCTGCACCACGCCAGCTTCGAGCTGCGCGGGCTGGACGAGTACATGCGCGGCACCGGGCGGGTCCTGCGGGCGGGCGTCGAGAAGATCTGGGGGCCGGGCCGTCACCTGGCCGGTAACAACACGTTCAGCTACTTCCTCGACCCGTCGGGCAACACGATGGAGTACACCACCGAGCTCGAGACGATCGACGAGGACACCTGGCACCCGCACCTCTACGACTTCAGCAACCCCGAAGTCTCCGATCAGTGGGGCACGGCGAACGCGATGAACGAGTTCGTGGCGCAGCGGTCGTTCAACGACCCCGACAAGGGCCTGTTCGTGGCCCCGCCCGTCTGATGCGGTTCGCTACCTGGGAGGCCGAGGGCCGCGTGCGGTCCGGCGTGGTGTCCGACGCCGGGCTGCACGCCCTCCCGGACGGAACCACCGTGCTCGACCTGGTGCGCGCGGGGCTGCCGGCGGCGGTGGCTCTCGGCACGGCCGCGCTCGCGGAGGCCGCCGTGCCGGTCGACGCGGTGCGGCTGCTGCCGCCGCTGTCGCCGCCGACCGTGCGGGACTACGTCGCGTTCGAGGAGCACGTCGAGGGCGTGCGGAAGGCGATCGACGGCGTCGCGGGCGTGGTCGCCGAGTGGTACGAGGCGCCGACGTTCTACTTCACCAACCCCTACGCGGTGGTCGGCCCGTTCGACGATGTGCCGGTGCCGCCCGGATCGCAGCGGTTCGACTTCGAGCTCGAGGTCGCGGCGGTGATCGGCCGCGACGGCGCGTCGCTCACGCCCGAGCAGGCCCGCGACCACATCTTCGGGTACACGGTGCTCAACGACTGGTCGGCCAGGGACCTGCAGGCGCGGGAGATGAAGGTCAACCTCGGGCCGGCCAAGGGCAAGGACTCCGCGACGACGCTCGGCCCGTACCTCGTCACCGCCGACGAGCTCGAGCCCTACCGGGACGCCGACGGGTTCCTCGCGCTGGACCTGCGGGTGAGCGTCAACGGTGTCGAGGTCGGCCAGGACCTGCTGTCCAACATGGGCTGGCCGTTCGAGGAGCTGGTCGCGTACGCCTCGCGCGGCACCTGGGTGCGCGCCGGTGACGTGCTCGGCTCCGGTACCTGCGGCAACGGGGGCTGCCTCGCCGAGCTGTGGGGCCGGCGGGGCGCGCTCGACCCGCCGCCGCTGCGCCCCGGCGACGTCGTCGAGATGACCGTCGAGGGCATCGGCACGATCCGCAACCGGGTCGTGGCGGGTGTCGAGCTGCCGCCGGTCCGCCCGGCGCGGCCCCGGCCGCGCGCGCGGAGGCGCTCGTCGTGACCGGCGCGCGCGGGCGCGTGCGGGGCAAGGTCGTCGTCGTCACCGGGGCCGGGCAGGGGCAGGGCGCCGCGGAGGCGCGCCTGCTCGCCGCCGAGGGCGCCACCGTCATCGGGTGCGACCGGACGCCCGAGCCGGCCGAGGAGCTGCCGGGCGTGGAGTACCGGCAGCTCGACGTCGTCGACGCCGCCGGGTGGGCAGCGCTCGGCGCCGAGCTGGGTGCCCGGCACGGGTCGGTCGACGGCCTGGTCGCCAACGCCGGGATCACCTGGCGGGCCCGCCTCACCGAGCTCGACCCGGCCGACCTGGCCCGCGTGTCCGAGGTCAACGTGACCGGCACCCTGCTGGGCATCCAGGCACTCGTCCCGCTGATGCCCACCGGCGGCTCGATCGTCGTCGTCGGCTCGGTGGCAGCGCTGACCGGGCACTATCCGGTGGCCTACACCGCGTCGAAGTGGGCGTTGCGCGGCCTGGCGAGGGCGGCGTGCCTGGAGCTGGGCCCGCGCGGCGTCCGGGTCAACACGATCCACCCCGGCTACATCGAGACGCCGATGACCGCCTCGGCCGCGCCCGCGTTCCGCGACGCCAACATCGCCGAGACGCCGCTGGGCCGGACCGGAACGGTCGACGAGGTCGCCCCGCTGGTGCTGTTCCTGATCAGCGACGAGGCCTCGTTCGTCACCGGTGCCGAGATCCCGGTGGACGGCGGCCTGACCGCGCACGGCGGAGTGAAGTCGATCAGCGACGCCGTCCTCCTCTCCTCCGGCGAGGCCTCCCCCGTCACCGGCGCCGACCGCGCCGTCGACGGCGGCCGGTCCGCCGTCCTCCCCGGCATTTCCTGAAGGGATCCACCGTGTTCGAGTATTTTCCGGGCAACTACGTCTGGAACCTCGGTGTCGTCGCGACGCTCAACTCCGGCGGTCTGATCGACGAGGTCGACCGGGCCTGCCGCCCGATCAAGGACGCCGCGGCCCAGGGCGAGGACGCCGGCACCCCGGACTTCCTGCGGGCCTGGACCGCGCTCACCGACCAGCTCGTCGGCCAGGCCGAGGCCGCGGAGAAGGCCGGCCACACCCGCACCGCACGCCAGCTCTACACCCGCGCGACGAACTACCTCTGCCAGGCCGAGCGCATGCTCGCCAACTCCGACCCCAACCGGATCCCCACCTACCGGCGGGTGCTGGAACTCCAGGAGAAGGCGTTCGGCGAGGGTGTCACCCGGGTGGCGATCCCCTACCAGGGCACCACGCTGCCCGCGTACTTCAGCGCCGCGCCCGGCGACGGACGCAAACCGGTCGTCGTCCTGGTCAACGGCCTGGACTCCACGAAGGAGCACCAGTACTCCTCCGGGCACTGGGAAGAGCTGGCCGCCCGCGGCATCTCCTGCCTCATGCTCGACCAGCCCGGCAGCGGCGAGGCCCTGCGCCTGCAGGGACTGACCTCCCGCATCGACGCCGAGGCCTGGGGTGCCGCCGCCGTGGACTACCTGCTGACCCGCGACGACGTCGACGCCGCCCGCCTGGGCATCGTCGGCTGGTCGCTCGGTGGCTACTACGCCCCCCGCGTCGCCGCGTTCGAGAAGCGGTTCGCGCTCTGCGTCGCCTGGGGAGCCAACCACAACTGGGGCGCGGTCCAGCGTCGCCGGCTCGAACGCGAGGGCGAGCGACCGGTACCGCACTACTGGGAGCACGTGCTCTGGGTCTGGGGCCACACCGACCTCGACGAGTTCATCACCTTCGCCGACGACGTCCACCTCGACGGCGTCGTCGAGAACATCACCGTGCCGTTCCTCATCGCTCACGGCGCCAACGACCGGCAGATCCCGCTGGAGTACGCCCACCGCTCCTACGACCAGGCCGTGCACTCCCCGAAGCGGGAGCTGCGGATCTTCACCCCCGAAGAAGGCGCCACCGAGCACATCGGCCTCGACCACCTGCCCTACGTCAGCAGCTTCATCGCCGACTGGGTCGCCGACACGTTCACCGAGCTCGCGCGTTAGCTGCACCACCTTCTCCTTGAAATATATGCTGGCATATATAAACTCGTTGACGTGAGCAACGAGGGGTTCGACGACACCGCGATCGCTGCCGAGGTCGTGACCGTCGCGCCCCAGCTGCACCGCGCGATCGAGCGCCGGGCAGCGGCCGACTTCGCCGCGCCCAAGCCGCCGGAGGTGCAGCTCGGAGTCTTGCGGCTCGTCCGCGAGCAGCCGGGCATCACGATCCGGGAGCTCGCCGCCGCCCTGCAGCTGAAGCCGGGCAACGCGAGCGCGCTGGTGACCACGATGGCGACGGCGGGAATGCTGCGCAAAGAGCAGCACCCCGCCGATCGTCGCGTGGTGCGGGTCCACCTCACCGAGGCCGAGCTCGGCCGCATCGAGCAGGTGGACGCGCTGTTCACCGGCTACGTCGAGGCCGCGCTGACCGAGCTGACCACGGCCCAGCGGGCCGCGATCCGGGACGCCCTGCCCGCCCTGGCCGAGCTGGCCCGCCGCGTGCGCGACGCCTGACCCGCTCCCGACCAGGGGCTCCGCTCGCCGGAGCCCCTCGTTGCTCTGCGCCGAAACCAGTCCAGCACAGCAAGGAGTACCCGTATGACCACCGATCTGCGTGCGCAGTCGGCGCCGACCGACGCTCCGCCCGGCGGAGTCCGCGCCAACCCGTGGTGGTCGCTGATCGCCGTCGCGTTCGGCCTGTTCATGGTCGGTCTCGACGGCAGCGTCGTCGCGATCGCCAACCCGGAGATCGGCCGCGACCTCGGGGCGAGCACCGCCGACCTGCAGTGGGTCACGAACGCGTACCTGCTCGCGCTGGCCGCCGCACTGATCCTCGGCGGGAAGCTCGGCGACCGGTTCGGGCGGCGCACCTACTACCTGGTCGGTGTCGTCGGCTTCACCGTCGCCTCGGTCGCGATCGGCCTGTCCGGCTCGATCGGTGGCGTCATCGCGTTCCGCGCGCTCCAGGGCTTCTTCGGCGCGCTGCTGATGCCGAACACGCTCGGCATCCTGCGGGCCGTGTTCCCGCCGAAGAAGTTCGGCATGGCCGTCGGCATCTGGGCGATGGTCTCGTCGGTCTCGACCGCCCTCGGCCCGATCGTCGGCGGCCTGCTCGTCGAGCACGTCGGGTGGGAGTACGTCTTCTTCATCAACGCGCCGATCGGCGTGCTCGCGCTCGTCGTCAGCGCGCTGGTGCTCCCGGAGAGCCGCAACTCCACCGGCCACCACCGGTTCGACCTGACCGGCGTCGTCCTGCTCGCCGCGGGCCTCGTCGTGCTCGTCTTCGGCGTCGTGAAGGGCGAGAGCTGGGGCTGGACGTCCTGGTCGACGATCGGCACGATCCTGGCCGGTGTGGTGACCGTCGCCGGGTTCGGCCTGTACGAGTCGCGGCAGGAGCACCCCCTGCTGCCGATGCGGCTCTTCGCCAACCCCGCGCTGACGATCGGCACGATCATCACCGCCGTCAACTTCTTCGTCCTTCTCGGCTCGATCTTCTACGTGATGCTCTACCTGCAGAACGTCCGCGGGTACAGCCCGGTGACCGCCGGTGTGCTGACGCTGCCACTGAGCCTGGCGTCCGTCGTCGCCTCACCGCTCGGCGCGGCGCTGACCGACCGGTACGGGCCGCGCCTCACGATGCCGCTCGGCATGCTGCTCCAGGCCGCGGCGTCGTTCGGGCTCCTGCTGCTGGGGGTCCACTCCTCCTACGCGGCCATGTGGCCGAGCTTCGTGGCCCTCGGCCTCGGCGTCGGCATGGTGATGGCGGCATCGTCCGAGGCGATCGTCGGCAACGCACCGGTCAAGGACGGCGGCGTCGCCGGTGGCCTGCAGGCCACCGCGCTCCAGATCGGCGGCGCACTCGGCACCTCGGTGCTGGTGTCGCTGATCAGCAGCCGCTCCGGCAGCGTCTTCCCGTCCTCGCTCGCCGACGCCGGGGTACCCGCGCCGATCGCGCAGGCACTGCAGTCGGCCGGGGACGCGGTCGCGATGGGCGTCGCCCCGGTCTCCGACGGCATGGCCGACGACGTCCGCGCCGCGGTCGTCGAGGCGGCCGGTACCGCGTTCCTCACCGGTCTGCACGCGGCGGCGCTGCTCACCGGCGTGCTGTGCCTGCTCGCGGCGCTGGTCGCGGCCCTCGGCATCCGGCGGAACGCGAACGTGCACTGACCCGCGGCGGAGTGCGGGCCGGCGGAACCGGCACCATCCGGGCTACCGGCGCGGCGGGTCCACCGGCGCGCCGGGGCCCGCCGGGAGCCGGACGCGGAACGTCGTTCCGGTCACAGCGCCCGGCTCCGCCGTGATCGTTCCGGCGTGGGCCTCCACGATCGCCTTCGTCACGGCGAGCCCGAGCCCGGTGCCACCGATCCCGTGCTCGAGAGCGGTGCTGGCGCGGAAGAAGCGGGTGAAGAGCCGGGGCAGCTGCTCGGCGGGGACCCCGATCCCCGTGTCGCTGACGACGAGCTCCACCTCCTGCGCCGCGCGCCGCGCCGTGACCGTGACGCGGCCACCGGCGGGCGTGTACTTCACGGCGTTGCTCAGCAGGTTGTCCAGGACCTGCCGCAGCCGCTGCGCGTCGCCGTGGATCGGCAGGTCGTCGGCGACCGAGGCCACCACGGTCAGCTCCTTGCTCGCCGCGGCCGGCTGATGGTCGGCGAGCGCCTCCCGCACCAGCCCGCCCAGCGCCAGCGGACCGGACCGCAGATCGACGTGGCCGGCATCCAGGCGGGCGAGGTCGAGCAGGTCGTCGACGATCTGCTTGAGCTGGGCGCTCTTGCGATCGATGACCTTCACGTGCTCACGGTTCTCCGGGGGGAGCCCCGGATCGTCGAGCATCAACTCGGTGTAGCCCCGGATCGCACCGATCGGGTTACGCAGCTCGTGGCTGACGACCGCGACCAGCTCGTCCTTCAGCCGGTCCAGCTCGCGCAGGCGCATGACCTGCTGCCGCTCGGCGACGAGCAGCTCCTCCCGCTTGTCGGCCAGCTCCCGGCGCTCGGTCACGTTCGTGGAGATACCGTCGACGAACAACCGGCCGCCCTCCTCGCGGGTGAAGCCCCGGGTCCAGACCCAGCGCGTCACGCCGTCGAAGCCGATCAGGCGGCACTCGATCTCCGCGGAGCGGCCCGCGCACACGCTGGCGTGGAAATCCGCGAACAGGTGCCGGTCGTCCGGGTGCACCAGAGCGTCCATCGTGATCGCGAGATCCTCGTCGGTCGGCAGGCGGTCACCGAAGACGGCGGTCCCGTTCGGGCTGGCGTAGACCGAACGCACCGCACCGCCCGGCGCGATCTCCACGGTCCAGACGTAGTCGTCGACCTGCTCCATCACCCGGCTGAAATCCCGCCTGGCCGCCGCGAGCGCCAGCGCGAGGTCCTCGCTGCGGCGTCGCTCGAGGTACCGGCCGACGCGGTCGCAGACACCCTCGAGCATCGTCAGCGTCTCGGCGTGCGGCGGGTCGGGTGAGTCGAGCGCGAACGTGAGCACGCCGAGCACCGTGCCGCCGCTCCGCACCGGGAGCGCCACCCGCGCCGGCGAGCCGTCGGCCACCACGACGTCGCGGCGACGCCAGGCCTGCGCAGGCAGCTCCGCGGAGGCCGGGGAGCCAGTCCCCCACTTACCGGCCAAAACGATCTCGGCCGACTCCCCGGTTTCCCAGTACTCGCCGCTCGGCCAGCCCAGCTCGCCGGCGACGGCGGCGATCGCCGCCGTCGCCGCCTCCTCCGCCGACGCCGCTTCGGAGAGCGCCTGCGCCACCGCGTGCTGCGCGCGGCGCAGCACCTCCGCGCGGTGAGCGTGCGTGATGTCGTGCAGCGCGATGACCGCTCCGACCCGCCGCCCGTCCCCGGTGTCGATCGGACGACCGTTGACCAGCATCCGCCTGGGCGCCAGCCCCGGAGCGGCCACCACCAGCTCCTGACCCTCCACGAGCCGGCCGGCGAACGCGCGCGCGAGCGGCGCATCCTCCGGCGCCAGCGGCGTCCGCCCGTCGGGATGCCGGAACTCGTAGGCCTGCAGCCAGGTCTCGGCGTCCAGCGGCTGGATGCTGCTGCCCAGCATGCGGAGCAACGCCTGGTTGAACAGCGCCACCCGGCCGGTGTAGTCGCACGCAACCACGCCGCAGTCGAGGCTGTCGAGCAGCGCTCGCACGCAACTCTGCTCCTCGACGAGACGCCGCCGCTCGTGCTCGAGCG
>Ga0190269_10001482_pt1 | contig 11237 bp, 17 predicted proteins | sample Popmic249IS_FD_133749 | JGI IMG/M metagenome (GOLD analysis project Ga0190269, IMG submission 133749) | Populus adjacent soil microbial communities from riparian zone of Blue River, Arizona, USA - 249 IS | ecosystem: Environmental > Terrestrial > Soil > Riparian zone | place: USA: Arizona... | reverse complement strand
TAATTGGGTAGGAGGAAGAATTGATGTCGTGTTACGGACAGGACATCCTGAGGACCCGGTATCGCGTCGAACTGGACACTGAATTTGTCGCGAGTCTATGCCATTCCAAGCGACCACCGGTTGAAGGGGGGACCGTGCATATGCTAGCGATCTGATGAGATCCCTCACATTTCTTGCAACAGATCCTGGAACCTGGAGTTGCTGTCTGTATTGATCCAGTGACATGAAATATGCAGCGAGGCCGGCAACAGCAGGAGCAGCTAAATCGTCGCGTCCGACGCCATCAGAAATTGATGATATCTGCATTTAAGGGGCTCACCAAAAGATGTCCCACCCCATTCATATTCGCCCCCGTCCTCAGCTGCACAAAAGACCAAACCGGGTGCCGATACGGTCAGTTCCATCACTAAATTGGGAAAAGTCTTGTGAGCCATCATGTAGCAGTACGAGCGACTGTGCGCAGCACAAGTTGATTTGAGATTGCATTGGGCATGTAATGCCTTCTGAGTGTTCGCCAATCTGGCAAGCCATGTGGTGTATTGTGAGTTGCGATAATCAATTGTGTGAGCATGAGTTTGGTAAAATCTTATATCCACATTGTATGCTGGATGGGAGGTACATTCAAAACACACGAGCCCTATTTGAGATTCTACATTACTTGCTAGATGTTATTAACCGTATATTTAAATCACAATTTCGTATTATCACTATGAAGCAGTACGAGTGACTGTGTGCAGCACAAGTTGATTTGAGATTGTATTGGGCATGTAGTGCCTTCTAAGCGTTTGCCGATCTGGCAAGCCACGTGGTGTATCGTGAGTTGCAATAATCCTATTGTTCGAGCATGAGTTTGTTAAAATCTTGTATCCACATTGTATGCAGGATGGGAGGTGCATTCAAAACACACGAGCCCTATTTGAGATTCTACATTGCTTACTAGATGTTATTAACCGTATATTTAAATCATGATTTCATGTTATCACTACGAAGCAGTACGAGTGACTGTGCGCAGCACAAGTTGATTTGAGATTGTATTGGGCATGTACGAGATCTTGCGGAGATATGTGCAAATCAGGAAATTATTTCAAGTTTATGAGGCACAGGGCCGAAGTTTGGCTTATCATAATATTTGTTGAACTTTACGGACTATCTTGGCAAACCTAAGACCCAAATCTCGGCTAAAGTCATCCATATCATTCCTAATACTCTCTACCTATTGTCATCAATGAAAACTAGAGATGGTTTCCTTTTCAATGGGCGGTCAACAGTAAGATCAATGATTTCTGGGTTCCTTCCGTGCACAACATTGCCCCTGCCTCTCGTTCGGTCGATCTCCTTATCACCCCTGCTTCCTCGCCTATTAGCCATTCCAGATCATCTTCATCAATGAAAACTAGAGACCGTTTCCTTTTCAACGGGCGGTCATCAGTAAGATTGGGTTCCAGTCCCGCTTCAATGATGGTTTGGACTTCTAGCAAACAGCATCACTTATTGGCATGAAAAACCTGCAGACAATCCTACCTTGGTACGACTTTCTGACACATTCTTGTGAAGGGTATTGGCGACATTATTGTTTCCTAGCCCTGTCCTGTGTGATTGGAGTTTCTGAGAAGTACACAGTGATGGTGGCTTGTCCTGCTGCTGCATCCGACGGGGAGACCTAGGAGGGTCTGGAGGCTGAGGGAATAGTGGAATAAAACGACGACAACTCATTGCCAAATGTACTCACAAGCTTCGCTCTCTTATATTTTCTTGGGATGCTGCGCAGTGATACAATCCACGTCATTAGCATGCTAGTGTACGTGTCGACTCCCGAGAGCGTCTTCAACAGTCGTGGCATGAGTTACCAAGGCGACGTCAAGATTCAAGACCAATTCGCGATGATATCAAGTCAGCCGCACATTTTGAGGGGGAGTATGATAGATGGCACCCGACATACCTTCAATACCCCTCGTATCTCTCCCTGATAACCCAGCAATCCCACCTGAAGTGCAACCGGGCACTACGACGACAGGCGAAGTTGATCGTGTGGAGGAGGGAAGGCTGAAATTCGTGGAATTCGTGGATGGATTTGGATGCAGCGACAGCTGAAATGGATATGGATCTATGGAACCTCGAAGTGGTGATGAGGGAGGCCCCAATTCGATTTCCTGTCAGCAATAGAGAAGGAAGCAGAAAATTTTGAGTTGGAGGGAGAAATGAGGGATTTGGAGGGGAACTTACCTGATTTGACAAGTGAGGACATGCCGAATGCCAAAAAATCTCGAGGATTTCGAGTCGGGCGTTATTTTAAGTCGATTCCTGTTATTGGGGCTGCAAAAGATGGAAAAGAGCCAGAATGTATCCAATATGCCAATGAAGCCAGCGAACGTACTTTGGACCCTACAAAACTCCCCCTGACGATGATTCCAATTCCAATTCCTACAAATTTCATTTCGATGTGATTTTCTTCAATCCGACACAATCTGAGGATGTGGAAAACCAATTTCGGACAACACAAAGTGTAATCCATGGAGCGACGCAAAGTCTAACTCAACCGCGTGGTGTATAGAGGGCTCGAGAGACAAGCGCAGTGTGCCAAGTCATATTGACTGATCATGGCGCAGCTCCTATTTGTATAAGAAGTGTTCCCCTGTTAGCTCGCAAATACATTGCTTCCCTTCCCACTGCAAGCCTAGAACGAGGGAAATATACACATTCTCAGTATTGGAACTTTTGTGGGTCAGCAACGCCCACAATGGACTCCTCCCAGAATACAAGTAGCTCACCTGACAGGCGTCATGGTCAGAATTCTTCAGTCGGAGGCAGAGACAATCCAGCAGAGTTCTACAAGCGCAAGATTTCTGCACTCGAGGATACCCTCAATCGGCGAGAGGAAGACCTGAAAGCAAAGAAAAGGTAAGCATCCATGTTCTAGCTAGACAAACCAATGGTTTTGCTTACTCACTTTAACGATAGTAAATTGTGTTCCCAAACCCAGCCAGGTCGGGGAATCCGAAAGATTGTTGACCTATTTCACGACCTGTCCGACCTTCTAGGCAAAGCAGACAAGCATGCGGCAGAGACTAACTTGGATCCAGCTGAGTTGGAAGAGATCAATGCTATTGATTTTCTTGGGCTCACAGAGGAGGAGATTGACGACGAACACAAGGAGTGAGTTGATTTGACTTTGGTGACAATTTTGTGACAGCGTCTGGTAACAGTCGTAAACGGTGCTATGTCGCTGTTCAACTCTTGAACACGCTCATTCCAGGGTTCCAAGAGAAGATCGACAATGCCGAAGATCTTGACGCCTGCTTGGCTCCTGTAGGCTCTTTGCCAGCATATTTTAGGGCTTCGTTGATGTCTCCTTTGTCTTAGCTTCAACATGGAGCAAACGACGCTCGTAGCCATGATACAGGGGTCTTGAAGAAAGCCATTGCTGATTGGTTGAACCACCGCATCCCATCTCCTATCCCGCCTCTTTCTGCTACATCCAAGACAGATCGAGGTACATCTAACGACATCACAGGCCGACTCCTCTGCCCCATCGATTATGATTGGGATGACCCAGAGTGCGTTTGATTTGCTTTGCATACAGCGTACTGAACACTAAACTAGGGTTCGTGCCAATCTACGTGACATGGCTCCAGGATTTGACTTTGCATCGAGCTTTTTTCTTCGCTGTCTCTATGAGAATGAGTCGGGCAACCCAGAGTCCCCAGATATTGGCTTTATAAAAGGCCCTCTCCTAGTTCGCGTAAGTGACCTTACAAATCTTTTCACAATACACTTACATTCTAATAATTTCCTCAGGCATATCGTCTCTTTTTTACATCTCCATCATCTGCTGGGGATGAGAATCATGCCTCGGAAATAACGTCTAGACGGCGTGATGTCGCAACGACCCTCCGCCTGAACAATCGTGTCACACCAAGGTCAATCGCATATGCCGCGACACAGGTATGTCTTTCTAGTTTTTCAACAGTTTAAGTATATCTCCCTTCTAATACTTTCTCAAGCTTGTCTTTTCCCTCAACAACTCGAAGGAGTGGAGGCATCTACATGCCGGCTTCCATTACCCCTCCTTTTATAATTTTGTTGTCGATTTCTTCGAAGGGCCTCAGGGTCCAGTGTCGAAACAACACATAGCTCATCTTCTGCAGTGGTGGAATGGGTAGCGGTTCGTTTCTTCTAATTCATGCATACTGACTAAATTTTTATTACAGTAAAATCTTTCCTGCCACACCAGGCAGGTCCAGCATGTCTCTTACGCGCACTGCAATGGTAGCCTCTCAAAAGAGGCTGGATGAAGTGCGCGCCAGACGTGCTCACAATGTTGATGAGGCTTGAAGTAGATTTATGCCTCAAATGTATCAATTAGACAGTCCATCGCTACTCCGTTTCAGCAATAAATATTTCAGTACTCTGGACATGTGCAATGATAAGCGGTACATCACGAACCGATGGTGTTCAGTGGACCATGAGATCTTCTGGTTTCGAACGCCAATGGTCAATATCTCCTATTGTAACTTCGCTCATTAAAACTCTTGAGAAATACCTGACTCGTAACGTCCATGCTCGAAAAGGATCCAAAAATTCGTGTCCTTTCCTTCTCTTTCCATTCTAAACACGGCGCAGGCAGAAACGTGCTACAAAACCTTTACGGAAATCGCAATTTGACTTGTGAGGTATGGATCATTAAGTTATCAAGAGGCAACCGTTCAATAGCTTGGGATCACGACTGGGAGTAATATATTGTACACATAAGAGAGCAAGAAAGAAGAAAGGAAGGGAGAGCCTGGCTGAGTACTTGTAAGTGCGTGGGTGGATGATTTCATGATATCTGACTCGAAGTCGTTCTTTGAGTAGTGTACTTTACTGCCGCTCCCAGTAACCGGCTCGTTGCTGTAATCTGTTCAGAACTTTAGTAAGGGATAATAATTCGGAAGGAGCATAGCATCACTTGGCCTATTTGTTCAGCAACTTCCTTCTTATATTTCTGCTTAATGGCGGCTATTTCTCTGGGGTCGGAGGCGGTAATTTTTAGACCCATCCAACGTCCAGGCATATCGGGATCGTGTGGCCTATATCTTTTTTCCCTGATAGTATCTTCTGGGGTGGACGATATGTCGTTACCAAAGATTGATATAACAAGATCGAAAAGCGTGGTGGTAAACCAAAAGCAATTGTTCTTGAGACGCGTATACTTGGGTCCCTCCCTATGCACCACATGGGCGAGAACGACCAACTCAAAAAGATTCAGGGACTTGGGTTTGATTTGCTTCACATATCGCCCAGACAAATACCGCTGGTCGTCGACATAACTTTCCCCCAAAAACCGATCTAAGGCCTCGCGTTTGTCGTTTTTATCCATAGATTCTGATGCTGAATGAGCAGCTTTAGTCGCGGCCAAAGTCGCGCTATCGGATACCGACAATTTGGGAGACGGAACATGAGAGGTGGATGCCCCTTCCTCCGCTAAGATTGAGGGAGATGTAGATCTCGAAGATTGGAAGATGTCTCGCACCCCAAGTAGTGTGTTGTCTTCTGTGTCGCTGTCTTCTGTGTCGGTGTCTTCTGCATTGGTGACAGTGTGATTGTTGCGAGGTATTATGCGTTCGAGAAGAAATCGCCTGATCAGATTGTTCTCCCTACGGTCTATCGTTTCGATAACGAAATACTCATGTTGAGGTGGTTCTTTTAGTTTGTTAAACCACATCCAAACTACTTCGAGCCTCTCCAAGACAATCTCGGGGGTGTCGAGTTTCTCTGATGCGGAAATGTAAAGTCGGAGAGTGTGGGCTGTCGACAGGCAGAGTGTGCGTTCAACCAGTAAGACCCACGGATCGAGGTCCATAGTTGTATCGCGTGGCTTGAACAATGCAGAGAGCGCAGGGAGCAGAGAGAACGTAGAGAGTCTTTTTTTGAAGCTTGTGCTTAGGGAGTGGACAAAAGCAGGCATCTCTCTCAAATCCGATAGCAATTTGCCCCTTCCAACGGTTTATATTGAGCACGTTGGTCGTTTCGATTAGCCAATCCCAGCTTGAAACGGTTATTAGGCTGCGCAAAGCATGCCTCGATTCCCTGTTCCAGAGCTTGGTCCACACGGACCTGGGTCTGTGGCAAAATCAGGAGTCTCTGCGTTTGCGACATACGTATTAAAACACGTATCTGAATGTACTGGTAAGGAGACTTACTGAAGGTGAGGTGGTATGTGTGAGAAGAGATGCAAGATGTGCGAAAATGCTGTGTTGCTGATATTGAGTGATATTGCCAACGCAAATATCAAGTGTACCCTGTAGTATTCCAGCATGCCCTTTCTGAGGCTCATCCGAGTCCTTGGCCACCCATTCGTTGACGATCGACTCATTGACTGTCGGCAGACAAATTGCGCAGAGCTGCGGGTCAAAAATTGACTCGCCCAATGACCAATAATATTTTCCCAGATTTCAACGTGCGTCATTCAACATCTTCAAGTTGTGCATCGCACTCTCAACCGTCATTTGTCTCTGCTAGTCTGTTAGCAGAATGCACATCCAGAAGAGCTTTCCTATTATCGCTGCTTTGATCTGGGCCATGATTATTTGCTGCTCGAAGTGCGAATTCGGGTCTACCACATCCTCTGGCATCCATCGGCATCGCCTGAGGTGTTTCACATACCAAAAATTTGCTCATGATAGACGAAATCTCCATCACAAGATTAGTCAATCAAAGAAAGCAAAGACCTTGCAGCAGCTTCAGCAACACGCAAACGTGCCACAGGTAAGAACCGTTTGTTATGGAATTTTGACGTGTTTAATTCATTCCAACAAATGTTAGTAGTTGCCAGTCGCAGGACCAAGTACCTACAATGCCTCATCTGATCCTCTACACGATAGGATGGATATAGATATGTCAGGGAATCAGAACGAAATTCAACATTCCGAACCACTACTACCACTACTACCACCACCAGCCCTTACCGCTTCAGGACGGCCGCAAAGAAATTATCGGTGCCCTGCCAAGTATCGCGACGTGTATCCAGAAGGCGCGCCACCTGCTGTCCTGCCATCAACTCCAGCTTCCGTGATTCGGCGCGTAGTTCTGATTGTCCGGAATCCTTTATCAACGGCTTCAAATGTATTTGGGATGTGGAAGAAATACCTATACCGACCTTCCTATGACCCTGATGCCTCGCTCTTGCCTGAAGACCTTTACCGTTCACACGACATCAACAGCATGCCTTCAACTCTTCCAGGCGATGCAGTCGAAGCCTCTGGATATAGTAACAAGACCACTGAACTTCTCATGAACTGGCAAAATACCGGCAGCTCTCAGAAATCAGATGCCGAGATCAACCGCCTTGTCCACGAGGTAGCACTTAATCCCGATTTCCATCTGGAGGATCTCAAGAAATTCAATGCTCAACAAGAGAACCGGAAGTCCGACACCGCAGCTGAACAGTCACCCCACCTTCAGTCATTCCGGGAAGCCAGCATTGATATCGAGGTCCCGTCGGGCAGCAAGCACATACCGTCACGAAAGTTCTCCATACCCGGCTTTCACTATCGCAAAATAACGGCTATGATAAAGGAAGCATATGAAAGCCCATTGGCCTTAAAATTCCATTACACACCATTCAAACTATATCGCAAATGTCCTGCCAATGGATCTGGGGCCGAGAAGAATGAACGGGTTTACTCAGAAATGTACAACTCAGATGCTCTGATTGACGAACACGACAGAGTCCAGCGCGCGCCAACAGATGACCCAAACTGCAAGCGAGAGAAAGTTGTTGCATCTCTCATGTTTTGGTCAGATGCAACCCATCTTACGTCTTTTGGCACAGCGAAGATGTGGCCGATCTACATGCTATTCGGTAACCTTTCCAAGTATATTCGTGCTCAACCCAACTCTGGAGCAACGACGCACCTCGCCTATATTCCATCCATTCCCGATTTATTGCAAGATCAGATAAATGCCTTTCATGAAAAGTGGAGTACCCAAAAGAGCGAGATCCTCACCCATTGTCGCCGAGAGCTCATGCACGCCGTGTGGAGGTTCCTACTCGACGACGATTTCCTCGATGCGTACACGTATGGGATTGTTATTTGCTGCGCTGATGGGGTTGAACGACGGGTTTACCCTCGCCTCTTCACATACTCTGCTGACTATCCTGAAAAGTATGTCTTTTTTGTCACCAATTTGCTGTTTTCTAATGCATAGCCATTTCTGCAGAACATTGCTTGCTACTATTCGAGATCAGGGCCTCTGTCCTTGTCCACGTTGTCTTGTGTTAAAGTCAAATACAGACAAGGTTGGCATGGTTGCAGACACAAAGACTCGCGTTGAAAAGGCTCGTAAATATCTTGCAGATGCAGTCAACGAAGCGCGTAAGGCCATCTACATCCTTGGATTACCCATTGGCGGTGCTGCTGTTGAGAGATTACTCAAGCCAACGTCATCAGTTCCAACAAAGGTTAGTAGCCATTTAAATTACAGTTACATTATGTAATCTTTTCTCTGAGTCTAGAATGCATTTATTGAACGTCTTGGACCTAACTTCAATCCCTCTCGGATGCTCGTTGTTGATTTCATGCACGAAATTGAGCTGGGGGTCTGGAAGACCCTTTTCACTCATTTGATTAGGATTCTTCACGCAGCAGCTCCTGGCAGTCGGCTTGTTGCAGAATTCGACGAAAGGTAGATTGACAATCATCTTACACCAGTTCCAATACTCATCTTTTGCAGGTTTCGGCACATACCTCAGTTCAGTCAAACTATAAGAAGATTCACCAACAATGTTTCTGAGATGAAGAAGCTAGCAGCGCGGGATTACGAAGATCTACTTCAGGTAAAATGCGTGCTCTGACAATAATACATGTGCTTACACTGGACTGATAGTGTTGTATACCAGCATTTGAAGGTCTTCTCGAGGAACCTCACAATAAACGGCTCATGAAATTGCTCTATCGAATGGCCGAGTGGCATGGTTTTGCAAAACTCCGGATGCATACAGACTTCACCCTTGATCACTTGGAAGAGTTAACAAAGGAATTAGGCCTGTTAATGAGACAGTTCCGAGATTTGAGTTGTTCTCATTTCCGAACGGTGGAGCTTCCTCGAGAGGTTGAAGCGCGTAAGCGTCGAGAGCAGCGTGCACAGGCAAAAAAACCGCCTACCTTAACTGGAATGGGAATCGGATCTGATCCGACTGCGCCGCCGTTAAGCAATACCATGCTCACTGCCTCCACTACCAATGTCAACACCAGTGCATCAAATGCCTCGCCCACCCCGGCCGTGCCTCCTTCAACATCGACTCGCAAACCGAAAACATTGAACATCTTCACATATAAATTCCATGCTCTTGGGGATTATGTGCGGACTATTCGATTGTTTGGTGGCACCGATTCATTTTCTACACAACTGGTGAGATTTGTCTGCTCTGGATACCATATTCGTAAAGACTGACCTTGGCTTCTACTTAGGGTGAACTGGCGCATCGCCTGGTAAAGCGTCTCTACGGCAGGACCAACAAACGGAATGCAACAATGCAGATCGGCAAGCGCGTTCAGCGTCTGGAACGAGCCCAGCTTGCCACCGAGCGCCGAAAACTGAAGGAAAAATCAAGACCTAACCTGATTAACGACGAGGAAGTTCTGGAAAAAGATTTAGATGTACGATACCAAATTTCACATTCAAAAAACGATCCTGTCGACATCTGGTCATACATCCGAACGAACCAGGGTGATTCTGCATTTAAGGTAGGCTTCTATCTGCGATGGATATACCAATAACTTACTCACAGGTATGAAACAGGATTTCATGCGTAAACTGAAGGATCACGTACTTGGGCGTCTATTGAAGCGAGAGTTCGACGGTGATACCTATGGCAAGCTTACGGACCAGGATAGGAATACTCTCAGAATATCGGGTGAACGCCTATATCGCTGTAAGACATTTCGGGTTAACTATACAACCTACGATATTCAGCGCGATGGAGACACGATAAATCCACGGACTTACCCTGATATCATGGTAAAGTCCCCAGAATCGGGCCCCAGAGCACAGCCCTACTGGTATGCGCGTGTTATTGGAATCTTCCATGCAATGGTGTCTTCTTCCCATGCTGATGTTGAGGAAAAATCGTTTCGACACATGGATTTTCTGTGGGTGCGGTGGTTTGGGGTAGAGCCTGGCCGATATCGCCACGGTTTTCGATATGCCCGTTTGCCAAAATTCGGATTTGTCGAGTCAACAGATGACTATGCATTCACCTTTCTGGACCCAGCACTGGTCATTCGGGGTGCCCACATGATTCCTGCGTTTACAGAAGGACGTACAACAGCATTACTACCATCCACAAAGTCTTTGGCCCGAGTTCTTAACCCGGAAGATGAAGATGACTGGGTGAACTTCTATGTCAATATGTATGTCTCATAACCAAATTATATGGCAGAATCTCACCTTTACTTCCTCACTGTGAATAGATTTGCTGACCGTGACATGCTTATGCGCCATTTCGGCCATGGCATTGGGCATTTAGAGTACGCACGTGTGCATGAGGGGGTGGGAGTGGAAACTGAGCAAGAAACTGAATATCAGAATGAAGAGGAGGGAGATAACTTGAATGTGATGGTCGTGGATGGCGACAAGGACGACGAGGAAGAAGCTGAACAAACAGATGAAAGCAGTGGTGGTGAAGATTATGACGAGGCTGGGTATGCCAGCTTCTAATCAGGTCGCATATATGTTAATTTTATCACGACGTTTGTAACACCTTAGTGAGATATGGATCTCACAATATATTTATATTTGTGAAATAATACGTGCCTATATCTACTCCTAGACAAGAATGAACCTGCCTTGAGCTAGCACTGGACTCACACTGACTAACAAGTGGATTGTTTTCTGATGCTGACCTCACAATGACACAAATACAAAATATGACAGGATATTAACTCACGGAAGAGCATGAATTGGTTCCGAGCTGACCTAGAATTCACGCTGTATGACAAGTACATTACATTCCTACACTAAAATTGCAAGTAAGATGTAATCTGAGGCATAATTTACGAGGAGGCACAAGGCCTCACGATGCCGCATGAGTCTCTCTAAGGTTGCATCGGGCGCATGAGAACTGGGTGGCCTCACGGGACTTTCCCCGATTTAGTGATGACTGATCCAACTTTGATAAATAATCTCCGGGTCCTTGGAATACCTATCGACTGAAATAAGTGGTAGGTAAAGAGAACCCCATCAAGCCGCGTGGGTGT
>Ga0190269_10001481_pt1 | contig 11238 bp, 9 predicted proteins | sample Popmic249IS_FD_133749 | JGI IMG/M metagenome (GOLD analysis project Ga0190269, IMG submission 133749) | Populus adjacent soil microbial communities from riparian zone of Blue River, Arizona, USA - 249 IS | ecosystem: Environmental > Terrestrial > Soil > Riparian zone | place: USA: Arizona... | reverse complement strand
TTCGCGCTGACGCAGCCGCTGCACGTCGCGGTGCTGGTGTTCGCGACGCTCGGCCTCGGCCTCGCGCTGCCGTTCCTGATGCTCGGCCTGTTCCCGGCGCTCGGCGCCTGGCTGCCGCGGCCCGGTGCGTGGATGGAAACCTTCAAGCAGGTCATGGCCTTCCCGCTGTACCTGACCGTGGTCTGGCTGCTGTGGGTGCTCGGCCGGCAGGCCGGCGGCGACGCGGTCGCGATCGTCATGTGCGGGCTCGTCGCCCTGGCCTTTGCGCTGTGGCTGTGGAGCGGCGGCGCGCGCGTGCGCAAGGCGCTGGCGCTGCTCGCCGGGCTCGGCGCCTTCGCGTTCCTGGCGCACCCGGCCGTCACCGCGCCGGTGGCGCCGACGGCCCGCCCTGCGACCGTTGCCGTCGGCCAGGCATCGAAGGAACCGTACTCGGACGCCCGCCTGGAGGAACTGCGGGCGGCGGGACGGATCGTATTCGTGAACTTCACGGCGGATTGGTGCATCACGTGCAAGGTCAACGAGAAGGTCGCGCTCGGCAACGAGCGCGTGCTGAAGCTGATGGCGGAGAAGAACGTGGCCTGGCTGGAAGCAGACTGGACTACGCCGGATCCCGCGATCACCGCGGCGCTGGGCCGCTTTGGCCGCAGCGGCGTGCCCCTGTACCTGCTGTACGGTCCCGGCGTGGACGGGACCAGGGGTGAGCCCGAGATCCTGCCGCAGATCCTCACGCCCGACATCGTCATCGAAGCCGTCAACTGGGTTTCAAGCCAGGAGCGCAAATGAACAAGCTCACCGCACTCGCATCGGTTTTCTTCCTCGTCACCGGCGCCGCGCAGGCCGCGGTCAAGGTTGGCGAGCCCGCGCCGGCCTTCACGCTGCCCGGCAGCGACGGTGCGCCGCACGCGCTGGCGGACTACAAGGGCAAGTACGTCGTGCTCGAGTGGACCAATCACGAGTGCCCGTTCGTGAAGAAGCACTACGGCAGCGGCAACATGCAGGCGCAGCAGAAGGAGCTCACCGGCAAGGGTGCGGCCTGGTTGTCGATCGTCTCGTCGGCGCCCGGCAAGCAGGGCCATGTCGACGCCGCCGCCGCGAAGGATCTGACCGCGAAGCGCAACGCCGCACCGACCGCGGTGCTGCTCGACCCGAAGGGCGAGGTCGGCAGGCTGTACGGCGCGAAGACCACGCCGCACATGTTCCTGATCGGCCCGGACGGCAAGCTGCTCTACATGGGCGGCATCGACAGCGTCGCCAGCACCGATGCCGACGACATCGCCGAGGCGAAGCAGTACGTGAAGGTGGCGCTGGCCGAGTCGATGGCCGGCAAGGCCGTGACCGACGCCTCGACCAAGCCCTACGGCTGCTCGGTCAAGTACGACTAATACGACGCCCCCTCGGGATACGCCCAGAGCCCGCCGACGCCGACGCGCAACTCGAACCGCTGCTCGTCGAACGGCGCTTCGCGGTCGATCACGGCGTAGCGCGCGCCGATCGTGAAGTCCATGGGGCGCGTGTGGAACGCCGCGGTTGCGCGCACCTCGGCCCCCTCCGCGTCATAGTCCGCTTCACCGCCGAGCTTCATCAGGGCGCCGGCAAAATCCAGCGTGACGCGCCGGCCCGCCTGGACCACCGCGGCGGCCTCGACGAAGCCGCCGCGCTGCGATCGGCTCGAGCTCGCGCTGTCGTCCTCGTCGGCGTAGGCATAGCCGGCGCCGAGGCGCCAGCCGAGCGGCGCGCCGCGCGGCGTCGAGCGGAATAGGCCAAGGCGCACGTCCTGGGTGGCGATGTCCTCGGCGATCCGCACTTCGTCCAGCTCGACCCGCTCGTACGACGTGTAGCCGTAGCCGACGCGCAGCATCAGGCCCGATTCGTACAGCGTCCCGAGCTCGAGCCACGCGGTCTTGCCGGTGTCGAAGTCGTAGCCCTGCTCGGCATCGCGCATCACGGCGCCGAGGCCCAGGTCGATGAAGCCGTTGGCCTGTGCGCCGGCAGGCGCCAGCAGTCCCAGTACGGCGAATGCCACAGGCCTCATGCCTTCGCCGTCTGCGGAGACCATGGCGCCAGCGCCGCATAGGCGACGAACGCCGCCGCCAGCGACACGATGTACGCGCCGGGCAGCTCGAGCACGTGCTCGCAGTACAGCCACACGCCGGTGCCCGCGAGCAGCGCGCCGTAAGCGCTCGGCGAGCCGCCGAAGCGGCCGCCCCACAGCGCGAAGACCATCATCACGAGGATGCCGGAGCTGCCGAGTGCCGAGGACTGCTGCACGAGCTCGTAGACGCCTTCGCTGGCCAGGGCGATGACGTAGGCGATCACGCCGAAAACCAGCACCGCACCGCGGTCTGCGCGCAGCCTCGCGGCCTCCGACATGCCCGGGAACAGCGGCTTGACCAGATTGTGGCCGGCCAGCGCGCCGGCGACCAGCAGCGCGCCGGACAAGGTCGACAGGATCGCCGACACCAGCGCGCCGAGGAACAGGATGTACAGCGGCTGCGGCAGTTGCGCCTGCGCGAACAGCGACAGCATCTGCTCGTGGTCGGCATCGGCGCCGATGAACGCCACGGCGCCCAGGCCGATCACGACCGGGATCAGGCCGATCGCGAGGTACAGGAAGCCGGCGGCGACCGTGGCGCCGCGCGCGACCTGCGGGCTGCGCGAGGCCAGCACGCGCGCGGCGAGCTCCTGCGCGGCGATGGTGGAGAAGATCGGCACGGCCAGCGTGTTCAGTGCGTCTAACCAAGTGCGCTCGTGCAGGAAGTCGAAGCGCTGCGGCGGCTGCGCGGCGACGACGTCCAGGCCGCCGATGGACACGAACACCGCGCCGAGCAGGAGGATGCCGAGCACCATGACGATGCCCTGCACCAGGTCGGTGACGGCGTTGGCCCACATGCCGCCGACCACCGTGTAGAGCACGACCACGGTCGCGGCGAATGTGATCGCGGCGAACAGGCCGAACTCGCTGACCGAGGACAGCACCTGGCCGAACGCGCGGATCTGCGCCGCGCCCCACATGACCGAGGCCGGAATCATGATCAGCGCCGCGAGCCGCTCGACGCCGGCGCCGTAGCGGTTGCGGAACAGGTCGGCCAGCGTCAGCAGGCCGCGCTTCCACAGCGCCGCTGCGAAGAACACACCGGTCAGCACGATGCCGATGGTGTAGGCGAACGGATCGGCGATGACCCCGGACAGGCCGCGCGCATAGGCCTCGCCGGCCGCGCCGATGCAGGTCTCGGCGCCGAACCAGGTCGCGAACACCGCGAACGTGGTCATCCACGGGCCGAGCGAGCGTCCCGCCAGCAGGTAGTCCTCTTCGTTGCGGTTGCGTCGCGAGAACCAGAAGGCGATCAGCAGCTGGCTGGCCACGTACGCGAGGATGCAGCCGAGGACGAGGTTGACTGCAATTCTCCCGGAGGTAAGCGGCAGGTCGGCAATCCTTTGCCGACGTAGTGTAGATTCGCGGCATGTCCGATTCCATCCGCCTGGCCTTGCACGGCGGCGCCGGCGACGCGGCCGGCGGCGCCGACCACGCCGAGCATCGCCGCGTGCTGCGCGAGATCGCGACCGAAGGCCTGTCCTGGCTGCGCGCCGGGCGCAGCGCGCTGGACGCGGTCGAGCGTTGCGTCGTGCTGCTCGAGGAATGCCCGCTGTTCAACGCGGGCGTCGGTGCGGTGCTGAACCGCGACGGCGTGCCCGAGCTCGACGCCTCGATCATGGACGGAGCGACGCGCGCCTGCGGCGCGGTGGCCGGCGTGTCGCGCACCAGGAGCCCGGTGCAACTGGCGCGCGCCGTGATGGAGAAGAGCCCCCACGTGCTGTTCATGGGTGCCGGCGCCGAGGCGCTGGGCCGCGAGCTGGGCCTGCCCGAGGTCACGCCGGATCACTTTGTGACCGAGGAGCGGTTCCACCAGCTCAAGGACGCGCACCGGCGCGGCGTGATCACGCTGGACCATGACGACCTGGCAGATGGCGCGTTCGGCACGGTCGGCGCGGTGGCGCGCGACGCCAAGGGCCACCTCGCCGCGGCGACTTCGACCGGCGGTCTGACCAACAAGCATCCCGGACGCATCGGCGACACGCCGATCCCCGGCGTCGGCACCTTCGCCGACGACCGCAGCGCCGCGGTGTCGTGTACCGGCACCGGCGAAGCTTTCATCCGCGCCGGGTTCGGCCACCACGTCCACGCCCGCATGACGCTGTCGGGCTGGAACCTGCGCAAAGCCTGCGATGAAGCGCTCGAACAGGTGCGCGGCTACAACGGCCGCGGCGGCTGCATCGCCATCGACGGGCAGGGCAATGTCGCGCTGCCGTACATCTCCAAGGTCATGTTCCGAGCCTGGGTCGGCGCGGACGGCCGCGTCAACGTCGCGGTCGGCGAGTCATAAAAAAGGGGACAGAACTATTTTCATGAAAATAAATAGATCCGTCCCCTTTTTCTTTTTGCTGGCGCTGCCGCTGGCCGCGCAGGCCATCGAGTTCAAGCCGCGGCTCGAGGCCGAGGGCCGCTGGTTCTACGAGGCGGAGGACGAGGACAGCGACGCGCCGCCGCTGGGCTCGGTCGCCGGCACGCTGGAGCTGTTCCACGGCTGGAGCGACAACCACCAGCGCATCGTCGGCGAGCTGTTCGGCCGCTACGACGAGAACGACGACGAGCGCACCCACGCCGACGTGCGTGAGCTGTATTACCAGCAGGGCGGCGACGAGTTCGAGTTCAGGATCGGCGCGCGCCGCGTGTTCTGGGGCGTGACCGAGTCGCGCCACCTGGTCGACATCATCAACCAGTCCGATTTCGTCGAGAACATCAGCAATGAGTTGAAGCTCGGCCAGCCGATGATCAGCCTCGCGCTGATCGGCGCCGCCGGCACGATCGAAGGCTTCCTGATGCCGTTCCAGCGCGAGCGCACCTTCCCCGGAGACGAGGGCTATCCGCGCCTGCCGCTGCCGGTGCACGAGCACGAGGCGATGTACCAGTCGAAGGACGAGGACCGCAATCGCGATTACGCCGTGCGCTACAGCAACAGCTTCGGCCCGCTCGACGTCGGCATCGCCTGGTTCGAGGGCACCGCGCGCGAGCCGCGGCTCGAAGCCTGCGTGCGGCGCGGCGCCAGCGGCACGACGCTGAGCAATCCCGGCGCGCCCAACTGCACCTACCCGTACACGGCGTCGTTCGTGCAGCCGCCGCCGACCATTCCGCCGCAGACCATGGAAGAGATCACGGCCCAGTTCGCGATGGAGGTTCGCGACAACCTGGTGCTGGTGCCGTTCTACGACCTGTGGAAGCAGTCTTCGCTCGACGCGCAGTGGGTGACCGGCAACATGGCGTGGAAGATCGAGGCGATGCACCGCAAGACCCGCGGCGAGCTGACCTGGGGCAGCGTGGCCGGTTTCGAATACACCTTCGGCGACGTGCGCGGCACTGGCATCGACATCGGCGTGCTCGGCGAGTACCTGTACGACGAGAAGGACGACGGACTCAACACACTGTTCGACGACGAGGTGTTCGTCGGCATGCGCGTCGCGCTGAACGACGTCGCCGGCACGCAGGTGCTGGCGGGCGCGCTCGCCGACCGCGAGACGCGCGATGCCCGCCGCTACGGCATCGAGGCCAGCGGCCGCCTCAACGACGACTGGAAGCTTTCCGCCGAGGCCCGCATCTTCTCGCGCTGGCCGGACGACTTCTCGGCGTTCCTGGCTGACCAGGACTTCGTCACGGTTACGCTCGAGCGCTACTTCTGAAGTGATCCCTCGCTACGCTCGGGATGACACCTAAGCCGCCGCGAGATCCTGCAGGTTGAACAGCACCACCGGCTCCGCGTAGCCCTTGACCGGCACCGCCGCCCGCGGTTCGAGCGCATCGGTGCAGTTGCACTGCGCCGTGGTGTCCTGCGCCAGCAGCACCTCGCCGTCGGCGGCCAGCTCGCACAGCCGCGAGGCCAGGTTCACCGCCGGCCCGACCGCGGTGTACTCGAAGCGGCCGCTCGAGCCGATCACGCCGACCGTCACCGGGCCGCTGGCCACGCCGACGCCGACGCCGAGGCGGTGCTGCTCGGAGCTCGCGCGCCGGACGACGTGGCGCACGGCCACGCGGACCTTGCGCGCCACCTCGACGCCGACGCGCGCGTGGTCGGCCTGCGCCAGCGGCGCGCCGACCAGCACCAGCACGCCGTCGCCGGCGAAATCCTTGATCGTCGCGCCGTGCTGCGCGACCACCTCGCCGACGGCGTCGTAGTACTCGCGCAGCACGCCCAGCACGCGCGAGGACGGGTGGGCCTGCGCGTACGCGGTGAAGCCGCGCAGGTCGCAGCAGACCACCGTGACTTCCTGCGAGGTCTCCTGCATCGCGTGCGCCAGGCCGCGGCTCTGCACCAGCGCCGCGACCTGCGGCGACAGGAAGCGCGACAGGAACTGGCCGCGCTGGCCTTGCAACACGCTGTACTCGATCGCGCCGACCAGGAACACCATCTGGCCGATGGCAATGACGATGCCGGCGTATTCCAGTCCCGTGATCAGGCTCACGCAGAGGAACGGCACCGCCGCGATCATCGCCTGCACCCGTACGCGCTCGGCGGGATCGGGCTTGCGGTTGAGCAGCAGCAGCATGCTGCCGATCGCGAAGAAGCCGACCAGCACGATCGGCGCCATGAACAGCCAGAAGGTCGGGCGCGACAGCGCCTCGGGATCGTTGAGTGCGCCGAGGAAATCCTCGACGCGCGCTTCGGGCATCAGCACCGAGCACACGCCGTAAAACACCGCCGTGACCTGTCCGGCGCGCAGCGCGAAGTCCCCGGTGCGGGTGTCGAGGTTGCCCGCCGGGATCGTGCGGCGCACGCGCAGGATCCACTCGAGCAGCGCCAGCATCGCAAAGGTTTCCATCATGCCGAACCAGCCCAGCAGCCAGATCGGGATGCGGAAGTGCACGCCGATGACGATGCCGAGCACGAGCGACAGGCCGACGAAGGTGAAGGTCAGCGCCAGCGCCTGGCTGGTCGGCGAGCGGCGGTCGGCGACGATGAAGGCCACGCCCATGCCGAGCGACATCATGCTGACGACGAGGTACTGCGTCAGGTCGTAGCCGAGGTACGCCGGGAACAGGGGATTGCCGCCGATCATGAAAAAGGGTCCTGAAAAAGGGTCAGATCATTTTTTGTGCGAGGTCCTGATTATCCGTCACGGCGGGGAAAAATGATCTGACCCTTTTTCAGGATCTGACCCCTTTTCAGGTCAGCCCTTGTCGCTGCGGTCGGCCTCGAACAGCTGCTCGAGCTCCCGCGCCGCGTCCTGGGCGGTCTGGATCAGCTGGCGCTCGTCGCGGAACACGGCGAGCTGCTTCAGCAAGGTGGCCTCGTCGTGGATGCGGAACGTCTCGATCGCGCGGCGGACCTTCTCGTCGGGCTCGCCCATCGCGACCAGCAGCTGGCGGCCCATCTCGAGGCTCGAGTGGTAGGCGCGGCGCACGACGTGGTTGACGCCCAGATCCAGCAGCCGCAGCGCATGGTTGCGGTCGTTGGCCACGGCGAAAATGCTCAGCTTCGGGAAGTGCCGACGCGCCTGCTCGGCGATGGCCAGCGAGGTCTCCATGCGCGAGATCGAGATCACCAGGATCTTTGCGCTGGCGACGTGCGCAGCGCGCAGCAGCTCGAGCCGCGCGGCGTCGCCGTAATAGATCTTGTTGCCGAAGCGGCGCACGAAGTCGACCTGCTCGACGCTCTTTTCGAGCACCGTGAACGGGACCTTCTTCACGCGCAGCAGGCGGCCGACGATCTGCCCGAACGGCCCGAAGCCGGCGATGATGACCGGCGCCGGCGCGCCGTCGATCGGGTCGAATGGCGGGCCGGTGACCGGCGCGCGGAAGCGCGCCTGGAGCGTGTACATCAGCGGTGACAGCGCCATCGACAGCGTGACCGCGACCAGCAGGCGGTCGTGCAGCGGCACGTCGATCAACCCGGCCTTGGCCGCCAGGCCGAACAGCACGAAGGCGAATTCGCCGCCCTGCGAGACGGCGGCGGCCAGCGCGCGCGCGCTGTCGACCGGCAGGTGCGCGGCGCGGCCCACGCCGTACAGGATCGCGCCCTTGACCAGCACCAGTCCGGCAACGATGCCGAGCACGGTGAACGGCTCGCTCAGCAGCACGCCGAGGTTGACCGACATGCCGACCGCCATGAAGAACAATCCCAGCAGCAGGCCCTTGAACGGCTCGATCGCGGCCTGCAGCTCGTGACGGAACTCCGACTCGGCCAGCATCACGCCCGCCAGGAAGGCGCCCAGCGACATCGACAGGCCGACGCCTTCCATCAGCAGCGCGGTGGCCACCACCACCAGCAGCGCCGCGGCGGTGAAGATCTCCGGCACGTTGGCCCGTGCCACGCGGCGCAGCACCGGGCGCAGCGCGTAGCGCCCGGCGCCGACCACCACGACGATCACGCCGAGCGCCCGCAGCACCGGCTCCATTTCCAGCGCCTGCGCGACGCCGTCGCCGGACATCAGCGGCAGCAGCGCCAGGAACGGCACCACCGCGAGGTCCTGGAACAGCAGGATGGCGAAGGCGAGCAGGCCTTCGCGCGTGGCCAGTTCGTCGCGCTCGCCGAGCAGTTGCAGCACGAAGGCGGTGGACGACATGGCCAGGCCAAAGCCGGCGATCAGCGCTCCGACCGGCGTGACGCCGAACGCCAGCGCGACGCCGCCGAGCACCAGGCTGGTCAGGAGCACCTGCGCGCCGCCCGAGCCGAACACCGCCCCGCGCAGGCGCCAGAAGCGCTCGGGCTGCAATTCGAGGCCGATCACGAACAGCAGCAGCACGACGCCGAACTCGGAGAAGGCGAGGATGCGGTCGACGTCGGACATCAAGCCCATGCCCCACGGGCCGATGATCAGCCCGGCGGCGAGGTAGCCGAGCACCGAGCCCAGGCCGAACGCGCGCGCCAGCGGCACCGCCACGACCGCGGCGGCCAGGAAAATGGCGACGTCATGCAGCATGCGGCATCATCCCTGCGTGAGGACCCTCCTGGCCAGTGTGCTGTTTTTCTGCGGCAGCGCAACCGCGCTCGCGCAGGAAGAGCGCTCCGACCGCATCGGCGACCAGGTGGATCCGGAGGCCTACTCGATCCTGTCCGAGGCGCGCGGGCTGACGACGCACCGGCCCTCGTACGTCTACCCCGCGACGTGGAGCGAGGAGTTTCGCGGCAGCGAGACCGAGCTGGTGTTCCAGCTGTCGGGCAAGTGGCGCATGTTCGGCAGCGACTTCCACCTGGCCTACACGCAGAAGTCGTTCTGGCAGTTCATCAACAACGAGCGGTCCTCGCCGTTTCGCGAGACCAATTACGACCCGGAGTTCTTCTACCGGCTCGAGCCGAAGGCGAAGATCTTCAACAAGTGGGCGATGGACATCGGCATCGAGCACGAGTCCAACGGCCAGCCCTATCCGTTGTCGCGCAGCTGGAACCGCATCTATCTGGCGCCGTTCCAGGCCAAGGGCCGCCACCTGGCCTACCTGAAGTTCTGGTACCGCGTGCCGGAAGGCGATCCGAGCAGCGAGACCAACCAGGACGGCGACGACAATCCCGACCTCACCGACTACATGGGTTACGGTGAGGCCACCTTCTCGCGCCAGATCGGCGGCGAGCAGCTGCTGACCGCCTGGGTGCGCGGCAATCCCGCCACCGGGTACGGCGCGGTGCAGTTCACCTGGAGCATCCCCTCACGCGAGCGCTGGGTGTTCTGGGGTGCCAGCGTGTTCCACGGCTATGGCGAGAGCCTGTCGCTGTACGACGAGAAGGTCACGCGCGTGATGTTCGGGGCGCTGCTGGCGCGGTGAGCCGCGGCGCGCAGCGGCGTTCCGGAAAGTGGTGCCGGCTGAGGGAATCGAACCCCCGACCCACGGTTTACAAAACCGTTGCTCTACCAACTGAGCTAAGCCGGCGCGGCGCTATTTTACCTTTGCTTCAGGGTACGACGGTCAGGAACAGGAACACCGCGAACAGCACCAGGTGCACGGCGCCTTGCATGACCGTCGCCCGGCCGCCGGACAGGGTCATGCCCGAGATCAGCAGGGTCAGCGCCAGCAGCGCGATTTCCTTGAAGCCGAGCCCGAGCTCGAGCGGCATGTCGAGTGCCAGTGCGGTCGCCACGACCGCCGGGATCGAAAGCCCGATCGTGGCCAGCGCCGAGCCCAGCGCGAGGTTGAAGCTCGTCTGCATGCGGTTGCGCAGCGCGGCGCGGACCGCGGCCCCGGTCTCCGGCAGCAGGACCATCAGCGCCACGGCGATGCCGACCGCCGCGTGCGGCACCCCGGTGCGCCGCACGGCGGTTTCGATGTCCGGCGCGATGGATTTCGCGAGCCCAACGACTGCGACGAGCGCGACGAGCAGCAGGCCCAGGCTGGCGAGCGCGGCCACGTTCGATGGCGCCGGCGCTGCGACCTCGTCCTGCGCGGTCTCCGGCAGCGGCAGGAAGTACTCGCGGTGGCGCACGGTCTGCACAAAAATGAAGACCAGGTACAGCGTCAGCGAGACGACGGCCGCGAACACCAGCTGAGCCGGCGACAGCGTCGGGCCCGGCGACGACGATGTGAAGGTCGGCAGCACCAGGATCAGGGTGGCCAGCGTCGCCAGCACCGACAGGGCGGGGGAGGTGCCCTCGACCTGGAACGCCAGCACGCGATGGCGCATGGCGCCGAACAGCAGGCACAGGCCGACCACGCCGTTGCAGATGATCATGACGGTGGCGAACACGGTGTCGCGCGCCAGCGCCGTCGTGGCCTTCGGATCGGACAGCATCAGCGCGACGATCAGCGCGACCTCGATGACGGTTACTGCCAGCGCCAGCACCAGCGTGCCGAACGGCTCACCGACGCGCAGCGCGATGATCTCGGCGTGGTGCACGGCGACGATGACGGCCGCGAGCAACGCGGCCCCGGAGAGGAACAGCAGGCCCCAGCCGGGGTCCTCGCCCCAGATGACGGCCAGCACGGCGCACGCGGCGACCGGGATGGTCGCGTTCCAAAGAATGTCACGCGCGATCTGTGCCTTCATTCACAGAAGTCTACAGGTCGAACTTCACTCCCTGCGCCAGCGGCAACTCGCTGCCGTGGTTGATCGTGCAGGTCTGCCGGCGCATGTAGTTCTTCCAGGCATCGGAGCCGGACTCGCGCCCGCCGCCGGTGTCCTTTTCGCCGCCGAACGCGCCGCCGATCTCGGCGCCGCTGGTGCCGATGTTGACGTTGGCGATGCCGCAGTCGGAGCCCGA
>Ga0190269_10001480_pt1 | contig 11239 bp, 10 predicted proteins | sample Popmic249IS_FD_133749 | JGI IMG/M metagenome (GOLD analysis project Ga0190269, IMG submission 133749) | Populus adjacent soil microbial communities from riparian zone of Blue River, Arizona, USA - 249 IS | ecosystem: Environmental > Terrestrial > Soil > Riparian zone | place: USA: Arizona... | reverse complement strand
CGGCCCCCGAGCACGGTGCCGTTCTCGGCCAGGTGCCTGCCGAGTGCCCGGACCAGCGTCGTCTTCCCGCTGCCGGACTCGCCGACGATGCCGAGCGACCCGCCGGTCGGTACCGCGAGGTCGACGGCGTCGAGGACGGTCGAGTGGCCCCGCCGGGTGCGGTAGCCGACCGAGAGGCCGGTGACCGAGAGGCTCATGACCGCTCCGTCCGTGCACGCAGGTCGTCGGCGACCAGCGCGACACCGACGACGAGCGACGCGATCGCCAGCGCCGGAGCCAGCGCGGTCCACGGTGCGATCTGCAGCCAGGCGCGGTTGTCGGCGACCGAGGCGCCCCAGTCCGGTGAACCGGGCGCGGCCCCGAGACCGAGGAACGACAGCGTCGCGGCGGCGAACACCGCGTCGCCCAGCCGGGCCGTGGCCTCCACGAGAACCGTGGTGAGAACGTTCGGCAGGATCTCCCGGAGCAGCAGCGACCAGGTCGGCTCACCCCGCAGCCGGGCCGCTTCGACGTACGGCTTGTCGCGCTCGACCAGCGTCGCCGCGCGGACGGAGCGGGCGACGATCGGGACGAACGCCAGTCCGATCACCAGGATCAGCACCGGTGTCGACTGGCCGAGCAGCGCGACGAACAGGATGCTCGCGATGATCGCCGGGAACACGGTCAGCGTGTCGAGCACCCGCATCACGGCCTCGTCGACCCAGCGGCCGGACGCCCCGGCGACGAGCCCGACCGCGGTGCCGACGATCAGCGCGCCGATCGTCGCCAGCGGTGCGATCGCCAGCACCGACCCGGCACCGGCGAGTACCCGGCTGAACACGTCGCGCCCGAACTGGTCGGTGCCGAGCCAGTGTTCACCGCCGGGCGAGGCGAACTTGTCAGCCGGATTCTGGCTCGACGGGTCGAACGGTGCCAGGTGGCGCCAGAACAGCGCGACGAGCGTCCAGGTGAGCAGGATGAGCAACCCGAGGCCGAGGGCCACGGGCCAGCGACGGGAGCCACTGACCACCGGCGGAGGCGCGACCGGCGTGTGCGGAGGAGCCGAGATCACGGACGTCACACCGCCACCCCCAGCCGGAGACGCGGGTCGAGCAGCCGGTAGACGACGTCGACCGCGAGCGTGATGAGCAGGTAGCAGAAGCCCAGGACCAGCGCCGCGGCCTGGAGCGTGGGCAGGTCCTTGTCGAGCGCCGCGGTGAGCAGCAGCGCGCCGATGCCGGGGTAGTTGAACAGCAGCTCCACCGAGACCAGGCCACCGAGCAGGAACTGCGCCTGGACGCCGAGCGCGCTGGTGGCCGGCACCGTGGAGTTGCGCAGGACGTGGCGGGTCACGATCGAGAACCGGGACGCGCCGCGGAGCTCCGCCGCACGCACGTAGGGGCTGCGTACCGACGCGACCGTGCTCGCGCGCACGTGCCTGGCCACGTACCCCAGGCAGAGCAGCACCAGCGACACCGCGGGCAGCACCAGGTGCTCCAGCCGGTTCACCAGCGACGCACCCGGATCCGCCTGGGCGCTCACCGGGAACCAGCGCAGCGACACCGCGAACACGACCATCAGCACGACGCCGGTGACGAACTCCGGGGTCGCGCCGAGCGCCAGCCCGGTGACCGACAGGATCCGGTCGACCGGACGGTCGTGGTAGAGCCCGGCCAGCACACCGATCAACAGGGCGACCGGCACGAGCAGCACGAACGCGAAGACGGCCAGCAGCATCGAGGCGCCCAGCCGTTCGAACACCAGCTCACGGACCGGCACCTTCAGGGTGTACGACGTACCCCAGTCACCGCTGAAGAAGCTGACCAGCCAGTCGGCGTAGCGCACCGGCAGCGGCCGGTCGAGCCCCAGCTCGTCCCGCAGCTGCGCAGCCGTGGCGTCGCTGGCCTCGCGGCCGAGGATCTGCCGGGCGACGTCGCCAGGCAGCACCTCGGTGGCCAGGAACACCAGCGCCGAGATCGCCAGCAGGGTGAGCGGGATCGCGGCCAGGCGGCGCAGCAGCAGGTGTCTCATCTAGATCGCCGAGACGTTCGTGTAGTCGACGTACCACGACGGGTGGGCCTTGATGCCGCGGAACTTGCGCTTGTTGTACGCGCGGACCGCGCCGTTCCAGAGGCTCAGGACGACCGGCACGTCCTCGTGCAGCGCGGCGGCGATGATCTTCGCCTGCTTCTTGCGCCCGGCGTCGTCGGTGGCGGCGTCGTAGGCCGTCAGGGCGGCGTCGAGAGCCGGGTTCTTGTACTTCGAGCCGTTCCAGACGCCCGTGCTGGTGACCATCGGGTTCACGAACTGGCTCGGCACCGCGCGGCCGGCCCAGCTGACCAGGTTCGCGGTCGTGAACAGCCACGGCGTGTCGCTCTCCTGGTTGCCGCCGTAGAACGCGGCCGACGTGCGCTGGTCGAGCTTCACCTCGATGCCGACCTCTTTGAGCTGCGCCTGGATGACCAGCGCGTAGTCCTTGTTGGGCGGGTCGAAGGTGAGCGGGAACGCGAGCTTCGACACTCCGGCCGCGGCCAGCAGCTCCTTGACCTTGGCCGGGTCCTTGGCCCGCTGGGGGATCTCGCTGGGGGCCGAGGCGAACAGCGGCGCGTAGAGGTGGTCGTTGCCCAGCTCGCCGATGCCGTCGTTGACGGCCTGGTTGACCGCAGGCCGGTCGAGCGCGTAGGCGACCGCCTGGCGGACCTCCTTCTTGTCGAACGGCGCCCGGTCGACGCGGAGCGTCAGCGCGGTCATGCCGGTGCCGCCGACCTCGTCCAGCGCGATGTCGCCGACGGCCTGGACGACCGACGGCTCGGTGATGAACAGCGTGTCGAGCTCGCCGCTCTGCAGCGCGAGCTGTTCGGCCTGGGAGTCCTGGTAGAAGCGCACCTCGACGCCGTCGAGGTAGGGCTTCCCGGACTCCCAGTACTTCGGGTTGCGCACCAGGCTCGCACCGGTGGAGGCGTTGTAGCTCTTCAGCGTGAACGGGCCGGTGCCGATCGCGTTCTTCGTGAAGTCGCCCGCGTAGTCGGCCTTCAGGATCACCGCGTTGTAGTTGCCTGCGGAGACCAGGTACGGGAAGTCGGAGAACGCGCGGTCGAGCGTGAAGACCACGGTCTTCGGGTCTTTGACGGCCACCCCGCCGGGGGAGAGCACACCGTCGAACGCGGACAGTGCCGCCGATTTGCTCGCGGGGTCGAGGAGCCGGTCGAAGCTGGCCTTGACCGCGGTGGCGTCCAGCGGGGTGCCGTCGGAGAAGACGACGCCTTCCCGGAGCGCGAACTCCCAGGTCTTGTTCTGGTTCGTGCCGGTCCACTTCTGCGCCAGGCGGGGCACCAGGGTGAAGTCGGAGTCGAGCCAGATCAGGTAGTCGGCGATCAGCTGCACGAGCGCGATCGACGATCCGTCGTACATGGTCACCGGCTCGACCGCGGTGGGCGGCGTCGGCGTGCCGGCGCGGAGCGTGCCGCCCTGCTCGGCGGGTCCGTCGGCTGCCGGCGATTCCTCGTCGTCGACGCCGCAGGCGGCCAGCAGCGCGACCAGGCCGAGCCCGCCGGCACCGGCCAGCAGTTGACGTCGGGACAGCACGGACATGGGGGTACTCCTCGAGGAGGGGGAGCGGAACGGAGCAGGAGCAGTCAGCGGTGTACGGCGCCGGGCGTCCGGATGCGACGGTCCTCGGCGGTCTTCCCCCGGCGGGCGGGAGCCAGCGGCCCACTATGTCTACCAAAGAAGTAGGGATTTGCCTAGCGGGCACTGCGTTCGTCCCGGCGAATCCGGAACTCCGGCCTCCAGGCGGGTCCGGCGCTCGGCCGGACGGCGGGTCGTGGTCTGATCGAACGGATACCGAGTGAGGTGAGTGAGATGTCGCGGATCAGCATCTTCGGAGGAACCGGCTACGCCGGCGGCCACATCGCCGCGGAAGCGGCCAGGCGAGGGCACAACGTGATCTCGTACACCCGCAACGCGCCGGAGGAGCGGCTCCCCGGCGTCGCCTACGAGACCGGCTCCCTGCACGACGCGGCGGTCGTCGACAAGGCGGTGCAGGACTCGGACGTCGTCGTGATCGCCACCCACGGGTTCGACCCGGAGGGGCCGGGCCTGATCGACGCCCTGCCGACGCTGATCGCCGCCGCGGTGGCGGCCGGCACGCGGCTCGCGGTCGTCGGCGGGGCCGGCAGCTCGCTGGTCTCACCGGACGGGCCGCGTCTGGTCGACACGCCCGACTTCCACGAGGAGTGGAAGCCCGAGGCGCTGGCCCACGCCGAGGTCCTCGGCGCGCTGCGGGCGTCCGACCCGGCGCTGGACTGGTTCTACGTGAGTCCGGCCGCGTTGTTCGGCTCGTACGCCCCCGGTGAGGCCACCGGGTCCTACCGCACCGGCGGCGACGTGCTCGTCACCAAGGAGGACGGCACGTCGGAGATCTCCGGCGCGGACTTCGCGGTGGCGTTCGTCGACGAGATCGAGAACAAGTCCTACCCGCGCCGGAGGTTCACCGTCGGGCACTGAACCCGGTCAGGCGCTGGGCCCGGTCAGGCCCCGTGGCGGACGATCAGGAAGTCGAAGCCGTCGTCCAGGAAGTAGATCTTCGACCACGACAGCGGGCGCCCGCCGGGTAGGTACTGCACCTGGTCCAGCAGGAGGTACAACCCGGTGGGGCTCCGCCCGTCGCCCCACCCGGCGTCGGGCTCCAGCACCGCCCGCACCCGTGCCACCGCCCGCTCGGGCATCGCGTTGACCCGGGCGTACTGCTCGAAGATCGAGCCGCTCAGGTCGAAGTCGTCCGGCAACACGTCGGCGGCGACCACCGAGTAGTCGAACGCCACGGTGCGATCGTCGGACGTCATCTCGCGCTCGATCTCGTACACCTCGGCGTCCGCGCCGCGCTCGAGCTGGCGCGCCTCCTCGGCGGACGCCGCCCGCCGGCGCCGCAGCCGGTAGGACGCCCCCGGGCGGTGGCCCTGCGACGCGATCAGGTCGTGCAGGGACCGCAGCTCCTGCAGCCCGGCCCGGATCGACGAGTTGTACCGGGTGACGAACGTGCCCGAGCCGTGCCGGGTCTCGACCAGCCCGGCCCGCTGGAGCGCCAGCAGCGACGCGCGCATCGTGTGCCTGCTGACCGCGTACTCGGCCGCGAGCTCGGCTTCGCTGGGCAGCTGGTCGCCGGTCGACCACTCGACGCCGATGCGTTCCCGTAACGACGCCGCGATCACGTCGGGGAGGGCGGTGGCGCGCACCGGACGTCTGCTGATGGTCACGCTCCTACTTGCGATAACGATACGCGAGTTAGCATAGTCATTCGTCGACTTGTTCAGTTGTTCAATGACTGATCGGGTCCGTATGCTGCCCGGAGCATACCCCACACAGCTGGTAGGAGAAGTCAGGAATGCGGTCACGTCGTCACGCCAAGTTACTGGCCATCGGTCTGGGAGCAGCCCTCTCGGCGGTCGCCGTCACCGGATGCAGCGCCGAGAGCACGAGTTCGTCCAGCGGTGGCACCGACGGCCAGATCGTCGTGATCACGCCGAACCCGATCGGCGTCAACGAGTTCCTGAAGCTCTCGGTCGAGGGCACCAAGGCCGCGGCGAAGGCACAGAACGCCGACGTCAAGGTCTACGAGAGCACCGACCCGACGAGCATTTCGCAGAACCTCCAGGCCGCGATCGACGCGAAGCCGAAGCTGATCGTCACGATCAGCTTCAGCTTCGACGACCTGATGAAGACCGCTCCGGTCGACAACCCCGACCAGCAGTTCCTCCAGGTCGACTCGTGCCCGGAGAAGCCGGCGAAGAACCTCACCTGCGCCCGCTTCAAGGAGTACGAGGCCGTCTACCTGGCCGGGGTCGAGGCCGGCCTGCTCACCAAGAAGAACGCGATCGGCGCCGTGGCCGCGCTCGACTCGCCGTTCATCCACCGCTGGACCGACCCGTTCGGCGAGGGCGCCAAGTCGGTGAACCCGAAGAGCACGTTCACCCCGCTCTTCGTCGGCGGCAACAATCCGTTCAGTGACCCGGCCCGCGCGAACGCCCAGGCCGAGACGCTGGCCCAGAAGGGCGTCGACTACGTGATGGCCGCCTCCTCCGGCGGCAACACCGGCGTCTTCCAGGCGGCGAAGGCCGGCGGCTTCTCCGCGTTCGGCGTCGACGTCAACCAGTGCGGCGAGGCGCCGGGCGTCGTCGTCGACAACGCGATCAAGCGCGTCGACGTGGCGATCGAGAACGCGGTCGAGGCGATCTTCTCCGGCAAGTCCGGCGGCGTCACCGAGTACGGCCTCAAGGAGGACGGCGTCGGCCTGACCGGCCTGGAGAGCGACGCTGCCTCGTCGGGCTGCCTCATCGCCAAGTACCCGGACGTGCTCGCGAAGGTCAAGGAAGCCCGGGACCAGATCGTCTCCGGCAAGCTCGTCGTGAAGGACCCCGCGGCAGCATGACCGACATCCGCGTGCGCCTCGCCGGGATCACCAAGCGGTTCGGCCCCGTCGTCGCGAACGACGACGTCGACCTGGAGCTCCGCGCCGGCGAGGTGCACGCGGTCGTCGGCGAGAACGGCGCGGGCAAGTCGACGCTGATGTCGGTGCTCTACGGCAGCGTGCAGCCGGACTCCGGGCGCATCCTGGCGCGCGGCACGGAGGTCGGCTTCGACTCGCCGCGTGCGGCGATCGCCGCCGGCATCGGCATGGTCCACCAGCACTTCCAGCTGTTCGAGAGCCTCTCGGTCACCGACAACGTGATCTACGGTGCGGAGCCGACCCGGCGGGGGCTCCTCGACCGGCGCCGGGCCCGTGAACGGGTCGCCGCGCTGGTCGAGGAGTACGGGTCGCCGCTCTCACCCACCGCGATCGTCGAGACGCTGCCGATGGGCCTGCGGCAGCAGGTGGAGATCCTCAAGGCCCTCTACCGGGGCGCCGACGTCCTCATCCTGGACGAACCCACCGCGGTGCTCACCCCGGCCGAGACCGCGCTGCTGTTCGCCTCGATCCGCCGGCTGGCCGAGCGAGGCACCGCGGTCGCGCTCGTCACCCACAAGCTCGACGAGGTGATGCAGGTCAGCGACCGGGTCACGGTGCTGCGCCAGGGCGCGGTGGTCGCGTCGCCGGCCACCGCGTCGACGACCCCGGCGGCGCTGGCCCACGCGATGACCGGCCGGGACATCGAGGCCGCGACGAACGACGAGCCCGGCCCGGTCGGCCCGGCCGTCCTCGAGGTGACCGACCTGCGTGCCGACCCCGTCCGGGTGGACCGGCTCGAGGTCCGCGCCGGGGAGATCGTCGGGATCGCCGGCGTCGCCGGCAACGGCCAGAGCGAGCTGGTCCGGGCCGTCGTCGGGCTGCGGCCCGCGTCCGGCACGGTCCGGATCGCGGGTGTCGACGTCACGCGGGGCGACGTCCGCCGGCGGCGCGCCGCCGGGCTGGCGTACGTGCCCGAGGACCGCGGCGCCGTCGGCTCGGCCCGCAGCCTGAGCATCGCCGAGAACCTCGCGGTGGGCCATCTGCGCCGGGGCTGGCTGAACCCCGCGAAGGTGCGGGCGTTCGCCGCCGATCTCATGCGCAAGCACGACGTCCGTGGCGCGGGGCCGGAGGCCACCGTGGCGTCGCTGTCCGGCGGCAACGCGCAGAAGGTCGTGCTCGCCAGGGAGCTCGAGCACCGGGCGCCGCTGCTGGTCGCCGAGAACCCGACGCAGGGCGTCGACATCGGGGCGATCGAGTACATCCACCGCGAGCTGCTCGCGTACCGGGCGGCCGGGCACGGCGTGCTGCTGGTCTCCAACGAGTTGAGTGAGCTGATCGCGCTCGCCGACCGCGTCCACGTGATGGTCGACGGCCGGTTCGTCGCGTCGGTCGACCGCGCGGACCTCTCCGAGCAGCGCCTCGGCGAGGCGATGACCAACGCGACCGCGCCCGACGCCGCGGTCACCACCGCCCTCGTGCCGCCGGATCAGGGCGCCTCGATCGCTGCGGACGGCTCGGCCGACACCACGCAAGACCCTGCGATCACGGAAGGACGGCCCGATGGCGACGCTCGCGCCTGATCGCGGGACCGGTGCCGCCGAGAAGCCCCTGCACCGCGTGGCCAGGCGAGCCGTGACGGGCGCGGCGCTGCCCGCGCTGCTGGCCAGCTTCCTCGTCGGCGCGCTCGTGCTGCTCAGCGCCGGGACGAACCCGCTCACCGGGTACCAGGCGCTGTTCCGTGGCGTCCTGCTCGACACGAACCTGCCCTACCTGGCCGCCGCGTTCGCGCCGATCCTCGGCATGGCGGTGAGCTTCGCGATCCCCCTGCGGATGGGGGAGTTCAACCTCGGTGGCGACGGCCAGCTCGTGCTCGGCGGCATCACCGCCGCCGCGGTCGCGATGGCGATCCCTGCGTGGGGTCTGGCCGGCTTCGCGCTCGCGGCGGTGGCGGGTGCGGCGGCGGCCGGGGCGTGGGCGGCGCTGAGCGTCCCGCTGGCCCGCTTCGGGCGCGTCCCGATCATCATCTCGACGCTGCTGCTCGGCTTCCCGGCGGTCTCCTTCGCCTCCTACCTGGCCCGGTACCCGCTGACCGACAAGGGCACCGGCATCCCGCAGACCCCGCGCCTGCCCGACGCGATGCACCTGCCCGCGCTGCCCGCCAGCGCCTACGTGAACGTCGGGCTGCTCGTCGCGGTGCTGCTGTTCGCCGCGTACTGGGTCGTCGACGCCCGTACCGGCACCGGCCTGGAACTCCGGACGCTCGGCGCGAACCTCCGCTTCGGCGAGTACGTCGGCATCGACGTGAGCCGGCGCACGACCGGCGCGCTGGCCGCCAGCGGCGCGATCGCCGGGCTCACCGGCGCGTTGATCGTCGCCGGCCCGCCGTACCGGTTCATCGACGGTGCGCTGGTCGCGCCCGGCTACACGTTCACCGGCGTCACCGTGGCACTGATCGCGTCCGGGCGGCCGGCCGGGCTGCTCGCCGGGGCACTCCTGTTCACCGCACTCCAGGTCGGCGGCACCGGCATGGAGCGCGACGTCGGCATTCCGCGGCAGCTCACCGCGATCATCCAGGCGTCGGTCGTCATCACGTTCGTGCTGATCGTCGCGGTGCAGGCCTACCGGGCACGCACCAAGGCGGGTGCCCGGTGAACGTGTTCACGCTCGGCTTCGTCGCCGCGGTCCTCGTCGCGCTCGCGCCGGTGCTGCTCGCCGCGCTGGGCGGCGCGCTCTGTGCCCGGGTCGGCGTGTTCAACATCGGGCTCGAGGGCCAGATGCTGCTCGGCTGCTTCACCGCGGTGGCGGTCAGCGCGAGCACCGGCAGCGCGCTGCTGGGCGTCGTCGCCGCCGTGGGCGCCGGCGTGCTCACCGCACTCGTGCTCGGGATCGGGTCCGTCCGGCTGCGGGCCGACCCGATCGTGCTCGCGATCGGCACGAACCTGCTCGCGGTCGGGCTCACCGGCTTCCTGCTGCGCTCGATCCTGGACACCAGCGGCACCTACAGCAGCCCGGATCTGGCCGGGCTCGGCCGGCTCGGCGACACCTGGGTGGGGAGCGTCCCGGTGCTGGGTGACGCCCTCGCCAGCAGCAGCTGGGTCGTGGTGCTCAGCCTGCTCCTGGTGCCAGCCCTCGGGTTCTTCCTCGCCCGCCACCCGGCCGGTCTGCGGCTGCGCGGCATCGGCGAGAACCCGGATGCCGCCCGCAGCCTCGGCGTGAACGTCGGCGGCTACCAGCTGACCGCGATCCTCGTCGCCGGCGGGCTCTGCGGCCTGGCCGGTGCGCAGCTCGCGCTCGGCAACGTCCAGCTCTTCAGCGAGCAGATGACCGCCGGCCGGGGGTGGGTCGCGGTGGTCGCGGTCATGCTCGGCCGAGGGCGCCCGGGGCTCGTGCTCGCCGCCAGCGTCGTCTTCGGCGCAGCCGAGGCGTTCGGCTTCCGGCTGCAGGGGCTGGGGCTCCCGCAGCAGGCCACCGACGCCGCCCCGTACGTGATCACGCTGATCGCGCTGCTGCTGACCTCGGCGCGCTGGCGGCGGCGCCCGGTCGCCGAGCCGCTACCCGAACCCACCGCAGAATCCTCTGGAGGCACCCGATGACGTCCCGCCGCGCCGTGGTCGTCGACACCGACACCGGTATCGACGACGCGCTCACGCTGGTGTACCTCGCCGCGGTCGGCGACGTCGACCTGGTCGCGATCACCGCCACCCACGGCAACTGCTCGACCGCCGACTCGGCGATCAACGTCGGGCACGTACTCGGCCTGTGCGGCCTGCCCGACGTGCCGATCCACCTCGGCCGCCCGGGACCGATCAGCGGCAAGGCGCCGCGCTACTCCCACCACGTGCACGGCCACGACGGCCTCGGAGATCTGGGCGTCGAGAAGCTGCCGAGCACGCCGCGTGAGGAACCGGCCGCGCAGGCGCTGGTGCGGATCGGGCGCGAGCAGCCGGGCGAGGTCGACCTCCTGGTGCTCGGCGCCATGAGCAACCTCGCCGACGCGATCGCGATCGACCCGCTGGTGCTCACCCGCTACCGGTCGGTCGTCGTCATGGGCGGCTCCGGGCCCTACCAGCCGGCGGGCACGATTCTCGAGGTCGACGCGAACGTGGACGCCGACCCGCAGGCCGCCGAGATCGTCTTCGCCGCCGAGCACGGGAACCTGGTGATGGTCGGCGTCAACGTGACGACGCCGGCGATCCTCGACGAGGCGTTCATGGCCGCGCTCGCCGCCGGGCCCGGCCCCGTGACGTCGTTCTGCTCCGCGATCCTCGGCTACTACCTGGACTTCTACCAGGAGAAGTGGGGCCGCCGGATCTGCTCGGCGCACGATCCGCTGGCCGCCGCGATCCTGCGCAACCCCGCGCTGGTGACCCGTGCTGCCGACGGCCCGGTCAACGTCCGCGACGACGGCTACGCCGTCCGGGCCCGCCTGATGCGCACCGCCGAGCTCGAGCTGCCCGCGTTCCCGCTGGTCGAGACCCCGCCGACACACGTCGTGCTCGACGTCGACCTGCCTGCGTTCCTCGCCGAGTTCACCGACGTCCTCGCGAACGCGGACGCCCGCCTAGCAGTCGAGTAGGAACCGCTCCAGGACACGGACGCCGAACTCCAGGGCGTCGACGGGCACCCGCTCGTCGACGCCGTGGAACAGCGCGCTGAAGTCGAGGTCGGGCGGGAGCCGCAGCGGGGTGAACCCCAGCGTCCGGATGCCCAGCCGGACGAACGCCTTCGCGTCGGTGGCGGCCGGCAGCAGGTACGGCAGCAGGCGGGCGTCCGGGTCCTCGGCGGTGATCGCGCGGGCCATTGCGTCCACCAGCG
>Ga0190269_10001479_pt1 | contig 11258 bp, 7 predicted proteins | sample Popmic249IS_FD_133749 | JGI IMG/M metagenome (GOLD analysis project Ga0190269, IMG submission 133749) | Populus adjacent soil microbial communities from riparian zone of Blue River, Arizona, USA - 249 IS | ecosystem: Environmental > Terrestrial > Soil > Riparian zone | place: USA: Arizona... | reverse complement strand
GCGCTCATCGGCCTCCTTCAGCTCGCGCTCGATCGCGACCGGCAAGCGCTTGATGTGCCCCTTGGCCAAGTAATCTTGGGCACCGAGCTTCATCGCCGAGACCGCGGCTTCTTCACCGATGCTGCCCGACACGATGATGAACGGCAGATCGAGCCCGCGGTCCGACACGATCTTGAGCGCGGCGGGAGCGCTGAAGCTGGGCATGCTGTGATCGGAGATGATGAGGTCCCACGAGCGTGACTCGAGCGCCTTCACCAAGCCGCGCTCGGTATCGACGCGGTGCCATGCGGGATCGAAGCCCGCGCGTCGCAGCGAGCTCAGAAGGAGCATCGCGTCATCCTCAGAGTCCTCGACGATCAGCAGTTGTAGCGGACGTCCCATCCCTACCCCGACCTCAACCCGAGCCGCGACGAAGTCGGCGGCGTGGATGACGTTGCAGATTCTGTCAGCGCCCGCGCGCGCAAACAAAGCGATCATCGTGTTTTTTTCGCGCCACGATGCTCGACGAAGAACGCCAGCTCACTCGGATCTGGGTGATCGGCCGTCCGGATCTGAAGTCTCGAGTAGTTTGTGAGGGTCGGGCCTACACATAGAAAAGCACTATAGGGTGGGCCTACGAGGCGGCCTGCCTCGCCCGCGCTTCCACGGATCGTGTCAGCCGAAAGGCCACGCCAGCCGGAACAGCGGTGCGCGTTGCGAACGGTCGTCTGGATCCGCGACCAGCCACAGCGTGCTCGCATCGCCCGACAACGCGATGCCTTCGAGCTTGCACACGGGCATGACGCGCAGCTCGCACCCGATCACACCGCGCGCGTCCATCACGCCGATGACCGAGCCCGTCGTCGGCGCGTCGTCATACGTGCTGCCCGACGGCTCGGCCGCGGCGCTGAACACGAGGCCTGCGGTCGGGTGAGGTGTGAGATCGGTCAAGCTGAGCGGCGCGCCGTCGATCGATCCGAGCACCACGGGATGGATCGCGACGAGCGCGCGCGCCGTGATCGACCGGGCCTCGTCTAACGCCACGTGCACGACGTCGAGGTCCAGCTCGATGCACGCGTTCTGGCCCGCGGCGCCGTTGCCGCGCTGGGCGAGCCACAGCCTGCCTGCCTGGACGGCCACACCCTCGATGTTGAGCTCCGGCAAGCTGCGCGACAGCTCTTCGTACAGCGGCGACCAATCGCTCATCGCGTGCGCGCGGCGCAGCGCTGGGTCGAAGCACACCGAGCGCGTGCGCGCGGGTGTCGAGCCCGACCCGAGCGCCAAGAGGCGACCGTCGGGCATGGACGCGAGCGCCTCGAAGTCGGGCTTTCTCCGCTTGCGCTCCTTGTGCTCGCCGGGCAGCTCCCCCGGCAAGAGCTCGACGCGGCGCAGCAGCTTGCCGTGCACGTCGAAGACAGCTGCGAACAGCTCGTCATCGGCGATGGCGTACAGCTCGCCGCCACGCAGGACCAGCCCGCTCGCGGCCGAGATGTCCAAGTCGGCGACCTTCGACAGCGCGAGCGTGGAGGCGTTCATCGCGTCACTCGATCAAGAGAGCATCGGTGATCGGTCCGAGGGCAGACGGCAACACGCCGCTCGCCCAACCGAGGTCCATAGAAGTGAAGCGCTCGCGGATCTGCGCGCAGTTGCCGACCGCCCAGGCGAAGTGCTCGGTGGTCACGCCGATATCCTGCAAGCGATGCGCCGCGCCTGCACGTCGCAGCACATCCTTGATGAAGGCGCCGGTCGGCAGCGCCGGCGCGATGCTGCTGCGCACCCTGTCCCAGACGCCGGGCTCGTTGAGCCGGCGTGCCGCTTCTGCGAGCCGCGCCGTCTGCTTTTTGTGATGAGCCGCGATCGAGCCTGCGAGCTTGCCCCACCCCGCGTCATCGAGCGGAAGCGGCGCGCCAGAGAACACCGGCGCGGGCAGGGCGAGGATGCGCTCGTACAGCGCGGCCGCGAAGATCGTACCGATGCCGACCTGGCGGCCGTGCAGGTCGTGCGCCGTGCCGTCCGCGTCGGCGCGCATGTCCAGCGTGTGGCTGATCAGGTGCTCGCCGCCCGAGGCCGGCAGGCTGCTGCCCTGCAGCGTCATCGCGCAGCCCGAGAACACGAGCGCCTCGAACAGCGCGACGATGGCGCCTTCATCGCGCGCCGCGATCTTCTCGGGTACGGCCAGGAATCGATCCTGGATGTGATCGAAGATGTTGGCGATCGGCTCGCGGTAGTCCTCGCCGAACAAGATGTCGTTCATCTTCCAGTCGGCGCTGCTCACCGTCTTGGCGATCACGTCGCCGAGGCCCGCGCTCGTGAGCTCGAACGGTGCTCCGGCGAGCACCTTGGGATCCGCCGCCACCACGCGGTGCGCGCGCGCGTGCACGAGCGTCTTCACGCCGGCGATCGCGGGCGCCACGTTCGCGGCGGCGTAGCCGTTCATCGAGGCGGCCGTCGCGAGCACCGCGCACTCCGCGCCGCGCTCGAACGCGACCCACTTCGCGAGGTCGCTCATCACGCCGGCGCCGACGCCAACGACCACGTCCACCTCGGGCAGCGAGGCCAGCAGCGAGTCCTTGGTCACGTCATCGCAAACCGGCGAGTGGCCGTAGCGATCGGCGATGACCTGGCGATGGGCCGAGAACCCAGCGGCTCGCAGCGCGGCCGCGCAAGCCTCGCCGGCGATGCCGCGCGTGCGCTGGTCGCACAGTACCGCGGCGCGCCGGCCGGTCAGCAGGGACTTGAGCGCCGCCGCCAGCTCTTCGCTCGCATGCTCGGAGACGATCATGCGGACCGGCACCAAGTGACGCCGGTCGGCCAGATCGCGGGCGATGGCGGGCCCTAGCGCTTGGAACAGCTCCATCGCGGCAGCATACACGACGCATGTGCGGGTCAACCCCGCGCGTGCTGCCGGACGATGCGCTGGATCTCTTGCACGAGCTCGGTGGGCTTGAACGGCTTGCGCAACCAGGCGGTCGCGCCGTTCAGCGTGCTCGACCAGCCCAGCTCATCGGGGCTGGCCGCCGAGAGGATCACGACCGGCGCCTTGACCCCGAGCGCGCGCGCTCGCTCGCACAGCTCCTTGCCGTTCATCTCCGGCATCATCGCGTCGGAGATCACGATGTCGAAGGCTTCCTTGGCGAGTAGCTCGAGCGCCACGGTCGCGCTCTCGACGATGGTCGCGTCGAAGCCGCCCACGTTCTTCAACGTGAGCGCGAGCAAGCGCAGCGTGAGCGGATCGTCGTCCATCGCGAGCACGCGAAGCTTCTGGCCTGCGGGCTTGGGCGAGGGCTCGACCTTGGGCGGCGCCGGTGGAGCGGGTGACGCCTCGGGCGCAGGCGCTGCTTGCTCGGCGGTGTGCGAAGCCTTGGCCTGAGCGCTCGCGGCCTCGGCCAGGTCGGCCAAGTTGCGAGCGAGCTGTCCCACGATGGCCGGCGGCGAGAGGCTCGCTCGTTGCTCCAGCTCGGCGGCCTTGTCCGTCAGCTCTTGATGCCCATAAGTACCCGCCACGCCGCGCAGCTTGTGGCTCTCCGTCTTGAGCGCCTTGCGCGCGAGGACATCGCCGCTCTCGACCTTCGCCGCGAGATCCCGCAGGGCCTTGGCGCGCTCCACGAGCCCGCTCTCCATCTTCTGTTTCAGCGCGAGCAGGCGGCGCTCGAGATCGTTCAATGCGGACATCGGTTCCCCAGCATGCCGCAAAACCGTCTCGCCTCGATCATGTAATCAAAACAGCGCGCGCGTGCGCACATGCGTTCGTATGTGCCGACAACATGATCGGGGCACCCGTCAGGAGATGCTCGTCTCGCCCGAGGGGTGCGATGTACACTGCTCCTCGTCCTTCACGCATACGGCGACTTGCGATGACTCGAGACAGCGACGCCAAGCTTGGTCGTGAAGACAAGATCAAACAGGACGACACGCGACCGCGCGGGGAATCTCGCTCGGTCAGCGCACGCGCGGAGACAGCATTGAGCCTCGAGCCACCCTCCCCTCACGAACCGCACTGGGAAGGGCCGGCCGCCGGCTCGCTGATCGACAACGCCTATCGCGTCGTCGGCCCGCTCGGCCAAGGCGGCATGGGCATGGTGATGCTCGCGGTCGATGAGCGACTGGAGCGCGACGTGGCGATCAAGCTGATCCGCCCCACGTACGGCCGAAACAAGAACGCGCGCGACCGCTTCCTGATCGAGGCCCGCGCGATGGCGCGCGTGAAGCACGAGAACGTGGTCGAGATCTACTCGTTCGGAGAGATCGAGGGCTCGCCCTACTTCGTGATGGAGTACGTGCCGGGCAGCAACGTCGCCAACTGGCTCGACGACCTGATCCTGGAGGACAAGCTGCCCGCGATCGACGAGTCGCTCGGCTACCTCGATCAGATCTGCCGTGGCGTGAGCGCGATCCACGTCTCCGGCACCGTCCACGGGGACTTGAAGCCGAGCAACATCCTGCTCGGACCCGCGTCGCGCGTGGCGATCGCGGATCTCGGCTTGTCGCGGCTGTTCGATCACCTCGGCCGCGCCGGCGCGCACCCGATGGCGGGGACGCCGGCGTATATGGCGCCCGAGTTCGCGCGCACCGATCTGCCACCGCAGCTCTTGCAGCGCTCCGACGTCTACGCGCTCGGCGTGATCGCCTACGAGATGCTGACCGGGGAGCCTCCGTTCGACATCGTGACGACCGCCGACATGATCAAGGCGCACGCCAGCCAGCCGCCGCTGCCCAGCTCGCTGCGGCCGGAGCTCGGTACCGGCTTCGACCTGCCTTTGCTCGCGTCGATCCGCACCGATCCGGTCAAGCGGACGGCGAGCGCGGACGAGCTCCGTCGTCAGATCCTCGAGGCGCGTTCGGCGCTCGTTACGCCCTCGGCGCCCGTGCGCATCCTGGTCGCGGACGACGACTCCGACTTCCGCGCGCTCGCCGGCGAGACGCTCGCCTATGCCTTCCCGAACGCGCAGATCGAGACCGTCGCGGACGGCGAGGCGGCCCTCAAAGCGATCGATCGCGAGCCAGCCTCGCTGGCGGTGATCGACCTCGACATGCCCGGTCTGAACGGAGTCGAGCTGACCGCGGCGCTGCGCGCCAACCACGACCTGCCGATCGTGGTGTGCACGGCCTCGGGCGGGGCGCCGGACTGGAAGCTGCTGTCGGCGATCGGCGCCGATGGCTTCTTGGTCAAGCCGATCGACCCGTTCGCGCTGGTCGCGCTCGCCCGCAAGATGGTCAAGGTCTCGTAGTCGAACGCCGGCTGGCCGCCGATAGAACGCGCATTTGCGAAATGCGCGGGCCGCCCTATGTTCCGCCGGTGAAGGAAGGCCGGCGTCCGTATTCGGGTCCCAGCGCGAGCATCGACGCTCGCACGGGTCTCGGCTGGCTGCAGCGCCTTTCGCCGATCGCGCGCTCCGAGAAGCAGGTCTGGCTTGCGGCCGCGGTCGCAGCGCTCGCGAGCCTCTTCGGCTCCGTCGCGGGGCCCTACGTGCTCGGCGTCGCGATCAACGACGCGCTCGGCACCGGCGCGTCCGCGAGCCGGCCGCTCATGCACTATCTTGGCGCGCTGCTCGCGATCGGCGTGATCAAGGCCGTCGGTCAGGGCGGCTACCGCTACGCGCTGTATCGCATCGCCTACAAGCTCGAGACGGATCTGCGCGCGCTGGTCTACGCGCACCTCACGCGGCTGTCGTTCAACTTCTTCGACCGCGTCCAGACCGGGCAGATCATCTCGCGCGCCAACAGCGACATCCGCTCGGTGCAGATGTTCTTGACCATCGCGCCCATGATGGCCGTCGCGTCGCTCAGCTTCCTGCTCGCGCTCGGCTTCATGCTCAGCACGCACGTCGGGCTCACGCTGGCGAGCTTGGTCGCGCTGCCCTTCGTGTACGTGCTGGGCCGGAGGATGCGGAGGGTCAACTTCCCGCTGTCGTTCATCGTGCAGGCTCGCCAAGCGGACATGGCTTCGGTCGTGGACGAGAGCATCCAGGGCGTGCGGGTGGTCAAGTCGTTCGCGGCCGAAGAGCAGCAGATCGGCCGGCTCGCCCGAGCGGCGCAGCGCCTGCAATGGGCCGCGAGCGAGATGGCGATCGTGCGCGCCCGGTTCGGCCCGCTGATGGAGAACGTCGCGCGCATCTCGCCGGCGCTGTTGCTGCTCTACGGCGGCATGTTGGTGATCGATGGCACGCTCGAGGGCGTGGGCACGCTGGTGACGTTCAACACGTACCTGCTGATGCTGCAGGCGCCGTTTCGGGTGTTGGGCTTCTTCCTGTCCGTGAGCCAGCGCGCAGAGGCCTCGGCACAGCGCATCTTCGAGCTGCTCGATGAGCCGATCGCGGTGACGGATATGCAGGGCGCGCGAGCGCTGCCCGACGGCGCCGGCGCGATCGAGCTGCGCGACGTCACGTTCGGCTATGGCCCGGCTGGCGAGGCGGTCCTGCGCGGTCTCTCATTCACCGTGAAGCCGGGTGAGTCGGTCGCGATCGTGGGGCGCTCTGGCTCGGGCAAGAGCACGGTCGCTCGGCTCCTGCTGCGCTTCTACGACGTGCAGGCGGGCTCGATCGCGATCGACGGCGCGAACATCGCGTCGGCGACGCTCGAGAGCTTGCGTCAGCACGTCGGCTACGTGCCCGAGGAGCCGTTCCTGTTTTCGGCGTCGGTGCACGACAACATCGCGTTCGGCAAGCCCGACGCGACGCGTGCGGAGGTGGAAGCTGCCGCGCGAGACGCCATGGCGCACGACTTCATCGCCGAGCTACCGGAAGGCTACGACACGCGCGTCGGCGAGCGCGGCTACACGCTCTCGGGCGGGCAGCGGCAGCGTATCGCGCTCGCCCGCGTGCTGCTCACGAACCCCCGCATCCTGATCTTGGACGACGCCACCAGCTCGGTCGATGCGGTGACGGAAGCTGGGATCCACCGCGCCCTGCACGCGCGGCGCGCGGACCGCACGATGGTGTTGATCGCGCACCGCGAGTCGACGATCCGCTTGGCGGATCGCGTGGTGCTGCTCGACGAGGGCCGCGCGGCGGCTACCGGCACGCACGCTCAGCTGCTGCGCGAGGAGCCGCGTTACGCGCGCGTGCTCGCCAGCGTGGAGCACGCGAGCAAGGCGCTCGACGGTGGCGACGGCTACGCGGCCGCCGTCGATGCGATCGCGAACAAGGCGGGCGGCGGCGACGGCGCGCTGCCGGGGCTCGGGTCATGAGCTACGGGGGCGGACCTCCATTCGGCGGTCACAGCGCCGCGGCGAGCGCGCGCGCGGCGGGGCTGCCGTTCGCCGGCGTCCCACCCGAGGTGCGCGCCGCGGTCGCTGCGATCGAGGCGCGCGAGCCAAAGCATAAAGAGCCCGAGGTGTCGTTCGATCCACGGCACGTCGAGCGTGAGCGCTTCACCCTACGCGCGTTCCTGCGCCCGCACCGCTGGGCGCTGCTCGGCACGTTCGTGCTCGTGCTGGTTGCGACGCTCGCCGCGCAGGCTGGTCCGCGCTTGCTCACGTACGCGATCGACCACGGCATCACCGCGCGCGAGCCGCGCGTCTTGGTCAGCGCGTTCGTCCTGTACTTGATCTCGATCGGCGTGAGCGTGGTGGCGAGCGGCGCGCGGATCCGAGCGACGGCGGAGCTCGGCTATGCGCTCTTGTATCGGCTGCGCGTGCGCGTGTTTTCGCACCTGCAGCGGCTGTCGCTCGACTTCTACACCGAGGAGCGCGCGGGCAAGCTGCTCACGCGCATGACGAGCGACATCGAGGCGCTCACCAACCTGTTCCAGGACGGCCTCGTCGACCTCGCCGTGCACGGGCTGACGCTGCTCGTGATCACGTCCGTGTTGTTCACGATGAACGCGGAGCTCACGCTGATCATGCTGGCCACCGTGCTGCCCGCGATGGTGGGGCTCACGCTGTGGTTCCGCGGCGCGTCCGATCGGGGCTACAACCGCGTGCGCGATCGGATCGCTGACGTGCTCACGGATCTCGCCGAGAGCATGGCGGGGATACGCCTCATCGCCGCGCACAACCGGCGCGAGCGTAACGTCGCTCACCACAACGAAGTGGTCGGCGCGCACCAAGCCGCAAACCTACACGTGGCCAAGATAAGCACCGTCTACGCGCCGGCCGCCGACCTGATCGGACTCGGCGGGCAGCTCACGATGCTCTGGGTGGGCGGCGCGATGGTCGCACGCGGCGAGCTCACGCTCGGGGAGCTCACGGCGTTCCTGCTGTACCTCGCCTCGTTCTTTGCGCCGATCCAGGCGCTCGTGCAGCTGTACAACACCTACCAGTCGGGCCAGTCGGCGGTGCGAAAGATCGCGGACCTGCTCGCGACCGAGCCGACCGTGCGCGACGCGGACGGTGCGCGCGAGCTGCCGAGGCTGCGCGGCGACATCGAGCTGCGCGGCGTGCGCTTCGGGTATCGCGCCGGCGCCCCGGTGCTCGATGGCGTGTCGCTGCACATCCGTGCTGGGGAGACGCTCGCGATCGTGGGCCCGACGGGCGCCGGGAAGTCGACGATCGGCAAGCTGATCGCCCGCTTCTACGATCCTTCCGAAGGCAGCGTGCGCATCGACGGCTTCGATCTGCGCGAGGTGACCCAGTGCTCGCTGCGCTCCCAGCTCGGCTTCGTGCCGCAAGAGCCGTTCCTATTCCATGGCACCATCCGCGAGAACATCGCCTTCGCGCGCCCCGAAGCGAGTGAGGCCGACGTACAGGCTGCGAGCGAGGCGGTCGGGCTCAGCGAGCTGCTCGCGAAGAAGCCGCTCGGGCTCGACACGCCCTGCTTCGCGCGCGGTGCGTCGCTCTCGGCGGTGGAACTGCAGCTGGTCGCGCTCGCGCGGGCGTTCCTAGCCAAGCCGTCGGTGCTCTTGCTCGACGAAGCCACGAGCAACGTGGACATGCAGTCGGAGGCGCAGATCGAGCGCGCGCTCGATGGCCTGTTGCAGGGCCGCACCGCCGTACTGATCGCGCACCGGCTGTCGACCGCTCGGCGAGCCGACCGAATCGCGTTCGTCGATGACGGACGCGTGGTCGAGCTCGGGACGCACGAGGAGCTGCTCGCCCGAGGCGGGCGCTACGCCGAGCTCGTTGCGACCGCGAAGTGCCCATGAATTGCGGGGGCGAGCTGCCCGTGACCCTTCGTGGGGGGCAAGACTTCGTGCAATCGTGCCCATTGTTGGATACTCCACCGGAGATCCCATGGCGGACGAACCCCAGCGCGCTCCCAAGACCGATCCCGATGGGCGGGAGCCCACCCTGATCGGCCAGCCGCGCCTGGTCGAGCAGCCCAAGCGCACGATCACGCAGTGGAAACCGCCGGCGTCGGCGACGCAGGCCGGGCTGTCGCCGAGCATCAGCGGCGAGCGCTTGATGCAAAAAGACTCACCCGCGGGCGAGGCTCCCGCCGCCGCAGTGGTGACTGGACCGGCCAACGTGCCAGGCGGCACCGACATCGGATACGCGGCCACCCAGGCGCCGGCCGGCGGAGGGGTCCCAGCGTCGGGCGGCACGATGAACGTGAGCGTGCCGCCGCCCGCTCCGGTCCAGGTCGGCGGCATCATCGGCGGTCGATACGTGGTCGAGCAGCACATCAGCTCGGGCGGCTTCGGCTCCGTGTATCGCGCTTCCGATCAGCAGATCAGCCACCACCAAGTCGCGATCAAGCTGCTGCACAACCCGGCCGCTTCGGAGGAGGACAAAGAGTCCGCGCTCCGCGAGCTGACGCTGATCGCATCCGTCAGCCATCCGTCCGTCGTCCAGTTCAAGGACTACGGCTGGCACGAAGGCCGGCTGTGGTTCGCGATGCCGTGGTACCGCGGCCACACGCTGGCCGAGCGACTCGAGGGCTTCCACGAGCCGGGCGTCGATCCCGAGCCGATGAAGCGCAGCGAGGCGCACCCGATCTTCGAGCGCATCGCGCGCGGCCTCGCGGCGATGCACGACGTCGGCATCTACCACCACGACATCAAGCCCGAGAACGTGTTCCTCGCCGACATCGCCGGCTTCTCCGGCGGCCTGCCGGTGCTGCTCGACCTCGGCATCGCGGCCAAGCGCGGCGAAAAACCCAAGGGCCTCACGCTCGAGTACGCCGCGCCCGAGACTGCCATGGCGGCGCTGGGCGAGCCGCCGCCGCAGCCGATCGGAGCCGCGGCCGACGTGTTCTCGCTCGCGCTCGTCTTGCGCAACGCGCTGGAGCCTTCGACGAAGCCGGTGATGGAGGCGGACAACCCGCTCGCCATCCTGCAACAGCGCGCCAACCAGCCGGTCTCGCCGCCGCAGTCGCGCGACCTCAAGTACCTGAAGCCGTACTTCACGCGCTGGCTGAGCCTCGACCCGACCGAGCGGCCGACCGCGGCGGAGTTCGCAGAGCAGATCTCGATCTTGATCGAGCCCGAGGAGCGCCGAAAAGCGCAGGCGCGCCTGATGCGCAGGCTCGTACCGGTGGTCTTGGTCGCGGGCGCGCTCGTGGCAGCGCTGTTCTACCAGCTGCAACAGACCGAGAGCGTGGTGGAAGAGAAAGAGACGCAGATCAAAGAGACGCAGGATCTGCTGAGCAAGGAGCAGAGCGAGCGCGAGAAGATCCGCCGCCAGTCGGAGTCGCAGCTCAAGCAGCTCGAGAAGCAGAGCGCCGCGAAGCTGGGCAGCGAGCGCAAGCGGCTCGACGAGGCGATCGGCATCGCGCGTAACCTCGATCAGCAGCTCGCCCGTGCCGAGCGCGAGTCGGACGCGCGCCAGAAGCGCGTCGAGCGCTTGACCGAGGAGCGCAACACACTGGCCTCCGAGAAGGTTGCGCTGAGCGCGGAGCGCGATGAGCTGACGCGCCGTTCGCAGGCCCTCACCCGCGAGCGCGACGCCCTCGCAGCCGATCGCTCACGCCTGAGCGCAGAGCGCGATGAGCTCGACCGGCGCGCCGCGGCCCTCGAGCGCGAGCGCGATGCGGTGAATTCAGACCTCGCGGCGCGCAAGAGCGAGCTGTCGCTGGCGAAGAGCGAGCTGCAACGTATCGAGCGCGAGGTCGCGAGCAACAACGCCGAGCGCAAGGAGCTCGCGCGTAGGGTCGATGAGCTGACCAAGGAGCGCGACCGTATCGACGCGCAGCGCCGCGCGCTCGAGCGCCAGCTGTCCAATCGGCCGTCGGGTGGCAACAACACCGGCTCGCCCAGCGAGCCGCAAGAACCGGCGCCCGACAAGCCGCGCCCGACTCGCCCGAGCGCGAACCCCGGGCAGACCGGCGCCACGCCGACCTGGCGCTGACGTACCGGCATAGCGCACACTCGCGCCATCGAAGTCGACAGGAACATGGAGCCCG
>Ga0190269_10001478_pt1 | contig 11262 bp, 5 predicted proteins | sample Popmic249IS_FD_133749 | JGI IMG/M metagenome (GOLD analysis project Ga0190269, IMG submission 133749) | Populus adjacent soil microbial communities from riparian zone of Blue River, Arizona, USA - 249 IS | ecosystem: Environmental > Terrestrial > Soil > Riparian zone | place: USA: Arizona... | reverse complement strand
ATGCGGAGGTTGACGAAGCCCGTGCGCGGCGCTGCGTAGCCGAGCGCGCGGTATAGATCGAACGCGAGCGCCTCGCGCGCCACGGTCTGATCTTTGGCCATCGCCTTGAGCAGCAGCTTGCTGCTCGGCTGTGCAGCGCCTGGCTGCAGATCTGCGTACGGCCACTCAGTGAGCGGCTGCGCGTACGTGAACTTCAGATCGAACGATTTCTTCGGCAGCCTGCGCGTCGACGAGCCCTGCAGCTCGAGCTCGACGGCGTAGCCCTGACCGCCGATGCACACGCTGGCGGGCACTTCGAGCTCGGCATGCACGTCCTCGTGCAAGCGATCCCAGTCGCTCATGGCGATCGCGAGATCCCAAACGGGCAAGTCGAAGCTGTGCGCTTCAAGCGGCTCGATGGCGCACGGCCCCGCCGCGAGCGCGATCGCCGGCGGCGTGGTCTCGACCTCGGGCTCGGGCGCGCCGACACACGCGCTCAACACGCAGAGCCATAGCGTCAGCCACGCCCGATGCCCAGGATCCCCGCAGATCACTGACCTCGTCACGCTGAGGAGTATTCCGTAGTGGGGTGAGCTGTGCCACCCGACCACATGTCGATCCGGGAGAACTCAGAAAATCGCGAGGATCGCTCAGTGCTTCGCGGAGCTCGCCTCCGCCGCCCTGCGCTGCAGGAAGCGGATACGCGCTCCGTAGTCGCTGGCTTCGGCGCGCCGCGCGAGGCCTCCCGTCTCCTCGTATGCCCGGAAGACTTCGGAGGCGCGGTCCAGCTGCGCCAGCGCAAGCAAGCTGATCGCCTCCACGCGCAGGCCCTCGGCGCGCAGCTCGGGCGTCGGCAGTCCCAGCGCGCGCGCCTGCGCGAACAGCTCCGCGGCGTACTTGAAGCGCGCCTGGAAGAACAGCTGCCGTCCTTCGAGGTACTGCGGCAGTCCGTCCGAGCGCAGCGCGCGCAGCTCGCGCGTCAGATACACCGCTGTCGCGGCGTCCGTGTGCTGGCCCGGGCTGCCGACCAGCAGCTCGAACAACAAACGCGCCTGGCGCTCGCCCTGCGGGTCGCCGCTGAGAGCGGCCTGACAGGCCAGGGTCTTCACCTGCAGCGCGCGGCGCTGGTCGTCGTCGATCGGCTGCTGCGTCAGGGCCTCGTACAGGTGCAGCGCCGCCTGGTAGCGCCCTTCGCGCAGCGCCTGATCGGCCAGCGCCTGGCGCGCGCTCGCCACGTACGGTGCCGGCGCGTCGTCGCGCAACAGCCGCGCAAGCTGCGCCTCCGCGCCCTTCATGTCGCCCTGGCGAGCGAGCAGCGCCGCCAGACTCGCGCGCGTGCCCACGTCGCGCGGGTCGATGGTGAGGATGCGATCGCAGCTCGCCTCGGCGCTGGCGTCGTCGCCCGCGGCCATGTCCGTGCGCAGGTTGTCGCGTAGCTTCGCGAGCGTGTGCGGGCAGAGCTTGCTCAGCACACCTGCGCCGCTGAAGCGCGCGCGAGCCAGGTCGCGGGCGCTCGCCGCCAATGGCTGCGCGCGCAGGTGCTCGCGCCAGGCGCTGTCGATCTCGGCCAGCGGCTTGCCCACACCTTGCGTCAGGCTGCCCGTCCGGTACGTCTCACGCACCGCCCGGCTGCCCCAGTGCTCGCGCACGAAGTGCAGCAGCGACCCGCTCAACGTGTACGCCAGCCGCTCTTGCTGACCGAAGAAGCCCGGACCAAACAGGCGCTCGAGCGGCGGGATCATCTCCAGATCGAGCATCGCGTGCGCCCACTCGTGCAAGGTCAGGCCACCTTGCGGCTGCCAGGCCGCGGCCATCGCCACGCCTTCGATCAGCGCGGGGTTCGGCCACAGCCCTTCGTACGCGCCCGCGATGCGGAACGGACCGCTGCCCGTGCCGCGCGCCACGACGTGCACCAGCTCGTGCCCGAGCACGGGGTTGGGCCAGCCGAGATGACTGATGTACGCCTCGGAGCGCCACGGCTTTGCGAGGTTCGTGCCGGCCGCGCCCATCAAGCCGTACTTCTCGTCCGGCGAGCGGAACAGGTACACGTCGATGGGTTTGGGATGCGTGAGCTGCAGCCAGTGCTCGGCCTGCTGCACGCGGAAGTCGCAATCTTCCCCGAGGCGCTTGCGATCTTGCTCGGGCCACTCACGCGGAAAGTACAGGTGGCAGCGTCGGCTCTTCAGCTCGCCGCCCAGTGCGTGGCGGATGCGCTCCGTGCTGGTGCTCCAGCCGAGATCGTCCGAGTACAGCTCCGCCATCAGGCAGCCGCCCAGAAACACCAGCGCGAGGATGTACTGCAGGTCGCGCCCGGCGCGCGGAAACAACGTGAACGCCAGCGTGGCGCGCTCGCTGCAGCTCACGATGAGCAGCACGCAGCCGAGGAGCCAGATCAGGCTCGAGACGCGCAGCCACAGGAAGCTCCCCGTCAGCGACACGCCCTCGTCGTAGACGGTGCCCGGAAAGAACCCGAAGAAGTGCCCGTACGCGAAGATCGCCGGGCCATCGTACATGCCCCAGATCGCGCGCAACATGGTCGCGACGGGGATCGCTGCAGCTAGGAGCGGCGCGAGCGCGGCGCGTGGCAACAGCAAGCCCACGCCCGTCGCGATCACGCTCGCGAGCGCCACGCCGAAGCCGGGTCCGAGCAGCATGGACACGAAGCCGTCGAGCGGGCTGCAGTTACGGATGCGGTAGCTGTCCAGCCACAAGATCAGGGTAGGCAAAAGCCACAGCACGAACGCATAGCCGAGCGTGCGCGAGAACAGGCCGCTCAGGGAGCCGATGCCGAGCCGCACGTAGCGCTGCGTGATCCGCACGCACGCGTACGCGCACAACGTCGGCAGCGCCACGCCGAGCACCAGCGCGCTCTCGGCGCCCTGGATGCCGACGAGCGGCACCGAGCACATGATCAGCGCAAGAACGCACGAGGCGACGAGCGTCAAGCTGACGCTCAGCGGCTGCTGCAAAGAACCTCGGATCGACACGACGTCCGTTCGATCGTCAGGCGTGCGCGGGAGTCGCGACGGCCGGGACGGAGCGCGAGATGGGCTCAATGAGGGCGAGGTCGAGCACCTCGTCCACCCTCGAGACGAAGTGGATGCGCAGGTCGCCGAGGATGCGCTCCGGGACCTCCTGCATGTCAGCCTCGTTGGCGCGCGGTAACACCACGTCCTTGATGCCGGCGCGATGCGCAGCCAGGCACTTTTGCTTCAGCCCCTCCACGCGCAGCACCTTTCCGCGCAGCGTGATCTCACCGGTCACCGCGACATCCGGCCGCAGCGCCACGCCGCGCAGCATGGATATGAGCGACAGGAAGATCGACAAACCCATGGCGGGGCCGTCCTTGGGCACCGCGCCCTTCGGCAAGTGAACGTGCACGTCGATGCGGTTCAGGAAGTCTTCCTTCAGCTCGAAGCTCGCTGCGCGCGCGCGAATGTAGGAAAACGCGGCTGCAGCGCTCTCCTTGAGGATGTCGCCCATCTTGCCGGTGAGCTGCACCTCGCCCTTGCCGGGCATCTGCGTGCTCTCGACGAGCATGATCTCGCCGCCGCCCGGGGTCCACGTCAGGGTGGTGGCGATGCCCGGCGCCGGATGCTTCTCGGCGATGTCCAGCTCGTACTTCGGCGGGCCGAGCACCGACTCCACGAACGCGCCATCGGCGTCGATGTGCCGCATGTCGCCGCTCGCCACGCGCACGGCGACCGCACGGCAGATGGCTGCGACCTGCTGCGCGAGGTGACGCACGCCGGCCTCGGACGTGTACTCGTTCACGAGCCGCTCGAGCGCCGAGTCCATGAACTCGAGGTGATCGGGGGTCAGGCCGTGATCGCTCAGCTGGCGAGGGATCAGGAAGCTCTGCGCGATCGCGAGCTTGTCCTCGCGCGTGTAGCCGGGGATGTCGATCACTTCCATGCGATCGAGCAGCGGCCGGGGGATGGTGTCCTTGCGATTGGCGGTGGCGATGAACACCACCTGCGACAGGTCGGTCGGGACGTTGAGGTAGTGATCGACGAAGGAGTTGTTTTGCTCGGGATCGAGCGCCTCGAGCAGCGCGCTCGCGGGATCGCCGCTGAAGTCCGCGCTCATCTTGTCGACCTCGTCGAGCACGAACACCGGGTTGCACGCGCCGGCCTTCTTGAGCCCGGTCACGAGGCGCCCCGGCAGCGCGCCCACGTACGTGCGGCGATGCCCGCGGATCTCGGCCTCGTCCTGCACGCCGCCGAGCGCGATGCGCTGGAACTCGCGGCCCGTGGCGCGCGCGATCGAGCGCCCGAGTGAGGTCTTGCCCACGCCCGGAGGACCCACGAAACACAAGATCGGGCTGCGCTTGTTCTGCTTCAGCTTGCGCACGGCCACGTATTCGACGATGCGCTTCTTCGGCTCTTCGAGGCCGTGATGATCTTCGTCCAGCACGCGCCGCACCTCGGACACGTCCAGGCGATCGGGCGTGGCCTTGCTCCAGGGCAGGTCGCACAGCCACTCGACGTAGTTGAACGACACCTGGTACTCGGCGCTCGCCGAGTTCATGGCGCTCATGCGCGACAGCTCGCGCCGCCCGGCCTTCTCGGCCTCCTGCGGCGGACGCGCGCGCGTGAGCCGCTCGCGCAGCTCGTCGAGCTCGTCGTCCTCGCTGCCGCTCTCGCCTAGCTCGCGCCGGATCGCGCGCAGCTGCTGGCGCAGGAGCAGCTCGCGCTGCGACTTGGACATCTCCTCCTCCACCATGGAGGCGACTTCCTGTTTGACGCGATGAATCTCCTGCTGACGCTTGATCAGCTCGAGCACCGACTTGAGGCGCGCGCGAACGTCGAGCGTCTCGATGATCTGCTGCTTGCGATCCGTCGGCACCGGCAAGTGGGACGCGACCAGATCGGCGAGCGCGCCCGGCTCCTGCACGTTGTCGAGCACGACGCCCATCTCGCGCGGCGGCGAGGGCAAGCTCTTGAGCAGCGCGCGCGCGAGCTCGCGCAGGTGCACGGTGAGCGCGTCGATCTCCTCGTCGCGATGCAGCTGCTCGTGCAGGCGCTCCACACGCGCGCGCAGGCACGGCTCGCGACCCACCGGCTGCACGAGGCGCATGCGCGACACGCCTTGCAGCACCACGCTGTAGTGACCGGAGCTCAGCCGGATCACCTTCAGCACGCGGGCGAGGGTGCCGACCGTGTACAGGCGCTCGAAGCCCGGATCCTCTTCTTCGGCGTCGCGCTGGGCGAGCACCCCGATCGTGGGTCGCTCCTGGCCGAAGGCCTCTTCGATCAGGCGCACCGAGCGGGCGCGACCAACGTTGACTGGCACGACGGAGGCTGGGAACAGCACCGAGTTTCGAAGCGCCAAAATTGGCAGCGAACGTAACGTCGCGTCGGGAATGATGGACTCGCCCATGATGTCAGCACTATTGCCCATCTTGTGCGGTCCGCCAACCTTGTACGGTGCGACGGCTGACACGATGGGTAGATGGCGCAGAAAAGCGCCACGCACTGCGTTACGCGCGCGTCTTTGCGCTTTTTTTTCCGTGGCGGCAGCCGTTCATGTTGTAGTAGAGAACGAAACGCTTTTTGCGTGTAGGCGTCGCCACGCCACCGCCGCTTCGTTCCACCTTACGCGCAGAGCTTCCGCACATGAGCCAACGTCGTTTCGGTCGTTCGATGGTCTGTCTCGCACTCGCCACGCTCGGGGGAGCCACAGGGTGTCAGGGGCCGGCGCTCTGGGGTAACCTGGCGCTGGTGGCGCTGACTGTGGGCATCTTTCTGAGCACGCTCACCTTGCGCAAGTAACGCGATCGCGAGTCCAACCTCGTATGACACCGACTGGGTGATCCTCCGCCCTATTCGAGCGCTGTACATCTTGGCAACCAGTGGGGGAACTGGGGCCACAGTTTTGCTACGCTAGCGCCGCATGGCCATGTCTCGCTCTGGACCGGAAACCGATAGCCATTATCGGACCATCGACAGCTTCTCCGTCGGCGAGCTCGAGGCCATTCGGTTGTTGCTGCGCGGCGGGTCGGTCATCGACTGGCATCGCCTGAACTTCGACGCGGAGCGCGAGGCGCGCGAGCTCGTGGCAGCGCACGAGCTTCACCTGAGCGATCCGCAAGACGTGGAGCGCATCGCGGTGGTGCGCGACGAGGCGATCGCGTTTCTGCGCCGCCATTTCGACTTTCCCGTGCCCAAGCCCGTGGCGCAGCTCGATCTGCCTGGCCTGGTCATGTTGGCGGCGGGCTCGGGTCATCGGCAGCTGTGTGCGTGCGCGATCATCAAGGTGATGCACATCATCCATCACCTCGAGGGCCGCGAGCTCTTGTTCATGCTGCCGTTCTCCGACCAGGAGTTGTTCTACCTGGTGGAGGAGAAGGTGTACCGCGTGATCGGTAGCATGCTCGCGCACGGCTTCCCGATCCTGGAGTTCATCGGCGGTCGCAAGAACAAGGACTCGCTGTATCAGAAGCTCTTGTCGAAGCCCGAGACCATCGCGGCGAACATCTACGACAAGCTGCGCTTCCGCATCGTGACCCGTGAGCCGGACGACATCTTCCCCACGCTGAACTACATGCTGCGGCACATCTTCCCGTTCAACTACGTGATCCCGGGGCAGAGCACCAACACGCTGTTTCACTTCCGTGCGTACTGCGACAAGCACCCGCACCTGCAGCAGCTCTACGGCAAGCTGCAGACGAAGCCGGATCTGGAAGACGATCTGACGCGCATCGAAAACCGCTTCACGGCGAGCACCTACCAGGTGGTGCACTTCGTGGTCGACATGCCGCTGCGCGTGCCGCCCGACATGTTGAAGAAAGCGCCGGCGCAGGCGCATAACCTCGGGCCCGTGATCTTCGTGCTCACGGAGTTCCAGATCCTCGATCGCCACACCGAGCAGCGCAACGAGCTCGGTGACGCCAGCCACGCGGCCTACAAGGAGCGGCAGAAGCACGCCGTGGGCCTGCGGCTCAAGCTAGGCGCGGACAGCAACTCGCAGTCCACATCGAAGAAGCCCATCAGCTCAGGGTGACGCGAGCTGCGATGCCGCTTTCGGCTGCGGGTTCAGCTTGATGTTCTCTTGCACGGTCGCGCCGGCCTCGAGGCTGACCAGGCGGCTGACGGGCGCGTAGCCCTCGGCCTCCAGCGCCAAGATGCGGTTGCCTGCGGGCACGCCTTCGAGGCGCAGCGGAGCGCGTCCGCGATAGATGCCGTCGAGGCGCACGGACGCGGGCACCTCGGGCGCGGTGCGGATCTCGATCACGCCATCAGCCGGTTTGCGCAGGCCGAGCGTGATGCCCAGCGGTGTTTTCACCAGCACGCCGGTGATGATCACCAGCAGCAGGGCGGCTGCCATCCACAGCAGCGGTCCGCGCTGGGCGTGCGGGATCGCAAAGCTCGGCCCGGCGCGCCGGAACGGATTTGGTTCGTTGTCCTGGGCTGTCTCGGTCTGGGCGCCGGTGAGCGGCAGATGCCGGCCCGTGGCCGTGGCAGCTGGCAGCTTCAAGAGCTTCTGCGCGACGCGCGCGCGCGCGCGCACGGCTCCGCCGAGGGGCGCGGGTTGCAGGTCGCCGCTGTGAGCGGCAGCGGCGGCGCTGCCAGGAGCGGCGACGCGCAACGGCAGCGGCGGCTCGACGGTGGTGGGCTCGTCATCCGGCACCTCGGGCAGACCGATGCCCTCGTCCGCGGAGAAGAAGATGTGAGTGGCCTCTTCCTCGAACGGGCTCGCGCCGTGGCTGGCCGCGGCGAGCTCGAGGGCTGGATTCAGCTTGCGCTCCGGCGACAGGTAGCTCGTCGGCTCTTCTTCGTAGGCGGCCGCGACGGCGGCATCCGCGCGCGGCGCTTCTTCTGGATCGGGCGCGCGCAGGGTCGGCCGATCTGGCGGCACCGGAGTGGACTGCGCGGCGTGCTCGGGCGGGAAGGTGGCGACGTCGTCTTCCAGCTCGCTGCTGTCGGCGTCGATCGCCGCGACGGTCAGCTCGTCGAGCGACTCGCTCTGCGTGTCCTCGTTCTCTGGCGCGTCCGCGGGGTCGTGTTGTCCACTGCCGCGGTGCGCTCCAAGCGCGGAAGACGCTGCGTTGCCGACAGCGCCCGCTGGTTGCCGTGCGGCGCCCGCGGCGGGTGGTGGTGCCACGCCTGCTGCGCCGCGCGCGCTGGCTCCGCGGCGCACAGCGTCGGCCGGCGCGTCGGCAGCAGCGCGTGCCGTGCCGCTCATGGCGGCAAGGGAGGCTGCGTCATTGGTCGTACCGGCCGGGGCGGGTGCCGTGCCCAGCAGGGTGGGTGTGCCCCGCCGAGGCGCCCGCGCGCCGCCAGCGCCGGCCGGCTCAGCCCTGACATCGCCGCCGCGATGTGCGGGGCCGATCGATGGGCCGGGCTGCGGTGCGCCGCGCTGAGCAGCGCCGCTCGGCGCGCCCGCTGACGGGCCGAGCTCGGCGCCGCCAGCCACACCCGACTCTGCTCCTGGCTGCGGTGCGCCGCGCCCAGCAGCGGAGCTCGGGCCGGCCGCTGATGGGCCAAGCTGGCCGCCTGCAGCAACGCCCGACTGTGCACCGGTCTGAGCTGCGCCGCGCTGAGCTGCGAGGCTCGGTGTCGATTGTGCGCCGCTGGGCGCCGCGAGTGCGCTCGGGCCTAGTTGGGTGCGTGCGCGCGAGCCGCCGCTCTCCGCGGCAGAGGCTGTTGAGCCAGTCTGCGCGGCGCGGCGTTCGTTGGGCTTGCCAGGTGCGCCGCCGTTGGCTGCGGGCTGCGCGGCCGGTGCCGGCGCGCGCGGAGTGACTGCGTTCTGTGTCGCGTTCGGCGATCCGGCCGCGGCCCCGCTCGAGAAGAAGCTCGGCTGTTCCGGGCCGCGCTGGGGGACGGGCTTCAGGACGTCATCGTAGAAGCTCGTGGGCTCCTCGGAGTCGCGCTGTGTGCCGGGCTTCGCGACGGCGTGGAAGCTCGTGGGCTCCTCGGAGTCGAGCTGTGGGCTGGGCTTCGCGACGTCGTCGTAGAAGCTCGTGGGCTCCTCGGAGTCGCGTTGTGGGCTCGCCTTCCCATCTGCCTGGAAGCTCGTGGGCTCGGCGCCGCGAGGCTGAGCGTGTTTGGCGTCGTCGTAGAAGCTTGTGGGCTCCTCGGAGTCGCGCTGTGGGCTGGGCTTCGCGTCGTCGTAGAAGCTGGTCGGCTCCGCCTCGGGATCGGCCTCCGCGCTGGCACCCCGGACGAGCTCTCCGTACGTCGCTGCAGTGGTGAGACCGTCATCCGGCTTTGGCGCCGCCGCGTCTCCCGCGGACGCCCCGCCGAACGCGCTCGCGCGCGAGGTGCTGGGCGCGTGCGTCGCGTGCGACGGGTCACGGTAGGTGGTGAGCTCTTCTTCGCTCGCGTCGTCCGTGTTGCTCTGCAGCGTCACGGGGCTGGGCTTGCCGCCGCTGACAGCAGCAGGCGCGCCGGATGCAAACGCGCTCTGCGCGGCGCTGCGGCCGTATCGCGGCGGCGGAGGCGCCGAGGGCGCAGGCGGCGGCGGACGCGTGCTCGCCAGCTTGCGCGCGGCTTCCGCCTTGGCCACAGCCGACGCTCCCTGCGGCGACGCGAAGAAGCGCCTGCGCCGCTCCATCAGCTCCGCGTCCTGGCTGGCCGCGAGCAGCGCGTTCAGCCTGCGCTGCTCGGCCGCCATGTCTTCCTGGAACAGGTCGCGCATCAGCTCGGCGATGTTGCGCGTGCCGAACGTGGGATCTTCGGCCGCGATGCACGCCATCAACGCATGCGCCATCTCGCCGGCGCTGGGCCAGCGCGCCGCGGGATCGCGGGCCAGGGCGCGCATGATGATCTGCTCGAGCTCTTCGGGCGTATCTTCGAGCAACGCGGACGGCGGGGTGACGCTCGCGCTGCTCACCAGCTTCAGCGTGGCGATGTCATCGGCGCCCGCGAACAAGCGCTTGCCAGTCACCATCTCGTACAACACCACGCCCACGCCGAACACGTCCGAACGCGCGTCGAGCGCCGTGCCGAGCACCAGCTCCGGGCTCATGTAGCCGAGCTTCTGCTTGAGCGCTTCGACGTTCGTCTGCTGCGCGCGACCCGACGCGCGGGCGATGCCGAAGTCGATCAGCTTCACCTCGCCCTCGTAGCTGATCATGATGTTCGCGGGCGACAGGTCCTGGTGCAGGATCCCGAGCAGCCGCCCGCTGGCGTCTTTCAAGCCGTGCGCGTAGTCGAGCGCGTCGCACAGCCGGCTGACGACGAACGCCGCCGCCATGGGCTGCATGCGCTTGCCGGTGTGCGAAAGGCGCCGCGAGATCGAGCCGAGGTCGCGGCCGGCCACCCATTCGAGCGCCATGTACAGCGACTCGCCGACCTTGCCCAGCTCGTAGATCGGGCAGATGTTGCCGTGCGTGAGCCGGGCGCAGATCTTGGCTTCGCGCACGAAGGTCTCGACAAAGTCCGGGTCGCCCGCCATTTGCGGCAGCACGCGCTTGATCGTGACCAGGCGCTCGAACCCTGCTTCACCGCGGATCTTGGCGCGGTACACGGCCGCCGTGGCGCCCGCGCTTATCTTGTTCAGCAGGATGTACTTGCCGAAGGGGATCAGCTCATCCACTGACCAGCGGGCGGGCTGACTCGTCGGCAAGGCGGGTTCACCAGAGGGCATTTCGCCAAAGCAATTCGTTCAGAAGGTGTCTCGTTCGATCGAACACCATGTGATGTTCAGCTCGAATCCACGCGACCTTAGCACACACTCGGCCCGAAGCGCGCCCGGACGGCCACGTTTCATGGTGACCCGTAGCTCGATTCACGTCCAACCCAGTACGCACCAGGCCGCGCTGGATCGTGCAGCGGCGTCAGGCTGCAGCCGCTGGCGCCCAGCGTCACGTCGGCTACGCGCCAGAGATCGCCGGGCTGTTGCAGACGTAGCGCGTCTGGATCGCCACTCTGCTCGGGCACGCCACCAAAGCTCCCCAGCAGATCGCCCTCACAATACACATTGACCAGCGCTCGCGTCTCGATGCTGGGCGGGCTGCCCGCGTCCACATCGAGGGCGTCCGACGCGATGTTGGCCTGGTAGTGCACCGCGATGCGGAAGCGATCATTCGGCTGCGGAGCGTCCAGGTTGATGTTCTCGGTGACGTACACGCTGCGCGAGCGACTATCCAGGCGGTTGTCTGCGTCGAGGCGCGGATTGGGGCAATATCCGAGCTGTGTGTAGGCAGTGTAGTTCTGTGCGGCCGGCCCGGTGCACTGGTCGAGCTGCGTGGTGCTCGGGTAGCCCCAGGGCGCGCTCGCGCCGCGGCACGTCTTCCAGTAGCAATCCGTCGCGCCGAGGAACGTTGGAGTCTGACCT
>Ga0190269_10001477_pt1 | contig 11273 bp, 7 predicted proteins | sample Popmic249IS_FD_133749 | JGI IMG/M metagenome (GOLD analysis project Ga0190269, IMG submission 133749) | Populus adjacent soil microbial communities from riparian zone of Blue River, Arizona, USA - 249 IS | ecosystem: Environmental > Terrestrial > Soil > Riparian zone | place: USA: Arizona... | reverse complement strand
TCGCGCCCTTTTCAACGGCAATCCGGACAGCTGAAACGAAAGCGTGCTAGCTTAACGCCGACGTGGACGAGATCGCCGAGCAGCTTGCCAGCCGCCTCGAAGCCAATCCGAACGATGTGCAGGCATACGAGGACCTCAAGGCACACTATCTTCGGACGCAGGATCTCGCATCGCTCACCAACCTGATCGCAGGTTGGGCCGGTTATCAAACCGATCCAATCAAGGCCAGCCGTGGCTATTTCGAAGCATCCCTTGTGGTCGCGCGCGCTGAGCCGGCACACGAGCGCCGCCTGGCGCTGCTGCGGCAGGCCGTTGCGCTCGATGCGAGCTTCCAGGACGCGCTGCAAGACCTGATCGAGCTACTGCCTCGTATCCGCGATGAGCAGACGCTGGCGGGCTTTCTCGAAGAGCATATCGAGGCCATGGAAGCGCAGGACTGCGAGCCGTCGCTGCTGGCTTCGGCCTACGCGCAGCTAGCAGCGTCGCTCGTGCGGCTGGAGCAACACGACGTTGCAGGGCATTGCTACGAGCGGGCGCTCGGCTTGAATCCAACTGTCGAGCTGATCGCGCAGGCGCGTGCGGTGGCGCAAGCTACAGGTGATCAAAGACTGTTGGCGTACACGGTCGGAGCTGAAGCCGAGTTAGAGGCAGAGCCCACGCGCAAAGCCGACCTCTTCTTCGTGCAGGCGAAAACACTCAGCCGCGCTTCAGAAGATCCGGATGAAGTAGTCGATGCACTTGAGAAAGCCTACAATCTCGCACCTGACAATCCGACAGGTTCCCAGCGCCGGGAGCTCGCCCGCGAGCTCGCAGATGCATACGCCCAGCGCGCGGCTTCGCGCAGTGGCGAAGATGCAGCAGCCGATCGCAAACGCGCCGCAGAGCTGCGCTGTCAGGTAGCGCGCTCGTCGACGCCGCACGAGGCACTTGTGGTGCTGCAAGCGGCGTTGCGCGCGCAGCCTGACCACGAAGAAGCGCTAGAGCTGCTCGAACGATACGCGGGGGAGCTGGGTCAAGAAGCCCTACTCCCACAGTTCTGGCTCGCGTACATGACGCGTGCACCAGCGGGTCCGGCGCAAGATCGACGGCGCTTAGCCCTGGCCGGCGTGTACGACCGCGTCGGCAAGGTCGACGAAGCGATCGCATGTCTCGAGCAAATACAGGATGCGACGCTCGCGGCCGACGTGCTGACAGAGCTCCGACAGCGTCGCCGGCCGCGTTCTCACCCACTTCATTTGTCAGCGAGCTCGAAACCGCCCACAGACAGCGAATTCCGAAACGTGCGAGATTCAAGTAAACCTGAGTCGCGGCTCGATGTAGAGCCGACCTTGCGAGAGCTGCGGCGAGCGCTCCGCAATGCCATCGCCGCGCAACGCACCAGCGAGATCATCGAGCGCTGTCGCGAAATCACGGCCCAGAAGCCGAACGACCTGGCAGCGTTCACGTTGCTGGAGAGTCACTATCGCCGCGCCGGTCAGCACGAGGAGCTGATCGCGCTGCTCGTGGACTCGGCCAAGCCCACGGACTTGTCGCTCTCGGAGCGACGCTTGCGCTTGCGCGAGGTCGCGTGGCTGGAAGAGCAGAAGCGGCGCGACCAAACTGCGGCGATTGCCGCGTGGCGCGCCGTGCTCGCTGTCGACCCGTTCGACGAAGAAGCCTCGCGTAGCCTCAAGCGCCTGCTGCGCCACGGAAAGCACTGGACTGAGCTTGCAGAGCTGCTCGAGCGCGAAGCCTCAGTGACCCCTGATGTCGCCGCACGCGCGAGCGCGCTCAGTGAGCTTGCGGCCGTGCAGCGTGATCAGCTGCGCGACCTGGCGCGCGCGGCCGAGAGCCTGCGTGAGCTCTACAACCTGCGACCCGACAAGAGCACGCGCGAGGAGCTTTGTGACGCGCTGCTGGAGCACAACGCTTACGCCGACGCCGTGCCTCTTTTGCGACAACGTCTCAGCGAGGCGCCCGGCGAAGCCGAGCAGCTCAGCCTGTTGCGGCAGCTCGCAGACCTCCTCGAAAACAAGCTGCAGACACCGGAGGAGGCGTTTGAGATCTGCACTCAGATCCTCACATTGCGTCCGAACGATCTCGACACGCTCGCACGCATGCAGCGCATCGATGAACGCAGCGGCAACGCGCACCGACTGCTCGAAACACTCGCCCGGCGCGCGGCGCTTCTGCCGCGACAGCGCCGCGGGGAGCTGCAGCTAGAGATGGCGAAGATCGCCGTCACGTCGATCAACGATGTCGAGCGCGCGGGCGGCTACTATCGCGCCGCCTACGAGCTCGATCCGGCTCGACCCGGGACACTGGATGCGCTGTGTGCGCTGTACGAGGTTCGCGAGCTGCACGCGAGCCTCGTGAACCTGCTCACCGAGATGCTCGAGACGACGCGCGACCCTGCACGTCGGGTGGAGCTCGGTCTGCGCAAGGCGCGTCTGCTCGCTGGCTCGATGGGCGCGAGCATCAGCGCGGCGAACGCGTACCGCGAAGTGCTGCGCTACGAGGAGAACGTCGAAGCGCTGCAGTACCTGTTGCGCATGGCGCGCGAGCAACACGACGCCGGCACCACTGCCAGCTTGTGTGCGCGCCTCGCAGCGCTCCTCGAGGACCGCAGCGAATGCCGCGCGCTCTTGTACGAACGCGCGCAGCTCTTGGTCACGGAGCTCGGGCGCCCGCGAGATGCGATCATCACGCTGCGCAACATCGTCGAGGAGGTCGACCCGGACTACGATCCGGCGATCGAGTGGCTTGCCGAGCTCGCTGGCAACCTCGGTGACAACGTCGGCGTTGCGAGCGCTTCTTGGCGTCGGCTCGAAAAGAGCACGAACGCCGATGCACGCGTCGCGCTCGCGCGCCGCCTGGCTGATCTGAACGAGCACGAGCTCGATGACAAAGACGCCGCGATCACCGCGCTGACGCGCTGGGCGGAGGCGGATCCCACGGATGTGACGCCGCAGCGCCGTCTGCGCAAGCTGCTGGAGGAGACTGGTCGCTACGAAGAGCTGGTCGCCGCTTGTGATGCGCTCGCCGAGCTCGAGACCGAGACGAGCGTCCGCGAAGAAGCGACGCTGCGAGCGGCGCATGTGTCCGCGACGCACCTCAAAGCGCCGGATGCAGCCTGGCGTCGCGTGGCACCGCTCGCTGCGCGCGGGCAAACGCGCGCCATGGAGCTGATGTCGACCATCGCTCGCCAGACGCAGCGCTTCGACGAGCTGGCCGCGCTGTATGTAAACGCAGCGCAAGATGCGCCTGCGCAGGAGCTGCAAAAGCTGCTGTGGTCGCAAGCCACGCAGCTGTATCGTGAGGAGCTCGGCCAACCCGACAAGGCGCTGGATGCAGCGCTGCGCTTGCTCGCGAGCGATCTGCGCAACCGCGACGCGCTCGCACAGATCGAAGAGTCGGTCACCCAGCTCGGGCAGTGGCCCCGCCTGTCGCACGTCTACGACCGCTTGATCAAAGCCGCGACGCATGATCACGAGCGCACCGAGCTGCTCGTGCGCTACGCCGAGCTGCTCGAGCATCGCGCTGGCAAGCCGGACGAGGCGCTCGACATGGTGCTGCAGGCGTGCGCGCTCTCACCCGACGACGAGATGCTGCTCGCGCAAGCGGAGAAGCTCGCGATCAGCTGCGATCGCAGCGGCGATCTCCTCGCGATGTGCGACCGCGAGGCGGCCAGCACCGATGAGCCGAACGTGCAGGTCGAATGGCTGCTGCGCGGTGCGCGCTTTGCGAGCGCGACGGCCGAAGATCGCAGCGCGACCTACGCCTACTTGGAAGCTGCGCTCGCGGCCACGCGCACAGACGCGGCGCTCTGGGAGCGCTGCGTCTCGCTCGCACAGCGGCTCGACGCGGGGGCAGAAGACGCCGAGCACAGCCACTTGCTCGCGCTGATCGCCGCGCATCGCAAGGTTGCGGAGCGCAGCCCTGCAGCTGTTGGCGTCACGCTGCTGCGGCGTGCGAGCAGACTCGTGGAAGACAAGCTCGGCGATGAGCGCGTCGCGTTCGATCTGCTGCGCGCAGGCGCTACACTGTTCCCGCTCGACGAGAACATGTACGACAGCTTGCTCGAGCGCGCGGAGGCCACGAACCACCTCGATGCGCTGGACGCGCACCTCGCGCGCGGTGTCGACGAGGCGCTCGATCCGCGCACCGCAGCCAGCTTGCTGGCGCGGCGCGCCCGCCTGTTGGAAGGTCCGCTCGGCCGTCCCGATGACGCAGCCAATGTGTATGCGAAGCTGCTGCAGCTGCGACCTGACGATCAGCACGCCGCGTCGAAGCTCCGCGACAGCTTGCGGCGAGCGCGTCGCTTCCAGGATCTACTGGTGGTGATCCACAAGCAGACGCAGCGCGCGAAGACACCTGAAGAGAAGATCGAGCTCCTGAAGGAGACCGCCCAGGTTTGGGAGCTCGACTTGCGCAACCGCTGGGAAGCTGTGGACGCCTGGGGCAAGGTGCTCGAGCTGGCCCCGAACGACAACGAAGCGCAGCGCGCGATGGGCAGGTTGGATCGCCGTTCGCTCCCACCAGGACACGCGCGCACCCGTCCGGCTGCGAGTCGTTCTCCTGCCGCTCAGAGCGGCGGCACGTCCTCCGCGTCAGGGCGCTCAGGCGCACCCACGCCTGCGAGCGACCCGAACGAATCTTCGGTCGAGCTCGAGACGCTCGACGAGCTCGAGATCATTCCCGAGCCGGCACCTCTGCCGAGTAGCCCGCGTCGCATCACGTCGCCGCCACCACCGCCGCCTCAAGCGTTGCAGAGCAGCAGGCCGCGACCGAAGACCTCGGCACCACCGCCGCCGCCGCCGCCGTCCACCAAGCCACGATCCAATCAGTAGCGCTCAGGCACGCGTGCGTAGGTGGCGGCGCGCGATCTCAGCCCACTTACTCTCGGGATCGAGCTTGAGATACGCCTCCCAGTGCTGACGGGCTTCTTCGAGCCGTCCGAGCTCCTGCAATGTCATCGCTAAGTTGAAGTGCGCATCCGCAAACGAAGGGTCGCTCGCCAGCGCGCGCTGGAAACTCTCCATCGCCGCAGGGATCTCGCGCCGCTCGAACAGGAGAAAACCCAGGTTGTAATGCGCCTCGGGCTGGTCCGAGTCGAGCTTCAGCGCGCGCCGATACAACTCCTCCGCCTCCCGCAAGCGCTCGCGCTTGAACATCAGGTTGCCGAGGTTCGTAAGCGCATTCGCGAGTGTAGGATCGAGCTGGATCGCGCGGCGATAGGCTTCTTCCGCTGCGTCGAAGGTGTCTTCCTCTTCGTCGAGTCGGCAGCCCTGGAGGTACGCCTCGTAGGCCTTGCGGTGATCGTTCTCGGAGCCGCTGCGGTTGAGCACGCGCACTACGTCGTCGCGCAGTGAGTTCACGGAGAAATCCAGCACGAGCTGCCCAGTCAGCGGGTCGTAAGTGCCCTGTTCGTCGCGCACAACGAGACTTTGACCGTCTGCCACGATGCGCAGCGCGCTCAACGGGCGCAGCACGCGTGGGAGCGATTCACGTAGCGCCCGCAAGCTCTTGTGCACTTGGCGCAGCGGCACGCCTTCGTCGAGCAGCTCGCGCGCGGCGCGTAGCCCGATCAAGTCCTGGAAGGTGTAGAAGCGACGACCGGACAGCTCGCACGAGCGTGTGACAAAGCCCTGGCGCTCCCAGTAACGCAGGCGGCCTTCGTTCAGGTGAAACAGCTTCGCCGCGTCGCGCAAGCTGTACAGGCCGCCGAGGGGATCGCGCTCCGGATCACGTACGCTCTCATCGGCGTCGTGCGAATCGTTCGCGTCTTTCGCGTCGTGAGCATGCGGCGCATTGCGCGAGTCGCTCGCACTGTGTGCAACGTGAGCGTCGCCGGCGTCGGCTGGCGCGCGCGCGGGCTCGAAGCGTCGGGCCGTGCGCGAGGCAAAGTCGACATGAATGATGTTGTCAGTGCTCATGGACGTTTCGCACGGGAGGATACGCTTAGTTCGACCTCCAGGTCGACGTCGATCCTCAAGTGCTCACGCACATCGTGAATGCGCAGATCGCACAGCGCTGTACCCAGCAGCGCGTCGTTTGCGCGACGCACGGCCTCTGCACGTGCGAGTCGCATGCAGCGTAGCCGCACACGCACAGATCCCTCGACGATGTAGACCAAGTCTGCACGTGCACGACTTGTGAATTTCTGGTGGGTTTCAGCGGCCAAGCGTTCGAAAGAGATAGCGATCATCGTACTACCGAAGTACGTGGGCGCGCCCCGAGCGGACGCGCGCACCGCGCCTTCGGAGATCACATCCGCGTGGCGGAACAGCGCCTCCTCGAAGACGCGGCTGAGGGCGACGTGCTCGCGTTTGGCCAAGGAAGGACGGCGGTTAAACTTCACTAAGGGTTTAAGCCGATCGGTCGACACGGCCCGCATCCTACATATACTCACTTGAGCCAATGAAATTCCCAGCGTACGTCTCCGCCACGTGCCGGATCGTGCCTCGGGGACTATGGAGGCAGCTGGACCCAGTCAGCCATTCTCATGCAGCGCCCACCGAACAAGCCACCGTCCCGCCCTGCCCCGGCCTCCGAGCCGATGGGCTTCATTTCGGACATCCACGGAAACCTCGAAGCGCTCGACGCCGTTCTGGAGGAGCTCACGCGCCGTCAAGCGCGCGACATCTTCGTGGCCGGAGATCTGCTGCTCGGCGGCAGCGAGCCGCTGGCCGTGTGGCGCAAGCTGCAGAGCGTCGGTGCCCGTTGCGTTTGCGGCCCGAGTGACCTGGCGCTCGCCAGTGTCAGCGCCGCAGCGTTGCACCCGCAGGACGAGCTCGAGCGCGAAAAGGCCGAAGCTTTTCAAAAGACGCAGACCAGCTTGGGCGAGCTGGTCAAAAAACAGCTGGCGCAGCTACCGCGTCAGCTTCGCATTCCCATGATCGATGGCAGCGAGCTGCTGTTGGTGCACGGTAGCCCGAAGGACGCGTTCGAGACGATGGGTCACGAGCTGGACGACGAAGAGCTGAGCGCGATGCTCGCGGACGATCCCGCGGATGTGATCGTCTGCGGCGGCACGCACGTGGCGTTCGCGCGCCGCCTCGACACGGTGCAGGTGATCAACGTGGGCTCGGTCGGCGCTGCCCCAGAAGGTCGCTTCGCGCATTACGCGATCGTGTTTCCCAGCTCGAGCGGCTCGCACTTCGAGCAGAGCTACGTCGAGTACTGAGGCCTCTCACTCTGCCGCAGGCGGCAGCTGCTTACGCTTCACAAGCTCGACGCGCGAGACACGCCGCTCGTCCGCCGCGCGCACGATCATCTCGTGGCCCCAGACTTCGACCGACTCGCCGCTCTTCGGAACGCGACCGGCGAGGTCTACCAACATGCCGCCGAGCGACTCGTAGGAGCGCGCCTCTTCAGGCAGGCTCAGACCGGTGATCTCGGCCAAGTCGTAGAGCGAGACATCCGCGTTCGCGAGATAGCGATCTGGCCCGATCTGCCGCACGGGCGCTTCGTCCGTGTCGTGCTCGTCGCGGATCTCGCCCACGATCTCTTCCATGATGTCTTCGAGCGTGACCATGCCGCTCGTGCCACCGAACTCGTCGACCACCACGGCCAAGTGCATGCGCCGCGCTTGCATCTGGCGCAGGAGGACCGAGATCTTCTGCGATTGCGCGGTGAAGAACACCGGGCGCCGGATCAAATCCGAAAGTTGCCCGCGCGGCTCGTGGCCGTCGCGGATCAACCGAAACAAGTCCTTCGCGTAGAGCGTGCCTTCCACCTGATCGATGCGCTCGCGATAGACCGGGTAGCGGCTGTGACCCTGCGCGATGATCAGCTGCACAACTTCATCGAGCGGCGTGTTGATCTCGATCGCGATCATCGACGTACGCGGCACCATCACCTCGCGCACGACCGTGTCTCCGAACTCGAGCACGCTGCGTAACAGCTCGACATTCTGCGCAGGAATCGAGCCCTGCTCTGCGCCTTGTTCGATCAAGTGCTCGACGTCGATCTCCGTCACGTTCTGGGGATCTTCCTCGGGACGCGGCGGAAACAGCTTGTCGATGAGGCGCGCCGCCAAGTGCATCGGCCAGGCGAACGGCAGCACGATCAGCAGGAGGGGCCGGGCATAGTGCAGGAGCGGCAGCGCCAAACGGCCCGCTCGTCGCGCGGCGAACGTGGTGGCAACGCCGGTGACGGCGGCATAGCTCAGCGCTGCAGAGGCCAGCACCGCGACGCGCACGAGCGGCTCGTCCGAAACCGGAACAGCGAGCTGGAAGCTCAGCGCACCGAGCCCGACCAAGCTGAGGACACGCCCCGCCCAGAGCTGCAAGCTGACCAGCGGATCGTCCAAATAACGCGCCGCCACGCGCGCATTGAGATCATTGCCAGCTCGAACCGCGCGCAGTCGCGGCTCGCCGAGCGCGGCTAGCGTCTCGTCGACCGCGGTGAAGATCGCTCCCGAGAAGATGCAAACCAGCAGTGCGATCCAAACCGTTTGTGACTCGCCTATAGAGTCGCCGTCCAATCCGTATGCTCCGAACCTGCCCCCGCAGGCCTGCTCCTTGTACGGAAATCACGCATGCTAGAATGCAACGCGAAAGCCCAAATTTAGGTCGAGATTGCCAGACCTGCAAGGGCACCGACGCACGCGACTCTAACTACCCTGGCAGTCAGCGCGTTACCTTACACGGAACCCTCCGGAATAATCCGACTTATCCGAAGCGTTTCGTCCGCGCTCACGGCAGCAACCAGGCTGGCTCGCAGGGGGCGGTCGTGGTAGACGCGACCCCAATCATGGCAACCACGCTAGCAATCATTGGCGGAAGCGGCCTCTACGAGCTGCCCGGCCTCCGCGATGTCGAGGAGCTGCGCGTCTCTACGCCGTTTGGCTCGCCGTCTGATTCGATCATCCGCGGTCGCATGTCGGGTCGGAAGGGCGAAGTGACCCTTCTGTTCTTGCCGCGCCACGGTCGCGGGCATCGCCTACCTCCACACCGCATCAACTACCGCGCGAACGTGTTTGCGCTGAAAGAGCTCGGTGCGCAGCAGCTCGTCAGCGTGTCCGCCGTGGGATCCCTACGCGAGGACATTCAGCCCGGCCACATGGTCTTGGTCGACCAATTCATCGATCGTACGCGCCAACGCGCGAGCACGTTTTTCGATGAAAGTGGCGTGGTTGCGCACGTCGGCTTCGCGGAACCTACCGACCCCGCGCTCAGCCAAGCGCTGCGCGAGTCGGTTGAAGCTGTTGGCGGCAAGGTCCATTTCGGTGGAACTTACGTGTGCATGGAAGGGCCGCAGTTTTCGACGCGCGCAGAGTCGTTGCTTTATCGCAGCTTCGGCGCACATGTGATCGGCATGACCAACCTGCCGGAAGCCAAGCTCGCCCGCGAAGCAGAGCTGCCGTACGCCACTTTGGCCATGGCCACCGACTACGACTGCTGGCACCAGAGCGAAGAAGTCGTGACCGTGGATGCAGTGGTCGCGGTGCTGCACAAGAACGTCGATCTCGCGAAGAATACCCTGCGCGAGCTTGTGAGTAGACTTCCTGACCCCGCGCTGAGCCCGGCATCACGCGCGCTCGAAAACGCCATCATCACCAACCCGACCTACGTGACCGGCGAGACACGCAAGCTGCTCGCGCCGCTCATCAAGAAATATCTTCCCGCGGAGTAAACAGAGGTCTATGCGCCCCATTCTGATCGTTGGTTCCATCGCCTTTGACACGTTGCACTTGGGCGGCAAATGCCACTCGAAGGTGCTCGGCGGGTCTGCCACGTACGCCTCGATGTCCGCAGCGCACTTCAATCCGGTGCAGCTGGTGGGCGTGGTCGGTCAAGACTTCCCTGACTCGGCCACCAAGCTGCTGCGCGATCGCGGTGTGGACCTCGCGGGTCTCGAGATCGCGCAAGGCGATACGTTCCACTGGGAGGGACGCTACAGCGAAGACCTCTCGTCGCGTGAGACGCTGCGCACCGACCTGAACGTATTCGCGGACTTCAAGCCGAAGATCCCGCAGGCATTCCGCAAGGCGCCGTTCGTGATGCTCGGCAACATCGATCCGACCTTGCAGATCGAGGTGCTCGATCAGATCGACAAGCCAGCATTCGTGCTCGCTGACACGATGAACCTCTGGATCGACATCCGGCAAAACGAGCTCAAGACATTGTGCTCGCGCGTCGACATGCTCGTCTTGAACGACGAAGAAGCGCGTCAGCTCACCGACAAAGCGAACCTGGTGCACGCCGCAAAGGCGCTGCGCGCGCTCGGACCGAAGCAAGTCGTGATCAAGAAGGGCGAGCACGGCGCGCTCTTGTTCCAGAACGACGAGGTGTTCGCCCTGCCCGCGCTGCCGCTCGCGAGCGTTGTGGATCCCACTGGCGCAGGCGACACGTTCGCGGGTGCGCTGATCGGCTATCTCGCGCGCACGAACGATCTGTCGCCTGCCAGCGTCCGCCGCTCGCTCGCGTACGGCTCGGTGCTCGCGTCGTTCTGCGTCGAGGGCGTTGGCATGGAGCGCGTCGGTAAAATCTCGATCACCGACGTCGATGCGCGCTACGAGCAGCTGCGCAGCCTGACCAGCTTCTGATCCATCGCCACGGCCACGTCGAACGTGAGGGTGCCCCTGAAGACTCAGGGACACCCTCATTCATTCAGCGGGTACCGAGGGCGGGATTCGAACCCGCATGCCTTTCGGCGAGCGATTTTAAGTCGCCTGCGTCTGCCCTTCCGCCACCCCGGCGCACACTTCGAAACGCGCCGACGCTAGCACCACCGAGCACGCGGCGTCATGGCTTTTCGAGCCTGCTGCGAATCGTCCTGTTCACGGCGGCATGCGCAGTGTGGAAGTCGAACCACCCGCGCGCGATGTTCTGCAGCTGCGGCTGCATCGCACCTGGCGCGCACACGTCGCTGCCGCGGCCGACACACGCTATCACCGAGCGGAAATCGCGCTGCAAGAGCGCGGTGGCAGCTTCCATCGTCGCGATGTCTGCTTGCAGATCGCTCGGCGCGATCAGCTGGTTCAGCCGTGGTGGGATCGCGCCTAACATTCCCATGCAATCGTCGCGCAGGTGAACCGCGTACTCCGGCCCGCCGGACTCGAGCGAGCTGCGCAACCAGTGCAGAAGCTCCGCGTTCGAGCGCAGCGCGTTCACGTCGACATCTTCCAGCACGCACTGCCAGAAGGCGTCGAACTCGGCCTGGCGCATCCCGTTCAGCTTGCGGCCGAGCTCACCGTACACACGAGCTTGATCGTTGTGGCTGACCCACAGCCACATCCCGAGGAGCGCGCAGGCAGCCGCGGCCACAAATCCCCAGAGCACGCCCTT
>Ga0190269_10001476_pt1 | contig 11275 bp, 7 predicted proteins | sample Popmic249IS_FD_133749 | JGI IMG/M metagenome (GOLD analysis project Ga0190269, IMG submission 133749) | Populus adjacent soil microbial communities from riparian zone of Blue River, Arizona, USA - 249 IS | ecosystem: Environmental > Terrestrial > Soil > Riparian zone | place: USA: Arizona... | reverse complement strand
TTCGGCGGGGATCAGCCTCCGCTGCTGCTCCTGCACGGCGCCGGAGGAAATCTGGCCATGCTGACGACGCTGGCGCGGGCCCTGCGGGCCCGGTACCGGGTGATCACCATGGACCTGCGGGGGCACGGGCGCTCCGGGGACGGGCCGTGGACCTGGGATGACGCTCTCGGAGACATCGCCGCTGTGGCCGTACACATGGAATTGGATCGTCCTGCCGTTGTCGGGCATTCGCTCGGTGGCATGCTCGCGGCGCTGTGGGGGCAGCGGCATCCCGAGTCGCCCGGCGTGGTCAGCCTGGACGGCAATCCGCCGCCGACGCGGACCGAGCACCTGCCGGGGCTGGACCCGCAGACCGCCGCCGCCGAGCTGGCCCGCCTGCGCTCCACCTTCGACGCCGTGCAGGAGCTGATGGGGCGGCCGATCTCCGCGACCGAGCTGCCCGACATGGTGGAGCAGCAGCGGATGGCGGCCCGGGACATGGGCGCCAACGAGAAGGTGTGGATCGAGGGTTTCCGGCGCAACCTGGTGCATCGCGACGGGGAGACGTCGGTGCGGCCGACCGCGGAGACGACCGCTGCTTTGCGTACGCTGATGAACGACTTCGATCTCGGTCCCGTGTACGGGTCGACGCCCACGCCGACGCTGGCCGTGCTCGCCACCCGGAACCTGCCGCAGCAGGAGCCGTTCGCCGAGCTGTACGCCGCCCACCGCCGGTTTCTGGTGGAGCAGGCGGCGATGGCGGCCAAGGAGAACCCGCGGGTGCGCTACCTCCAGCTGGAGGACGCGTCGCACGCGATGGTGATCGAGCAGCCCGAGGTCCTCGCGTCGGTGATCAGCGACTTTCTCTCGGCGGGATAGCGCCGGGCGCGCTTTCCGGCCGGGCGCTCCCGGGGACGTTTTCCGGCACAGCGCCTCTCGCCTCGACGGTTTCCGGCGTGGCGGTTTCCGGCAGTTGGCGGGACGCCCCGGAGGCCAGCAGGCCGAGGCCGATCGCCAGGATCACCGTGAGCAGGCCGCGCAGCACCCCGTAGTGCTCCGCGAGCAGGCCGATCAGCGGCGGTCCCGCGAGGAAGGCGCCGTACCCGATGGAGCCCGCGACCGACACCCGGATGGCCGCCCGCAGCGGGTCGTCGGCCGCGGCGCTCATGCCGATCGGGAAGCCGAGCGACGCGCCCGCTCCCCAGAGCAGCGCGCCGGCCAGCACCGCCGGGATGCCGATGCCCGACACCACCAGCAGCAGCCCGACCAGCGCCGACACCGCCGTCAGGCGCAGCGTCACGACGCGTCCCCAGCGTTCGATCGCCGAGGCGCCGAACATCCGGCCGAGCGTCATGGCCGTCACGAAGAAGCCGAAGCCGATCGCGCCGACCGACTCCGAGGCGTCGTAGCCGTCGACGAGGCCGATCGCCAGCCAGTCGTTCGCCGCGCCCTCGGTGAAGCCGAAGCCGAGCATGATGACGCCGATGAGCAGCGTGCGGGGTTCGCGCCACGCGTCGCGTACGCGGCCGCGCGGCTGCTCCTCGCCGCGGCTCTCCGGCGCGGGCAGGAAGCGGCGCACGGTGGCCAGCATGATCACCGCCGCCAGCGCCGCGGTCACCAGCACCTGCACGGTCACGCTGACCCCGGCCGCGGCGGCGGCCGCGCTCACGCCGGCGCCGGCGACCGTGCCCAGGCTGAAGCCGGCATGAAAGCGGGGCATCAGCGTGCGGCCCAGCCGCCGTTCCACGTCGGCGCCCTCGACGTTCATGGCGACGTCCCAGGTGCTGTTGCCCATGCCGATCAGCACCATGCCCATGCCCGCGAGCACCACCGACCCGGTGGCCGTGCCGAGGCCGAGCCCGACCAGGCCGACTCACACGGACATGCTGCCGAGCAGCACCGACCGCGCCGGGCCGAAGCGTTGCACGAGCGGCCCGGCCAGCGGGATCGCGGCCACGGCCGCCCCGGACAGGCACAGCAGCAGCAGGCCGTAACCGGCCGACGAAAGACCGAGATCATCACGTACGGCGGGAGCCCGCGCCAGCCACCCGGCGAAGGCCAGGCCGTTCGTGGCGAAGGTGACGCCGACGGCGACCTTGGCGAGCTCGAGGCGAGGGCGGTCGAGGAGGTCGGCAGTCACCCCTCGAACTTAACCGTTAAAGCGGTCAGCGGCCACCGGATAGCGCTGGGCGTACGACGTCGGCGACTCCCCGACCATGGCGGTGAAGTCCCGGACGAAGTGAGCCTGGTCGGCATATCCGAGCTCCGCCGCGAGCGCCGCCCACGACACACCGCCGCCGGCGGCCAGCCGTTCACCCACCTCATGCAGGCGGTACCGGCGGATCACCCACTTCGGGCCGAGGCCGACGTACTCGTGGAACAACCGCTGCAGCTTCCGCAGACTCATGCCGTGCGCGTCGGCGAGCAGGTCGGCACGGGTGAGGTGCGACTCACGCTGCACGTACGCGACGATGTCCGCCACGGTCGCGGCGACCGGATCGGGCCGGAGCCGCTCACGCAGAAAATCCTCGACCGTCTCCTCATGCGGCCCGACCCCGAAAACCTCCGCGGCCGGCACGGTCCGGCCTACCAGGGCGGCAACGGGCCCGGCCAGGAACGGACGGAACCAACCCGGCCGGAACGCCACCCCGAACACGCGTCCCCGACCCTCCAGCACCCGGACCACGTGCCGCCGAGCCGGCCCAGTGACCAGCGGCTCGCCGTCCCGGAAGGTCAAATGCACAGTGGGATAGGGCACGACCTTCTGGGCGTACGGGGGTTGCCCGCGAAGATCCCACTCCACGCCCCAGTAGTGGTCGACGGCCCCGGCGAGATCGGCCGGCGGGTCGGCGTACCGGAGTGCTTGAAAGGAAGCCCAAGCGCCGCGAAGCTCACGCGCGTCCCTCGGCACGACCACCCCTCACGTCGCGTTTGTTCAAGACCGAGGTGTCGCCGGCCCCGTATCGTCGGCCGTCATGCGCGACCATGACCTCCTGAAGCCGGCCGTCGAACCGACCCTCGCGGTGCTGCGGGCCATCCGCCCGGACCAGCTCGACCTGCCCACCCCCTGCGCCGATTTCACGGTACGCGGGTTGCTCGACCACATGCACGAATGGGCCCCGATCCTGGGAGCGGCGGGCGGCGGATCCGCAGCTCCCGCGGGCGGCGGATCCGCGGTTTCCGCGGGCGGCGGATCCGCGGTTTCCGCGGGCGGCGGATCCGCGGTTTCCGCGGGCGGCGGATCCGCGGTTTCCGCGGGCGGCGCAGCTTCGGCGGGCGGTGCCGGCTCTGTGGGCGGCGGTTCTGTGGCGGAGCTTTCCTTCGTCGCCGACGAGCTGGCCTGGCTCGCGGATGTGTGGTCCCAGCCGGCGGCTTGGGAAGGCACGACCACCATGGGCGGCGGCGATCCCCTACCGGCGGCGCTGGTGGGCGGCATGGCCTTCGGCGAGATCGTGGTGCACGGCTGGGACCTCGCCCGGGCCACCGGCCAGTCCCCGGAGTGGGACGACGACGTGGTAGCCCTCCTCTTCCGCGAGGTGGAGCGGACCGCCGAGCTCGGCCGGCAGGTCAAGGCGTACGGACCCGAGGTCCCGGTGCCGGCCACGGCGCCGCTGCTGGACCGGGCCCTCGGCCTCACCGGGCGCGACCCCTATTGGACCCCGCCCACTCCCTGAGCGCCGCGCACCTGCCCTTGAATGCGGTCAGTGAGCGCCGCGCACCTGCCCTTGAAATGCCGTCAGTGAGCCGCGCGCCTGCCCTTGAAATGCCGTCAGTGAGCCGCGCGCCCGTCCTTGAAATGCGGGATGCCTCCCGCCCCGAGTCGGGGTGGGAGGCATCCGTCAGTGCCGGTTCAGCGGCGCAAGCTCAGCTGCAACCCTCCCGGCAGCCCTAGCCGCAGCCGCCGGTCGAACCGCAGCAAGCTCAGCTGGACGTAGGCAATCCGGGGTTATCCCCCGTCATATTCTGTCCCCTAGCGCTGCGAGGGTGTGCCCTGCACCGCTGTCCCTCGCTCTTGAGCTAGTGACAAATGTCATCGCCCGTCGGTTGCCTCTGGGCTGGGAGTTGTACATCTAGGCGAGGCGTGGGCGCCCTACTCTGCGGCTCCGGCACCCGCCGCAGCCTTGACTCTTAACCCGACTTTGAACGGTCGCCTCCCAGGTATCTGCGTCGCACTCCGGGCAGCGCCACCTGCAGCGGTCTTGTGAGCCGGGGCCCAGTTGCTCAGGTCCGCGGCCGGGCGTGGCGAGATTCGCTATGAATCCACCAGCAATGTCTGGAAACAAATCCGCGAGCGACCGCCCCGGCGCAGCGTTGTTTCGTCTGCGGATCCCGCAAGGGCGGCAGCCTCGTCCCGAGGTGCGATCGGCGATTGTCGCGGCCCAGTATTGCGGACAAACTGGGCACTTCCAGAGCACCCGGACGCTTGAACCCTGTGCAAGATCTCCGACGTCAATGCCGCCTGCTTTATCTACATCCAGAATCCGGACGACCTGAGCGAGCAGATACGGGGCGACCTCGCGGACCCGAGGCGCCTTCCCGTTCAGCCGCGTCTCAAAGGCTCTCCTACGATGAGCGCACTTCGGGCAACCTGTCTTACTTCGAGTGCGACCGACCACGAGGGTGTGCCACTCGTGCTGGCAAGTGGCACACCGCCAAAGGCAACGATCGCCGGAGCCGGCTGGGAGCCACTCTGAGTTCATCTCTGGCCGGGACAGATTCTCGACGAGTTCCTTGGCGACATCGGGGAACAGCACCGCCAGGCTGTCTTCGGGCGGCGTGTCCCGCAGGCTCTTCCACTCATCACGAGCGGCTTGCAGACTTCTCGTGATCTGGGCGTTTGACAGCGGCATACAGGGCAGCGACTGAGCGCTGAACCATTCGGCCAGGACACGGAACCACTCGGTGGAGTCCTTGGAGCCAGCGACGAGGGTCTCCCCAGGAATCGGCGGTGTTCCCGTCTGCCGGACGCGCACGTACCGCACGCCGAGCTTGGCCATGGTTTTGGATTTCCGAAGGTCCTGTGCATGCTGTTGAGGACGGCTGTGCCATTGTGCGGGGTCAAGGTCAATGTAGATGTCGGCTGTTGGGAGGAACAGGTCGATGCGCTCGGGCTGCGCGCGGCCGCCGTCAACCGGAAAGTCAACCTCTACCGGATCTCCGGTGGCCGCTGCGAGCAAGTGGGCAACTTCCAGTTCCAGCAGGCTTCGGCCGCGACGACGGCAGCGTCCGCATCCGAAGTCCGTTGACTTCGTGCGTTGCCGGACGGTAGCTTCATACGTGGCTCCGCATCGGCATCGCCACGAGCACAACGCCGTTGAGCGCGGGAATAATGACGCAGGGTCATGGCCCGGCCAGGACAGGTTCTCCACGAACGAAGCGGCAACGTCCGGCAGAACACCGGCCAGAGATTTCTCCCTTGGGGCATGACGTCGGGCAACACCCATGGCCACATAGCCGCACCGCGCGCACAGACCTCTCGTCGAATGGGTGTAGACAGATCGTTCAAGAGTTTTTGGACAAGCGGAGCAACGCCAAACGCACACGTCGCTCGTCCCCGCGGTGAACTCATCAGGACCCCGTCCTGGCCTGGTGCGGTTGGCCACGAACAAGGCTGCCAACTCCGGATGCGTCTCACGGAACGAGGCACTCGCCCTCGAACTCTTCCTCGACTCTGCCGCCCGTCGCCGGCCGCAGATCGGGCATCCCTTTCCGGATGACCGGTTAGTGACTGTCGACTCCCACTGATTTGGGCAATCCTGGCATTGCCAAAGGCAACGGTCGACCGAGTTGGGGCGGAGCAAGGAAGGACCGCGGTTCGGCCGGTCGAGATTCGCGACAAACTCCGCCGCTTCTCGCTGGAACAGGTCAGCCAGTGACCGTCCCGGTTCGGGCGCACCCTTCAACGATTCCGCACATCGTGGACAGGGGCGGCGCGCCGACACCACTTTCACCACCGTCTGCTCCCACTCGTTGGAGCAGACGGTGCATTGCCACCGGCATCGGTCCTCCGATGACTTCCGGAGGACGGTAGGTGAACGGGTTGGCTCGCTGAGATTGCAGACGAAAAGGTCTGCGACCTCGGGATGTGATTCGAGCAGCGGCGCAGTGGTCCGCGGGCGACGGTTCGCTGCCCGGCACTTCGGACAGACACTTCCGCTGACGCGGAGCCGCACCCGCGTATGCCACGTGTTGCCACAGGCGCAGCGCCACCAGGCAACCCGGTCGGAACGAACACTCACGTCGCCCAGTGGTGTCGGGTCGCTCGGGTCACCCCAATGAAGAAACGAATCCATGATCTCGGGGCAAGCGTCGGCGACGCGTGCCTCGATTCGGCGGGAGTTGGTTTCGCCTCGGCGCGCGTTCGCGCAAGGCCGGCAGCCCTTCCCGCTGTTGGCCACCCGCCGTGACACCGGGCTCACCCAAACGTGTTCGCAAGCTGCGCATTTCCACCGCACGTCGGCGCCCGAGAAAGCGCTAATCGTCTTGGGCGTGGCAGTCGGATAGGTGAGGCATTCCATCCACTCCGCCGCCACGTCCGCCATTACTTCAGCGAGGCTTGCTCCAGGTGCCGGCACAGGCGGCTGGAGCCGACGCCGCGCGCTCCGGCAGGCCTTACAGCCGGCGGCCGCTCGCAGCCGGACCACCAGGCTCTGCCACCATTCGCCGCCGCACGAGCTGCATCTCCACAAGGCGTTGCGCTTCGATCCTCGCGACACGTCCTTCAGGTTCCTGGTCCAGCCCTGGACCTGGATTAGTTCGGGGAGCAGGTCGGGGCGGGAATCGACAACTCGCTCGCGGGCCTTGGCGGTCATGCCGACACTGTCCCAGGAGGGTATGACAATTTTGGCGGGCGGCAGTGAGCTCAAACTGATCAAGGGCCTGCTGTTGAGGTGGCAGATTCGCGGCGACACGGCCACCGGCCCTGGGAGGGCGAAGCTGCCAGCGCGACCGAGTCACGTCCGCGCGTTCCTAAAGCAACATCAAAGCCAGGGTATTGCGTAGCCGTTACTGCGGCCCGCTGTGTGGACCCCGTTGTCCTCTCGCCCGTCCAGGGTTGTTGCAATTGTGGCGCGGACCGGAATGGGACGGGGAGTCGCCCGCTGTGCCAAGCCGGGCGACCGATCACGCTTGCATGCGGGCCGCAATGACCGCCGCACCTACCCCGGCCACCAGCCCGCTTCCCTACGCCTGACCGGATCTCATCCGCGCGGGCCTACACAGCCCCAACAACCGGAGCAGCAGAACCGGACGGTCGTCCGATAGGCGCGGCGCCCAGGATGGGAACGGCGACCGCGGCTCAGCTTCGCGGCAGCTGTGTCGCATGGTTGATGTACTGTGTCTGCGACGAGTCCTTCGGGTCTCGATCACGCGCACCGCTTCGGCGGCCGGAAGTTCGGGCGACGCAACACTTTGAGTTGCGGCGTTGTGTGATGTCCGGCCTCGCTGAACGGCGGGTATCCCGGCCGCCCTTGCGGGGCCGGTAGACCGGATGTCGCCCCGGAGGGACGGCAACACCGAGCCGGCCGGCGCCCGACCTGGAGACCTGAACCAGGGAAAGGCGACGGGTGGATGCCACCTCTTCTCGGGGTGACGGCGGGGTCGAGACCACCGTCGTGTCTCGGCCTGCAGCTGCTGCTGCCTGCGCGTAAGACCGTAAAGGCGGCTTACGTGGCAACACCGAAGTTCGATCCCCAGGACGGGCCCGCGGACAAGAACCGCGGCGACAGCTCGTTCCCCGCGCTCAAGCACCGGCCGGTCAAGGCGGTGCCGCCCGCCGCGGCCAGGACGCTCGCCCCGGTCCGCACCGCGTTGCAGAAGAACCCGGACGTGAACCTGCCGGACGAGGCCGCCGGGGTGATCACCGCCGGGCTCACCGATCCGGTCCGGTTCCGGATGCTGACCGAGACCCACGCGGCGCCGGACGGCAGCTCCACCTCGCTGCTCAACCGCAAGCGCGTCGGCGAGGGCACCGCGTTCGTCACCCCGCAGCACGACCGGTACATCGAGATGGGCTGCATCCCCGACCTGGTCGGTGCCCGCTGGCAGCACACCCTGCACAACCAGCTCGACATTGAGAGCAACGAGCTGGCGGCGGTGAAGATGGGCACCGCGGTCGGCCCGCACGGCTACTGGACCATGCTCGAACTCGAGGTCGAAGACCACCAGGAATTCGCCGCGCGGATCCGGGAGGCGTTCGTCAAGACAGGCCCGGACGGTCCCGCCGTGAAAAACGACTACACCGACAGCATCCTGCAGTCCGGGGTGAAGGAAGCCCTGCTGCTGGTCCCGATCCGGATCCGGTTCCGAGACGGCTCCGACGACGAGTACTACCTGGTGATCATCGACGGGAACTCGCGGTTCGTGTCGATGTGGAAGGCCCGTACCGGCGGGAACGTCGACCAGGCGGCGGCAGCGTGCATCGAGGCGGTGGTCGGCGTGCCCGCCGGCAGCGCCTGGAAGCGTGCCACCCAGCGTCAGGTCCGCGATGCCATCACTGACCGGGCCGACATCATCAACCAAGGCCTGCTCGAAGACACCCTGACCGAGAACACGATCCGGCTGGGGCACACCCTGACCGCGCCCACGATCGTCGTGGTCGGCGGGCGGCGCGCAGATGACGACGCGCCGCTGACCGACCTCTTCGCCGCCCGCGAGGACCTCATCGCGACGATCCACACCGACGCGACCCCGTGGGACGACGCTGCCCAGTCCGAGCAGGGTATGGCCCGGCTGCTGCGCCGCGCGGTCACCGCGGGATACCTGACGGCCGACCAGCGGCGGGTCATCGAGGGCCAGTGCAGCGTGCAGGAGATGCATGCGCTACTCGGGCTCCCGCCGCACCGGCTGTGGGCTGCGGCGCTGACCGTGCAGACCATCCTCAACCCGTGGTACGAGGGCATGAGGTCGCTGTTCCGGGAGGAGTTCAACAGCCGTAACCCGAGTCGGCTGCTGGTGGGCCGGAAGATCGCCGCCACCGCGCTGTCTGGATACCGGTCGGCCGCCACCTTCGCCGTCGCGACCAACGCCTTCAGCGACGGCGGTCCGATCGCCGACAAGGTCTGGGATTACAAGTGGACGCTTACCGGCGGCAGCTCGGCCCTCGCGGTCCTCGACGAGGTGCTGAAAGAGGCGCTGGACGGCGACACCAACGCGATCGCTGAGCTGTGCGTGCTCGGCGGCACCGCCGGTATGCTCGGCGGCCTGATTACGCGAGATCGGGGGTCGAAGCTGACCACGGACGGCAAGCGGGCCATGCGCACCGTGCCGTTCCGGACCCGGCCGTACCGGATCGTCGAGATGCTCGCCGGCACAGCCGGCGGGTTGCGCACGCTGCACTCGCTGGCGGTTTCGCACGTGACCGGCAAGCCCGCGAAGCGGTTCTACTCACAGGACGCGCCGGACGGCGCGTACGCCGACGGTGATCCGGTTCGCGACACCAACGGCACCCAGGTCAGCGTGGAGATGGAGTGGGACGTCGTCGTCACTGCCGACCCGGTGAAGGCCGCGACCGAGATCGCCGCGGCCGGGGCGAACGCGCCGGACACGCAGACGAAGCCCGAGCCGCAGCGGCTGCGGGAGCAGTTGCACGGCGGCGCCCGGGCTGCGCTGGATGCCGTCGACCGGCTCATCCTGCTGGCCCAGTCCAGCGGGGTTGATGTGTTCGGCAGCTATGACTCGATCGTCATGATTAAGGAGCAGCTGCAGGACGCCCGGGACAAGCTGAACGCGCACGGCCCCTCCGAGCCGCTGATCCTCGACGACGAGGATGACGACGGTCTTGAGGACGACGAGTGAGACCGCACGCACGCATGCTTGCGAAGATCGACGCGGCGACCGTGATCATCGGGCCGGTCCGGGCCGGCACCGTAACCACCGACACCGTGCCTGCCCTACGGCAGGTAACGAGAACGCCGGCTTCGGCCGTCTACGTCGCCTGGGACGTGCGTGGACGCTGCCGGTACGTCGGCAGCGTCCGGCGGCCGCAGTCCCGGGCGGCGGTGAGGGATCGTCTCGGTGAGCACCTCGCTGACGGGGACCAGCGTAAAGCCGGTTGGTACGCGCTGACGGTCATCCCCCTGCGGCGCGACCTCGACGTCGCGGCGGTGCGCCTGTGTGAGGGGTGGATCGCGTACCGGCTCAACCCCTCCGACGGGTCGGCCCATCCTGTCATCGCACCGGGACGTTCGCCGTCGGTGGTGTTCGCCGCCTGAACCAGCGGCCCGGGTCGGCCAGCGGGGGGTAAAAGCCTCCTCTCCGCTGGCCGACCCGGCCGAACAGGCGGACCTCAGGGTTCGCTGTTGTCGTCGGGCCACCCGTCGCTCAGCCCTCGACGGCGTACCTGTTCGACCTCGGCGACGGTGATCGTGCCGGCGCGTAGTAGCAGTTGCAGCAGCCGCTCGAGCGCGCCGGAGGTACCGGCGTTAACCTCGGCACGCAGCTCGGCGATACGGCCGTGCCGGTGGAGCAGCTCCACAAGCGTGTGCGTGGCGGCACCGCCGTAGCCGATGGTGAACGGCCGCAGCACGTCAAGGGCGTCATCGATACGACCTTGAGCGACTAGTAGGTCAGCGAGCTGGCTAGCTGCCAGGTCCTCGCCGGGGCCCTGCTGGGTGCGCAACCATGCCTCGGCCTGCTCGCTGCGGCCGGTGCCGGCCAGGTAGGTGGCCCAGCGGCCGGAGGCGAACCACGTGTCGGTGCGGGCGAGCGTCTCGAGTTCATACTCGCGGCCGTGCTCGGCCAGCAGATCAGGAAGTCTGCCCTTGGCGAAGTCGTCGCCCGCCGAAGCGCGGTGGCTCAGGTGGGCGATCGCCTCGTCGACGCGGCCGTTGGCGAGCATCCGGTCAGCCAGCAGGCTCGTGGCGAACCAGTTCCCGCCCGCCTCCATCCTGTGGAGGGCGTCAAGGTCGCCGCGGGCGTCGGCCAGCTCGGCAAGACGACGGTTGGACGTCCATTCACCGGTGGCAGCGATCTGCTCCAGAAGGTCCAGACGCTCGAGATGTACCAACAGGTCGATCAGGTAGTCGTCGGTGAGTTCGACGAGGCCATCGGCGTGTGCCTGCAGCACCGCGATGGCTTGGTCAGTCTCACCGGTGTCGGCAAGGGCACCGGCGATACGGCAGGCCAGGTGGCCGCCGCGCGGAAGACGGGTGTCCTCGGCCAAGCCTGCGGCGTGGTCACCCGCGTCGGCGAGGGCGAGCAGTTCGGCGCTGCGGCTCAGCCGCACCAGCAGGTCAGCGCGGTGCCCGGCCGCGAGGACGTCTCCGTCGTTGGCGGCGCTGGTGAGCACGGCGAGGGC
>Ga0190269_10001475_pt1 | contig 11286 bp, 8 predicted proteins | sample Popmic249IS_FD_133749 | JGI IMG/M metagenome (GOLD analysis project Ga0190269, IMG submission 133749) | Populus adjacent soil microbial communities from riparian zone of Blue River, Arizona, USA - 249 IS | ecosystem: Environmental > Terrestrial > Soil > Riparian zone | place: USA: Arizona... | reverse complement strand
GGACGACGGCACGGGCCACGGCCGGCGACACCCGGGCTCGTCGCCATGACACGAGGCAGAGCACGGCGAGGGCGGCGATGACCAAGGGCACCACCAGGGGCATCAAGGAGTCCCGGAAGCCGGCCGCCGCGGCCTCGTCGGCCAGCTCGTCGACCCGGCCGCCGGCGGGCCGCTCACTGACCTCGAAGGCTCGGCCTTCGATCTCGTCGGGCTCCTCCAGCCCCAGGAGCCGCAGGATCGTCGGCGCGACGTCGGCCAGCTGCACGTAGCCGTCGCGGCGGGTGGTCGAGGAGCGCAGGACGCCGCCGTCGACCGAGGGGGTCCGGAGCGCCACGACGGCCAGCTCGGGCGAGCTGCTGGCGGACACCGGCGAGAGGACCAGCACGGCGTCTCGATCGGGGTCGCTGCGCTCCAGCAGGGCACCGAGCAGGGCGTCGGACCGCGCCAGGGCGTCCTCGCGGAGGGCGCGCCGCTGCTCGGCGGTCGAGCGCGGACCGTAGGCGCTGGCCCGGCTCAGGTCCGACGCCTCCACCAGCACGACGCTGCGGGCCGCCCCCTCCCACGCCTCGTCGAAGGCGGCCAGGACGGCGGTCTCGTCGAGCCGGCGGCCGAACGGCGCCGCCGGGTCGTCGGTGAGGAGGGCGCGCCCGACGGTCCCCCCGGGCACGATCCCGTCCTCCCCCATCAGCATGGTGGCTGCGCCGCGGGCGTAGGCCCCGTCGGGCGGGGGCTCGTCGCTGACGAACCCCTCGACCGCGTCTGCGTTGGCGATCACGGCGCGCCCGATCCCTGCCTCCTCGAGGAGGTCGCCCAAGCGGCCGGGCCGGCCCCCGAACGGGCCGTCCTCGTTCGCCTCGGACGCGGCGCCGGCGGCCAGGTAGGCGATGCCCTCGGGCACCCTGCCGAGGCGCCGCTGGAGGATGTCCGCCGTCCGCACCCCGCCGTAGGTCTCGTCGGGATCGAGCGCCACCGCCACGTCCACCGAGGGCGCCAGCGCGCGGGTGCCGGCCCCCAGGGACAGGTAGGCGTCGGTGGTGGAGGCCCCGCGGCGCCCGATCCGGGTGGAGAGGTCGCCGATGGCCGCTTCGGCCACGAAGCGCTCGAGGTGTGGGAGGTCGTGATCCCGCACGTCCTCCCAGGACAGGCCGGGGAGCGACACGACGAGGACCCGGCCCACGCGACCGTCCACCACCGGGGCGCCGGAGGCGCCTCGACCGAGCAGTGCCGCCAGGGCCACGAGGACGACGACGGGGCCGGCCGCCGCCAGCCAGCGCCTCATGCCAGCACCTCTGGGGGACCGGCGGGGCCGCTCGCTGCGGCCGGGGACGGCTGGCGGCGGGTCAGCGCGCCGGTCAGCCCGAGCTGCCACAGGACCCCGGTGATGGCCGCCGCCGACACGGCCGAGATGACCGCCACCCCGAGGAGATCGACCACGCGGTTCGTGTCCCCGCCGTCGAGCACGGCGCGCGCGAGCGCCCAGGCGCCCGTCGCGACGGCCCCGGTGACGACGGAAACCCGCAGCAGCCCGCGCGGCCAGAGCCGGCCGCCGGCGACGTGCCCGAGGCGCCCCAGCAGCCAGCCGGCCCCGAGCAGGTAGGCCACCGAGTGACCGGCCCCGAGCACGGCGATGCGGGCCCAGCCGTCGGCCAGGAGGGCGCCGGCGCCCATGACGGCCACCCCGACGCCGGCACACACCAGCGACACGACACCGGGCGTCCGGCTGTCCCCGACGGCGTAGCTGGCCCGGGCCAGGAGGAGGAACGCCCCGTAGGGGTAGAGGCCCAGGGCCATCGTGGCGAGCGCCGCCGCCAGGAGCCCCGCCCCCTCGCCGCTCGTCTCGCCGAAGGACACCGCCCGCATGGCGGGCAGGGCCAGGGCCGCCATCAGCGCGGAGGCCGGCAGCACGAGCAGCGCCATGCGCTCGAGCGCCCATCGGACCGATGTCCGGTAGGCGGAGCGGTCGTCGGCCGCAGCCTCCGTCACGAGCTCCGGGAGGATCGCCGTGTGGATCGGTTGGGCGAGGATCGCGTACGGCGCCAGGAAGAACACGAAGGCGACCTGGTAGGCGACGACGCCGCCCTCCACCGCGGAGCCCGCCACGATGGACCCGCCGAGGAGGAGCCCGGCCCCGGTGTGCAGCACGGCCCCCCAGCCGGAGTGGGCCAGGACGGCCCGGACCTCGGGGTCGCGCCACGCCAGCCGCGGCCGCATCCGGAACCCGGTCCGGCGCAGCGCCCACTGGAGGGTGCCGACGAAGGCCACGACCCCGCCGGAGCCGGCGGCCACGAGCAGCCACCGCTCCCCGGCCGAGAGCGCGATGCTGGGATCCGGGCCGGCGACGGCTCGGAAGGCGGCCAGGCAGGCGACCATCACGATGGTGTTGCCGATGGGCGCCGCCGCGGTGACCGCGAAGCGGCGCTTGGCGTACAGGACGGCGGTGGCGACGGCGCCGGCGGCGTACAGGACGATCTGGGGCACGAAGAACCGCAGCAGGAAGGTGACGAGCTCCCGCTGCTCGGCCGCCACCTCCGCCGGCACACCGGCGGTCAGGAGCCGCGACAGGAGCGGCGCGGCGACGACCCCCAGCAGCGCGACCGCACCGAGCACCGCCATGGCGACGCCCACCACCCCGCCCGCGACCGCCTCCGCGCCCCGATCGTCCCCGGCGTCGAGGAGCCGCACGAACGCCGGGACCAGGACGGCGGAGAGGGCGCCGGCGGCGAGCAGCTCGAAGAGCACGTTGGAGAACGAGTTGGCGGCCTGGAAGGCGTTGCCGAGGTACGTCGTGCCGAGGACCGCCGCGATGACGAGCACGCGCACGAACCCGATGGCCCGCGACACGGCGGCGATGGCCCCCATGCCCACGGCGGCCCGGGCCGTCGTGGCCGGGGCGGTCACGTGTCCGGGTCCGTCCCGGGCAGGAGGCGCGAGGCTCCCGGCGCGACGCCGAAGTGCCCCAGCCGCAGGTCGCCGGCGTCGTCCACCGTGAGCACGAGGGCGGCCATCCCGGCCGCGGTGTCGAGGTTGTCGACGGTGCTCAGGCGCCCCTGCGTGAGCTCCCCTTCGCGCAGGGGCCCGACGAAGGTGGTGCGGCGAACCGACTCGGCGGCCGCCTCACCGTCCTCGTCCTCGACGTCGACCATGCCCTGGGCGGCCACGACCGGCACCGCGGCGTCCGCCGTCAGCTCGTCGAGCAGCGACAGCGCGATGAGCTGCGGGCCGAGGGTGGGGTCGCTGCCCGACACCGCGACGACCCGGAGGCCCTCGGCGGGGAGCAGCACGCGCTCCGCGCCGGCACCGGGCGCGGTCGTGTAGTCGAGGAAGCCGGCGCGCTCGAGCGCCACTGCCAGCTCCGGTTCGGTCGGCTCGACGGGCGCCGCCTCCTGCACCGGGGTGGCCGACGCGCCGGGATCCACGCCCTCCACCGACGGGGCGTCGAGGGGCACCTCCGGGTCGGCCTCCATGGCGGCCGTGATGGTGTCGGCCAGCTGGATGGCGCCGCTGCGCCGCAACCGCTCGACCTCGTCGGTGCGGATGTCGAGGACCTCGCCGAGGTCCGCCACCTCCTCGGGGTCGTCGAGTCGCCAGCGGGCCGTGAACCACCAGGCACCGACGACGTCGGCCCCCGCGCCGTCCAGGGTGGCCATCGCCTGGTCCACGAGCCCGGCGTCGGTGCCCTCCGTCGCCACGAGCAGGACGGGGACGTCGGTCAGGTGGTCGGCCACCAGGCGCTCCGGGAGCTCGGCCACCAGCTCGCGGTCGCGGTCCTCGTAGGCGCCCGCCCGGCTGCTGAGGGCCTCGTTGGCGGCCTCGGTCTCGTCGACCCGGGCCTGCACGGTCTCGAGCTGGTTCTTCAACGTGTCGACCGTGACCCGGTCGAGGAACGTCGAGCCCAGGGTGAGGCCGATGCCCAGCGCGAGGAACACGGCGGTGAGGCTGACGATGTGGTAGCGGAGGTTGATCACGGCGGCCTAGGAGGTGAGGGTGAGCCAGTAGCCGCGGAGGACCAGGCGCACCGGTTCGCTGATGAGCGTGATCACCACGAGGGTGAACACGGCCGAGAGCACGAGCATGGCGAGGTCGCCCTTGCGGACGCGGTGCTGGTAGAGCCGGCTGACGCCCTTGGCGTCGACCAGGATCGGGCCCACCTTCATGCGCACGAGGAAGGTCGAGGCCATCCCGGCGCGGCCCTTGTCGAAGAACTCCACCATCGAGCTGTGGGTGCCGACGGCGACGATGAGCTCGGCCCCCTTCTCGTACGCGAGGAGCATCGCGATGTCTTCGCTGGTGCCGGCGCTGGGCCACACCACGTGGGCCAGCCCGAGCTCCTCGAGCCGCCGCGCGCCCGGGGCGCGACCGTCCTGGTAGCCGTGGACGACCAGCGCGGCGCCGCAGCGCAGGGCCCGTTCGGAGACGGAGTCCATGTCGCCGATGATGAGGTCAGGGGTGTGGCCGATCTCGAGGAGGGCGTCGGCACCGCCGTCCACGCCCACCAGGAGCGGGCTCATCTCGGCCAGGTACCCGCTGCGTCGCAGGGTGTCGAGGTCGTCCTTGTAGTCCGCCCCCCGCACCACGATCAGCACGTGACGGCCCTTCATCTCGAAGCCGACGTCGGGGACGTCGGGATCGTCGAGGAGCAGGTGCCGCTCCTTCGTGAGGTAGGAGAGCGTGTTCTCGGCGAAGCGCTCGAGCTCCTCGCCCATCGACTGCCTCGCCGTCTCGATCCGCTCCTCGAGGTCCTGCAGGCTCTGGCGGGTGCCGGTGGCGAGCACCTTCCCGTCGACGATCACCTGGTCGCCGGCCACGGTGACGACCTGCCCTTCGCCGACGGCGGCCATGATCTCCGGGCCGACGCCGTCGAGGAGCGGGATCCCCGCCGCGCAGACGAGCAGCGGGCCGAGGTTCGGGTAGCGGCCCGTGATCGACTCGCCGGCGTTGACGACCGCCCCGGCCTGTGCCTCGACGATGGTCTCGGCGGCGGCGCGGTCGAGGTCGGGATGGTCGATGACCATGATCTCGCCGGGCTGCACGCGCTTGACCAGCCGCTTCGTCCGGGTGTCGACGCGGGCCAGCCCGGTGACGACGTCGGCCTCGCGGGGCGACCGCGCCACTAGGGCGCGCTCCGGTGCTGGGCCGCCGTGGCGAGCAGCTCGGCGGCGTGCTCGCGGGCGCTGGTGCTCTCGGGCAGGCCGGAGAGCATCCGCGAGAGCTCCTCGACCCGCGCCGCGTCGTCGAGGTGCTCGATGGTGGCCACGGTGTGATCCTCGCCGCTCTGCTTGGTGACGCGCACATGCGCTCCCGCGAAGGCGGCCACCTGTGGCAGGTGGGTGACGACGAGCACCTGGTGGGTGGCGCCGAGGGCGGCCAGGGCGCGACCGACCGCCACCGCCGCCTCGCCGCCGATGCCCGCATCGACCTCGTCGAACACCAGCGTGGGCGGACCGGCCGTGAGGACCAGCCGCAGCGCCAGCATCGCCCGGGCCAGCTCGCCACCGGAGGCGACCTTGGCCAGGGGGAGCGGCGGGCTGCCGGGGTTGGCGGCCAGCAGGAGGGCGACGTCGTCCCCCGGCGGCGGGCCTCCCACCTCGACGGCCACCCTGGCCCGCGGCATGGCGAGCTCCACGAGGTGGGCCTCGACCGCGGCGGCCAGCGGAGCCGCCGCCGCCGCCCGGGCGGCGGCCACCCGCTGGGCGGCGGCCGCCTCCTCACGGGCCGCCGCCTGGCGCTCCTCGTCCAGTGCGGCGGCGCGCCGGTCGTGCTGCTCGAGCTCGGCCAGCCGGGCGGCCGCCTCCTCCCAGTAGGCCAGCACCTCCCCCAGCGTCGCTCCGTACTTGCGCCGCAGGTCGCGCAGGAGCTGGCGTCGGTTCCGGATGGCATCGAGCCGGGCGGGATCGTCCGTGATCGCCTCCCCGACGGACCGCACCTCCGAGGCCAGGTCGGCCACCTCGGCCGCCAGGTCGCGCAGGCGCCGCTCGACCGGCGCGAACGGAGCCCGGTGGGCGAGGGCCGCGAGGGCCGTCCCGAGGGCGTCCGAGACCCCTCCGTCGGAGCCGAGGGCGGCCGCCGCCGCCGCAGCCGCCTCCTGGTGGGCGACGGCGTCGCCCAGGGCGCTCTCCTCGGCGTCGAGCGCATCGTCCTCGTCGGGCCCGGTGATCGCCGCCCGCTCAAGCTCGTCGACCTGGAAGCGCAGCAGGTCGAGCTCCCGGGCACGGCTGCGCTCGTCGCCGCCGAGCGCGGCGAGCTGCTGGTCGAGCTCGCGCCCTCGAGCCCGGGCGGCCTGCAGGGGCCCGAGGTCGACGGCGCCGTAGCGGTCGAGCGCCGCGCGCTGCACGGTCGGCGTGAGCAGCGACTGGTGCGCGTGCTGGCCGTGCAGGTCGACCAGCCGCTCGCCCCAGGCTCGCAGCTCGGCGACGGTGGCCAGCCGGCCGTTGACGTAGGCCCGGCTGCGGCCCTGCGCCGGGATCGCCCGGGCCAGCACCACCTCCTCCTCCTCACCGTCCGGCTGGCCCGGCGCGACGAAGCGCCCCTCCACCCAGGCCTCTTGCGCGCCGGCCCGTACGAGGGCAGGCTCGGCGCGGCCGCCGACGAGCAGCTCGATGGCGTCGACGACGAGCGTCTTGCCGGCGCCGGTCTCGCCGGTGAGCGCGGTCATCCCCGGGCCGAGCAGGAGCCGCAGCTCCTCGATGACCCCCAGGTCGCGCACGGCGAGCTCCTCCAGCACCGCGCTACCGATCGCTCAGGCCGAACTTGGTCTTCAGGATCTGGAGGAAGTCGCGCGGCTCGAAGGTGACGAGGTGCGCCGAGCGTGCCGCCGCCGTGCAGCTGATGGCGTCACCCTCCTCGAGCTCGCCCAGGTTCCGGCCGTCGACGCTGAGGGTGGCCGTGCGGTGCCCGCACACGGTGAGCCGCAGGCGGGCGTCGGGCTCGAGCACGAGGGTGCGGTCGAAGAGCATGTGCGGGGACACCGGCGTGAGCAGCTGGGCCCGGTGGGTGGGGGCCACGATGGGCCCACGGGCGGAGAAGGAGTAGGCGGTCGAACCCGTCGGGGTGGCGACGATCAGGCCGTCGGCGGCGTAGGTGGTGAAGAACTCCCCGTCGACCTCGACGGCGAGGCGCACGGTGTGCCCCATCGGCGTCTTCTCGAGGACCGCCTCGTTGAAGGCCAGGTGCTCGACCGGATCCTGGCCCTGTCGCTCCACGGTGACGGCGAGGAGCATGCGGCGCTCCAGGGCCCCCTGACCGGAGAGGAACCGGCTGACCGCCGAGCGCACGTCGTCCGGGTCGACGTCGGTGAGGTAGCCGAGCTGCCCGATGTTGACCCCGAGGATCGGCACCCCGTCGTCGGCCACCAGGTCGACGGTGCGCAGCATCGTCCCGTCGCCCCCCAGCGACAGCGCGAGATCGACGCCCTGTCCGAGCGACCCGTCAGGGCAGCCGTGCTCGGGCAGGCCCGCCAGCTCGGCATCCGGCACGGGCAGGCGGACCTCGTGGCCGGCCTCGATCAGCCAGGTCGCCGTCTCCCGCGCCAGGTCGACCGCCTGGCCCCGCTCGTGGTGCAGCACCATCGCCACCGCGCTCAACTCCGGTGCCCCTCGGCCTCGTGCAGGGCGGCGTCGACGAGCGACGCCACCTGCGCCTCCGACACCGTGGATCCGCTCGCCACGGCATGGACCAGGAACTCGACGTTGCCGTCGGCCCCGGTGATCGGAGAGACCATGACCCCCATGATGGCGGTTCCACGCTCGGTCAGCGCGGCAGCGACCTCCGTCAGGGTGCGGCGCCAGGTGGCCGGGTCGCTGATCACCCCGCGGCCCCGGGAGACCTCGGCCCGCCCGGCCTCGAACTGCGGCTTCACGAGGAGCACGAGATCAGCGCGCGGCTCCACCAGCCCGAGCATGGCGGGGAGCACGGTGCGCAGCGAGATGAACGACAGGTCGGCCACGAGGACCGAGGCCAGCGGCCCCAGCCCGCCGGCCGGGACGTGCCGGATGTTGGTGCGCTCGTGGACCTCCACCCGAGGGTCGGTGCGGAGCCGCTCGTGGAGCTGTCCGTAGCCCACGTCGAGTGCCACCACCGAACGGGCGCCGCGCTGCAGGAGGCAGTCCGTGAACCCGCCGGTCGACGCGCCGACGTCGAGCGCGGTCCGCTCCGAGACGTCGACCGCGAAGCGGGCCAGAGCCGCCTCGAGCTTCTCGCCCCCGCGGCTCACGAACCGCGGCGGGGGGCCGTGCAGCACGATCGGCTCGCCGGGCGCGACGAGCCGGGCGGCCTTCCCCGCCGGTGCGCCGCCCACGGTGACGCGGCCGGCGGCGATGTCCGCCTGGGCCTGCTGGCGACTGGGTGCCAGGCCCCGCCGGACCAGCTCTGCGTCGAGCCGGCGGCGGACCAGGGGTCAGGCCTTCTTCGTGGACTTCTTGGCGGTGGTCCTCTTGGCCGGCGCCTTCGCCGTCGCCCCGCCGGCGCCGGTGGCCTTCTTCGCCGTCCGCTTGGTCGTCCCGGTGGCCTTCTTGGCCGTCTTCTTGGCCGACTTCTTGGCCGTCCCGGCCGCCTTCTTGGCGGGGGCCTTGCTGGCCGACCGCGCGGCGGAGGTCCGCTTCGATGCGCTGCGGGCCGCGCCGGGCGCCCGCTCGGCCATGGCCCGGATGCCCTCGGTGGCGCTGCTGACGAGGGCCGAGATGCGGTCCTCGAGGCGGTCGAGGTCCGCCTTGTCGGCCAGCCCCAGGGTGGAGATCTGCTCGCGCACCTCGGCGCGAACGGTCTCGAGCAGCCGCTCGCTGGCCTTGCGGCTCCGGTCGAGGAGGTCGTTGACGGCGTCGCGGGCTTGGTCGGCCTGCACCTCCCCGGCCTTGACGAGGTCCTTCACCAGCTCCTCCGCCCGGGACTGGGTGAGGTCACGGAACTCGAGGCCGGCGTCGAGGTAGCGCCTGAACACGTCGTTGGGTGCCATGGGCCGAGGCTACGGCTCCCTCCCCGTTGCTTGCAAAAGTTCGCACACACCCCGAAGCGGTCATCCCCGCCGCGGGGTGCGTCCACCGGCCTGGCAGACTCCCCCCGTGGCCCGCTTCGAACCGTTCCCCGCCCTGCGCTACGACCTGGCGCGCGTCGAGCTCGACCGGGTGGTGGCGCCCCCCTACGACGTCATCGATGCGGCGCAGCGGGCCGCACTGGCCGGGCGCGACCCGCACAACGCCGTGCGCGTCGACCTCCCCGACGAAGCCGAGGGCGACACCCGGTACGCCCGGGCCGGCGAGACCTTGTCCGCGTGGCGGGCCGAGGGGATCCTGGTCACCGACGAGCGGCCCTCGTTCACCGTCTACCGGATGACCGCCACCGACGAGGACGGCGCCCCCCGACGCACGACGGGCGTCATCGGGGCGCTGGAGCTGACGCCGCCGGGCACCGACATCCTCCCCCACGAGCACACGACCCCGAAGGCCAAGAGCGACCGCCTCGACCTGCTCCGCGGCACCCGGGCCAACCTGTCCGCCATCTGGGGTCTCTCGCTGGCCAAGGGCCTGACCGACCTCCTGCCCGTCGAGGAGCCACCGCTGGCCGACGTGGTGGACGAGGACGGCGTCCGTCACACCGTCTGGCGGGTGGACGACCCCGACACCTGCCGGGCCATCACCGCCGCCGTCGGGGAGCAGCCCGTCGTCGTGGCCGACGGCCACCACCGCTACGAGACCTCGCTCGCCTACCGGGCCGAGCGGGAGGCGGCCGACGGCGCCGCCGGTGCGGCCGGCGCCACGATGGCCTACGTCGTCGAGCTGGTGGAGGACGAGCTGACCGTCCACGCCATCCACCGGCTCCTGTCCGGTCTGGACCCGGCGACCGACCTGGTGGCGGCGCTGGCGCCCTGGTTCGACCAGGCCGGCGCCCCGCCGGCCGACGTCCCCGTGACCGCCGCCATGGTCGAGGCGGGCTGCCTGGTGCTGGTGCTCCCGGATCGCGAGGTCCTCCTGCGACCCCGTCCCGACGCGCTGGAGTCGGCCCGGGACCTCGACTCGAGCCGACTCGACGTGGCCCTGGCCGCCCTCGGCGGCGTCGAGGTGCGCTACCAGCACGGCCTGGCCGACGTCCGGGCCGCGGTCGCCTCAGGGGAGGCGCAGGCCGGCGTGCTGCTCCGGCCGGCCACGGTGGCCCAGATCGAGGCCACGGCGCACGGCGGCGACCGCATGCCGCCGAAGACGACGTTCTTCCACCCCAAGCCCAAGACCGGCCTCGTCTTCCGCTCCCTCGACTGAGGTCGGCGGGCGCTCGGGATCGACCTCCGGGTCCGGGACCGGCTCCACCAGCCGACGCTCGAGCACGAAGTCGCCCCCGATGCCGCTGACGGTCAGGTAGTCGACCGCCACCAGGTCGGTGCCGTCGAAGCGGAGCACCTGCGCCTCGTACGCGTGGTCGGTGTCGACCGTGAAGGCACCCAGGCCCGTGGCGCCGGTCGAGCCGACGGTCAGCAGCCGCGTGCCGTCCTCGACGCGCTCGCTGCGCTCGTGGGTGTGGCCGGCCACCACCAGGGGGACCGCTCCGGTGCTGGCCGAGGCCTGGCGGGCGTCGTGCACCGCGAGGACGTCCGGGTCCTCCGCCTCCACGACCTCGGCCACCCGCTCGGCCAGGACCCGCTTCCGCTCGTTGGCCTGCGCGGTGGAGAGCTCGTTGCTGGCCGTGAACGTCGGGTCCCCCACACCGAGGATCCGGAGGTCGCCCACCTCCACGACGGCGCCGTCGACCACCGTGAGGCCGTCGATGGCCGCCAGCTGCTCCCGGTTCTGGGCCGAGTCGTGGTTGCCGGGCACCACGAGGTACGGGACCGGCGCACGGGCGAGGATCTCCCCCACCCGGGCCTCCACGGCGAACCCGAAGGTGGTCAGGTCTCCGGTGTCGAGGATGGCGTCGACCGCGAGGTCTCCGGCCAGGTCGACCACGAGCTGCGCACCGAGCGGGTTCAGGTGGAGGTCGCTGACGTGCAGGATGCTCGTCTCGCCGGCCGCCCCGCCGGGGAGCTCCCCCACGCTGGCGGCGTAGAGCTCCGCCAGCCGGTCCGACACCGTCTCGATGCGGTCGCGCACGGTCTCGAGGTCCCGCAGGTTGCGCTCCGCCGCCGCGATCAGGCCGGGGGCGCGGGCCAGCTCGCCCTCGAAGCGCGGCTCACGGAAGGCGTCGAGGTCGTAGGGCGCCCACGTGGCGGCGAGCAGGACGGCCACCGCCAGCACGCCACCGGTCGCGCCGGGGAGGGCGTGCCAGAACCCGCGCCCCGGGAGCAGCAGGGCCGCCACCGCGCCGGTC
>Ga0190269_10001474_pt1 | contig 11290 bp, 9 predicted proteins | sample Popmic249IS_FD_133749 | JGI IMG/M metagenome (GOLD analysis project Ga0190269, IMG submission 133749) | Populus adjacent soil microbial communities from riparian zone of Blue River, Arizona, USA - 249 IS | ecosystem: Environmental > Terrestrial > Soil > Riparian zone | place: USA: Arizona... | reverse complement strand
GGCGCGACGACCATCTCCACGTCGCGGACGCGCTCGCCCTGCAAGGCGCGGTAGAGCGGTATCTCCTCCTTGCTCATGCGCGTCCGGCCGTCGGGGAGGTAGAGGTCGTAATGCTCGGCCCAGAGTTCGGCGGGGACGGGCGTTTCGGGCAGCCCGTGCATCGCGCGCGCCGCGTGGTTGAAGATGTTGATAACGCCCTCGGCGTCGCAGGCGACGATGCCGTCCTCGACGTTTTCGAGCAGCGCGTCGATGAAGCCCTCGTGCTTCTCGGGCGACAGGCGCGGGCGCGTTTTGTTTGTCTCTTCGGAATCCATTCTTTCAAGCTTCAGGCCGCGGGGCGCTCGCTCGTGCTCCTGTTCAGAACGTACACGGACGCTTTTTTGCCGGACAGAAGGATGCCGTATTTTTCCGAAAGTTCGAGCCGGCCGGAAAGGCGCCCAAGGTTGCTCTCAAGCGCGTCCGTTTCGCCCGTGACGATGACGCAGCGGCCGGACGGGCGGAGGAGCCTTTCAAACTCGGAAAGCATGCGCGCGTAGAACTCCTCAATCGGCGAAGAGGTCTGGACGAAGTGGCCCCACGGCGGGTCCGTGACGATCTTGTGAATCGAGCCCGACTGGTAGCGCGAAAGGCCGAGCGCGTCGTCGCGCCGAACGACAACCCGCTTAGCCAGCCCGAGTTCTTTGATTCTCGCTTTCAACGAAGTGACCTTCTGTTCGTCGCTGTCGCTGGCGATAATCAAACCCTTCTGCGGGAACCTCGCGCGCTGAATCGGAATCGCGCCTGAGCCGCAGAAGGGGTCGAGGAACAACTCGCCCTCGGCCGGCTCGGACAGGCGGCAGAGGACGTTCGCAAGCTCGGGCCGCAGTTCGCCTTTCTGTAGGCTCTTGTCGTAGGCCCTGTGATAGCTCAGGCGGAAGGCGAAAAAGCCGTGGCCTTCGCTCCGAAGGTAGAGCCAGAACTCGAAGTCGGGCTTGGCGCGGTTCGGCCGGAGCCGCGTGCGTTCGCCGATTCGCCGTTCGAGCTGCTGCATCAGTCCGGCGTCGAGTTGGACGAGTTGGTTGGCGACGGACGTGATGACCCTGAAGGTGCTGCGCGGCCCGAAAGGCAAAGGGAGCTTGAGCGAAAGCCCCCGGTCTTCGACGACCTTCCGCGCGAGGTCTGCGATGCCGCTGGCCGCCCCCGGCGCGAAGCTCTTGATGACGTAAAAACTGTTCGTCACGAATGGAAGCTTCTGCACGGCCTCCGCCCGCGCGTTGGTTTCGTAGACGACCAGCCCGTCGAGCGCGTCCAAAATCCTGACGCCCGGCAGCGTTTCCGCCAGCGCCTCGCCGACGGGCTTGACGAAGCCGGGGATGAAGGTCGAATAGAATAATCTCAAGCGGCTAAGTTGGGACCCTTCGCGGCCGGCGTTTATAATCGCGGCCTTCTCGATTGATGAAGATACTCGTTACAGGCGGGGCCGGCTACGTCGGCGCGGTGCTCACAGGGTTGCTTCTGGAGCGCGGCGACCGCGTGCGCTGCTACGACCGCCTCGCCAACGGCGCGGGGCCGCTCCTGCCCTTCTTCCGCGACCCCCGCTTCGAGCTTGTGCGGGGAGACGTGCGCGACGCCGAAAGTCTCGGGCGGAGCCTGCGCGACGTTGACGCCGTCTGCCACCTCGCGGCCATCGTCGGCTACCCGGCCTGTAAACGCAACCCGGAAGCCGCGCAGGAGGTGAACGTCGGGGGCACGCGTCTGCTCGAAGCGGCGCGCGCACGCGGCCAGTCAATCGTCTACGCCTGCACGGGCAGCGTTTACGGGGCGGTCGCTGAAGGCGTCTGCACCGAAGAGACGCCCGCGCGGCCCCTCACCGTCTACGGCCGCACGAAGCTGGAGGCGGAGAAAATCCTGCTCGACTCCGGCGACGCCGTCTCGTACCGACTCGCGACCGCCTTCGGCCTCTCGCCCTCGCTACGGCTCGACGTGCTCGTCAACGACTTCTGTTATCAGGCCGCGCGGAATCATCAACTGACCGTCTACGGCGCGGAAGCACGACGGACCTTCATCGACGTTTACGACGCCGCACGCGCCTTCCTACACGCGCTCGACAACTACGAGCAGATGCGCGGGCAAATCTACAACTGCGGCTCCGAACGCCTCAACGCCTCCAAACTCGACATCGTCCGGATGATTCAGCGCGAGATGGACCTCCAAGTCCACTTCGCCCAGGCCGGCGCCGACGAAGACCGGCGCGACTACGAGGTCTCCTACGACAAGCTTGCCGCCACAGGCTTCCGCACGCTCTGCACTCTCGAAGACGGCATCAGGCAGATGCTCACGGCCTTCAAATACCTGCCGAACCCCTCGCAGCACATCAGGCCCCTCGAATAGACGCTCGCCACACGCCCACAAACTTCAAACGCCCGCTCTGCCCCCACGTCCGATAAGCAAATACACCTAACCGCCGGGCGTTATCGGATGCGGGGATGTCAATGAAAAGTCGGGGCAGAGACGATCAAGGGAAACGGGCCGGCCGGAGTGTGGCGGCCGGCCCGCAAGAAAAACTTAAGCTTCGTCGGCCGAGACGGGCTTCGGCTCAAGGTCTTCGTTGGCGGGTCCCTGTATGACCTTTCCGTCGTGGTTGAAGCGGGAGCCGTGGCAGGGGCAGTCCCAGGACTTCTCGGCGCTGTTCCAGTGGACGATGCAGCCCATATGCGTGCAGACGGCCGAGCAGGCGGAGACGGCGCCCTGCTCGTCCCTGTAGACGGCCAGCCTCTCGCCTTTCCACTCGACGACCTCGCCGCCCCCCTTCGGTATCTTGCTCAGGTCGTCAAGCTCGGGCGTCGAAATGCGGTCGCCGACGAACTCCTTGACGACGTTGGCGTTCTCCTTGATGAAGTCGCGCGCCGAAGTTATCGGCTTGAAGCGCGAGGGGTCGAAGACCTCGGCCCAGGGGTTTTCGCGGCCCTGAATCATGTCCGTGAGGAGCATGGCGGCGACGTGGCTGTTCGTCATGCCCCAGCCGGCGAAGCCCGTCGCCACGTAGAGGCTCTCTGAGCCGGCGCTGAGTTTGCCGATGTAGGGCACCTTATCGACCGTGTTGTTGTCTTGCGTTGACCAGCGGAACTCGACGGAGGCGATGTCGAAGTTGGCGCGCGCCCACTCTTCGAGACGCCTGTAGCGTTCGCTCGTGTCGCCGCCCTGCCCCGTCTTGTGGTGCTCGCCGCCGAGCATGACTATCTCGCCGCCGTCGTAAGGGTTGTTTCGGACGGAGTTGTGGGGCGTGCCCGTGCTGACGTACATGCCTTGCGGGACGGGGCCGCTGAGGCGGCAGCCGAGGACGTAGGAGCGCATCGGGTGCATCGCCGCGAAGTAGATGTTCGGGTCTTTGAAGGGGAAGTGCGTCGAGACGACGACCGACTTCGCGAGCACGGTGCCGCCGTTCGTCTTCACGATCCAGGTGCCGCCCTCCTGTACGTCGAGTGCGCGCGTCTGCTCGTAGACGTGGCTGCCGCCGCCCGGAATCTTTTCGGCGAGCGCCAGAAGGTATTTGCGCGGGTGGAACTGCGCCTGATTGTCGAATTTGACGGCCGCTTTGACCTGAAAAGGCAGCTCCGTGCTTTCGGTGTAGGAGGCCGGCAGGCCGGCGCGCGTCGCCGCCTCGACTTCCCTCTCGACCTGCTCCCTCTCCCGCTCGTCGAGCGTGTAGGTGTAGGCGGAGGCGCGTCGGAAGTCGCAGTCGATGCCGAGCTGCTCGACGAGCGAGGCAATCTTCTCCTTCGCGGACTCCTGCGCGTCGCCGTAGAGCCGCGCCTTCTCTTCCCCGAACTGCGAGGCCACGTGGTCGTAGATGAGACTGTGCAGCGAAGTGATTTTCGCAGTCGTGTTGCCTGTCACGCTCTCCACGACGCGGCCCGCTTCGACGACCGCCACGGTCGCCCCTGCCTGCTTCAAAAGGTACGCCGTAGCAATTCCCGTGATGCCCCCGCCGAGCACCGCCACGTCTACGCTCACGTCGCCCGCGAGCGAAGGGTAGTGGGTCTCAGGCGTCGTCGCCAGCCACAGAGAGACGGGACGGCCCGGCAGCTCGTCTTCCCTCACCTCATTATTTTCGGCTAAATCCATGATAAATCCCCCCTTATTTCGGCTCGCACAAAGGCAAAGCTTTCGAACTCATGGCCAGACTTATACATCAAAAGCAGGACGCCTATGCAACAAGAGACACGCAAGCAGATCGACGCCCTCGCCCGCTGGATTGTCGAGTGCGAACACCTCGTCGCCTTCACGGGCGCGGGCATCAGCACCGACTCCGGCATCCCGGACTACAGAGGCCCCGAAGGGGTCTGGACCAGACGCGACGCCGGACTCGAAGCGCCGCGCTGGCGCGTGCCGCCCGACCGCGTCGAGCCCAACGCCTCGCACCACGCGCTGGTCGAGCTGCAAAGGCTCGGCAAGCTGCGTTTCCTCATCACGCAGAACACCGACAACCTGCACCGCCGCTCAGGAATAGACCCGGAAACGCTGGCCGAGCTGCACGGCAACGGCCAACTCGTGCGCTGCCTCGGCTGCGACCGGCAGTTCACGCGCGAGGAGGCGGGCTGGGACGCGCGCCGCTTCGGCCCCGGCTACCGCACCCAGCAGCCGGTCGCGGGACAGCCGGCCTGCCCCGACTGCGGGGGTCGCCTCATCTCTTCGATTGTGAACTTCGGCGACCCTCTGCCGGAGAAGGAGTTACGCCTCTCCGCCGAGCACGCGCGCCGCTGCGACCTGTTGCTCGTCCTCGGCTCGTCGCTCGTCGTTAACCCCGCGGCCTCGCTCGTCGGGCTGGCGATTAAGTCCGGCGCCCGGACGGTCCTGATAAATCAGGGCGAGACGCCCTACGACGGCGTTGTCAGCATGCGACTCTGGGACGGCATCGGTGAACTGCTCCCGCCGGCCGTCGAGCAGGTGAAGCGGGCGCTCACAAGCTAAAGGCGCCATTCCCCCTTCACTCGGCCGCGCCGGGCACGTCGGACGCCGCCACGTCGGCCGTCAGGCGTTCATGGCTGCACTTTGCGACGCCCTTGTCGTAGCCCTCGGGGTAGAACATCCCCGTGCCGAAGCAGTCGGGGCAAAGGCTTATGTCGGCCTTCCGGTCGGCGTCCGGGCCGGCTTGCGCGCCTTCGACCTCGAACTGCTGCGCGTCCTTCTTCCAGAGCCGGCGGCGCAGGTGCTCGGTCAGGAAGGCCGGCGCGCTCGAAACCGTGGTCCGGCCCGCCGCTATCTTCAGTTCCGCCGCGAGCAGTTCGCCGAGGTCGGTCCAGCGACTTTTTTCGGCGGCCGTCGGCGCACGCCCCGTCACCTCCGCCGCCGCCTTTCGCATCAACTCGACGAATCCGGCGAAAGCCTCATCATCACCCCCCGCGAACTTATTTGATGATGAGCCTCCGGCGGAAGATTCTGCGCCCAATATATTTTCTCTATTTAGTAGTATCCCAAAATTTGGGATACCAACTATCCCAATTTCTGGGAGGGGGGTATCCCATTTTTTGGGATACCCTGGTATCCCATCTGGGACACCCTTTGGGATAGTTGCTGGGATAGCTTCTGGGATAGTCTCTGGGATACCCCCTTTCTCCGTGATTTTCTTCGTATCTATGTCGATGACCATCCCGGCGCTCTTCCTCCGGCGCAGAATCTCCTGAGGGCCGTAGACGCGATAGCGCGGCCCGAGAGGATGCCCTGAAGCCTCTGCCACCTTCTCGACCGAGAGCTTTTCGATAAGGCCGTAGAGCGCCTTGTGGACCGTGTTGCGCGAGCGGATGCCGCTCAGCTTCATCAGCAGCGCAGGGCCGAAGTGTCCCTCCTGACGCCCTTTGCTGACCGTCTCACGATACATGTGGGAATAGACGATTTTCTCGGAAGCCGTGTGGGTGGCGTCGACGGAGACAAAAATCTCCGCCCCCGCCTCCTCAGACTCCTCCTGCCTGACGGCAGCCGGGCGAGGCTGTTTCCTGGAGATGGCTTCTTTACGGGATTCCTGCTGCTGCTGTGGCTTGTCAGGAAGAGGTGTTGGGATATCAGTTGGGATGGTATCTGGTATACCCGCTGGGATACTATCTGGGATACTCGCTGGGATACCTTCTGAGGATTCCGGGGTAGAGTCCTTGCGCGCGGCGATGGCTTGGCCGTCGTTATACTCTTCCAGTAAGGCGTCTAAATCCTGCTTCGGCCGCCTACGGGGCGGGTCGAGCGCCTTATCGAGACTTGCGTTCAGCCTTTCTCGCAGGGACTTCTTCATCACCCAGGACCTCTCTGATTTCTGACACGAGCTTGCGGAAAGCGAAGCTGGCCGCCGATTCTGCGTTCGTCTCCACGACGGCCTGAAGCGTGGCCGTCGCCTCGCCGACGGCGACCGCGCGCGGGATCGTGGTCTGGAAGACGAAATCTTCCGTGAATTTCTCTATCACCTTGGCCCGTATGCTTTTATCGAGATTCTGACGGGCGGTGTAGAGCGTCGAAAGCGCCATCAGGAGCATGTCGGGCGAGTGTGCCTTGCGCACTTTTGCGACCGTGCGAAGGAGTTGGCCGAGCCCCAGGAGGGCGAACATGCTCGACTCGACAGGGACAATCGTCAGGTCGGACATGGCGAGGGCGTTCAAGGTCGGCACGCGGAGCGAGGGAGGGGTGTCCACGACGCAGTAGTCATAAGTCTTCTGCGCGGGCGCAAGTTTTTGTTTTAGAAGGAGTTCCCGCGACACGGCCTGACCGTCGAGGAGGGCTTCGGCGTCGGCGTCGAGGCACGCGGGGATGACGCTGAGGCGCGGCCGGATGCCGACCGCGTAGGTCGAAAAATCGCCGCGCTCGTCAAGCATGAGCCGATGAGAGGTGCGGTGATTCTCCTCAAGCTCCTGCAAATCGACGCCGAGCGATGCGGAGAGGTTCCCCTGCGGGTCGAGGTCCACGGCCAGCACGTCGGAGCCGGTGTTGGCGAGCGTCACGGCCACGTTGAGGGCGGTGGTGGTCTTCGCGCACCCGCCCTTGTGATTGGCGATGGCAATCGTCTTCATGCGGCCTCCGCACGCTCCGGCACGAGCGAGAGAACTTCCGACTTGCTGACGAGTTTGACGCGGTTGTCGAGGGGGTTTGGGTAATGGCGCAGTGTCCCGTTCTTAAGCAGGGAAGCCATCTTTATACGGCTGACCCGCAAGAGTTTACGAGCCTCTGACGCCGTTATCAGGTCTTTCGGTCTGGACTCTTCCATGGCGAACACGCCTCCTCTTTGATTCAAAGCGGCTCGAAGGGCAGATAGATTTGACGCATGTTAAAGAAAGGTTCAGGAATGTTCAAGACAAATCTTGAACCGGTTCGGAAAGATTCCGGCAGGAGAAGGGAAGCTGAACGGCCTTAACGGCGCGTAAATCTTTTACATAAGCACATTTAGACCGTCAGCCTGCGTGCGTGCTCCCTCTCTTTCCTGCGCGCAATCTTCTGCAAGGTCAGGGTTATCTGATCGACGGCGGGCATAATTTCCGAAAGGTCGTCGTCGGTAATCTCGCCGGGCTCTATCTCCCTGAGCGCCCTTGAGATCATGCGCAGTTCCTCGAAGAAAAGGTGGCTGGCGTCTAGGGGGTCTGCCTCCAAAAGCTCGTCGGCTTTCGAGACGGCCACCACTTCGGTCTCCGTCGGGTCGGGCTCGCGCAACTCGCCCAGGGCCTCTTTGACCCTCGCGCGCAGCAGGGTGCCCGAGCCCTGTGCGAGCAGATGCGCTTCGAGCAGTTTCTTCCTGATGGAGCGCGCTTCGGGCTCGGTGCCGCCGAGTTTTTTGGGCGTGAGACGGGCTAACTGGTGCGCCTCGAAGAGATTAAGGTCGCCGCGCTCCAGAGCCTCGCGCACGTCTGCGGGGAAGTCGAGAATGGGCAAATACTGGCCGACGAAGCTGCGCACGGAGATGCCCGTTTCACGTTCGAGCAGCGCGCGGAGCTGCGAATCGACGCGCAGGAGTTGTTCGCGCGGGAAGCGCGAAGGCCGCCCGCGGTTGGTCTCGGTCGGCTGGCGCGCGTAGAGCCCGCGCACAGAGTTGAGCAGTGAATAAAAGTTCTTTTGCGAGCGCGGGACGATTTCCGGCAGCGTCGCGCGCAGTGCTTCGAGCACACGCCCGACCCCCTCGGCGGAGGCCAGAGGGTCGAGGCGCCTCGTTCGTCGTCTTGTGGCTTTCGTCAAGGTTATCTCCGGACAGGGCGTGAAACTTCGAGCCGGATTTATTTATCATATAATGGGCAGATGGTAACAAAATAATTCTCTTGACCCCACTACCGGGACAAAAGCGGAACCTCAACCGGCACCGCCGCAGAAGCCTTCGGAGAGGGCGCCCGCCCTCAGAAGCCCCTTGACAATCTAGGGCCTTTGTGACAAGGTGCTCCTAGATTATCTAGGAGGTGGCCATGCCAAAAAGGGACGCCAAGCTGCTCGCGGGCACTCTCGACATGCTCATCCTGAAGGCGCTTTCGCTGGGGCCTCTGCACGGCTTCGGCGTCGGGCAGCGCATCATGCAGATGTCCTCGGACGCTTTGCGCGTCGAGGAGGGCTCGCTCTACCCGGCGCTTTACCGCATCGAGCAGCAGGGCTGGATCACTTCGGAGTGGGGCGTGTCGGACAACAACCAGCGCGCCAAGTTCTACAGCCTGACCCGGTCCGGAAGGAAGCAGTTGCAGGTCGAGGAAGAGAACTGGGTGCGGCTGGCCGAGGCCGTTTTCAAAGTCATGCAGGCGGAGTGAGGGCCTTAAGTGATGTACTGGCTGAGGCTTTTACGTGCGCGGCTGCGCGGGCTTTTGCGCAGGCAGAGCGTCGAAAGCGAGATGGAGGAGGAGATGCGCTTCCACCTCCGGATGCGCGCGCAGGAGAACGTAAAGCGCGGCATGACGCCTGCGGAGGCGGAGCGCGCGGCGCTCAGGAGTTTCGGGCAGTGGCCGCGGATTAAGGAAGCCTGCCGCGACGTGAAGGGAGGAGGCGGGGTGGAGACACTACTTCAGGACGTGAGGTTCGGCGCGCGGACGCTGGCCAAGAATCCGGGCTTCACGCTGGTCGTGACGCTCACGCTCGCGCTCGGCATCGGCGCCAACACGGCGATTTTCAGTTTCGTCAACGCCGTCCTGCTGCGCACGCTGCCGGTGGCGGAGCCCGAGCGGCTCGTCTACGTTTTCGGGGGGACCAAAACCAGCCCTTACAGCGTCTCTTCCTACCCCGACTACGTTGACTACCGCGACCGGAACAACGTCTTCTCGGAACTCATCGCCTACTCGCCGATTACGCTGAGCCTGAACAGCGGCGAGCAGGTGGACACGGTGACGGGCCTGATCGTCACCGGCAACTATTTCGACGCGCTCGGCGTGCGGCCGCGCGTCGGGCGGGCCTTCCTGCCCGAAGAGGACACGACGCCGGGCAGCCACGCCGTCGCGGTCATCGGCCACGGGCTCTGGCAGAGCCGCTTCGGCGCAGACCCGGGCGTGGTCGGCCGCAAGCTGCTTTTGAACGGCCAGCAGTTTACGGTCGTGGGCGTCGCGCCGGCCGACTTCAACGGCGCCGACCCGGGCCGGACGAGCGACATTTACGTCCCGATGGCGATGCAGGCGCTCGTGCGCCCTCCGCGCGGCGGCTATTCGGGCGAGATGAATCCGGACCTGCTTTCGAGGCGGGGGGCGCGCTGGCTCGACATCGTCGGGCGTCTGAAGCCCGGCGTGACCGAGGAGCAGGCGCAGGCGGCGATGAGCACGGTGGCCGCGCAGCTTTCGCAGACTTATCAGGATTCGAACCGCGAACAGACGGCGACCGTGACGCCGCTCGCCAAGGGCGACCCGGAGCAGCGGGGCACGCTCCTGTCGGTGGCGGGGCTGCTGCTGGCGGTCGTCGGGCTGGTGCTTCTTATCGCGTGCGCCAACGTCGCGAACCTGCTGCTGGCGCGCGCCGCGAGCCGCCGGAAGGAGATCAGCATCCGTCTGGCTTTGGGCGCGAGCCGCGGGCGTCTGGTCCGGCAACTTTTGACGGAGAGCCTGTTGCTTTCGCTCCTCGGCGGGGCGGGCGGGCTGCTGCTCGGGGTGTGGCTCGTCAAGACGATGCGCACCTACTCGCCGCCGGCCAACTTCCTGCCCGTGGCGTTCGACTTCAGTCTGGACGCCAACGTGCTCGGCTTCACGCTGCTGCTGTCGATTCTGACGGGGCTGCTGTTCGGCATCGCGCCCGCGCTGCAAGCCTCGAAGCCGGACCTCGTCGTGGCGCTCAAGGACGAGACGGCGCTCGTGCCCGGCGCGTCGGCGCGTCGCTTCACGCTGCGCGACCTGCTGGTCGTCGCGCAGGTCGCGCTGTCTCTGGTGCTGCTCATCAGCGCGGGCCTCTTCCTGCGAAGCCTCAAGAACGCGCAGGGCATCGACCCCGGCTTTGACCCGCGCCACGTGCTGACGATGCCTTTGAACATCAACCTTTTGCGCTACACGAAGACGCAGGTGCAAGATTTTTACAGGCAGGTTTTGGAGCGCGTGAAGGCGCTGCCGGGCGTGCAGTCGGCGACGCTGACGCGCACGCCGCCGCTGAGCGGCGCGAGCCGTGTGAGCAGCATCACCATCGCGGGGCGCGAGGCGCCGGACGCGGCCTCGAACAGCGAAAGCGCGGGCGCCGCGGGCGAGAACGTGCCGGTCAACGAAACGCTCGCAAGCTCAGTCGCGCTCGACTACTTAAAGACGCTGAACATCCCCCTGCTGCGCGGCCGGGACTTCAACGCGCAGGACCGCGACGGCGCGCCCGGCGCCGTCATCGTCAACGAGACTTTCGCGCGGCGCTACTTCCCCGGCCAGGACCCTTTAGGGCAGCGCGTCAGTCTGGGCGGCGCGCAGGGGCCTTGGCTTGAGGTCGTGGGCCTCGCGCGCGACGGCAAATACGTGACGCTCGGCGAAGTGCCGGCGCCGTTCCTCTACCAGCCGCTCGCGCAGAGACACGAGAGCGGCATGGTCCTGCTCGTGCGGACGAGCGGCGACCCTTCGCAACTGGTTTCGGCCGTGCGCGACGAGGTGCATTCGATTGAACCGAACCTGCCGCTGACGAACGCGCGGGTGATGGAAGATTTGCTCAGCACGTCTCTCTACCCGGCGCGGATGGGGGCGATTCTGATAGGCGTCTTCGGGCTGCTGGCGCTGCTGCTCGCGTCGGTCGGGCTCTACGGCGTGATGTCCTATTCCGTCTCGCGCCGGACGCGGGAGATAGGCATCCGGATGGCTCTGGGCGCGCGGGGCGGCGACGTTTTGCGGCTCGTGCTGCGGCAGAGCATGACGCTCGTGGCCCT
>Ga0190269_10001473_pt1 | contig 11291 bp, 9 predicted proteins | sample Popmic249IS_FD_133749 | JGI IMG/M metagenome (GOLD analysis project Ga0190269, IMG submission 133749) | Populus adjacent soil microbial communities from riparian zone of Blue River, Arizona, USA - 249 IS | ecosystem: Environmental > Terrestrial > Soil > Riparian zone | place: USA: Arizona... | reverse complement strand
GGCGCGGCCCGCGAAGCCGGCGGGGGCCCCGGGCCGCGTCTGCAGCCGCACGCCCTCGTTCCACTTGGCCATGCGCTCGGAGCGGGCGAAGGAGCCCACCTTCAGCTGGCCCGCGTTCCAGCCGGTGGCCAGGTGCACGATCGCCACGTCCTCGGTCTCGCCCGAGCGGGCGGAAACGATCGTCGCGTAGCCGAGTGCGCGCGCCGCGTCGAGCGCCGCGCGCGTTTCGGTCACCGTGCCGGCCTGGTTCGGCTTGATCAGGACGCAGTTGCACGCGCCCGCCGCCGACGCCGCGCGCACCCGGGCGGCGCTGGTCACCAGGTAGTCGTCGCCGACCACTTGTACACGCTCGCCCACCGCCCGCGTGAAGGCGACCAGGCCGGCCTCGTCGTCCTCCGCCAGCGGGTCCTCGATGGACACGATGGGATAGCGCTCGACCCAGCGCACCAGCCGCTCGCACAGGCCATCCGAATCGAGCTCCTGGTTCTCCAGCGCGAGGCGGTAGTGGCCACCCCTGCCGAATTCGGAGGCGGCGATGTCCAGGGCGATCGCCACCTGCTCGCCGGGCACGAAGCCGGCGCGCTCGATGGCGGCCACCAGCATGTCGAGCGCTTGCTCGTTGCGCGTGAAGTCGGGCCACCAGCCGCCCTCGTCGGCCACGCCGGCCAGCGCGCCGCGCTGCGCCATCAGCTCGCCGGCCGCGCGGTACACCTCCGCCGTCATCTCCAGCGCCTGCGAGAAGCTTTCGGCGCCGGTGGCGATCACCATGAAGTCCTGGATGTCGACGCGCCGTCCGGCATGCGCGCCGCCGCCGAAGATCTGGATCTGCGGCAGCGGCAAGGCGACTTCGCGGCCCTGCGCGAGGTGGCGCCACAGCGGCAGCCGCGCCTGCGCCGCGGCCGCGTGCAGCACCGCCAGCGAGGTGGCGATCAGCGCGTTGCCGCCCAGGCGCGACTTGTCCGGCGTGCCATCCAGCGCGATCAGCAGGGCGTCGATGGCGGCCTGGTCCGCGGCGTCGCGGCCGACCAGCGCCGGTGCGATCTCCCCCGCGATGCCGGCCAGCGCCTGCTGCACGTCGCGGCCGCCGAAGCGCTCGCCGCCGTCACGCAGTTCGACCGCTTCGCGGCTGCCGCGCGACGCGCCGGCGGGGGCGATGCCCAGGCCCGAGGTGCCGTCGGCGTTGACGACCTCCACTTCCACGGTGGGGCGGCCGCGCGAATCCCAGATGCGGCGGGCCAGAACGCTTCTAATGGTCATGCGAATTCCCGGGCCCAGCGGCCCGCGATGAGGTCCAGGGAGGAGGGCGGCTCGCGCAGCAGCGCGAGGGCGGCGCCGCGCACCGCCTGCCGCTGCGGCTCGCCCAGGTATTCGACCGGCGATTTGCCGTCGACGCGTGCCAGCGTGAGCCCCGGCAGCAGCGTCGCGACGCGCTGCTCCAGCGCCGCGGCCGGTTCCCAGCGCACGTGCGGCCAGTACGCCTGCAGGAAGGCGCGCAGGCTGTCCATCAGGTCGCCAGTGCGCCGCGGCAGGTGCGCCGCCTTCAGCAGGAAGTGGTTGAGGCAGAAGGCGAGGTCGAACGCGGGGTCGCCGAACCAGGCGCATTCGGCGTCGAGCAGCACCGGCCCCGCGGGTCCCAGCAGGATGTTCTTGGGACTCACGTCGCCGTGCACCAGCACGCGGCGCGTGCTGGCCGTGCGGTCCACGATGCGCAACAGCTGTTCGGCCACGTCGGGATGCTCGCGTGCCGCCTCGACGAGATAGGGCTCCAGCCGCAGGGCGTGGAAGTTGGCGTCGTTGGCGAACTGCGCCGCCAGGCAGGGATCGTCGGCGGTGGCGGCGTGGATGCGCCCGAGGATGTCGCCCGTCGCCCGGGCGATCTGCACGTCGATGCGGCCGGCCAGCAGTTCGGCCTTCCAGTTGCGGTATTCCGCACCGAGGAAGTCCATGACGAAGCTCTTGCTGCCGGCATCCTCGCCCAGCACCTGCGGCACGTGACCGGGCACGATGGCCGCCACGGTCCGCAGGTAGCCGATCTCGGCGAAGACGCGCTCCACCGGCACCATCCAGTCCTTGGCCACCTTCAGCTTCGGCAGCGCCTGCTTGACGCAGTAGCTCCCACCGCGCAGGTCGACGCGGTAGATGCCCGAGGACACGCCGCCGGTGAGCGGCACGGCCCGCACCTCCTCGTCGGCCGCGGCCAGGCCGAGCGCACGGAAAATGCGCCGCATCGCCGCGGGGTCGTGCGAGAGGTCGACATGGGGCATGGCCGGCCGATTCTAGAATGCGGGTCCCACCGGAAGGACAAGCCATGGCACCCACCGCCCCCCTGAAAGTCGCCGTGATGGGCGCCGGCGCCGTCGGCTGCTACTTCGGCGGCATGCTGGCCCGCGCCGGCCACCAGGTCACGCTGGTCGCACGGGCGCAGCACGTGCAGGCGATAGCGCGCGAAGGCCTGCGCATGGAGACGAAGACCTTCGACGAACGCGTGCCGCTGGCGGCGACCACCGGCGTCGCCGGCGCGAAGGACGCCGACGTGGTCCTGTTCAGCGTCAAGTCGCCGGACACCGAGGCGGCCGGCCGCGAGCTCGCGCCCTTCCTGCGGCCGGACACGCTGGTGCTGTGCCTCCAGAACGGCGTCGACAACGCGCAGCGCCTGCGCGCCGTGCTGCCGGATCACGAGGTCGCCGCGGCGGTCGTCTACGTGGCCACCGAAATGGCCGGCCCCGGCCACCTGAAGCACCACGGCCGCGGGGAACTGGTGATCGAGCCGGCGCGCGGCAGCGAGCGCATCGCGCAGGCGCTCGCCGCCGCGGGCGTGCCGACGGAGATCTCCTCCAACGTGCGCGGCGCGCTGTGGCTCAAGCTGGTCATCAACTGCGCCTACAACGCCATCTCCGCGATCGCACAGCGGCCCTACGGCGAGAACGTCGAGGGCGCCGGCATCCGGGACGTGATGCGCGACGTCGTCGACGAATGCGTGGCCGTGGCCAGCGCCGACGGCGTGCTGCTGCCGGCCGATCCGCACCTGACCACGCGCAAGCTGGTGGAGAGCATGCCCTCGCAGTACTCCTCCACCGCGCAGGACCTCGCGCGCCGCAGGCCCACCGAGATCGATTACCTGAACGGCTACGTGGTGCGGCGGGGCGAGGCACTGGGGATCCCCACGCCCGCGAATCGTGTCCTGTGGGCGCTGGTCAAGCTGATCGAAAGCAAGCACTGAAGCACGGCTGGCTCACCGTCGTCCTGGTCGCGCAGCTCGCCTTCGGGCTGCTGGCCATGACGATCAGCATCCCCTCGATGCAGGACTGGCCGGCGATGTTCGACGCCAGCCAGGCCCGGGTGCAGCTCACGTTCAGCGGCTTCGTCGCGGCCTACGGCGGCCTGCAGCTCGTGTTCGGGCCCTGGTCCGACCGCGTCGGGCGCAAGCCGCTGCTGCTGGCCGGTCTGGCGCTGGCCTGCGCGGGCTCGGTGTTCGCCGCCTTCGCGCCCACGCTGGACCTGCTGACGCTGGCGCGCGTGGTGCAGGGCGCCGGCGCGGCCGCCGGCATGGTGATCGCGCGGGCCATGGTGCAGGACCTGTTCACCGGATCCGAACGCACCCGCGTGATGGCCTTCATCGGCATGACGATGGGGGTGTGCCCTCCCGTGGCCACGCTGGTCGGCGGGCAACTCCACGTCTCGCTGGGGTGGCAGGCCAACTTCGTGCTGATGGCGCTGCTGGCGGCGCTGCTGCTGGTGGCCGCCTGGCACGTGATCCCGGCGCGGGCGCCGGAGGCCGCGGCGCGCACGCGCGGCTGGCGCGAACTGCTGGCGGGCTACGGCCGGTTGCTGCGCGAACCCGTGTTCCTGCTGCACGTGGCGATCGTCGCCTCCACCACCGCCACCTTCTATACCTTCCTGGCCGGCGCGCCGATCGTGCTCAAGGGCTATGGCATCACGCCCGAGCGCATCGGCTGGTACATCATGTGCATTCCCCTGGCCTACATCTGCGGCAACCTCTGGACCAGCCGGCTGGTGCGGCGCATCGGCGACCGCCCGATCATGTGGATGGGGCAGGGCTTCAACGTGGCGAGCCTGCTGCTGGTGCTGGCCCTGGGGCTGGCCGGCACCCGCAATCCGCTGGCGCTGGCCTTGCCGCTGATGCTGCTGGGGATCGGGCACGGCCTGCTGGCCCCGCCCACGCTGGCCGGCACGGTGGGCCTGGTTCCGGCCCTGGCGGGTTCGGCGGCGGCGATCGCGGGGCTGATGCAGCAGATGATGGGCGCCACCGGCGGCTACGCGGTGGGGCTGGTGCCGCACGACGGCCAGGTGAACCTGGCGCTGGTGATGCTGGCGTGGACGCTCGCGGGCCTCGCGGCGCAGGCGCTGCTGGCCGCCACCGCCCGTGTATAAAGGGCGCAGTTGGGAGAATCTCTTGGATCCGCAGTACTTCATGATCCTCGTCGCCGGCGTGTTGGGCCTTCTTCTGGGCGCCGCGCTGGTCTGGCTGGCCGGCCGCCGGGCGCTGCAGGCGCAGGTCGATACCGCGGTGGCCCGCGCCGAGGCCGCCCTGCAGGGCGAGCTGGCGCAGGCCCGTGAACGCGCGCGCCTGCTGGAAGAGGAACGGCGCGCCGACCAGGCCGCCCTGGCCGACAGCCGCGCCCAGGCGAACCACTGGCGCAACGAGCTCGATGCCGTGCGCGACGAAGTCTCCAAGCTCACCGAACGCGCCGCGCGCGTGCCCACGCTGGAGGACGACCTGCGCCGGCTGGGCGAGGACCTGCGGCTGAAGACCGCCGACGTCCTGCGTTACTCCGGCGAGGCGGCGCAGAAGGGCGCGGCGCTGGACGAGCAGGCGCAGCGCATCGCGCCGCTGGAGGCGCGCCTGCGCAACACCGAGCAGCAGCTCGCCCAGACGGCGCAGCAGCTGGCCGACCTGCGCGAGGCCTCGGGCGGCGAAGTCTCGAGGTTGCGCACCCGCCTCGAGGCGGAGCGTGGTGCCTCGGAGGAAAAGCTGGCGCTGCTGGTGGAGGCGAAGAACACGCTCACCGAGCAGTTCCGCAACCTCGCCAACGAGATCCTGGAGGAGAAGTCCAAGCGCTTCGCCGAGCAGAACCAGACCGCGATCGGCCAGCTGCTCGATCCGCTGCGCACGCAGCTGAGCGAGTTCAAGGGCAAGGTCGAAGAGGTCTACGTCCAGGAGGGCAAGGACCGCTCCGCGCTGTCGGAGCAGGTGCGCCAGCTCGTGTCGCTCAACCAGGCCCTGAGCCAGGACGCGCAGAACCTCACGCTGGCCCTGAAGGGCAACGCCAAGGCGCAGGGCAACTGGGGCGAACTCGTGCTCGAACGCGTGCTCGAGGCTTCCGGCCTGCGCAAGGGCCACGAATACCAGGTGCAGGACAGCCAGGTGCGCGAGGACGGCAGCCGCGCGCAGCCGGACGTCGTGATCCTGCTGCCGGAGGAACGCCGGCTCGTCGTCGATTCCAAGGTGTCGCTGGTCGCCTACGAGGAGGTGATCCTGGCGCAGGCGGACGAGGAGCGCGCGCTGGCGATCCGCCGCCACCTCGAATCGGTGCGCAACCACATCAAGGGCCTGTCCGGCAAGCAGTACCAGACGCTGTACGGCCTGAAGTCCCTGGACTTCGTGCTGATGTTCGTGCCGATCGAGCCGGCCTTCATGATGGCGGTGACGAACGACGGCAACCTGTTCATGGACGCCTGGGAGAAGAACGTGCTGCTGGTCAGCCCGTCGACCCTGCTGTTCGTGGTGCGCACCGTGGCCCACCTGTGGCGCCAGGAGGCGCAGAGCCGCAACGCGCAGGACATCGCCCGCCGCGGGGCGGAGCTGTACGACCGGCTGGCCGACTTCGTGAAGGACCTGGAGCTGGTGGGCGCGCGCCTGAAGCAGGCGCAGGACGCCTACGGCGACGCGCACAAGCGCCTGTCCACCGGGCGCGGCAACGTGATCCGGCAGGCCGACATGCTGCGCGCACTGGGCGTGAAGCCGACCAAGACCCTGCCGGAGCCCCTGCTCGCCGCCGCACTCGACGAGGAGGCGCCGGAGCTCGTGCCGCTGGCGGCGCTCGCCGCCAGCAACACGGCCCGCCTGGCGCCCGAGGAACCCGGCCCGGCCGCCTAGGAACCCGGCTCCGGCGCGGGCTTCTCGTCCTTCGGCGTCGGGCTCGCCGTGGTCCCGAGCGTATCTTCCTGCGGGCTCAGGATGGCCAGCAGGTCCGAGGTGGTGCGCAGGATCAGGTTGGCCCCGGCGTCCTTGAGCTCGCGCTCGGTGCCGAAGCCGCACAGCACGCCGATCGTCTGCGCGCCGGCCAGGCGCCCGCAGCGCATGTCGATCGTGGTGTCTCCGATCATCACGCAGGCCCGCGGATCCACCTCCATGATCTTGGCGGCGTAGAGCAGCGGCTCCGGGTGCGGCTTCATGCGCCGCGTGGTCTGCGAGCCCACCACCACCTTGAACAGGTCGCGCACGCCGAAGTGCTCCAGGAAGCGCTCCACGCGCGGCGCCCCGCCGGTGGTGATGGTGCACATCGGATAGTGCTGCGCGAGCTTGTGCAGCATCTCCTGCACGCCGGCCACCATGTCGTGCGGCACCTCGTCGATCGCCTCCGGGTTGCGCGTGTGCGCCGGGTCCGCCTGGCGCGCCTTCATGCCCCTGAGGCGGTCGCGCAGCCGGTGCGCCGGCACGTCCAGGCCCAGGCGGTCGAGCCAGGCGTAGGCGCCGTGCACCGGCGTCTCCATCCCCATCACGACCTGGCGGGCCAGCTTCTCGCCGCGCCGGCCGCTCACCATCGGGACCTTGTCCAGCAACGCCGCGAGCTGCGCGACGAGGTGGTCGTCGGTGTCCGAGAGCGTGCCGTCGATGTCGAAGCACAGGGCCTGGATGCGGGGGATGTCGAGGGTCATGGACAAGCGAGGTGCGGCCTCCCAGCATAGAAGAACCTGCGGCCCGCGGGGTGCCCGGCATTGACCGCATGCCTACGGACGAGCAGACTCGGGGCCATCGCGAGGAAATTTCCCCATGAAAACGATCGTCCCATTCATCCCCCTCCTGCTCGTCGCCTTTGCCGCCTCCGCCCAGCAGGAGGAACTGCCCAAGGACCTGCACGGCCGCTGGACCACCGCCACCCAGGCGGGCCGCACCGCCCCGCGGCCGTTCGACCTGGAAAACCTCAAGCGCAAGGACGATGGCACCTTCGCCGCCCGGCTGTCGTGGACGACCGCCGAGGCGAAGTGCACGGTCCGCTACCAGCCCGTCACCGGCCGCGCCACGCCCGCGGGCCTGAAGTTCGAATGGGTCACCCCCTGCGGCGAGGCGATCACGGCGGAACTGGCGCCCGGGGCCGGCGGCTGGGTGGGCCAGGCCACCAACAAGGCGGCGCCCCCCGCGGTGATGGACCTGACGGCGAAATAGCCAGCGGCCCGCGCCGGCCGTTCAGAGGGCGCTGTACTTGCTGCTGGACCCCCTGGCCTGGTCCACGGGGTACTTCTCCGCGTTCTTGCGCAGCTTGGCGGCCAGGGCCGCGGAAAGGTCGATGCCCAGGTCGTGGGCCATCAGCAGCGTGTAGCACAGCACGTCGGCCAGTTCGTCGGCGAGGTCGTCGCGGCGCGCCTGCGCCACCTCGGCCACCCCGGCGGCGTCCTTCCACTGGAAGATCTCCAGCACTTCGCCGGCTTCCAGCAGCAGCGACAGCGCCACGTCCTTGGGGTTGTGGAACTGCTTCCAGTCGCGCTCGTCGCGGAACTGCAGGACGGCGGCGGTGAGTCGTTCGAGCTCGTTCATGGCCTGGGCGTGAATTCGATGGTGCGCGGCGCATCGCCGACGAAGATCTGCGGCAGCACCGGCGCCGTGGAGGCCACGAGGCGGCCGCGCCGGAACACGTGCAGCCGGTGGGCGCGCAGCCGGATCGCCTCGACCGCGTCGCGCGCCTGCAGCAGCACGAAGCTGGCATCGCAGCCGGCGGCCAGCCCGTAATCCGGCAGGTGCATCACCCTGGCGGCGTTCACCGTCACCGCGTCGAAGCAGGCGCGCATGCCTTGCAGGCTGGTCATCTGCGCCACGTGCAGGCCCATGTGGGCCACCTCCAGCATGTCGCCCGAGCCCATGCCGTACCACGGGTCCATCACGCAGTCGTGGCCGAAGGCGACGTTCACGCCGGCGGCCATCAGTTCCGGCACCCGGGTCATGCCGCGCCGCTTCGGATAGCTGTCGTGGCGGCCCTGCAGGGTGATGTTGATCAGCGGGTTGGCCACCACGCTCACGCCGCTCTCGGCCACCAGCGGCAGCAGCTTGGACACGTAGTAATTGTCCATGCTGTGCATCGAGGTGCAGTGGGAGGCGTTGACGCGGCCCTGCAGCCCCAGGCGCAGCGTCTCGTACGCCAGCGTTTCGATGTGGCGCGACAGCGGGTCGTCGGTCTCGTCGCAGTGCATGTCCACCAGCTTGCCGCGGCGGGCGGCCGCCTCGCACAGCAGCTTCACGCTGGTGGCGCCTTCCTGCATGGTGCGCTCGAAGTGCGGGATGCCGCCGACGATGTCGACGCCCAGGTCCAGCGCGCGCTTCATGTTCTCGACGGCGCCGGGGCTGCGCAGCACGCCGTCCTGCGGGAAGGCCACGAGCTGCAGGTCGATGACGCCGGCCACGCGCTTCTTCACTTCCAGCATGGCCTCCACGGGCAGCAGGCTCGGGTCGCTGGTGTCGACGTGGCTGCGGATCGCCAGCAGGCCGCGCGCGACCGCCCAGTCGCAATAGGCGAGCGCGCGGGCGATGAGGTCTTCCGCCTTCAGCAGGGGCTTGAGTTCGCCCCAGAGCTGGATGCCCTCCAGCAGCGTGCCGCTTTCGTTGACGCGCGGCAGGCCGTAGCTGAGGGTGGCGTCCATGTGGAAGTGCGGGTCGCAGAAGTGCGGCGCCAGCAGGTAGCCGCGGGCGTCGACCGCCTCGTGGGCCGGCGCCGCGAGGCCAGCCGCCACTTCGACGATGCGGCCGGACTGCACGGCGACCGACATGCCGGTGCGGCCGTCGGGGAGGGTGGCGTTGGTGATCAGGAGGTCGAGCATCAGGAAGGTGCCAGGTCGAAGGCCCGCTGCACGAACCACCACGCCGCCACCAGCGCCACCGCCAGCGAGCCGAAGCGCAGCACGCCGATGCGGTAGAAGCGGGTGGCGCGCAGCAGGTAGGCCACGGGCAGGAAGGCGGCGACGATCGCCAGCTGGCCGATCTCCACGCCGAGGTTGAAGCCCACCAGCGCCAGCGCCAGCGCGCCCTGCGGCAGGCCCAGGTCCGCCAGCACCGAGGCAAAGCCGAAGCCGTGCACCAGTCCGAACAGGAAGGCCATCACCCAGCGCTTGCGATCCACCGTGCCACGCAGGTTGTTCAGCGCGGCGAGGACCACGGAGGCCGCGATGACGGATTCGACGACGCGCGAAGGCAGGCTGACGAAGCCCAGCACCGCGAGGCTGAGCGTGATCGAATGGGCCACGGTGAAGGCGGTGACGACCTTCAGCACGTCCACCGAGGCCGCGCGCAGGCTGGCCGTCGGGCTCCAGCGGTCGTCGCGGCGCACCAGCACCGCCGGCAGCAGCAGGGCCACCAGGAACAGGATGTGGTCGAAGCCGATCCAGATGTGCCAGATGCCTTCGGCCACGTACTGGCGCAGCGTCTCCCAGCCGCTGGTGGCCGTGAGCTTCAGGTCCTGCGTCGCGGAGTCGGCCGCGAAGACCAGCGGCTGCGGCGCGGCTGCGCCGGCGGGGGTCCATTGCACCAGGCCGCGGTGCGTGGGGTCGACGTCGAACAGCATGGCGTAGCGCACCTGCACGGCGCCGGCGAGCTTGTCGCAGCGGGCGCGCAGCGACAGCACGGCGTAGGTGCCGTCGCTGTGCTTGTCGAGCATCAGCGGGCCGGTGGACTGCAGGGGACAGGAGGCGCCCTGGGAGGAGAAGGCGAGCTTGGCCGTCGCGAGCTTGTCGATGTCCGCACTGCGCTGCCGCACCTCGCCCCAGGTCAGCTCGCCGTTGCCGTCGCGATCGAGCTGCAGCACGTAGTCGAGGTCGCGCAGGGCGATGTCCCAGCGCACCGCGATGGCGTCGGCTTCGCCGCGCAGGGTGAGGTAGGAGTCGCTGGGCTTGTGGGCCCAGGCGGGGGTGCAGAGGAGGGCGGCGAGGAGCAGGAGGCAGGCGGGTGGTGAGCCGCGCCAGCGCGCGAACCCCAGCGATGCGAAGGTGCCGCGAAGCGCTGGGGTTCCGGCGCTGGCGCGCGTCACCGCCAGCCTGCGAACCCAGCGCCAGGCCTTCAGCAGGGACCGCATCACCGCTTTCCCCCCAGCTTCCCCGCGAGCCCCTGCAATCCCCGGTCCTCATACCCGCTCGTCCTGAGCCACTCCAGCACCGGCTGCGCCGCGGCCGGATCGCGGGCCGCGATCGCCGCGCGCAGCAGGACCTCGGCGTCGCGCGGTTCCTTCTGCCTGGCGTAGTTGCTCTTCGCATGGGCCAGCGATCGCACCGCATCGTGCTGCAGTTCCAGTTCCCAGCGCGCCGCCTCCTGTTCGTGCAGGCGGTCGCCGCGCCTGGCGGCCGCATCGAAGCGCTCGCGCAGCAGCGACATCCACTCGCCGGTGCGTGCATGGTTCACGGCGCGGCCCGCGAGTGCCAGCCGCAGCAGCAGCACGTCGGAGCGCTCCCAGCCCGCGAGCAGCTGCAGCACCTCCTGCGGGCGGCCGTGCTGCAGCAGGAAGTCGGCATACGAGGCCAGCAGGAACTGGTCCGTGATGCCCAGGGCCAGGGCACCCCGGTAGTGGCGTTCGGCATCGCCGACGCGCTGCAGCCGCACCGCCATCTCCGCCAGCCGCGTCTGCAGCCACAGCATCAGTTCCGGGGCCACGCCTGCAGCCGCGGCCACCGCTTGCGACAGCGTCTCGTAGGCGGCAAGGAGCTGCCCGGTCGTGGCGCGCACGTAGGCGGTGCATCCCTGCGCGAACAGGGCAGGCCCGATCTGCGCGAGCCTCTCGCATGCGGCGGCGGCCGCCGGGTACTGCGCCTGCACCATGTGGATCGCCGCGCGCCAGGCCACCGGCTCCACCGCCCGCGCATCGAGCGCGCTGGCGCGCTTCAGGCTCGCCAGGGCGCCTTCGAAATCATGGCTGTATTGCTGCAGCTGCCCGCGCACCAGCCAGTAGCGGCTGTCGCCGCCCGCGCCTTGCTCCAGCGGCGCGATGCTGGACATCGCATAGCCCACGTAGCGCGGATCGCCCTGCGCCATGGCGAGCGCGAAGTAGCGCTCGCCCAGGTCCAGGCGCAGGTCC